>Ga0214921_10002521_pt1 | contig 29618 bp, 26 predicted proteins | sample LL1505_MetaG_FD_177992 | JGI IMG/M metagenome (GOLD analysis project Ga0214921, IMG submission 177992) | Freshwater microbial communities from Lake Lanier, Atlanta, Georgia, United States - LL-1505 | ecosystem: Environmental > Aquatic > Freshwater > Lake | place: USA: Georgia | collected...
GAACAGTTCTGGCGTCCGTACGGTTCCGGGCACACAGACCCTCGCCAGATCATTGCGCATCAGATCGACAATCATCAGATTTTCGGCGCGATCCTTTAGACTCTCACGCAGATTGGCGGCCAAGGCCTGATCGGCCTGAAGGTCGCCGCCCCGTGGAGCGGTACCCTTAATGGGCCGGGTCTGCGCCAAACGCGGCGTGCCCGCTTGGATGCTGATGAACCGCTCTGGAGAATTGGACACCACCGCACGGCCAGGCAGCTTCACATAACCAGCAAAGGGTGCGGGGCTGGCGGCAATCAGCCGTTCGATCAGGTCTGCGGGGCTCGCACCGGAACATAGCCGCCCCTGCCAAGACTGAGCAATATTGGCCTGAAAAATCTCGCCCGCCTCGATCTTCTTTACGACCGTGGCCACATTGGCTTCGTAGTCGCCATTGCTGGCGGCCGCGTCAAAGCCCTGCGCCAATCGTCCCTGAAAGACAGGCGATATGGGCAGGGCCAGCCAACTCAATGCCAGCTGAGCCGCCGCAAGGCCGTTGAATCCGCATCCGACCGCGTACAGCTTTCGATGACGGTGATCGAAGGCCAGGAGGCTGAAATAGCGCGCACAGACCAGATCGGCCCACCCCTGCGACCGGGCCAAATCTACGGGCTCTGACCGGGCGCCCAGCTCATAGCTGGTCAGGCCAATGACGCCCCCTTGAAAGGGCGGAAGGTCAGGATCGATAGACCGATCCGTGCCTGTACTCGACCCGATCAAGTTCGAGAGGGCCGAGAAGGGATCGCGCCCCTCTTCGCCGCTTAGGCTCAAGACCTCATCGGGTCGCGCGGCCACATAGGACCAGCGACCCCTTTCGGCCGAACCGTCAGAGATCAGCCCTACGGCATGGTCCTCGTGGGCGAGCCCGGCCAAAATCGACGCGGGCTCTTGCCATTCGGACTGAAGAATGACCGGTGCATACATAGGGACGCTCTAGACTGGTGCGCCTGTTCACGCCAGTTACCCTAAACAGTTTAGAGGGTCGTGTCCCTTTGCCCACCCTTGACGAACAGCAAGATCACAAAGCCGATCACCATCATGGCGGCGATGGGAATGAAGCCTGCCTGCTGGGTCTTGAACAGGCTGGTGAAGAGCTGAACCATCATCGAGCCGATCCAAACGGTCGCCGTTCCCGACAGGGCATAGAGGCCAAAGAAGGCGCCGGTCTGGTTGGACGGGATCAGGCGGGTCAAGAGGGTACGGCTCGAGGCATAGGACCCCGTCACAAAGATCGCCACGCCAAAGCCGATCACCAGATAGAGCAGTTCTGGCAAGGTGTTGAAGAAGGGACCGTTCCAGACCTTGGGATGGGCGGCGGTGTCATAGGCCCAGAAATAGAGGATCCGGTCCGGCCTCATACCCAACTGCGACACCAGACAAAGGATCGTGCCCAAGATCGCGACCTGCACCCCGCGCTTGGGGCCAAACCGCCCGTCGAGATAGCCGCCAAAATAGCCGCCAAAAACCGCGAAGATACTGAGGGCCACGCCATAGATCAGCATCTCCAGCACGCCCCAATGCATGACACCGGCCGCATAGACTCCGCCGAACAGCAAAAGCGCGGTCATGGCGTCGACATAGATCATCCGCGCACCCAAGAAGATCGCCGCATCCTTATGGCCCTTCAACAGCCCCAGCATCCCGCGCAGGGTTTCCATGCCGCCTTTCAGCGCCTGCATAACCGTGGCCCCAGTCTTGGGCTCATCGGGCGTGAACAGGAACAGAGGGATGGTCCAGATCGTAAAGAGCACCGCCGCGATGGGGGCGACGATCCGGTCGGTCTCATGCTTCAACGGATCGAGGCCAAAGAGGGGATGGGCAGGAATGAACGGCCAATCGACCTTGCCCGGCAAGGCAAAGGCCCAGAGCACGAAGATCAGAGCCAGAACCGACAGGCCATTACCGCACATGAGCCCAAGGCCTGACGCCGTATGGGCCTTGTCCATGCCCGCAGCGCGGATCAACAGGGCATTATGCAACATCTCGATATAGTTGAACAAAACCCCGATAATGGTCGCCAAGACCACGACGGCTGCGACACTGAGACCTGAGCCGTCTGGCTTGGTCCACCAAAGCGAAAAGATCATCGGCACCATGAGGGCTACGCCCAAGAGGATGCCCGGCTTACGCGGCCCAAGCCGGTCGATTGAGGCGCCGAGCAGGGGTGAGGTGAAGGCGACGATCAGGCCGGACCACATGCCATAGGCGGCAACCATCGCCTGCCCGCGCACCGGGTCTCCGACCACCACGGTCGAGAAATAGGGCATGAACACATAGATGGTGATCAGGATGACATAGGGGTCTCGCGCGCCCTGATGCAAAGCCCAAGAAATGGCCCCCAACGAGAGGCCGCGCGGTTTTTCGGCTGCTGACGCAGTCCCGATCGCCTGATCCGTCATCTATCCTCCGGACGGACCCTCTTTTTGTGTGGTCTCGCCTAGAGCAACGGTGGACCGTCAATAGGGGTTTGTCAGCCCCCTATTCACCATTTCAAGGTCGGATGGGTATAAAAACTAATCGACCAGACGCGCCTCTACGGCCGCCAGAACATCTTTCAAGGACAGATCAAACCCTTGCGCCGCCAAAGCTTGGCTCAGAGCCGTCAAGCAAGTCCGGACGCTCAGCGGCGTGGCGCTGGCCCCCATCAGGCCGATGCGCCAGATCTTACCCTTGAGGGGGCCAAGACCTGCGCCAATCTCGACGCCGTGAGTGGCCAACATCCGCGCGCGCACAGCGGCCTCGTCGATGCCCTCAGGCACCTTGATGGGGTTGAGCTGTGGCAGGCGGTCGGCCTTAGCCGTCAAGAACTCTAGCCCCGCCGCCGTGATCCCAGCGGCCAAGGCCTCATGACAGCGCCGGTGCCGAGCAATCGAGGCCTCGACACCCTCTTCGAACAGAACACAAAGGGCCTCATGCAGGCCATAGATGGCATTGATCGGGGCGGTGTGGTGATAGGTTCGGCCGCCGACGCCGCTCCAATAGCCCATCAGCAAACTAACATCGAACAGCCAGGTGCGGGCCTTGGTCTTGCGCGCGGCAATCGCCTCAAGTGCCCTTGGACCAAAGGCAATCGGGGCCAGACCAGGAGGCGCGCCAAGGCATTTTTGGGTCGCAGAATAGACGACATCCGCGCCCCATGCCGCAACATCGACCTCAACCCCGCCAAGGGCAGTGACCGCATCCACAATGCTCAAGGCACCATGTTCCCGTGCGAGGGCACAGAGCGGGCCGGGGTCGGAATGGACGCCGGTCGAGGTCTCCGCCTGAACAAAGGCCAACACCTTGGCCCCGCGCGCCCAGAGGGCGGCCTCGACCTTGCGCAGGTCAATCGGCTCTCCCCAAGCATGTTCGACCCGAATCACTTCGGCACCGGCCCGTTCGGCCATATCGGCCATCCGTTCGCCAAACTGGCCATTGATGGCGATTACCGCCACCTCGCCCGGTTCTAAGAGGTTCATGATCGCCGCCTCCATCGCCCCGGTTCCGGGCGCGGGAAGGGGCAAGCAGACATGGTCCGGCGCCTTGAACAGGACTTGCAAACCAGCCTTGGTCTCTTCCATAAGCGATTGAAAAGCTGGATCAAGATGACCGATGGTGACGCGGGCATGGGCCTGGAGCACACGCTGAGAGACCTCGGATGGACCGGGACCCATTAGGAGCCGTTGGGGTGGAAAAAAACTGCGCATAGTTATCCGTTCTCACGCCTTGGTGATTAGCTTCGTGGGCGCATTTGGCCCATATGTAGGGTCCCTGGATGGAGGTCCACGGTACCAGTTGCGCCCGTTGCTAGACCGGATGGTCCGGCGGCGGGCGTTTTGATTTAGGCAAGCAGTTGGTGAGCCACCTTGTCACGCAGCCCATCATCGACCCCTAGCGCCTTGACCAGGTAGTCATCGAGGCTGGAATAGCGATCTTCGATCATCTCAAAGGCGCGCTCAAGATAGGAGGCCTCGACCCCTAAGAAAGCCTTGACGGCCTCTGGCGTCGGCTCGCCGCCGAAATAGCCCTTGACCATTTCAGTCGCCGTCGGAACCCGCTCTTCAATGCGTGCGGCGACATTGGTCAAAAGATAATCTTCCATCACATCATCGCGGTGAACCCCCAGCACATGATGGGTCAGCGCCGCCAGCATGCCGGTGCGATCCTTGCCCGCCGCGCAGTGGATCAGGACCGCGCCCTTGCCCGTCGCGACGGCCTGAAAATAGCGGGTGAACAGATCGATGTGGCGATCTTCAAAGGGGGCGTGGGTATAGTAGTTGAGCATATAGGCCCGCACAGCCTCTTCATTGAGGCCCGAGGCGCGCAGCACCTCCATATGCGGGGCCTCGACCTGATCGCCCGTGTCATTTTCAATAACCTGACCGGTAAAGCCCGCCGGAAACCGTGAGGGTTCACGAAGACGTTCCCCGGGCCGGCGCAGATCGACCACGTAGGCGATACCCAGTCCGGCAAAGGTCTCTAGGTCCGCGTCGGTCGCCTGACTGAGATTGGCCGAGCGGAACAACTGGCCTGATTTGACCTTGCGACCCGCCGCAGTGACGTAGTTGCCATAGTCACGAAAGTTGTTGATGCCATCAAAGGCGTGAATGCGCTTGCTCATAGGAACAATTCTTAGCGCCCCAAATCAGCATTGGCGAGCCTTTGACAAAGAATTCACACAGCGGCCATAGTGGGCCATGACCCAGCAGCACAGCTTTACCAGCTTTGATGGCCAGACCATCGCCTATCACACGCTCGGCGAGGGGCGTCCGACCCTTTTGCTGCACGGCTTCATGGCCAGCACGCAGCTCAACTGGACCGGCCCAGGCATCACCGGCAAGATTGCCGCCTTGGGCCGAAAGGTCATTGCGCTCGATTTTCGCGGTCACGGGGCCAGCGCGCCGTTCAATGGCGAGGCTGACTTTCCCCCTGACGTGCTGTCGATGGATGTCGAGGCCTTGCTGAGCCATCTTGGTCTGAGCGATGTGGATCTGGTCGGCTATTCGATGGGCGCTCGGACGGCGGTGCGCCTGCTGATCCGAGGCTTTCGGCCCGGCAAGCTGGTGATGGGCGGCATGGGCGATACCGGCGCGACCACCATCGGCAATCGTATGGCCTTCTTTGAGGACAGCCTTCTCAAGGGCGAACAGGCCGCCAACCCAGCGGCGGGCAAACGGATGGCGGCGATGTTGGCCGCGCAGGGCCTGTCCACCCTGTCGATGCTAAAGGTCCTAAAATCCCAACTGCCGGTCGATCCCGCAGCGCTCGCCACCATCCCCACGCCAATCCTGATCATCAATGGGGCACAGGACGAGGATAATGGCTCACCCGAAGGCTTGGCCAAGCTGTTCCCCCATGCTCAGGCCAAGCGGGTCCAAGGCGACCATCTGACCGCCATCGGTGACCCAGCCCTCGGCGACCTGATCTGCGATTTTTTGGGGGCGGGCTAGGCCTTATCCCCCCTTAACGGAAAGGCGGCTCGTCAAAGGCGCGTAGCTTGCGAGAATGCAGGTGCGCGCCTTCGCGTCTCATCAGGTCAACGGCGGTGATACCGATCTTCAGATGCTGGTTGATGGCCTGATCATAGAAGAGATTGGCCTGTCCGGGCAGCTTGAGTTCACCGTGCAGGGGCTTGTCCGAGACGCAGAGCAGGGTCCCGTAGGGTACGCGGAACCGATAGCCTTGGGCGGCGATGGTGGCGCTTTCCATATCGATGGCCACGGCGCGCGACTGGTTAAAGCGATAGGCGGACTGCGAATAGCGCAGTTCCCAATTGCGGTCGTCCGTGGTCACCACCGTGCCCGTGCGCAGCCGCTTTTTCAGCGCCTCCCCGGTCTCACCCGTGACGATCTCGGCGGCGCGGTGAAGCGCCATCTGCACCTCAGCAATGGGCGGGATGGGGATTTCTGGGCCGAGCACATCATCCAGCACATGATCATCGCGCAGATAGGCGTGGGCCAGCACATAGTCGCCAATGGTCTGGCTGGAACGCAGGCCACCGCAATGGCCGATCATCAACCAGGCCTGAGGCCGCAGCACGGCCAGATGGTCGGTGATGGTCTTGGCATTGGAGGGCCCAACGCCGATATTGACGAGTGTGATGCCCCGATCTCCGGGGGCCATCAGGTGATAGGCCGGCATCTGGTGCTTGCGCCAAGGCCCATTGGCGACCGCCGCCTCTGGATCAGGGGTCTCAGCCGTGACCACAACCCCGCCCGCGCAGGATAGGGCGGTATAGTCACCGCCGGCCGCCAACTGCTCACAGCCCCAGCGAACGAACTCGTCGACATAGCGGTTATAGTTGGTGAACAGGATGAACTGCTGCACATGCTCGGCCGGGGTGCCGGTATAGTGCTTGAGGCGGGCAAGGGAGAAATCGACCCTCAGGCCATCGAACAAGGCCAGAGGCCGGTCCTCTTCAGGGTCCATAACCCAGAGGCCATCGGCCAGCTCATCGCCGATGTGGGACAGGTCCGTGGTCGGGAACCAGCGGCCAAGATCCGCCGAGACCGCGCCATCGAGCGACAGCCCTTCGGCCCCATCGAGCACATAGGGATAGGGAATCTCTTGCTGCGACAGGCCAACCTCGAGCGTGACGTCGAAATCTTGCTTGAGCAGGGTCAGTTGCTCGACCAGATAGTCTCGAAAGAGGGTGGGCTTGGTGATGGTCGCGGCATAGACGCCCGGCGCCGAAAGGCGGGCAAAGGCCCGGTGCAGGCGCGGCTGCACCTCGCCGCCATGGATCAGGCGAAGTTCGGGATAGGTGAAGGCCCCCGAAGCCCGCAAGGCCGGGTCCGGCCTCTGTCCCGTCGTCAAATAGTCGCGCAGGGCTGTGCGCAAGGCGCGCACCGATCTCTCATAGAGATCCTGAAGCTGGTCTACAATCGCCAGCGGATTTTGCGTGTCTGTCATGGCCATTCCTACCTGAAATGGCCGTGATTGGAAAGTGGGGGGCACAGCTTCTCTCACCCCTGCCCGGTTGGTGAGAACTGACTGGCAATGCGTCGATCACGACACACGATTTTAGATAGTATTTTAATGTTTAGACTTCAGGGATAATGAGATTTCAAGGACGAGGTCGCATAATCCTCTATGAGCGCATTTCGAATATTCCGAACAGATGTGCTGCCACAGGTTTCGAATGTGCGCCTTTATGAAGAGACAATCGATCATGTCCGGGATCACCACCGCGAAGTTCCGGCCAATCTACCGTCGATGATCATGGCTGTCGAAAACACGCTGATCAATCCGACCCACATTGAAAAAAGTCGTTCTAACTCATACGTCTATGTCGACGCCCAAACCACAAATGCATGGGGAGACCCTTTCCGGGTTCCCGTCAAAGTCATTGACGCAACATCCGCTCTGGTTAAGATTTTTTCTTCGCCTCAACTCGGGTTTCAGATGAGGCAATCGTTTGGAGGAGAGACGACAATGGCGGTTGGCCAAGCCTTCAGCGTAACCTATGATGCCCTGACAGACGTTCTCTATATCACAAAACAGAGTGCTCAGGCGGCACGAGGCGTCGAAGATGCACAAGGCATTGTCTGGCGTTATGGTCCAGACGGCGACATCATCGGCGCCACCGTAGTTGATTTTGTTGACCTTTGGGCCAAAAGAAACGGTGCTCTGGCTGAGCAATTATCTGCCCATTTCAAAATACCGCACCCTCAGGCCATGACGTTCCTTGAGCGCGCGCTAGACCACCAGCCTCACTGATCCCCTATTCCGCAGGCAGCACGTTTTCGGTGCGCTTGGACAGAAGCCGGTCAAACTCGCCCCAGACGCCCTCTGCCCCGTGCCATTGGCCCTTGGTCGCAGCCTTGGAATATTCGGTCGAGCGGGCCTCGAAGAAGTTGGCATGTTCGACGCCGGACAGCAGAACCTGCAGCCAAGGCAGCGGGTTTTCCGTCACGCCATAGACCGTTGGCAGGTCCAATTGGCGCAAGCGCCAGTCGGCGATGTAGCGGATGTAGGTCTTGATATCCTCGGGCGTCATGCCCTCAACCTCACCGGCCTCAAAGGCCAGGTCGATGAACTTGTCTTCGAGGCTAACCACGTGCTTACAGCAGTCGACAATATCGTCAGCGACCGCCTTAGTGACCACGCCGGTCTCGGCATTGAAGGCGTGATAGAGCTGGACGATACCTTCGCAGTGCAGGCTCTCGTCGCGCACCGACCAGGACACGATCTGACCCATGCCCTTCATCTTGTTGAAGCGCGGGAAGTTCATCAGCATGGCAAAGGAGGCAAAGAGCTGTAGCCCCTCGGTAAAGCCGCCGAACATGGCCAGCGTCCGAGCAATATCGGCATCAGAGCCAACGCCGAACTGGCCCATATAGTCGTGCTTGGCCTTCATGGCCTCATATTCGAGGAAGGCTCCGAACTCGCTCTCGGGCATGCCGATGGTTTCGAGCAGCAAGGCATAGGCGGCAATATGGATGGTTTCCATATTGGCGAAGGACGACAGCATCATCTTCACTTCGGTGGGCTTAAACACCGTGCTGTAGCGTTCCATATAGTTGTCGGCGACCTCGATGTCCGACTGGGTAAAGAAGCGGAAGATCTGGGTCAGAAGGTTGCGCTCGCCGTCATTGAGCTTGGTGGCCCAATCCTTACAGTCCTCGCCCAATGGCACCTCTTCGGGCATCCAGTGGACCTGCTGCTGACGCTTCCAGAAGTCATAGGCCCAGGGATAGCGGAACGGCTTATAGGCGGCCGAAGGGGTCAATAGACCCGGACGCGTGATCAGCCCAGGACGGATAAGCGAAGATTGAACGGTCATCAGATGAGTTCCAAAAGCAAATCAGCGAATCGATAGCGAAACCAAGCCATAGGTGACGTTAGCAGAGCTACACGCTCTATCTAGCGCCCGATCTCGATCCGCCCACAAGATGTTGGAGGCACTGTGGATAACAGAACCTTAACAGCCCCGTTAGCCGACCAGAAAATCCGGTCTTGTTAGCCTCATGATCACAGATTTAGGGACGCGGATGGATCGACATAGAGAAGGCGACCATGGAATCGCCGCCCATACCCGCCCCGCGCACGCCAAACTCGTTCTTCATCTCTCGATGCAGATAGCCGAGAGAGGCCTGAACGGACCCCTTGCGCCAACCCAATCCCGCCTGGCTGTCGCCAATGATCGCGGCTGAGGGATCGATGGACCAACCGCTGCGGCGCAGATCACCGGTTTGGCTGTCACGGGTCATGTTCAGGCCTACAGCCCGGCCACTGGCGGCAGCAAACAGGTACCAGCGTCCTTGATCACCATAGCGCGCACCATCTACCGCATGGATGCCAAGGCCAGACGCCAACCGCTGGACAAATTCGGTGTCAAGATTGGAGCCGAACCGAACCATAGCCCCGGCCTCCGCAGAGCCACCGGCATTCGACATGCCTAAGCCCGCATGGGGCGACACATCCAGATCATAGGCCCCGGCCTTTAAGGTCAGGGCTGATGGCCAGCCGCGTGTATAGGACAGGTCAAAGGTCTTAGGGTCGAGGTCCGCCGTCTCTAGGTCTCGGCCCATCGCTAGACCGGCTGGCAGGCGGGCCACGGCCCCGATGGTCATGCGCAGACTATCGACCGCGCCCTTGGTCCGACCGTTAGCCCCATCCAGAAGCACCTCGCCAGTGCGCCAAACCATTGGACCTTCACCGGTCACCTTCGCATTGGGCACGAGGCGGACTGGGTCCAGCGGGGTACCGCGATAGGCGGGCATTTCGAACACCCCACCCATCACCCGAGCCGAATGATCGTCCCCGCGAAAGCGTGGAGTTGTCGTGAAATCATCGAGGGTCGCGCGCTGAAACCCTAGAACCGGAGCTGTAAAGGTTGGCCGCGCCATATCCATCATCAGGAAGGACCGCTCCAGCGCTCCGGATGACACTGGGGCCTTCGCCGCTGCAGGCTGAGGTCGGGCAGACGCGGCAAGGGGCACAGCGGCAAGCGCGTACCCCATTCCTGCTATCATCCAGACCAAGGGGCGCATGGGCCGTCCTCGCCAAACCGAAAACCCAAAATGGGGCCTAAGGAGCCAATCACAGGACCATGGTCCGTGACAAGCCCGAAACCGACGATCCTGTCGATCACCTCACCCTTCTATTCGGTTTTCCTAAATAATCTCTGAGCACCATCAAAACGCCACCGGCTCTGTCGAACCGGTGGCGCTTAAATTACAATAGAATGCTCCAGATGAGCCCGATCTGCCTATTGGCAGGCGAGACATTCCTCATAGTCCGTCTTGGGCGTTTCCATGGCTTCGACAGCAGCGTGGGTCTCACCACCGGCAAAGGCCGCGCGCTGCACCGACTTAGACCGCAGATAGTAGAGCGACTTCACGCCGCGCTCCCACGCCGAATAGTGCAGCATGTGCAGGTCCCACTTGTCGACATCGCCGGGGATGAAGACGTTCAAGGACTGTGACTGGCAAATTTCAGGGGTGCGGTCTGCCGCCAGCTCAATGATCCAGCGCTGATCCAGTTCGAAGGCCGTCTTGAAGATGTCCTTCTCGTCTTGGGTCAGCCAATCCAGATGCTGGACGGAGCCTTCATTCTCGAGGATCGAGCTCCAGACCTCTTCGGTATTGCGATCCTTGGCGGCGAGAACCTGTTCCAGGTAGGGGTTCTTGACCGCAAACGAGCCGGACAGGGTCTTGTGGGTATAGATATTGGCGGGGATCGGCTCAATACCGGCAGACGTGCCACCGCAGATGATCGAGATCGAAGCGGTCGGGGCGATGGCGATCTTGTGCGAGAACCGCTCCATCACGCCCTTTTCGGCTGCGTCAGGGCAGGCACCGCGCTCTTCGGCCAAGACCCGCGAGGCCTTGTCCGATTCGCGGCGCAGATGCTTGAACAGACGCATGTTCCATGACTTGGCCAGCGCGCTTTCGAACGGCACGTTCTGAGCCTGCAGGAACGAGTGGAAGCCCATCAGGCCCAAGCCCACCGAACGCTCGCACTGGGCAGCGTAGCGGGCTGGTTCCATCGCGGGCGGAGCCCGGTCGATGAAGTCTTGCAGCACATTGTCGAGGAAACGATAGACGTCCTCGATGAAGGTCGGGTGATCGCGCCATTCCATAAAGGACTCGGCATTGACCGACGACAGACAGCAGACGGCGGTACGCTCCTGGCCCCTATGGTCCGGGCCGGTATGGAGCATGATTTCCGAACAGAGGTTCGACTGACGCACCTTTAGGCCCAGATCGCGCTGATGCTGCGGCATGGCGCGGTTCACCGTGTCGGAGAAGATTAGATAGGGCTCACCGGTCTGCAGGCGGATCTCGAGGATCTTCTGCCACAGGCTGCGACCATCGACATGCTTGACCACTTCACCGGTCTTGGGCGAGCGCAGGCCAAAGGGCGTGCCATCGCGCACCGATTCCATGAACTCATCGGTCAGCGAAATGCCGTGGTGCAGGTTCAAGGACTTGCGGTTGAAGTCACCGGACGGCTTGCGGATCTCGAGGAACTCTTCGATCTCGGGGTGGTGGACGTCCAGATAGACCGCCGCCGAGCCACGGCGCAGGGAGCCTTGGCTGATGGCCAAGGTCAGGCTGTCCATGACCCGGATGAAGGGGATGATGCCGGAGGTCTGGCCCTGGCCCTTAACCCGCTCGCCAATCGAGCGGACGCTGCCCCAATAGGTGCCGATGCCGCCGCCATTGGCGGCTAGCCAGACATTCTCGTTCCAAGTGCCGACAATGCCTTCGAGACTGTCAGAGACCGAATTGAGGAAACAGCTAATCGGCAGGCCACGGTCAGCACCGCCATTGGACAGGACCGGCGTGGCGGGCATGAACCAAAGCTTGGAAATATAATCATAGATGCGCTGGGCGTGATCGGCATCATCGGCATAGGCCGTGGCCACGCGCGCAAACATATCTTGGTAGGACTCGCCGGGGAGCAGATAGCGGTCTTCCAGCGTCGTCTTACCGAAATCCGTCAGCAGGGCGTCACGCGACCGGTCGACCTCGACCTTGCGCACCAATTGAAGCTGCGCGCGCTCACCCGGCCGCGTCGAATCAAACCGCGTTTCCCGTTGGCGCACTTGCGGCTTTACAGCTTCATTTGCAGTCATGTTCTTGCCCATATCCCCAAAAGCGACCGAGGCGAAAAGGTTCGCCGCCCCGTGAAGCCCCTACATCTTGTGGGCCCCTGCCCAGTAGCCCGTATATATGGGGGCAAAGGTAGTCCCATCGTCAATCGTGAGAATGGGCCTTGCGCAGAGTTTTTCGTTAAGAAACTGTTGATGACCGAGGCAAGTCGAACCGCTTCTTCATACCCCATTAAGACCTAGCCCGGCGCGGCGCTGACTCAAGCCCCCTGTCAATAGCCGAGAGGCTCGAACTTAACGAATATAGTTAAAATTATCGTTTTAAGAGTCAGGGTGAGTGACGACCAACTCAATCCCGAATCGGATGTCCGATTCGGCCCGAAAACGCGCTCTCAACGCTTCCAACCCAGTGACTGCATGCACAGTTCGAAGCGCGCTGTTTGGCGCAACTTCACCGAAGTTTCATCGATCGAGTCGCGCCCCAACGCATTGGCCATGGCATTAACCGCGCCGTAACGGGGGTCCGAAAAGGAATCTGCCTGAGCCCCTTGAGAGGACTTGGCCGTCACCTGACAGGTGCGCATGTCGGCCTCTCGTTTATGAGGATCATTCTGGATCGTCGGATTACGCGCGACCCAATCTGACTTGGCCAAACCCATCTGCGGATCAGCACTACAGGCCGCCAAGATCAACAGGCCTCCGAGCCCCAACCCCTTGCGGATATGGCGACCATAGAGACGGGCGCGATGGCAATGAAAAACCCGAAAAATCATAGTTTCAACACGCATTTAAGTCACAACCTCAAAGCTTGACGCGCCTAGGCCCTATGATGTCCCATCGGCTAGGCCATATGGCCCCTTTTGTTCACCTTTCATCAATCCTATTTAGCGTCATCTCCGGCAAGGTTAATCGCCTCTTTTTACGGGGCACGAGGAGTCGAATAGATCATGGCAAATGGGCAATCCCGTCGGAACCAACCGGCCGGTAGCGGCGGACCGAAGGCTCGGCGCTCGCCCCTGCAGGCTCTGATCTATTGGGGCGCCGTCCTCGGCGTCTGGGGACTGATCTTCCTGACCGCCTTCTTCGCCATGTTTGCCACAGACCTGCCCGACACCTCCAAGATCTTTGAGGTCAAGCGTCAGCCCTCGATCTCCTATCTCGACCATTCGGGCGGGTTGGTGGCGGTGCGCGGCACGCAATATGCGCCGCCGATCAATTTGAATGAGCTTCCCGCCTATGTGCCCGAAGCCTTCATCGCCATTGAAGACCGCCGCTTCTATTTCCACCCCGGTTTTGACCCCATCGGTATTGTTCGCACCGCTATCAACAATGCCCGCGCAGGACGCATTGTCGGCGGGGCCTCGACCATAACCCAGCAGCTGGCCCGCAACCTGTTCTTGACCCCGGACCAGACCATCCGGCGCAAGGTGCAAGAGCTGATCCTCGCGGTCTGGCTGGAAATGAAGTTCAGCAAGAAAGAGATCCTCTCGCTCTATCTGAACCGGGTCTATTTCGGGGCCGGGGCCTATGGCATAGAGGCCGCCTCTCAGCGCTATTTCAACAAGCCCGCGACCAAGCTGTCAGTCGGTGAAGCCGCCCTTCTGGCTGGACTGATGAAGGGGCCATCACGCTATAGCCCGCTTTCGGACAAGGCCCGCGCCGAACGCCGCGCCACCATCGTGCTCGACGAGATGGTCGAGACTCACGCCATCACACCGGAACAGCGCGATCTGGCCTTTTCCACGCCGGTAAGAGTGTCCCCGACCTTGGCCAGTCAAAGGGCGCAATATTTCATCGACTGGATCGACGCGGAGGTCCGCTCCTTGGTTGGTCAGCCGACCGAGGATCTGGTCGTCGAGACCACGATTGACCTGCCCGTTCAGGCCAGTGCTGAGCGTTCGATCCGTCAGGTGGTGACGCGCGATGTGACGGCCCGAGGCATTCAACAGGCCGCTCTGGTGGCCATGGATGGCGAGGGCCGCATCCGCGCCTTTGTCGGCGGCGCGGACTATACAGAGAGCCAATATAACCGAGCCTCAGACTCGCGCCGCCAGGCGGGGTCGGCCTTCAAGCCCTTCGTCTATCTGACCGCCATGGAAATTGGGCGCACACCAGAAGACAAGATGGTCGATGAGCCTGTGACCATCGGTGATTGGGTGCCACGAAACTATACGGGCAAATATCTCGGCGAAATCACCCTAAAGACCGCGCTGGCCCAATCGGTCAATACGGTGGCCGCTAGGCTCGCCAATGAAGTCGGGACCAACAATGTCGCCGCCACCGCCAAACGGCTTGGCATCAGCTCCCCCATCCAAACCGGCCCCTCTATCGCGCTGGGTGCCGTCGAGGTCAGCCCGCTGGAAATGGCGCAGGCCTATTCGCCCTTCGCCAATGGCGGATACTCCGTAAAGGGCTACGGGATCGAACGGATCCGAACCGCCGCCGGCAAGATCCTCTATGATCACAATGTCGCGCGACCGAAGCGGGTTCAGGTCATTGGCGGTCCTGCGCTGCCTGCGATGAACACAATGATGCGGGAGGTTCTGGTCTCAGGAACCGGGACGAGAGCCAAGATTGGCGGCTATGATCTGGCGGGCAAGACCGGCACGACCAGCGACTATCGTGATGCTTGGTTCGTTGGCTATACGGGCGGCTTTACGGCTGCCGTTTGGGTTGGCCGTGATGACAATACGCCGATGAGAAAGGTCACCGGAGGCGGTGCGCCTGCCGAAATCTGGCGCGATTTCATGGCTGCCGCCTTGCCTCGTTTGAACGTCAAACCCATCCCGGGCGATGCTCAGGTCGCAGTGGACCCGATCGGTGACCTACTGAATGGTACCACTCCAGAGACCGAAACACCGGTTGAGGGCGCTCCATCCGCTGCACCTGCACAAGCGGCTACACCGGCTCCCGCGCCGCCAGCCATCGCGGCCAAACCCGCCGCCTCGGACGCCAGTAAGGCAGCGCCCGCGCCTGTTCGTTAGGATAAGGCCCTAGCCTACAGCGTGAAGCTCAGCGCCGTACCGCCGGAGCCAAGCGCGACTTTTGCGGGGATCTCCGACCAAGGTCTGGACCCATCCCCAGAACTTGGGGCCATGATTGGCCTCGAGCAGGTGGGCGCATTCATGAGCGGCGACATAGTCCATGACCTCATAGGGAGCCATGATGAGCCGCCAGCTATAGCGTATCTGGCCCACCGAGGCGGCTGCGCCAAAGCCAAAGCGCCTCGCGGGCTTGCAAGACCCCCAGCGGCCTCGAGCGTCCATAATGGTCACTGAGGGCATGGGGGCTCCAAGGGCAGTGGCATGATAGGCTGTGCGTTCAGCCAGCACCTCAAGCGCCCTCGCCCGCAAGGCCCGCACCACCGCCCGGCCAAAACTCTCATCATCTTCGCCGCCGCAGGTCAGGACCAGTTCGGGCCCCTCCTCATGCCAACGGGCACGGGCGCGGGGCGTTCCGGCCGCTTCCAGACGGCAAGGCTGGCCCAAGACAGAGATACTATAGCCCGGCGCGAGCGGAAGGGCCGACGGCAGGGCCTGAAGCTGCTCACGGATCCACTCGGCCCTCTGCTGGGCAAAGGCCACGGCACCGGGAAGATGTTTGGGGCTAGGCGCTATGGCGACAATCTGGCGATTGGCCGCGTCCAACCTCAGACTGATCCGCTGGGATCGGCTGCTGACCCGCAGCAAGACGGGCGCGCCCGCAACCTCAATGCGGTCACCATCGGCTAAGGCCGGTGATTTCGAACGAAACAGAGCCATAGACATCAGTCTAGCCGAGGAATCAGCGATTGAGCGAGGCCAAAGACGACCTCGCCACAATCACACCGTTGAGGCTCGAACCCTAACCGGCTGCGACGAGGGCCTCAGCGGCGACCGCCCCGGCCTCGACCTTGAGGATAAAGGCCCGGACCTCTGGATAGATATCCTCTTGGAACCGTCGGCCATTGAAGACGCCATAGTGCCCGACATCCGGATGGACATAGAGTGAGCGCATATCCTCGGGGATGGCGGGGCAAAGGCCGTGGGCGGCTTGGGTCTGACCCACGCCCGAAATATCGTCCTTAGCGCCCTCTACCGTCATCAGGCCAATGTCGCTGATGGTTTGCGGCTTCACCAACCGACCGCGATGGGTCAGTTCGCCCTTGGGCAAGGAATATTTTTGGAACACATGCTCGATGGTCTGGAGATAGAACTCTTCCGACAGGTCGAGCACCGACAGATATTCATTATAAAAATCAAGGTGCTTATCGGCGCTGTCGCCGTCACCGGCCACCAGATGGTTGAAATAGTTCTTATGGGCCTCTTGGTGACGTTCCTTGTTCATCGACATGAAGCTGAAAAGCTGAACAAAGCCCGGATAGACCCGGCGCATAGCCCCTGAATAGGGCAGTGGCACCGTGTAGATCATGTTGGACTTGAACCAGGCAAAGGGACGGTCTTCTGCCAGTTTATTGGTCACGGTGGGTGAGAGGCGCGCATCGATGGGCGAACCCATAAAGGTCATGCTGGCGGGACGGGACGGATCACCATCCTCGGCCATCAGGGCCGCTGCTGCCAGAACCGGAGGCCCGGGCTGACAGACCGCGACGACGTGAGGACGCGGGCCAAGCGTGCGCAACATGGTCTGGATATGGTCGATATAGTCATCAAGGTCGAAGCGGCCTTCCAGCATCGGGACTTCGCGAGCATTGACCCAGTCAGTAATATAGACCTCGTGGTCCTGCAGGAAGGTCTCGACCGTACCGCGCAGCAGGGTCGCATAGTGGCCCGACAGGGGCGCAACAATCAGGACCGGCGGCTCCACCGTCTTGCGACCGGCCTTGCGCATATCTGACCCATCGCGGGTAAAGTGCAGCATCTTGCACCAGGGCGAGGACCAGACCGTGGTGATGCGGACCCGGACGGCCGTTCCATTGATCTGAACTGTGTCAATGCCCCACTGTGGCTTGCCATAGCGGCGGGTCACATTGGAAAAGAGGTCCGCAGCCGCAAACATCGTCCGGCCAAGCTTGGACTCTGACGCAGGATTTAGCGCCGAGCCCCAGAAGTCCCGCGTCACCCGCGCCGCAGCCCGCCAAGGACCGGTCGCATAATAGGCGGCTTCGTGAATCGAATAGAGCATGGACACGCCCCCAAAAATCATCGCAACATTTATTGTGCGGCGCAGCATAACACGCAAAGGGTAAGCGGAGTCTATACGGACTTTTACGCTAATTTTGCTCCGCCCGATGGGGATAGGGCCTAGGATCCGGTCTTCATGGCGTCCAAAATCTGGCGGGCATTCTCGTCTGGGCTCAGGCCATAGGCCAGAACGCGGCTGAACTGTCCGTCTGGATTCATCAAATAGATCAAGGATGTATGGTTGACCAGATAGGCCTCGCCCGTGCCGTCCTTTTCGAAATAGGCGCGGTAGGCCTTGGCCGCTTCCTTGACCTGATCGGGTGTGCCGGTCAGGCCGATTATGCCCTTGGGAAACCCAGGACTGGCGAGATAGGCCTTTAATTTGGGCGCCGTGTCGCGCTCTGGATCGACGCTGATAAAGATAATCTGCAGATCCTTGCCCCTAGGACCCAACTGATCGACCGCCGCGCCGAGCGTTTGAAGGGTCGTCGGACAGACATCCGGACAATAGGTGAAGCCAAAAAAGACCGCGCTCCACTTGCCCCTCAACATCCGTTGATCGACCGGTTTTCCGTCCTGATTCATCAGCTTAAAGTCACCGCCGATCTGCAAAGCCCCCTCAGCAGCCGAAGCCGGAGCCTTGGGCGCAGGTCCCTTAATATAGACAAGCACGCCCAGCCCCATGGCCGCCGCGACACAACATAGGATCACCGCCAACCGGAACTGCTTCATATTCTGATCCTTCGCGCGGATGGGCGCGTCTATTGTTCGCACAGGCCGCGCCCGTCCAAGGCCTGCATTCCTTGCTAATATAGGCTATGAATGCCCATGCCCAATACCAAACCGCCGCACCCGATGGATATGGACAGAGCCACCACCGGAACCCTTCTGGGAGACCGGCGCGGCGATGGTCTGTGGCAAGAACCCTTAGCGCGGGGACGCTTGCGGCTACGAACCCTTCTGGTTCTGCGCTGGCTGGGCATTGTCGGCCAAACGGTTGCGGTCCTGACCATCGGCTTGGGATTTGGCTTTTCCCTGCCCTTTTTGTGGTGCCTCAGCCTGATTGCGGCGAGCGCTTGGCTCAATGTTGTGCTGTCCTTGGGTCGGCCCGGTCAGAAGTTCGCGCGAGGCTGGGAAGCGGCGGCCCAGTTGGGCTTTGATATTCTGCAGTTGGCCGCACTGCTCTATCTCACAGGCGGCATCACCAATCCCTTCTCACTGCTGCTGATCGCTCCTGTCACCCTCGCCGCCGCGACCTTACCGGGTCGTTTTGCGGTCGGACTGGGCCTGCTGGCGGTCACTGCGGCTGTCATTCTCAGCCTTTGGTCCATGCCCCTCCCTTGGGTCGCTGGGCAATCGGTTCAACTGCCCCTGCTCTATCGGGCCGGGATGGCGATCGCGACCCTCACCGGCATCGCCTTTACCGCTGGCTATGCTTGGCAGGCTTCAGCGGAAGCCACCCGGATGGAACTGGCCTTAAGCGTGACCCAAACGGTTCTGGCCCGTGAACAGCGCCTCGCCGCCCTCGGCGGACTGGCCGCTGCTGCCGCGCACGAGTTGGGCACGCCTCTGGCCACTATTTCGGTTGTGGCCAAGGAGATGGTCCGCGAAGCCCCAGAGGGTCACCTGCGCGAAGATGCCGAACTGCTGGTGTCCCAAGCAGCCCGATGCCGCGACATCCTTCTGCGCCTGACCCAAGAGCCCGAGACGGACGACATGGTCCACGGCCGCATGGCGCTACAACAGTTTCTCGATGAGGTGATTGAGCCCTATCTGCACGATTCTGTTCGGGTCGTAGCCGTAATCAACGGTGCGGCGGGTATCGAGGCACCAGACATACAGCGCCTGCCAGAGGTCATGCATGCCCTGACCTCTCTGGTCGAAAATGCCGTCGATTTCGCCCGAACAGAGGTTCAGGTCATTGCCCGCTATGATGCCCGCGCCTTGACCGTAGAGGTCCGCGACGATGGCCTAGGCTTTGCCGCCGACGTCCTGCTCAAACTTGGCGAGCCCTATGTCACCAGTCGGCCAAGCGGCGAAGGGTCTCGCACCGGCCATCTGGGCATGGGCCTAGGCTTCTTCATCGCCAAGACCCTGCTCGAACGCACCGGCGCTATGGTTTCCTTTGGCAATGCCCGCCAAGGCGGCGCGACCGTTTCTGCGCGCTGGCCTCGCGAACGGATCGAAGCCGATTAGAGCTGGGCGAGTATGGCTGCGCCCATCTCTTCGGTACTCAGCTTGCCGCCCAGATCACGGGTCCGCGCGCCGCCATTCAGCGCCCCCTCTACCGCGCCATAGAGACGGTCGGCCAGATCGGGCCGCTCCAGCGACCAACGCAGGGCCATCTCGAAGGACAGGATCGCGGCCACGGGATTGGCCACGCCTTGTCCGGCAATGTCCGGGGCCGAACCATGGATCGGCTCATAGAGACCGGGCTTACCCGCCACGCCCAATGCCGCCGAGGGCAGAAGCCCAATCGAGCCCGTGGCCATCGAGGCCTGATCGGACAACAGGTCGCCAAACAGGTTGTCGGTCAAGATCACGTCGAACTGTTTGGGATTGCGCACCAACTGCATCGAGCAATTGTCGGCCAGCATATGGTCAAGCTTCACATCGGCATATTCACGGGCGTGAATTTCGGTCACGACCTCGCGCCAGAACAGGCCGCTTTCCATGACGTTGGACTTTTCGGCGCTGGTGACGCGGTTATCTCGGCTGCGGGCCAGCTCGAAGGCGACACGGGCAATGCGCTCGATCTCGCTGGTCGTATAGACTTGGGTGTCAAAGCCCCGGCGCTGGCCGTCAGGCAGGGTCTCGATCCCGCGCGGTTGACCAAAATAGACGCCGCCGCAAAGCTCGCGAACGATCATGATGTCGAGGCCTGCAACTACTTCGTGCTTCAAGGTTGAGGCGTCGGCCAAGGCATCGAAACAGATGGCCGGGCGCAGATTGGCAAACACATCCATCGACTTGCGAAGGCGCAGAAGGCCCGCCTCGGGCCGCACATCGCGCCCAACGCCTGCCCACTTAGGACCACCCACCGCGCCCATCAGCACCGCATCGGACGCCAGAGCTACCGCCTCAGCCTCAGCCGTCAGGGGCGTGCCATGCAGATCATAGCTGGCCCCGCCGAAGGGACGCTCGACAAGGGTCAGTTCCAGTCCACCCTTGGCCATCAACGCGGTCACGACCTTGCGCACCTCGGCAATAACTTCAGGACCGATCCCGTCTCCGGGCAAAAGCAACAGGGTTTTCATGGGAATGTCTTTGGCTGAAAGGATGGGGTGAGCGTTAGAGCCCGGTTTGGTTGACGACCTCAAAGGCGGTGAGCCTTCGCTCAAAGGGCCCCGCAGCGGCCAGCGCCGCGCGCCAGACAGCCATATGGGGCATCTTGAAATGGTCGTCCAGCGCCGCTTGCGAGACCCAGCTTTCCGACACCCAGACCAGACCCGGCTCGGTCAGGTCATAACCATAGGCATAGGTGATACAGCCCGGTTCGGCGCGCGAGGCAGCCATCATGGCGAGCATGGCGGGGCGAAGGCTTTCGACGGCCTCTGGGGGAACCTGCAAGGTGCCCGCGACCAGAATCATGCCGCGACCCAAGGCTGGGTCAGGCGGCGCTGGGCTTCGAAATCGTCGATGCTGCTGACATGCTGCAGGGTCTCGCCAATGGCATCCAGACCCTTGACCAGCTTTTCCTGCCGCCCGGCGTCGAGATTGAAGTTAACCACCCGGCCCGAGGGCAGGGTTACGGTCTTGGCTTCCAGATCAACACTGAAGACGTGATTGCCGCCGCGGGCCTCGTCCATCAGGCTTCGAACCTCGTCTTCAGGCAGCACGATGGGCAAGAGGCCATTGTTGAAGCAGTTATTATAGAAGATGTCGGCAAAGCTGGTGGAGATGACGCAGCGGATGCCGAAATCTAGCAGGGCCCACGGGGCGTGCTCACGGCTTGAACCGCAGCCGAAATTATCACCCGCGATCAAGACGCCCGCAGAGGCATAGTCCGGCTGATTGAGCACGAAATCCGGCTTGGGCGAACCGTCGGCCTCATAGCGCATGGCCGCGAACAGACCCTTGCCCAGACCCGTGCGCTCGACGGTCTTTAGATAGCGGGCAGGAATGATCTGGTCGGTATCGACATTGGCAATGTCGAGCGGCGCGGCGCGGGCATCAAGGCGCGTGAAGGGCTTCATGGCTCAGGCCACTCCATCAAGGGGGGGAAGGTCGCGCATATCGATCATATGGCCCGCAATGGCCGCAGCCGCCGCCATGGCGGGGCTCATCAGATGGGTGCGGCCTCCGGGGCCTTGGCGGCCCTCGAAATTGCGGTTGGAGGTCGAGGCGCAGCGTTCACCCGGAACCAGCTTGTCGGGGTTCATGCCTAGGCACATGGAACAGCCCGGCTCGCGCCAATCAAACCCGGCAGCGATGAGGATCTGGTCCAGACCCTCGGCCTCGGCCTGATCGCGCACGAGGCCAGAGCCGGGAACGACCATGGCGCTGACGTGAGCGGCAACCTTACGGCCCCGCGCCACATCGGCCGCGGCGCGCAGATCCTCGATGCGGCTATTGGTGCAAGACCCGATAAAGACCCGGTCGATGCGGGCCTCGCGGATCGGCTGGCCACCGGTCAGGCCCATATAGTCCAAGGCCCGCTGAATTTGGGTGGCGCGGGCGGCATTGGGCGCTTCGGCGGGATCGGGCACATTGCCCGACACCGGCACGACATCTTCGGGACTGGTGCCCCAGGTGACCAGAGGGCTGATCGTCGCCGTATCAATGCGGATCTCGCGGTCAAAGACGGCGTCCGGATCGCTAAAGAGGCTGGACCAATAGGTCATGGCCGCTTCCCAGGCCGCGCCCTTGGGGGCCGCAGGACGACCACGCATATAGTCGAACGCCTTGGCATCGGGGGCGATCAGACCGGCCTTGGCCCCCGCTTCGATGGTCATGTTGCAAAGGGTCATGCGCCCTTCCATCGACAGGGCCTCGATGGCGGGACCTGCATATTCGATCACCGAACCGGTGCCGCCGCCCGTGCCGATCAGGCCGATCAGGGCGAGGGCAAAGTCCTTGGCCCCAACACCGGGCGCAGGCTCGCCGTCAAACCAGACGCGCATATTCTTGGCCTTGCGCTGACGCAGGGTCTGGGTGGCGAGGACGTGCTCGACCTCGGAGGTGCCAATCCCGTGGGCCAAGGCCCCAAAGGCACCGTGTGTAGAGGTGTGGCTATCGCCGCAGACAATGGTCATGCCCGGCTGGCTGCGGCCCTGTTCGGGACCCACCACATGAACAATGCCGTTGCGCACATCGCCCATGGGGAAGAACTCGATCCCCGCCTCAGCGACATTGCGCTCTAGGGTTTGGAGTTGCAGGCGCGCCTCATCATCGGCCACGGCGCCCGTGCCTGCCGCCTGATTGATGGTCGGCACATTATGGTCCGCCACCGCCAAGGTCCGGTCTGGCCGACGCACAGGACGCCCCGCCGCACGAAGGCCTGCAAAGGCCTGGGGCGTGGTCACCTCGTGGATCAGGTGCAAGTCGATATAGAGGATGGTCTCGCCGTTGGCATCTTCCGCCACCCGGTGCGCATCCCAGATCTTGTCATAGAGGGTTTTGCCGGTCATCCCCGCGATTTAGGGGATTTCTGCTGGTATTGCCAGAGCTACGAAGGGTTTGGGGGCGGATTATGGAACAGGATGGACAGAGATAAAATCACCGTTCAATCTACCATAAATAGAAACAGAATCGATCAAGGGCCTCAGTGACCCCAACCTTACATCTTTACTTGGATGACTCAGGGTCCCGCGACCTCGATAGAACGCAGTCGCAAACTGGCTCGGACTGGTTTGCTCTCGGCGGGCTGTTGATCCGGGAAGAGGACGAAGCCACCGCCCGTCAATCTCACGCCAAATTTTGTCAAGCCTGGGGCATTTCGGACCCTTTGCATTCCTATGAAATCAGAAAGCGAACAGCCAATTTTGAATGGCTAAATCATCTGTCACAGCAAAAACGTCAGCAATTTTTCGATGAATTAACCCTGATGCTCATCAACCTTCCGGTTTTGGGCACGGCCTGCGTCATTGATCGGCAGGGATATAATAACCGGTACAGGGCCCAATATGGCCTCAGGCGATGGGCCCTGTGCAAAACCGCCTTTTCCATCGTGGTGGAACGGGCGGCTAAATATGCACGGCAACAAGATCGCAGGCTGAAGGTCTTTTATGAACGGTCCGACAAACAAAACGAGGCGCGGATCGACGGATATTTCGCCGCCCTTAGAATATCGGGCATGCCCTTCGATCAGACCAGCTCCCAACCCTATGGCCCTTTAAGCTCTGATCAGATGCAAAAGACCCTGTGGGAATGTCGTAAAAAATACAAATCATCCCCCATCATGCAGTTCGCTGATCTCTATCTCTTCCCCCTCTGTATCGGCGGATATGACCCGACGGACCGTGGGTATGTCACCTTGCGCAACCACGACCGGACAATCGATTGCGTCCTACCACCCGAGCATCAGAAGGGCATGGGCGTAAAATATAGCTGTTTTGATTTTGGGCATGAAAAAGGGAAGGACATGTCCTTCCCTTAGTCGGCCAATAGTATGACCTCATGGGCTCCGCCCAAATCTTGATTGAACCAAAACACCGCAAAAGTCAAGAAACTCTACCTGAAAGGGTTAACATCACCCCCCAAAGAAAAAGGCCCCGGTGTTTCCACCGGAGCCTTTGAAGGTCGTGTCCGTCGAAGATCTTAGTCTTCGGTCGGAGCCGTCTTTGGCGCGCGAACGGTTTGACGTTCGGCGATACGGGCGCTCTTGCCGCGACGATCGCGCAGGTAATAGAGCTTGGCGCGCCGGACAACGCCGCGACGCTTAACTTCGATGGATTCAATCATCGGCGACAGCAGGGGGAACACGCGTTCCACGCCTTCACCGAAGGAAATCTTGCGAACTGTGAAGTTCTCTTGGATGCCGCCGCCGGAGCGGGCGATGCAGACGCCCTCATAGGCCTGAACGCGCTCGCGCTCGCCTTCCTTGATGCGGACATTGACGCGCAGCGTATCGCCGGGCTGGAAGTGGGGGACGCCACGAAGGGCGAGTAGGCGCTGAGCTTCTTCGTGCTCCAGCGTTTGGATCATGTTCATCGGTCTATCTCCTGGGCTTAATCGCCCTTTGCCTGTTGTTTGGCGAGACGGGCAGCCCATAGGTCGGGCCGACGCTCGCGGGTCGTGTCTTCTCTCAGCTTTTGGCGCCATTGTCGGATCACCTGATGGTTTCCCGATAACAACACCTCGGGGATGTCCAACCCTTCGAACGTCCGCGGTCTCGTATAGTGCGGATGTTCAAGGAGCCCGTCCTCGAAGCTTTCTTCCTCCAGCGATGCAGCCTGACCCAGAACCCCTGGAACCAGCCTGACGCAGGCCTCAATCGCGACCATGGCTGCAGCCTCGCCACCGGCAAGAACCGCGTCACCGACGGCGACCTCTTCGAACCCTCGGGCATCAAGCACCCGCTGATCCACCCCCTCGAACCGACCGCACAGGACAATCATGCCCGGCGCTGTCGCCCATTGTTTTACACGCGCCTGAGTCAGGGGCCGACCCCGCGCGCTCATGTACAAAAGCGGCCGTCCTGCCAGCTCGAGATGATCGAGCGCAGCAGCAATGACGTCCGCCTTCATGACCTGTCCTGGGCCGCCACCCGCAGGGGTGTCGTCGAGGAAGCCGCGCTTATCTGCTGAAAATTGCCGAATGTCCACTGTTTCCAAGGACCAGAGGTTCTGTTCACGCCAAGCGGTGCCGATAAGCGACACCCCAAGAGGCCCGGGAAAGGCCTCTGGAAACATGGTCAGGACAGAAACAGCGAAGGTCATGGGCAAACGCGATCCAAAGGCAAAGACCTGCGCCTTATAGGGCCCCGCGCTACATTGCCCAAGTGGTACGGCACGTCTCGACCGCCCAGCCCTTGGCCGAGCGGCGCAAGAGACAGAACTGGCCCTGTCCGACCACGGGGTTGGGATCAGGATCTAGAGCAAGGGCTCTGGGCCGTTCGAGACCAACCTTGCCGACGCCAATGACCGCCAAATTGCCTTTTGCGGAAATGACCGGTCGGCCGATGAAGCTGTAGGACGAGCCATAGGTCATGGCCGGGACATCCTTAAAGCCTAGCTTTTTCCAATTACATTTGATGGAGAAGCTATTGGACTGCTTGCGCAGGTTGGCCTCGTCAAGATCGTTCTGTTCCTCGTCCGTAAGGCTTGGAAATTTGAGGCTCATCATCGGCCCGCCCCGCCTCTTTACGTCGGTGCGCAGCCGTCGGAGCGACAGTCCCAGAGGCCTATGGGAAAGGGTCGCGGCGATGATGTCACATTCCGAACCGTTGGAGCGGCTTTCCACCAGCCCGTAGGCCAGCACACCCGCAGCAAGAACATATTTCTCCTGTCCGCTCAGTTGCGACTTGGCCAAGCCATAGGCCAAACCGGCGGCGGGCGCAGCACCGATGCGATCAGACTGCCGCGCCAGATTGCGCGCGGCACCGCAGCCGCTGACGGCCAAGACCAACAATCCTGTACAGATGACCTTAATCACATTCGACAGACGCATGACATTCCCATGGGGCGACAAGCCCAATCCGTTAACGCGCTTCGACAGCTGAGACGATCAGCGCCTTGCGATCTCCTCGACGGGCGGCTATTGCCCGGCCATAATTGCGATGACCGACTGTCTGGCCGCTGACCTCAGGACCCCTTCCGATGAGCACGCACGAAAATCTCAAAGAACTGCTTAATCTCGAAGCTATCGAGGTGAATCTTTTTCGCGGATTTACCCATGACCAGCGGCAAAAGCGGATTTTCGGCGGTCAGGTGATCGCTCAGGCCTTGATGGCGGCCTATCGCACGGTCGAGGACCGCATCTGTCACTCCCTGCATTGCTATTTCATCCGCCCCGGTGATCCCAATGTGCCGATCCTGTTTCAGGTCGAGCGGGCGCGAGATGGTAAGAGCTTTGCTACCCGCCGCGTGGCCGCAATCCAGCATGGCGAGCAGATCTTCAACCTCGCTGCTTCATTCCAGACGCCTGAGGACGGTTTTGAGCACCAGTTGACCATGCCCGAAGCGCCCGCGCCGCTGACCGTCACCGACGATTATGAAGAGCGCAAACGGCTTGCCGCCAACCTGCCGCCCCGCGCGGCAGCGGGGTTCCTGCGTCCTATGGCCATCCAGATGCGCTCGGTCGATCCCCAGTCGCTCAGCCACCCCAAGATCTTGCCGGGCCGTCAACAGGTCTGGATGAAGTCCACCGATCCGGTCGATGATGATGTGGCCTTCAATCAGGCGGTCTTGGCCTATGCCTCAGATATGAGCCTTCTGGGCACGTCCATGCGCCCGCACGGCATTGTCTGGACGACACCGGGCTTTCAGAGCGCCAGCCTCGACCACGCCATCTGGTTCCATCGCCACAGCCGCTTTGACGGCTGGCACCTCTATGATCAGGACAGCCCCAATGCCCACGGCGCGCGTGGCTTCATTCGCGGTGAAATCTACACCGAAGACGGCACGCTCATAGCCTCCGTCGCCCAAGAAGGCCTGATCCGCTATCGCGCACCGGAGATGTGAGGGAGCGTGGGTGAAGTCCCCCTTCGGCCCTTCGGGCCACTTCCCCCAGAGGGGGAAGATTTACCGTCTCTTGATCTTCCCCCTCTGGGGGAAGTACCGGCGTAGCCGGGGTAGGGGGTACTACTCTTCCACAACCACCACCGGCACGCCAACAATGCGACCGCCAGCAAGGTCGATCTCGGGGACCAGTTCGCGGGTGAAGGGCAGGTACCAGCTATTGCCGCGAGCGGGCTGGACCTCGATCAGGTCGCCGGCACCAAAATTCTGGACGGCCTTGACCTTGCCCAGCACAACGCCTTCGGGCGAATCCACCCGCAGACCGATCAGATCAGCCAGATAGAACTCGTCTTCATCGGTGGGGGGCAGAAGCTCGCGCGGAACATAGAGCTCGGTGCCGCGCAGACGGTCGGCCTGTTCCTTGGTCTCGACCTCTTTAGCGCGGCCAATGAGACCACCCTGGGTCGAGCGACCCGAGATCATGGTCAGGCCCGGCGAGCCATCCTTGCGGCGCAGGTCGCGGTAATTGACCACGGACAGGGGCGCTTCGGTAAAGGTGGTCAAACGGATTTCGCCGCGCACGCCAAAGGCACCAGCGACCCGGCCGACCAGGACGAGGCGGTTGTCTTGCGTCATGAAAATCCTAAGAAACAAAAAAACATCAGGCGCGATCTTCCTAGACCGCGCCTGACGACGTCAAGAGGCCGATTGGCCTTTGACCTATGCCTCTTCGGCAGGGGTCTCTTCGGCAGCGGCTTCTTCGGCAGCGGCTTCTTCGGCCACGGCCTCTTCAGCAGGAGCCTCTTCCACGGCAGGAGCAGCGGCCGCAGCGGCAGCAGCTTCAGCAGCGGCGGCGGCAGCCGCAGCGGCATCTGCCTTGGCGGCCTCTTCAGCGGCGATCCGGTCAGCGTCGCGCTGGGCGCGCTCAGCGACGCGCTCTTGCGCCTTCTTGCCTGGCTTTGCCCGGTTAGGGTTGTTGCCATGTTCCCACTTGACCAGACCTTCGGCGGCCAAGAAGCGCGCGACGCGGTCAGAAGGCTGAGCGCCCTTGGCGAGCCAAGCGGTGATGCTCTCAAGCTTCAAGGTGACGCGCGAAGGATCGTCCTTCTTGAGCAGCGGGTTGTAGGTGCCCACCTTTTCGATGAAGCGGCCATCGCGGGGCGCGTGGCTGTCGGCGATGATGATGGAATAGTAAGGGCGCTTCTTGGTGCCCCCACGGGTCAAACGGATACGCAGCATGGGTTAGTCCTTTCGAAGATCGTTTTGATCAGGATTTAGGTTTGAACAGACCGCCTAAGCCAGGAAGGCCTGCCGGAGGTTTCGCAGCGCCGCCCAGCCCCGCGAGGGGTGACCCGGAAAGACCGGGCAAGGACGGAGAAGAGGGATCGGACGCGGCCATCTTGCCGCCGCCCATAGATTTCATACGGTCCAGATCCGCGCCGCCACCACCGCCGGGCAGGCCGGGGATCTTGGCACCCATCATCTGGGCCATGCGGGCCATGCCCTTGCCGCCGTCACGGCTCATCATCTTGAAGGCGTCGGCCATCTGACGATGTTGCTTGAGCAGGCGGTTGATCTCGGCCACGTCAACGCCCGAACCGGCGGCAATGCGCCTCTTGCGCGAGGCGGCCAGAATGTCGGGCTTCTTGCGCTCGAGCGGGGTCATGGACGAGATGATGGCCAACTGACGGGCGATCGACTTGTCATTCATATTGGCTTCGGCGATCTGTTGCTTGGCCTTCTGGACGCCCGGAAGCATGCCCATAATGCCCTGCATGCCGCCCATGCGCTGCATCTGACGCAGTTGGTCGGACAGGTCTTCCAAATCAAACTGACCCTTGGCCAGACGGCGGGCCATCTTCTCGGCCTTGGCCTGATCCAGATCAGCAGCGGCCCGCTCGACCAGAGCGACAATATCGCCTTGACCCAGAATTCGGCCCGCGACGCGGCGCGCATCAAAAACGTCGAGGGCTTCGATCTTCTCGCCCGCGCCCATGAACTTGATCGGCAAGCCAGTGACCGCCCGCATCGACAGGGCCGCACCACCGCGCCCATCGCCATCGGCGCGGGTCAGGATCAAGCCCGTCAGGGGCAAACGCTCATGGAAGGCCTTGGCCGTGCGCACCGCATCTTGGCCGGTCAGGCTATCGGCGACCAGCAGGGTCTCGACCGGATTGGCAATGCGCGCGATCTCAGAGGCTTCGGCCATCATGGCCTCGTCCAAGGTCGTGCGACCGGCGGTATCGAGGATCAGAACATCATAGCCGCCCAGCTTGGCAGCGCTGAGGGCGCGGCGGGCAATGTCGGGCGCGCTTTGCCCGGCCATGATCGGCAAGGTGTCAACACCGGCCTGCTGTCCCAGAAGCGCCAACTGCTCCATCGCCGCCGGACGGCGGGTGTCGAGCGAGGCCATCATGACTTTCTTGCGCTCGGTCTTGAGGATGCGCAGGGCCAGCTTGGCCGAGGTGGTGGTCTTACCCGAGCCCTGCAGGCCGGCCATCAGGATCACAGCCGGGGGATTGGCGGCCAGATCGAGGGGCGTCGGCTCTTCACCGCCAAGGGTCTCGACCAGACCATCATAGACGATCTTGACCACCTGATCGGCAGGACGGACCGAGCGGATGACATCTTCGCCGGTGGCGCGCACCTTGGCCTTAGCGATAAAGTCCTTGACCACGGGCAAGGCGACATCGGCCTCGAGCAGGGCCACGCGAACCTCGCGCAGCGCCTCCTCGACATCCTTTTCAGACAGCACGCCCCGGCCCGAAAGCCGGTCAAATACCCCTGAAAGCCGCT
>Ga0214921_10002522_pt1 | contig 29607 bp, 17 predicted proteins | sample LL1505_MetaG_FD_177992 | JGI IMG/M metagenome (GOLD analysis project Ga0214921, IMG submission 177992) | Freshwater microbial communities from Lake Lanier, Atlanta, Georgia, United States - LL-1505 | ecosystem: Environmental > Aquatic > Freshwater > Lake | place: USA: Georgia | collected...
ATCGGCCTCGATGCCCCCGCCGTCGTCGACCACGCGAACCAGCGCAATGCCCCCTTGCTCAAGCGCGACGTCCACCCGCGAGGGCGCCGCGTCGAGGGCATTTTCCAGCAATTCCTTGACCGCGCTGGCGGGCCGTTCAACCACCTCTCCGGCGGCGATGCGATTGACCACCGACACCGGCAGTTTGTGAATTCTCGCCATGGATCATCCCTGCCTCTGCCGCCGACCGTCAGGGCACTTGGTACTCCTTGATTTTTCTATAGAGCGTCCGCTCGCCGATGCCGAGCAGTTCGGCCGCCTGTTCGCGGTTGCCCCCCGTGAGCTTGAGCGTTTCGGTGATGAGAATCCGCTCCACATCCTCCAGTCGGCGGCCCACGAGCGTGGCAATCCCCGCCTGGATGTCGACGGCAGACGCCGCCGCCACTCCCGAAGCATCTGCTGAAGTGCCGGTATCGGCCGCTCTTTCGGGCTCAAGTTCCAGCGGCAAGTCGTCCACATCCAGCAGTTCGTCACAGTCGACGACCACCATGCTCTCGATCACGTTGCGAAGCTGTCGGACGTTGCCCGGCCAGTCATACGAGCCCAGCTTCATGCGGGCGGCCAACGACATGCCCTTGATCACCTTGCCGTGGCGCTTGGCGAACTGCCGGATGAAATGCTCGATGAGCAGAGGGATGTCGGCGGCCCGTTCTCTGAGCGTGGGAATCGCGATCGTGACGACTTTCAGCCGGTGGTAGAGATCGCTGCGGAACGAGCCCGTGGCAATCGCGTCTTCCAGGTTCCGGTTCGTGGCCGACAGGATCCGCACGTTCACGCGGGTTGGCGTGTTGGAGCCGACGCGGGTGATCTCCCCCGATTCGAGGACCCGCAGCAGTTTGATCTGCGTCGCCATCGGCATATCGCCAACCTCGTCGAGAAAGAGCGTGCCGCCATTGGCATATTCGAACTTGCCGACACGGTCACTCGAGGCGTCCGTAAAAGCACCCCGTACATGGCCGAACAGTTCGCTCTCCAGGATGTGTTCGCTGAGTGCCGCGCAGTTGAGGGCCACGAACGGCTTGCTCTTCCGGGGACTGTTCTGGTGGATGGCCTGGGCAACGAGTTCTTTGCCGGTGCCGGTCTGGCCCTGGATCAGCACAGTGGCATCCGTCGGCGCGATCCGCTTCAGCCGTTCGATCAGCGTCAGCATCTGCGGGCTCGAACCGACCACTCCCTCGAAGCCAAACTTTTCGTCGAGCCGACGGTTGAGTTCAAGATTCTGCCGCGCGAGGCGAACCCCCGCGGAAGCCTTCTCGACGGCTGCCCGCAGATGCGCAAGATCGAGTGGCTTTTGCAGATAGGTAAACGCACCCTGCTGCATCGCGGCCACGGCCGAGGGGATCGTGCCGTGGCCGGTGACCACGATCACCTCCGTCTCGACCGACGCGGCCTTGGCGCGTGCCAGGATTTCGAGGCCGCCGATATCGTTCATCATCAGATCGGTGACAATGACATCGAAGGCATCCTGGTCGATCTTGCGGGCTCCTTCCGTACCGCTCCCCACCACTACGACCTGGTAGTCGAGCCGACTCAAGACCTCGCCCATGGTGCGGGCGTGCACAATGTCGTTGTCAACGACCAGCACCCGGACCAGTCCCTGCATCCCCGTTGGGGAGGGCGACTGGGCGGCAGTGGCGTTCTCTCGTGGCTGACTCATGATGCGTTCGATGGTACGAAGCCTTCCTGAGGCCCGTCCAGTTGCCGGCCGGCGGCAGCCGCCTCTTCGTGAGGCTTGACCGGCCGTGACTCGGCCGTGGGCAGGCGGGGCGGGGCGGGCAGCCAGATCGTGACCTTGGTGCCCCGGCCAGGAGTGCTTTCGATATCGATCGACCCCCCATGGGCCTCCACGATCTTACGGGCCGTAGGGAGACCGAGGCCCGAACCGCCCTGCTTGGTCGTGTAGAAGGCCCGAAAGGCCTTGGAGAGCGTCTCCGGCTCCATGCCCGGCCCCGCGTCGATCAGTTCCAGCAACACGCCCAAACCGGCCGCCCGCGTCCGCACCACCAACTGCCCGCCTCCCTCCATCGCCTGCACCGCGTTGATCAGCAGGTTGAGCACCGCAGACCGGAGGGTCTCGCGGTCGAGGCGGACCATCGGGAGTTCCTGATCGAGATACCGCACGATCTCGACGTGGGCATCTCGGGCCTGCGGGGCGTAGAAATCGAGCAATTGGTCGATCTCGGCATTGAGGCTGCCCGGTTCAAGCGTGAGCTTTTCCTGACGGGCGAAGTCGAGGAAATCCCCCAGGAGTTTCTGCAGCCGGTCACACTCGTGACGCACGAGATCGATCTTCGCCTTGGCGCGGCGATCGCGTTGCTTCGTCGGCGACTCAGGATCGGTCTGCTCGAAGTCCTCGGCGAGAAGCTCCATGTTGAGACGGATCGTGGAGAGCGGATTGCGGATCTCGTGGGCAAGGGCGCCCACGAGAGCCGCAAATTCTGCATAGGTTTCCGCCCGCGAGCGGCTTGAATCGTCGGCGGACGACATGGCCCCTTCCACGAAGTTCCCGGATGCCACGAAGTTTCCGAAGCCCGGATCGTTCAGGATCAGGTGCTGGGCTGGTTGCCTGCCTGGGCCTGTTCACGCATCGCAGCCTTGCGGCTGAGTTTGACGCGATCCTGGTCATCGACGGCAATCACCTTCACCCGCATGATGTCGCCCACGCGGCACACGTCCGCGACGCTCGACACATACTCGTCCGACAGTTCACTGACGTGGCAGAGGCCGTCCTTCCCGGGAACGAGTTCGACAAACGCGCCAAAGTCTTTGACGCTCGTCACCCGGCCCTCGTAGATCCGGCCGATCTGAATCGAGGCGGTGAGTGCCTCGATCTTCGCCATGGCGGCCATCGCCCCCTCGGCGTCGTGGCTGGCCACCGTCACGGTGCCGTCGTCCTCGACCTCGATGCTGGCACCCGACGATTCCTGGATGGCACGAATCGTCTTGCCACCCGGACCAATGAGCAGGCCGATCTTCTCCGGATCGATCCGGGTCCGCAGGAGACGAGGGGCCCACGGCGAAATCTCTTCGCGTGGACGACGGATCGCCGAAAGCATGTTCCGGAGAATTTCCAGCCGCGCCTCGCGAGATTGCCGCAGCGTGGCCTCGATGATCGCCGGCGAGATGCCGTCGATCTTCAGGTCGAGTTGGATGCCGGTGATGCCCTGGTGGGATCCGGCGATCTTGAAGTCCATGTCGCCGTAGTGATCTTCGTCACCGATGATGTCGGTGAGCAGCACCCATTTCTGTTCCGTCTGCTTGACGAGACCGACTGAAATGCCCGCCACCGGATTCGAGATCGGCACACCCGCCGCCATCAGGCCGAGCGTAGCACCGCAGACCGACGCCATCGAACTGGAACCGTTCGACTCGAGGATGTCGGAGATCACGCGAATCGTGTAGGGGAAGACGTCCGGATCGGGCAGCACCGGCTTGACGCTCCGCTCGGCCAAGGCTCCGTGACCAATTTCTCGCCGCCCCGGACCACGAATCGGTCGCACTTCGCCGACGGAATACGACGGGAAGTAATAGTCGAGCATGAACTTCTTCGAATACTCATCGACGAGCCCATCCACCCGCTGCTCGTCCTTGCCTGTGCCGAGCGTGATCGTGATGAGCGCCTGCGTTTCACCACGCTGGAAGAGTGCCGAGCCGTGCACGCGGGGCAACAGATCGACGTCGCAATGAATCGGCCGGAGCGACGAGTAGTCGCGACCGTCGGGCCGCTTCCCATCGAGGATGTTCTCGCGAACGGCCTGCTCTTCCAGAGCATGCCAGACGTGGGCGAAGTCGGTGTCGCTGAAGCCGCCCGCGTCGCCGGCCTTGGCCGTTGCCGCCGGCTCAGAAGGAGCGATCTCCGCCTTGGCCCGCTCACGCAGGGCCTTGACGGCCTGACCACGGTCATGCTTGCCGGCAATGGCCTTGGCGGCCCTCAGCTCCGCGAAGTAGCCGCGGGTCAGCCGGTCGCGCAGGCCTGAGTAGTCGGCCAAAACGTATTCCTTCTTCGGCTTGCCAGCCTTCCGCACGAGTTCATCCTGCATCTCGCAGATCGTACGGATGTGGCGGTGCGCTTCTGCAAGCGCCTCGAGCATGCGATCCTCGGGCATCTCGCGGGCAAAACCCTCGATCATCAAGATGGCCGTGGGACTGCCCGACACCACGAGATCCAGGTCGCTCTCTTCGAGCTGATCCTGGGTGGGAAAAGGAATGAATTGTCCGTTCACTTGAGCGATTCGCACGCTGCCGAGCGGCCCGCGGAAGGGGAGCGGGGAAATGCAGAGCGCCGCGGAGGCACCGACCATCCCGAGAATGTCTGGGTCATTCTGGCGATCGCTGGCGAGCACCTGCGCCTGCACCTGAACCTCGTCGAAAAAACCCTCGGGAAACAATGGGCGAATGGGGCGATCCATCAACCGGCTGGTAAGGATTTCCTTCATCGTGGGGCGGCCCTCACGCTTGAGGAAGCCACCGGGAAACTTGCCGGCAGCGGCAACCCGCTCCCGGTAGTCGCAGGTCAGCGGGAAGAAATCGATGCCGGGACGCGGTGCGCCGGTGGCTGCCGCCACGAGGACCCTCGTCTCGCCGTAGCCGACGAGCACGCTGCCCGCCGCCTGCTTGGCCAGAAAGCCCGTTTCGATGAAGAGAACCTGCTCACCAATCTGCCGTTCAACTCGCTGTTTCATAGTTGTTTCCTTGTGCTGCGCTTCCGTGTGTGTCTTGTGAATGTGTCTTGCAGCGGCTCGCATGTCCGGGCCGCACTGCGAAAATTGCGTTGCATCCTGCGTTCCATCGAGGCTGCGTTCCACCGAGGCTTGTGCCACAAGACAGCCGACGCGTCTTGCCGCCTCAGTCACGGAGCCACCCCAGCCATGCGATCGGCGCCCCCTCTCAACGCATACTCCGTGAGCCGGCGAGGACTCTGGAAGACCATGTGTTGAAAAAACAGGTGCAAACCACACCAATCAATGCCACGCGCCCACAGGCGACAGGCAGAAGACTGCTACTTACGGATCTCCAACCGCCGAATGACGTCGAGATACCGCTGCGGCGCGACTCGCTTGAGATAATCAAGAAGTTGACGTCGTCGGCTCACCATCATGAGCAGACCGCGACGACTCGCAAAGTCCTTGGAGTGCTTCTTGAAATGGCCGGTGAGATCCGAAATCCGCCCCGTGAGAAGGGCGATCTGAATCTCGGCTGACCCGGTGTCGGCGGTCCCTCGCCGATACGCACCAATGAGCTCGTTCTTGCGTTCTTTTGTAAGCGACATCTAGCCTTAACCCACCCGTCCACGGGTGGCATTGATTGTTAAATTGAGGTTTGGTTACGCGAAGTGTATCGGCGGCAGGTGCAATTGCAACACCAGCCACCAAAACCATGGGTGTTGCCGGCTATTTCGCCGCATTTCCTTGGCTGTTTTTACCGTACGGTGTGTGCACAACGTTCCAGGCCAGGCCGAGCTTCTCGAGGGCCAGAATCCCCCAATACGTGACGTCGACTTCCCACCAACGATGCCCGTGCTTCGCCATCCGCTGGTACGCATGATGATTGTTGTGCCAGCCTTCGCCGAAGGCCAGCAGGCCGACCCACCAGAGATTCCGCGAGTCGTCGGTCGTTTCGTAATTGCGATAGCCCCACATGTGCGTGGCAGAGTTCACCAGCCATGTGACGTGGAATACGATCACCATCCGCAAGGCGAGCCCCCAGACCAGCCAGGAGATGCCCAGTCGCGGCCCGCCCAGCCACCAGCCCCCTGCGAGCAATGCGCCGCCAATGAGGATGTGCCACAGCAGGAACGTGTTCTGTAGAAAATGCAGGCCACGCTCGCGGTCGAGATCGGGAGCCCAGCGACTGATGTGAGCTGCCAGTTCGGCAGAGGTCCGCCTGGGAAACATCCAGAGAATGTGGGCCCAGAACCCACCATCACGAGGCGAATGGGGATCGCCGTCCTGGTCGCTGAAGGCATGATGCTTGCGATGGTTGGCGACCCAGAGCAGCGCCGACCCCTCTCCCGAAACTCCCCCGAGCCAGGCGAAAAACAGCCGTACAGGCTTCCAGGTGTTGAAACTGCCGTGCGTAAGCAGCCGGTGGTATCCCAGACAGACGCCCAGGCTTCCGGTCACCCAATACAAAACCAGACAGATCGCGAGCCCGGACCAGGAGAAAAAGAAGGGAGCGGTGAGGGCCGCCGCATGCACACCAACGATCCAGATCAGCACCGGCCAGTCGATGCCCGCCACTGCACCAACACCGTCCTGCCGCGGCTCGGCGGCAAGGCTGCCCGCAGAAGGCCCTTCATCGGACTGCCTGGGATCGTGGACTGCCATGCGACCAAACGCCAAATCTTCAGCGTCGACGTCGTCGTGTCGGAAGTCTTTGCCTCCCGACTTGCCATGGAGATGCTTCCGGTGCTTGGTGCTGGTTACGGGCGTCATCGGTTCCTTTCGTGAGGCCACATGGTCATCCTGCCGCGTCCGCCCATCGCCGTCGTCCACGGCTGGCATGCATCGGTTCGCATGCAGAGACGGACGGTGTCGAAGCGGATCGCGAGTGCCGGCACTTCGCCGGCGGCAGATACTGTGACGTATTTCGTCAGACTTGCCAGCCTCGGCGGTCAGCCTGCCGTCCGCACCGTGTCAAAAATGGGTCAAAATTCGCTGCGTTGGAGCGGCCGGACGGCCTGTTCCCGTCCCTGTGGGGAAAGGCTTTCCGCTCCCTGTCCGCCAGCCGGCGTGGCAGGGGCAACGCGGGGCAGCGGAGAGGCAGTGCCGGACGCGTATACCGGAAACCAGTCGAGCATCCAGGCGGTTGCCCTGGAGGCAGGAACGGCAGGGGCCCCCGGCGGCGAGAGCAACCAGGCCAGCCGATCCAGCGGCATCACACTGGGCGGCTCGTCGAGGATTGAAAGCCCTTGGATCCGGGCAAGGGAGCCGTCCCAGCCGGGAGAGGCACGGAGATCGGCACCGCCGGGCCCAATCCTGAGCATGGCCCCCAGATCATCGAACCGACGGACTTCTTCCTGGGCAAGCGAGCGAAAGGCCGGCCCCGGACGGCAGCCGAGCATCGACACACAGGCATCGAGCAACCGCTGGCCGAGTCGGCCACGGGAGACCGTGCCCTGGCACGCAGCATTCGTGATTGTGTTGCGGCTCCATTCGAGCTTTTCGATTGCCAGCGACGCCTCCCCCGACACGCGATGAGGCAGGTGGAGGCTGGCGGTGGCGAGATCAACCCGCTCGACTCGCGCCTGAGCAGAACCGCTCGACAGCCCCTCGTCGAAGACCGCGTCAATTGTTCCGCTCACCGTCGCCTCGTCGCCCAAGGGCAACGCCCCCTCGCCAAGGCCGCAGACCGCCTCGAGCATGGCGATCGGTAGCGGCTCCGACACGCTGCCACTCACCTCCAGCCGCGGCGCAACCGTATCGGACTCTCCTGCGGTATCCGCCTGCCGGATCTCATCGTGACCGGCTGCGAGGTCGCGCGAACCCGCCACCACCCGGACCTCATCGGCGGGTCCTGATCCGTCGTCATTCCGTCGCACGCGGACCGCTCGAGAGCCATTGGCCGCGACGCACTCGACGTGAAGCCCTCGGGATTGGAATGCCGTCCGAGCGTGGTCACGTGTCTGGACTTCGCCCGGACCTGCCGGCGAACGCGACTGCCAGGAGAAATCATCTACGTCGACCACGCAGTCGACCGGGAACCGCACAGGCTGCCGCAGCCACGCCTCTGCGATTCCGACCAAGACGCGGGCCAGCGCCGGCGTGCCGTCGAGCCTGACGAGCGTCAGCCGAATTTCATGGGGTAGGGACTCGACCTCGATCACGGGAGCGGTGAGCACGACGGCTCCTGCTGCCGATACCAGTTGACACTCGTGCCACCGCATCGCATTGGGCCGCACGTGCTCAACGCGGCCGATTCGGAAGGGCAGGCCGATCGCCTGTTCGCAGCGGCGTTCGATCGTATCTCGATGGCCGCTGGAGTGCCGCATGGCGGCCCACCCGCACAGGCCGGCGCAGGGGAAGACCCCGAGCAGCACGAACAGCGTGCGGGCCAGACGAATCCGTGCTGCCGACCGTTCGATGAACATCCCTGTTCCCTGTCGGTTCGAAGAGCCCTCACCCGAAACGCCGTCCGCTCCCGCGGTCCTCTTTCCGCTAGCGACTCATCGCCAGTTCGTGATAGAGCCGCCACCGCGCCAGCATCTCCTCGACGCTATCCCCTCCAAACTTGTCCACCAGAGCCACTGCCACCTCGAAGGCAACGACACTCTCCACGATCACGCTGCAGGCACTCACCGCGCAGACATCGCTCCGTTCGTAGGCGGCCTCCTCAGCCTGCTTGGTCCGGAGATTCACCGATTCCAAAGGTTTCCGGAGGGTGCTGATGGGCTTCATGGCGGCCCTCACCACGAGCGGCTGGCCGTTGGTCATGCCCGCCTCGAGTCCGCCGGCGTTGTTGGTCGGCCGAGTGAAGCCGAGCTGCGGGCCGCTGCGGGCCGCTGCGTCGTAGTGGATCGGATCATGCACTTCGGAACCGCGGCGTCTGGCCGCCTCGAAGCCCATGCCGATCTCGACCCCTTTGATCGCCTGCACGGCCATCACCGCCTGGGCAAGCCGGCCATCGAGCTTGCGGTCCCACTGGGCATGCGTGCCCAGGCCGATCGGTAGACCGTCGACGCGGACCTCGACCACGCCGCCGAGGGTGTCCCCCTCCTTGCCGACGCGATCGATGAGCGTGGTCACTTCCGGATCGCGTTCGGGATGGAGCGAATAGATGGCGCTCGAATCCCGCAACGTCCGCAGTTCGGGCAGCGTGCCAGGGCGGTCCCCCAGCACCACACCGCCGAGTTCTGTCACCCAGCCGGCGACTTCGATGCCGAAGACGGCAAGCAGTTGACGCGCCAGTGCGCCGGCGGCAACGCGGGCGGCGGTCTCGCGGGCACTCGCCCGCTCCAGCACGGCCCGCACACCCCCCAGATGCTTGACGGCGCCGGGGAGGTCGGCGTGGCCCGGACGAGGCCGGTCGACGTCTTCGAGCCGTTCGAGCTTGGCGTCCTTATTGACAACCTCGAGAGCCAGCGGGCTGCCGAGCGTGGTGCCGTGCCAGAGCCCGGAGAGAAACGTGACGGCATCGGTCTCGATCCGCTGCCGGCCACCGCGGCCATAGCCGCCCTGACGGCGCACGAGTTCCGCATCGATCAACGCCTTGTCGACTGTCAGGCCGGCGGGAAATCCGTCGACGAGGGCCACAAGAGCGGGGCCGTGCGATTCTCCGGCAGTCCAGTAGCGCAGCATAGGAGCGAGTCTGAGGGTGGTGGTCGGTCAGGCGTCGGAAGGAACCACAAAGTCTAATTTCGGCACGCACGCCGCCCTAGGCCAGAAACCCCCCGCGAAAAGCGTCAGGTCATGGCAGATCAGGGCAGCCGTCTCAGGGGATGCGGCCGGTAAGCAGCCGACAGGCTTCGAGGTATTTTTCCCGCGTCTTGGCCACGACTTCGGCGGGCAGGGCGGGAGGGGGGCTCGATTTATCCCAACCGCTCGACTCGAGCCAGTCTCGCACAAATTGTTTGTCGAAGGAATCAGGAACGCGGCCAGGAACGAGTCCTGACGCTGGCCAAAACCGGGAACTGTCGGGCGTGAGCACCTCATCCACCAGCAGCAGAGAGCCGTCGGGCAGGCGGCCCCACTCGAACTTCGTATCGGCGACCACGATGCCGCAGGAGGCGGCGTAGTCGGCCCCGCGTCGAAACACGTCGAGACTCGCCTCACGGAGCGTCGTCGCCAGCGGGGTGCCGATGCGGTTGGCCATCACGTCGAATGACACGTTCTCGTCGTGGCCCGTGACGGCCTTGGTTGCCGGCGTGAAAATCGGTTCGGGCAGTGGCGAGCCCGGCCCAAGGCCGGCGGGCAGTGGCACACCGCAGACGGTACCGTTGCGACGGTACTCGGCCAGCCCGGAGCCGGCCAGCCAGCCGCGGACGACGCATTCAAACGGGATCACGTCGGCCTGCCGCACGAGCATCGTGCGACCGCGGAGCGGTTCGCGAGCAACCGTGGCCGGCAGGCCCATGGCATCAACATCGGTCGTGAGCAGGTGATGGGCCTGACCGTGGGGCGTGGACGCCAGCCAATCAAACCAGAAGGCCGAGATGGCGGTGAGCACCTTCCCCTTGTCCGGAATGGGCGTGGGAAGAATCCAGTCGAAGGCACTGATCCGGTCGGTGCTGACAATGAGCATCGCCGGTCCAAACGCCGAATCGTCGAGGCGATAGCAATCGCGGACCTTGCCGCGGTAGAGCGGGCCGATACCGAGATTCGTGTCCGTGACGGCTGGGGATGTCATGGGTGCTTTTGTAGGACAATTTCCGACCGCGTCCAGTTCCGCTGGCCGTTGGCCAGTTTGACGACCAGTTGCAGCCCGCTCTCATCCAGGCCCGTTCCCATGCAAGCCCGCAGCACAAGCCAGGGACCGCAATTGCCCGGCCAACCCGCACGGTGCCGCGCCGCCGGGACGGTTCGGGGCTGCCCATGCCCCGTCGCCGGACGTTCGCGACGGGCATCCTGCCCTTCGCTCACTCGATGGCGGCCGCGCTCTCGGCATCCTGCCTTCGCTTGCCGCCAACGCCGGCTCTCGGGACATGGGCAGCCCCTCACGGACGCAGTGGAATACCATAGAGGCCCGGAGGGCCGGGTGAGCACCAGCGGGCGGAGGCACGCCAAGAAACGTGTGAGGACGGGCATCCGCCCGTCATGGCGGCACGATGCGATATTTTTCTTGAAGCTCGTAACTAGCAAAAATCGCGCGACATTCTCGGCAGAGGGGCGAGTGCAAACGGCTCGAGGGACGTTGCCAGAATATGCACGACCGGGCCACGCCGCTGGATCCTTCCGTGCACCACGAGCACCGCCGCGCGGCGGGCGGCATGGTCGGCTGCCTGCCAGACAGCGGGCCGCACCACGATGTTGGCTACGCCGGTTTCATCCTCGATCGTCAGGAAGATCGTGCCGCCCGCCGTGCTGGGCCGCTGCCTCGTGAGCACGATGCCAGCTACCTGCACGCGGCGGCCTTCTGGAGACACGCCAGTATCTGCGGCGGTGATGACTCCCCGCTCCGCAAGCGTATCTCGCTCAAACTGGAGGGGATGCGACCTGAGAGAGAGGCCGGCAGTACGGTAGTCGGCAATCACCTCCTCCTGACGCGTCATCTCGGGCAGGAGGAGATCGTCTTCTTCATCGGAGTCGTCTTCATCCTGAAGCCCTTGGAGCAGTGGCTGGCTTTCCGGACGATCGAGGCACCGCATCGCCTCCCAGACGGACCGACGACGATCGAAACCCAACGATTCAAACGCCCCGGCACGGGCCAGATGCAGGAGCGACTCGCGGTCGAGCTTCGCCCGCCGGGCTAGTTCGTGCGGGAGCCGAAAAGGGCCGGCCGGCCGTGTCGCCTCGATTCTCCGCCCCGCCGCCTCTCCCAGTCCATACACCTGCTCGAACCCCAGACGCACGGCTGGCCCAGACCGTCCCGCTCGGGACGATCCGCCGCTTTCCGCCTTCCGCTTTCCGCTTCTGCCATCCACCTCGAGCCGCGCATGCCACCCACTGGCATTCACATCGACCGGCAACACTCGCACACCGTGCTCCTTGGCATCGCGCACCAGTTGTGCTGGGGCATAAAAACCCATCGGCTGGCTGCCGAGCAAAGCGGCCGTGAAGGCGGCCGGGTGATGCCGCTTGAGCCATGCTGACACATAGACCAAGAGCGCGAAGCTCGCCGCATGCGACTCAGGAAAGCCGTATTCGCCGAAGCCACGAATCTGTTGGAACACCTGCTCGGCAAATTGCTGGGAAAGCCCGCGGGCGAGCATGCCATCGACCAGCTTCCTGTGAAACTCGTCGATCACGCCCGGCCGCCGCCAGGCGCCCATGGCACGACGGAGCTGGTCGGCCTCGCCCGGCGTGAAGCCGGCCGCCACCACCGCCAGCCGCATCGCCTGCTCCTGAAAGAGCGGCACGCCGAGCGTCTTTTCCAGCACCGTGCGGATGGCATCGCTCGGAAACGTCACCGGCTCCTCCTCCGAACGGCGGCGAAGATAGGGATGCACCATGTCGCCCTGGATCGGACCGGGCCGCACGATCGCCACCTCGATGACAAGATCGTAGAAGCAGGCGGGCCTGAGCCGGGGCAGCATGCTCCTCTGCGCCCGACTCTCGATCTGAAACACGCCCACCGTATCGGCCTGTGAGATCATCTCGTACACGGCAGGGTCTTCCGCCGGCACCGTGGCCAGCGTCAGCCTCGGCCCACCCGCCGCCGCCACCAGATCGAACGCCCGATGGATCGCGGTGAGCATCCCCAGTGCCAGGCAATCGACCTTGAGGATGCCCAGTTCATCAAGGTCGTTCTTGTCCCACTGGATAACGGTGCGATCAGCCATCGCGGCAGACTGGATCGGCACGAGATCGCAGAGGTCGCCACGCGTCATGACCATACCGCCCACGTGCTGCCCCAGATGCCGAGGAAACCCAAGGAGCTGGCCGACGAGCGTGGTGAGCCGCGTACAGGTGGCGTCGGCGGGATCGAGGCCGGCCTCGGCCAGACGCTGCGGCAAGGCCTCCAGACCGTCCCCTGCGTCGAGCACTCCGGCGATGTTCTCCACACGATCGAGCGAAAGTCCGAGCACCTTGGCGATATCTCGCACCGCCGACCGCAGCCGGTAGCAGATCACCTCGGCCGTCAGTGCCGCCCGGCTGCGGCCGTAGGTTTCGTAGACGTACTGGATCACCTCCTCGCGGCGGTCGTGCTCGAAATCGATGTCGATATCGGGTGCCTCGCAGCGTTCGCGGCTGATGAACCGCTCGAAGAGCACGTCCATGCGGGCCGGATCGACCGACGTGATGCCGAGGCAGTAGCAGATGGCGGAATTGGCCGCCGAGCCCCGTCCTTGGCAGAGGATGCCGCGGCGGCGGGCAAACCGCACGATGTCAAAAACCGTGAGAAAGTAGGCCTCGTATCCCAGTTCTGCCACGAGCGCGAGTTCATGCTCAATGAGCGGCCGCACCCTCTCGGGAATCCCTTCGGGATACCGCTTGGCCGCTCCCCGCCAGGCCAGATCCGCCAGATGCGCTGCCGGCGTGCAGCCAGCGGGCACGGTCGCATCGGGATATTCATACCGCAGATCGGCGAGCGAAAACGTGCACTGTCTCGCGATCTCCACTGACCGCTCAACCGCCCCGGCAAGCGAGGCAAATCGCTTGGCAATATTCCGACGGTCGTGCAGATGCCGCTCACCGTTGGAAAGGAGTCGGCCGCGAATCTCCTCCACCGTACAGCCGTGGCGCACGGCTGTGAGGGCATCGAAGAGCGGCAGACGAGACCGCTCGTGGTAGCGGATATCGCCGGCCGCCACGAGCGGCACCCGCGACTGACGTCCCATCGCCGCACACCACCGCAGGCGGTCCTCGTCATCCCCTTCGAGCGCTACCTCGGCCAACGCCACCAGCCGCTCGCCAAATACCTCACGCCATTGAGCGATCGCTGCCATGGCCTCTTTCTCGCCGCATGCATCTCTCATGCCGGCATCCGCGATCGCCGCCAGTGGCACGCCCGCGAGCAGGCCCTCGGCGTGGGCGGCAAGGTCGTCGAGCGTGAGCACGCACGCGTTTGCGCCTCCGTCAGACGACGCGTCGTCTGACGAGGCCGTGGCAGCAACAGAGCCCTGTCCTCTCGCGGCAGCGGCATAGCCACGGGTCAGGAGCCGACAGAGATGGGAATAGCCCGTACGATTGGTCGCCCATACGACCAGCGGCATGGCATCGATCGGCTCCAGATGTGCCCCGACGATCAGCTTGATGCCTGTCTGGCGGTTGCTGCCTGCCTGTCCGCCGCCACTGGCCTGCAATGAGGCGGCGATCTGTTTGGCTGCCCCATACGCCCGCACGATGCCGGCCAGCGTGGCACGGTCGGTGATGGCAATCGCCTCATAGCCGAGCGCATGGCCCTTCTGCACCAACTCCTCGGGATGGGAACCACCTTCGAGAAACGAGAAGTTGCTCCTGCAGTGCAGCTCTGCATAGGGCAGGTCATGCATTGGTGCTTCTCCTGATCGTGCCTGATCGTGCCGGCATATCGCTTCGGCGGGAATGCCCTTCAAGAAAACATGCCGTGCAGAAACCACTCGCCACGCCGTTGGCGGAAGATCCAGTAGCGGCTGCCCGTGCTCGTCTCGACAACGTAGTAATCGCGTCGCACGGTCGGCCCGCGCCACCAGGCGGTCTCGATACGTTCCGGGCCATGGGCCTTCACGACCTCGTGCCTCTGCGCACCGATGCAAAACCACACTGGCGGACCACTCGATCCATCCGCCTGATCCATGGCCGAGCCCACGACCGACACCGTTTCCAGCCGCACTGGCCGTGGCAGAAGCCAGATCGGTCGTCGCTGCGGCGCTGCCACTGAGGCCGTCATGCGGGCCGCTGGGGAGTTTTCGCACGCACGATCCTGCTGCGATCGCTTGATCGCGGGCGTCGTTCTGGATCTGGAACTGGAGCCACGTGCCGCCGGTGGCACAGCTGCCCACGCATGTTCCGGCTGGGCGTCGGCCACCGGCCTGGGCTCGAATACTGCCCCACGGCCGAGCCTGCCCGACAGCCGGTCCATCAGCATGCCCACCTGCGAGGCCGATGCTTCCGCTGCCTCTCCGAAGAGCGTCCGCTGCCGACACTCGGCCACCCCCACAGACACCACCTCCACCGCGATGCCTTCGATCTCCCGCGGCAGTCGCATCCGCGCCAGCCGCAGCTTCACGAGTTCCACCAGATGCTTCGCCGAACAGCTCGGTTGAAACACACCGATATCGATGACCGCCGGAGCGCAGGCCTCGCGGGGTTCGGCCGACTGAGATCGTTCCAGCCGTACCTGCAACGACATCACCCCCTTGCCCTGGGCAGCCAACGGCGCAACACACTCCTGCAGAAGCCGCTCGATCACCGCAACCAGATCGTCCTGCGTTGTGTCGCGGAGCAGGAGTGGAAAATCGAAGGCCTGCGAGGCGGTCGGCAGTTCAACGGAGCAGGGGACCACCAGCGGCTCAGGCCGCTCGCCGGTGAACTCTGCGAGCCGCTGCGAGAGCTGCGGAGCAAACCGTGAGGCGAGGCTCTTCCGCGGCAGGCGGAAGATGCCGCCGATGGTCTCGATGCCCACATCCCGCAGCTGCGCCGCCACAATCGTATCCAGCCTCAGGGCCGTGGCCGGCACATCAGCCAGCGCCTGCCGGTGTGTTTCCGGGGGCACGACAGCCCATCGATAATGCCTCTTTTGCAGCCCGCCGTGGTGCTGCCGCGGCTGCGAAACCGTGGCCGTCAGGGTGGCATGCAGGCTATCGGTATGGTGTGCGGCGGCCCAGGCCGCCGCGGGGGTGTCGGCAATTGCGGCCCGGGCGTGAATGCCCCGCGCGGCCAGCGTCCAGACGACCGTGCGAACCAGCGCCCCCTCGCCGCCAAAAAAACAGGACGTGCCAGTCACATCGATCTGCAGGCACTCTGGCCCCCCGTGCTCGTGCTGCGGCGGCTTCTCGATTGCCACGATCGGCGCAAACCGCCGACAGGAGCGGGCGAGGCTCTCGAGCGCGGCCATATCGGCCGCGGGATCATCCTGATCGACCTCGGCGATGTGGCAGGCGCGGGAGCCGTGCGAGAGCGCCAGCGCCGCCATCGCTTCGGCGAGCGACATGCCCGGCTGAATCCCGGAGAGGGAGGTTCTGGAGAGGGATGCTCTGCCAGATGGCGGAGCAGATGCCCCCTCCCTCCGCGGCGGCGTTGCCCAGGCCCAGGCCACCACCGTCATCACGCCACGACGCTCCCGCCGGCAGACAAACACGGGTCGCCTGCGGAGTTCGGGCCGCTCGAGCAGTCGCCGCTGCACGGGCCATCGAGGGAGCCAGACCGTCATGATGCGCGACATGCCGCCCCCTCCACCGGAAAACGATCATCCTGAAAACGCCCCGCCATAGACGGCGTGCCAGCCCCGCCCGACAGCCGGTGGCGGCGAGTGGACTCACGACCATTCGTCAGATCCAAACGGAGTTCCGTCGACCGTTCCCCAAGCATTTCGTTGCGCATCTCCCCAAGCATTTCATTGCGCATATCCCCAAGCATTTCATTGCGCATATCACTGAGCATTTCGTTGCGCATATCACTGAGCATTTCGTTGCGCATCTCGTTGCCCGACCACGGCCCCCCAACACGCGCGATCCGCAGCCGCCGCACGGCGAAATCCGAGACAGAATCCCCCTCGGCAACCGGTGCCACAGCCACCCTCGCGTCGGCCCACGTCGGCGCACCCGCCTGCTGCCGCCCTGCCAACCCCCGCACGAGCAGACCGACAGCGCCGCTGGCCCGCGAGGCCAGCTGCCACCGCCGCATGGCGGTGGAGTGCACCCGCTCGGGCCAGGCCAGCACGGCCGCTACGCCGGGGCAGCGCAGAGCCTGGTCAATTGCCCAGATTTCGTCGTCGTCACGAGAAGGGCGGGCCACCACAAGCTGCGGCCTGCGTCCCCGGGTTGCCGCGACATCCGTCTGTGCATCAAGCCACGGGATCATTGCCGGCGGATAAAACCGCTGCCCACGATCGACCACCACGATCGTCGCGGCCTGCGAAGCCAACGCCTGAGCAGCCGAGATCGCCAGCCGGCAGGCCACGGCACAGGCAAGCGTGACAGCCCCGCACCCATCGCCCACAGGAGCACCACCATCGGCCAGCCACTCAATCAGGCTGCCACGCCGCACGCCGCCGGCTGGCAGCAGACGGTCGAGCGCTGGAAACCCAGTGGCCACTGTTTCCCACCCCTGTCCTTCAGCCTGGGCCTGCCGCCACTCGACAGCCTGCCTGAGCAGCAGGCCTCCTACCGAGCCCACACCATCCCAGACCGGATTGCAGACCTGCGTTACCATACGATCGCCTCCAACGCCTCGTGTATACGTTCGTATACTATACGCCCGTTCCGTACCTGTCAACAATCGCCGCGACCCCCTCCACCCCTTTGAGCCAGATCCGCGGTCTCCGGGATAGAAACAGACGCACCATGCCACGTCCCTGCCTGCTTCACATTCGTTGCCTCTCGCTCTGCCTGATCGCTTGCTGGACGACCGGTGCCAGAGCGGACTTCCCCGCCGACTTCGACGCCTTCCACTCAGGGCTTTCCCCGGCAATCTCGGCCAGATTGGACGTGACACCGAAGCACTACCGGCAGATCGAGCCATCGCTCTTCCACCTCTGCCTCGACCATGCCGACCAGCTCGACATGCTTTCAGACCACGAGCGTCTCGACGCAATCGTGAAACTGGCCGAGTTCATCGATCGCAAACGCGACGCGGCGGGCGACGCGATTGTGATCGGCACCGACCGCAGCATGATCGGCCTGCTCGACCCCGCCCGGGGACTTGAGCCGAAGGAGATCACGACAATCGCCGCGAGTTACGGGGCACGACCGACCGTCTTCAAACAAGACGCCGCCACCGAGTCGATCCGGCAGGTCGCCGATGACTTTCTTGCGTCCGTGGGCAAAGCCGCCGCGGATGGCACTCCCGCCACGGTCGTCGTCCTCGGCCACGGCTCGCCCGAGGAAATCCAGAGCTATTCAATTCCCTTTGGCAGGCTGGCCGACACGCTCATCAACGGGAGCGGTGCCACGGCTGAGAAACCGGTGGATCTCGGCCACCTCGTCCTGATCTGCGACGACTGCTACAGCGCCGACTTCCTGATCAATCTTGGCACAACGATCGAATCACGCTGCCACGATCGCAGCCTCACGCTCGAGTCGCTGCCAGTGATGATTGCCGGCACCAATCGCGACCGTGTCGGCCACGCCGACTTCGGCGAGAAGTTCGTGCCGCACTTCTGGAAGGACGTCATCGAACTCTTCTACGTCCGCCGGCCGCGGCCCGATGCGGTCACGCTCCGTGACTTCTTCGAAAAGGTCGACAACATGATGTACGGCTACGGCCGGGCGCCGATCGTGCAGGGCTCGCAGGTGACCGGCTACCGGCTCGTCGATCCGACGCTCTGCCAGGATCCCGTCATCTTCGTGCCGCTCTCCGACGCCGATCTCGCCGAGCTTCGCACGATCCTCGGCCTCCCCGCCGACTCCACGCTCCCGCGGTTTCTCGACATCGGGTAACCGCGGGATGGTGTTCACTCCCGCAGTCCCCCGGCTTCCGCCGGGGACTTGTATTCCAGTGACACGCAACCTCACACGGGCACGGCTGCCTGCCTGATCGAGCATCGCGTGAGGGGTTGCACCTGCCGTGGAGCCGGCCTTGCTGGCAAGCGGAGCCATGGATGGCGGAGCGTAGCCAGCACGGAGTGAGCGAAGGACAGGATGTCCGTAGCGAACGTCCGGCGACACGGTAGGTGCAACCCCGGGGCACCGCCGGGAGATCACACCTACCGTTCGCCCGGCAGGATCTTCACCGGCGGCACGGGGAGGATCAGCCGGTAGAGGGCCGGCAGCACGAAGAGCGTGAACAGCGTGCTCGTGATCACACCGCCGATTACCACGGTCGCCAGCGGACGCTGCACCTCGGCCCCCGTTCCCTCGCTCACCGCCATCGGAATGAAGCCGAGGCTCGCCACCAAGGCGGTCATGATGATCGTGCGGAGGCTCGCCGAAGCCGTCTCCTCAATCGCCACATCGCGGGCCGTTCCTCGGGCCAGCCGGTCACGCAGGGCGCTGGCCACCACCATCCCGCTCAAGACCGACACGCCGGAGAGCGTGATGAACCCGACCGCCGCCGAGATCGAGAGGGGCATGCCCCGCATGGCAAGCGCCCAGATGCCCCCCACGCAGGCAAAAGGCACGCTCACGAAGAGCAGGGCGGTGTCGGCCACGTTGCGGTAGGTGAGGTAGAGCAGGGCGATGATCAGCAGGAGTGCGAGGGGCACCACGATCGCCAGACGTTTCTGGGCCCGCTGCATGTTCTCGAACTGTCCACCCCATTCCAGCCGGAAGTCGGCAGGCGGCAGGTCGACAGAACGATCGATCGCGGCTTGGGCATCCGCCACAAAGCCGCCCACGTCCCGGCCGCGGACGTTGCACTGCACCACCACCCGCCGCTCGCTCCATTCGCGGGTGACGAACTTGGGGCCGAGGATCGTCTGGATGTCGGCGATCCGCTCCAGCGGCACAGTCTCACCCGCCGGACTGCGAACGGCGATGTCTGCGATCGAATCAGGTCCCTCCCGGAGTCGTTCGGGCAGGCGGACTACGATTGGAAACCGCAGCTGTCCCTCCACGATCTGCCCGACCGCCTTGCCGCCGATGCTCTCGACGATGTCGAGCACCGCCTGTGCGGAAATGCCGTAGCGGGCGATCTCATCCTGCTTGACAGCGATCTTCAGAATCGGCTGACCGCTGACCTGCTCGACGGCCACGTCGACCCCTCCCGGAACGGACTTGATCACCTGGGCCACATCGCCCGCCTTCTTCACGAGGCTGTCGAGATCGGTGCCGAACACCTTCACCGCGATGTCGGCCCGCACGCCTGACACCATCTCGTTGATCCGCTGTTCGATCGGCTGGGTGAACCAGATGATCTGCCCCGGCACGCCCTCGACCACCTTGTTCATGACGTCGACCAGGCCGGTCTGCGTGCGGGCCTTCACCCACTCTTCGCGAGGCTTGAGCGCGATGAACATGTCGGTGGCCTCGATCGCGCCAGCATCGGTGGCCACCTCGGGGGTGCCGGTGCGGCTCCAGATGTGCGCGATCTCCGCGGGGCATTCCGCGAGCAACGCCTGCTCGATCCGCGTGTTCATCCGGCAGGATTCCTCGATGCTCGTGCCAGGGGCCCGGATGATGCCCAGCACGATGTCTCCCTCGGAGAGCTTCGGCACGAACTCGGTGCCGAGCGAAAGGGCCCGCAGGAGCGTGATGCCGAGGATCGCCACCGCCCCGCAGGCAAGCGGGCCGCGGGCGGCCAGGCAGAACCGCAGCATGGGTCGGTACATCGCCCGCATCATTTTCACGAGCAAGACATCGTGCGAGTCGACCCGCCGCGGCAGGAAGAAGCTCGACAGCACCGGCACCACCGTCAGCGAGAGCACGAGCGATCCGATCAGAATGAACACCACGGTCAGTGCCATCGGCCTGAACATTTTTCCCTCGACGCCCTCCAGCGTGAGAATCGGGATATAGACGATCATGATGATGAGCTGCCCAAAGCAGGCCGGCTTCTTGACGGCGCTCGTCGCCTCAAAGACGAGCTTCAGCCTCGCGGCGCCGCTCGCACCGGGGTGGTGCGCGATCTTTTCGAGAATGCTCTCGATCACCACGACCGAGGAATCGACCACGATGCCAAAGTCAATCGCCCCGAGCGACAGGAGGCTCGCGGCGATCCCCGCCTGCCACATGCCGATGAAGCCACACATCATCGAGAGGGGGATCGCGGTTGCCGCCACCAGTCCGGCCCGCAGGTTGCCGAGCATCATGTAGAGGATGACGACGACCAGGAACGCGCCCTCGAGCAGGTTCTGCCGCACTGTGGCGATGACGCGATCGATGAGCTTCGTACGGTCGTAGACGATCTTCGCCTCGACGCCCTCGGGCAGCGTCTTGACGAGCTTTTCGAACCGGTCGCGAAGCCGGGTGGTGACGGCGTAGCTGTTTTCGCCCATCAGCATGAAGCCGAGGCCCAGCACGACCTCACCCTCGCCACCATAGGTGACGGCTCCCTTGCGGATCTCATGACCGATGACGACCTCGCCCACATCGCGGATCCGGATCGGCACCCCTTCCCGCGAGGCGATCACGATCTTGCCGATCTGCTTGACATCGACCGTGCGGCCCACGCCATAGACCAGCACGGCGTCTCCGGAGCGATCGATCGAACCGCCACCAACGTTGAAGTTGTTTCGCGGGACAGCCGCCACCACCTCTTCGAACGACAGCCCGTATTTCCGCAGCAAAACGGGGTCGAGCCGGATCTGGTACTGCTTGTTGAGGCCACCCCAGGCGTTCACCTCGGCCACGCCGGGCACGCTCCGCAGAGCGGGCTTGAGCGTCCATTCCTGCAGCGTCTTCACGTCGGTGAGGCTCATGCCAGCCTCGCCGCTGGCGGCCGCTTTGGGCACGAGCAGGTAATGAAAGACCTCGCCGAGCCCCGTCGAAACCGGCCCCATCTCGGGCCGTTCGACGCCGCCGGGCACGCTCACGGTCGTAAGCCGCTCATTGATCAACTGCCTGGCGAAGTAGATGTCGGTGCCATCGCGGAAGGTGACGATGACGACAGACAGGCCGAACATGCTGGCGCTCCGCAGCCCTTCGAGGCCGGGCATGCCGCCCATCGAGAGTTCGATCGGAAACGTGATCTGCCGCTCGATCTCCTCCGCCACCATGCCCGGCGCGACCGTGTTGATCTGCACCTGCACGGGCGTCGTGTCGGGGAAGGCGTCGACCACGAGCCGGTTCACGGCCACCCAGCCGATCAGGCAGACAACGGCCGCTCCCAGCAGCACCGCAATCCGGTGCGACAGCGACCAGGAGATGATTTTTTCGAGCATGGAACGCAGCGACTACAACTCGCCCGCCTCCATCCGGTCGAGCAGGATCTGGCTCTTGAGCACATGGCTCCCGGCACCGACCACGTGCGTCGGCGTGCCGCCGACAGCGAAATCGCCCACGATCTCGATGGAGTCGCCCTGCTGCACACCCGGACTGACCGGGCGGGCCGCAAACGACGCCTCGCCGGTGGGCACGAAGACCACCCAGCGGCTCCCATCCCACTGCACGCTGTTGCGAGGCACCACGATCGCCGTCCCGCGCCGGTCAACCTCGATCCGCCCGTTGCCAAACGTGTTGGCCCGCAGAGTCGTCGCCGCCGGCCGGCCGGCGGCGGATGCCGTGACCGACTCGTCCGAGCCACTCGAGATTTCCGCGCGAACTTCCAGCGTGCGTGTTTCCTCGTTCACCTCGGTGCTGATCCACGAGATCCGGCTCTCGTACTCATCTGTCGAGCCGTCCGGGCGGAACCGCACCCGCTGACCAATCGCCACGAGTCCGGCATCCTCCTTGCTGATGTTGAGCACGACCCACATCGAGGAGATGTCGGCCACCTCGAAAATCGGCTCGGCCGGATCGATCACTTCACCCACAACGGCATCGCGGCCGATCACGATTCCGTCGAACGGGGCATACAAGGGGAGCAGGTTGGAGGTGACATGGTCGGGATCGACCTGCGCGAGCAGCAGAGCGGGTAGGCCAGCGGTACGGATGCGGGCCGCGCGGGCATCGTCGTCGAGCGGCTCATAGTCGGCGATCGACACGTTCAGCCCTAGATTCACGAGCGATTGCTCGGCGTTGTGAAGATGGTTGCGGACCTCACGGAGGGCCGACTTCGCCTCGCGAAGCTGTCGCCCCATCACCGCTCCCTGAACCTCCTCGAGGATCGCTAACTGCTCCTTGCGGGCCTCGTGAGACACGAGCGCGTTGAGAAAATCGGCCTTGAACCGGCCCACATCGCGACTCTCGATGACCAGGAGCACCTCTCCCTTATGGACCGCATCGCCGAGATGCTTCTCCACCCGCCAGACGCTGCCAGGCACGCGGGCCGAGAGCTGTGCGATGTGCCGCTGGTCGTAGTGCACGACGCCGCTGGCCACCAATTCACTCACCATCGACCGTTCTTCCACCGGCACCAACTCGATGCCGGTTCGTTCCATCGCCTCCTTGGATTTGAAGCGAATGGCGTCGGCCTCGCCGGCATGCACGTCCCCATGCTCAGCCACGGCCTGCTCGCCGTGCTCGGGAGCCGCATGTGCGGCAGCTGCGTGGCCGTCGGCATGACCGCCGAAGCCGAAGGTCCAGTGCGTCGCATGACCAAACCAGCCGACCATGGCCAGGGCGGCCGTCGTCACGATGGAAAGGGCCCAGCTGGCCAGCGCCGCCATGATCTCGACACGAGTGAGGCGGACGCGTTGTTGACGCGGAGGCATCGGAGCAGCTCCTGGTGAAGGTGCGTGATCGACAAAAGACAAACCGGGATTCGCCCGCGAGAGGGCGTTCACCATAGGTGAACCACGACCGCTCCGCCTGAGCTGCCGTGCGCCGGCGTGGTCTGAAGATGTCTGGAAGGAAGGGTGGGGGACGGTGAGGAGGAATCGAAATCGAAAAATGTTCGACAACTCAACTGATCAACGAACGGCACCAAGGCGGCGGACCTCCGTCGCACAATGAACCGCCCGTCGCCCCAACCGCGTCCAGAATCGCCGTCGGGAGAACACTATCGTTCTTGAAAGAGTATGCACCGGCCGCAAAGCCTGTCCAGCCCCCGCGTTGTCGGTTTTCCGGTCCGTGACTAGACTTCACACGTCAGGAGAGAGTCGCAAGACCGCCGAAGGCTGAACGCTCAGGCAAAAGTACTGACTAGCACGCTGTTGGAGAGCGACCCGGGTCTTGAGGACTCGAGTCCACCGAAGGGGCAAACCGTGGGCACGGCCCACGGCGAATCTCTCAGGTCCAAGGACAACAGGGTTCCCGTGGAGGCGCGCGGCTCTACGGCCAAGATCACCCAACCTTGGAGCCCTGTCATGCCTGCATCCCCCTCCGCTCAGCGATCCGCCATCCCGCTGGCATCTCTGGAAAATCCTGCCGAGTTCCGGGCCCGTCACATCGGGCTCGATGCCGCCGACGAACGGCACATGCTCGATACGATCGGCGAGGCCTCCTGCCAGTCGCTCGTGGACGGCATCGTGCCGGCAAGCATCGCCCGCCACGAGACTATGAAGCTCCCGCCCCCCATCACGGAGGCGGCGGCGCTCGAGGAACTCAAACGCATCGCCTCGCGAAACAGACTCCTCAAGAGCTTCATTGGGCAGGGCTATCACGGCGCCCATACACCAGGCGTGATCCTGCGCACCATTCTCGAGAACCCCGCCTGGTACACCGCCTACACGCCCTACCAGGCCGAGATCAGTCAGGGTCGCATGGAGGCGCTCGTGAATTTCCAGACGATGGTCTGCGAACTCACCGGCATGCCGATCGCGAATGCGTCGATGCTCGACGAGGCCACCGCAGCCGCCGAAGCGATGACGCTGGCCAGACGAACCTCCACCAGCACCAGCCAGGTCTTTCTGGCCGATGACCGCTGCCACCCGCAGACGCTCGAAGTGCTCCAGACCCGGGCCCAGCCGCTGGGCATCGAGGTGCGGATCGGCAGCGTCGCCAGCCTGATCGACCAGCACGACTGCTTCGGTGTGCTCGTGCAATACCCCGCGACCGACGGCACGCTGGCCGAGTGGCGCGACCTCGCCGAGCGAGTGCACGCCAAGCAGGCGGCGCTCTGCGTGGCGACCGATCCCCTGGCTCTGACACTCCTCGTGCCGCCGGGGGAATGGGGGGCCGACATCGTCATCGGCACCACGCAGCGGTTTGGCATGCCGATGGGCTGCGGCGGCCCGCATGCCGCCTTTTTCGCCTGCCGCGACGCCTTCAAGCGGTCGCTCCCGGGCCGCCTCGTGGGCGTCAGCATCGATGCGGAAGGCCGGCCCGCCTACCGACTCGCGTTGCAGACGCGCGAGCAGCACATCCGTCGCGAGAAGGCCACCTCCAACATCTGCACGGCGCAGGTGCTGCCGGCAGTGGTGGCGAGCATGTATGCCGTCTACCACGGTCCGGCGGGCCTCACGCGGATCGCCCAACGCGTGGCCGCCTACACGGCCGTGCTTGCCGAAGGGCTCACGCGACTCGGTGTGACGATCGTCAATGCCCATGCCTTCGACACGCTCTCGCTCGCCACGGGCGGCCAGACACAGGCTCTGGCGTCGCGGGCCCGCGAGCTCGGCATGAACCTGCGAACGCTCAATGCGACGACGCTCTCGATCACGCTCGACGAGACCACCAGCCGCGACGATCTCGCCCGTCTCTGGCAGGTCTTCGCGAAGCCGGGCCAGTCGCTGCCCGACGTCACCGCTCACGAGCAGGGCATCGAGCCGCTGATCCCGGTCGCCCTGCGGCGGACCACCGACTTCCTGACGCATCCGGTGTTCAACACGCACCATAGTGAAACCGCGATGCTCCGCTACATCCGGGCCTTGAGCGACAAGGATCTGGCGCTCGACCGCAGCATGATCCCGCTCGGCAGCTGCACGATGAAGCTCAACGCCACCAGCGAGATGATCCCGATCACCTGGCCTGAGTTCGCCGGGCTCCATCCCTTCGCGCCGGCAGACCAACTGCAGGGCTATGCGGCGCTCGAACGCCAGCTGCGGGACTGGCTCTGCGAGGCCACCGGCTATGCAGGCATCAGCCTCCAGCCCAACGCCGGCAGCCAGGGGGAGTATGCCGGGCTGCTCGTCATCCAGGCCTGGCAGCGGGCCCGCGGTCAGGGCCACCGCACGATCTGTCTGATTCCGTCCTCCGCCCACGGCACGAATCCCGCCAGCGCCCAGATGGCGGGCATGGAAGTCGTGGTCACCGGCTGCGACGCCCACGGCAACGTCGATCTCGTCGAACTGCGGGCCAAGTGCGAACAGTACAGCGACCGGCTGTCGGCGGTGATGATCACCTACCCGAGCACCCACGGCGTCTTCGAGACCCAGATCAAAGAGCTCTGCGAGATCGTCCACCGTCATGGTGGACGCGTGTATGTCGACGGCGCCAACATGAACGCCCTGGTCGGCGTGGCGTCCCCGGGCGGCTTTGGTGGTGACGTCAGCCACTTAAACCTCCACAAGACGTTCTGTATTCCGCACGGCGGCGGCGGCCCGGGCGTCGGCCCGGTCTGCGTGGTCGCCGACCTCGTACCCTTTCTTCCGGGCCATACCACGGCGGGCCTGCCGACGGCCGCCGTCGGCGCCGTGTCGGCCGCGCCGCTTGGCAATGCCGCGGTGCTGCCGATCAGCTGGATGTATTGCCGCATGATGGGGCCCGTGGGCCTACGGCGGGCAACCGAGACCGCCATCCTCGCCGCCAACTACGTGAGCTTCCGGCTCCGCGACCACTTCCCGACCCTCTACTCGAGCGAGAACGGCCGTGTGGCCCACGAATGCATCCTTGACCTGCGGCCGCTGAAGGAGACCAGCGGCATCACAGCCGAGGACGTGGCCAAGCGGCTGGTCGACTACGGGTTCCACGCCCCGACGCTCAGCTTCCCGGTGCCGGGCACATTGATGGTGGAGCCGACCGAGAGCGAGCCGCTGGCCGAACTCGACCGGTTCGTGGCGGCCATGATTGCGATCCGGGAGGAGATCCGGCAGGTCGAGGAGGGCGTCTGGCCGCAGGACAACAACCCGCTCAAACACGCCCCCCACACCGCCGCCGCAATCACCGGAGAGGACTGGGACCGCCCCTATTCCCGCGAGACCGCGGTGTTTCCCATGCCGTCGCTCAAGCGTGGCAAATACTGGCCTGCGGTGGCCCGTGTCGACAACGTCCACGGCGACCGCAACCTGTTTTGCAGCTGCGTGCCGGTATCGGCCTGGGCTGAGTAGCCGGCAAAGATACTTCACGAAAAACACGACTTCGTGTCGTCCTTTTCGGCACGGGATGGGCGACCCAGTGGCGGCACGTTTACAACGTGCCGAATGCGGCTTGCAGCATCAACAAGATGGAATCTTGTTGCCACGGGTGGGTAATCGCTGCACCAACAAGATGAAATCTTGTTGCCACGGGTGGAGGATCGCTGCACCAACAAGATGGAATCTTGTTGCCACGGGCGACATGGCGCGAGCGTCAGGCGACGCAGCGTGTTCCGGAAGACCGACCAATCAGCTCTTGTAGCGATCGCTGCCCGTATCGGGCTTCACACCCTCGGGGGTCTCGTCGCTAGCGATGTCAAACCACTCCGGCTTGAAATTGATCCGAGCCTGCGTCTCGGGATTTGCCAGGGCGATGTTGCTCACCAGCGCGATCACCGCGTCGGCGATCGCCACCTCAGGTTTGCACCGCGGCTGGTTCTCCGGCGACGGATTGCGGATGCACCAGGCCCAGTGCTCCATCTCCTCGGTGTAGCCGCGGGAGGGGGGGGCGCCGTCGGCACCAGGCTTACCGGCGGCTGCAGGGCCACCGCCGCCGCCACTCTCGGTGGTGTCGAGCGTGGGAGCGCCGTCCTTGCCCTTGGCAACCGTCACGCGGGTGTCCTTCGCCGCTCCCTTGTAGAGCATCACGTCCTGCTCACGTTCGAGGACGAGCGTCCCCTTGGTGCCCATCACCACCTCGCCGTAGTCACCAAATCCGTTGCCGTTGATCGACGAATAGGTGACGACAATCTTCTTGTTTTTGTCCTGCTCGTAGCCCGGTGCCGGATACTCGTACATGCAGTAGACGTGATCCTCGACCTCGCGATCCGCCGGGAAAATGCTGCGATTACCGACTGCCGTGACGGTCAGTGGCTTCACTTTCTGCCCCTCACCGTGCATCGCCGACACGAAGATGCCCGCCGCGTCGAGCTGGTGGCTGCCGAGTTCGGCCATCAGACCGCCGCCGGTGCGGTTCCAGAGCCGCCAGCGAAGAAGTTCTTCCATCGGCTGACGGGTGGTACCGTCGCCGAGCGTCATGGACGTGTAGCCATACTTCGCGGCATCGACGACCTTGTCAGAAATCTGGGCCTCGAGCTGCGCGATCTTCTTCGTCAGTCCGGCGATGTCACCCGGCTTGGCGGAGTCGAGATCCTTCTTCCAGCCAGCCAGTTTCTTGACGAGCGACTCGTCCTCCGGCATCGGCGGCTTCCAGCTGTCATTGCCAGGAAGGTTGCCACGGTGCCACTGCGCCCGGATCGAGTGCAGATCACCGAGCAGACGGGCCTTGCCGATGGTGTGGACGGCGTTGTCGTAGAGCACGCTGTAATGCCGCTGGTGGCCGGTGGCCAGAATTTTCCCCGTCTCCCGAGACACCCGGCTCATCTCCTTGCACTCGTGGATCGAGTGTCCCATCAGCTTCTCGGTGAGCACATGCTTGCCGGCCCGCATCGCCTTGATCGCCGCCACCGAATGGAGATGGAGGGGCAGAGCGATGATGATCGCTTCGATCGTGTCGTCGGCCAGCAGTTCTTCATACGCGCCGTAGACCTTGACCTGCTTGCGAGCCTCGTCCTCGCTGGTCCACTTGTATTTCGACATCAGACCCGGCCGGGCGGTGTAGGCGGCGGGGCTAGACACGTCGCCGTGGAAGGCGCGGAAGACGTTGTAGGGCCGGATGTCGGCGATCGCCACGACATTGAGGTAGTCGGGGTTGTGGGCCCCGAGCAGCACGCTGCCCTCGTCGCCGGTGCCGAGAACACCCACGCGGAGCGGGTCGCCCACGCTCTTCCCATAGCCGAAATAGATCGATCCAAGGCCGGCGCCGGTGGCGATTCCCGCCGCGAGGGTACCGGTGAGAAAATCCCGCCGCGTGATGTTCACGGCGTCGGTGAAATTCTCCTTGCCGATCGTTTTCTGGGGTTCCGACAGGTTCATCGCATCACCTCACCTAAAAAGTGCGCACCAAGGCTTCAAGCGTGGGAGTCTGTCCGGCAACAGCCAGACAGGGGACAGAACTTTCCGAGCCATTTCCCGAGGAAAAAGTCGAGACCACTCCAGCCGCCGGTGGGCAGGCTGGCGATGGCGAGCAGAGCGGCGAGCTCCACCCACTGGTTATACGTAGGCTGCGCCCCGGCCACCCAAAACGGCTGGGTGGCGAGCACGCTGGCTAGGAAGCAGACGCCCCCCATGGCGTTGAATTTCACGCACAGGCCGAGCACGAGGCAGGCTCCGATCGTGACCAGCGACCAACTCACGAAGCGATCGGCCCTCCAGAGCGGGGAGCGGCCTGCAGCAGCGTCGAGCAGTCGACGGTCGGCAGCAGACCGCGGCTCGTCCCACTCGGCCACGAGTTTGTCACCGATCGCGGTGGCATCCTTCATCCAGCCAGCGGCCTGCACCCCGAGTTCGCGGCGTTTCTTGGTAACGCGGTCGCGCACGAAGGGGACCTCAGACGCCGTGGGCGACCGCTCCATGGCGGCCAGCCGCTCCTGCTGGAGCCGGTAGTCGGCGAGGTCTTCGCTGCTCGCGGCAAGGAAATCATCGAGTTCCTTGGTGGCCTCGCTCAGCCGCTGCTCGGCCGCGGCCCGCCCGGCAGCATCGAGCGGCAGGACCTTTTCCCGGTCGGCCAACTGTTTCTGCCAGCCAGCGACAACGCTCGCTTTCCAATCGGTGGTGGCCTCAGCCAGCGGCCGGCCGTCGGCGCTCCCGAGCGTGCCCGACCAATTGCCCGTTTCCGGCAACGAGGCGCGGAAAAAATCGGCCAACGGGCCCACGGCGGCCTTCCGGAATCCGGCGCTCGACCAATCGGGGTCGCGCAGATGGCTGAGGCCCTCGAGGAAAAAATGCATCCCGATGACGATCCTCAGGAAGGCGAGGGCGGCAACGGCCAGCAGCGTGGAACGCATGGGATTCACCGGAAAGAGCGAACGTTCGAGAGAGTGAGGGCAGAACCGCCAGGCGGAGGCCGCCGAACGACAGTGTATCGGCAACCCCGCCTAAAATGATTCATCTCTATCTCCGTATTGAAGCATGAAAAGCCGCTGCGGCAAGCGTTGGGAC
>Ga0214921_10002523_pt1 | contig 29605 bp, 30 predicted proteins | sample LL1505_MetaG_FD_177992 | JGI IMG/M metagenome (GOLD analysis project Ga0214921, IMG submission 177992) | Freshwater microbial communities from Lake Lanier, Atlanta, Georgia, United States - LL-1505 | ecosystem: Environmental > Aquatic > Freshwater > Lake | place: USA: Georgia | collected...
TATGTTTAAATGGATTCTCTCCGAAAAGATTACGTTGTTCATTAAATAAACCAGCAAGAGATGCTAAACAGTTTATTAAAATATTAAAGATTGAAGATAATAATCGTATTGATGATACCTATTGTTTTACTGAACCTAAAAAACATATGGGTGTATTCAATGGTATTTTAACAGGACAATGCACCGAAATAGTGCAGTACTCTGACGATAAAGAGTCATCTGTTTGTAATTTAGCAAGTATCGCACTTCCACTTTTTGTTGATGAGAACACAAAAGAATTCGATTATGAAAAATTACATCATGTTACAAAAGTTGTCACAACCAACCTGAACAAAATCATCGACATTAATTTTTATCCAACAGAAAAAACTAAACGCAGTAATTTATTACATCGTCCTATTGGAATCGGAGTGCAAGGATTAGCGGATGTGTTTTTTAAAATGAACATTCCGTATCATAGTGAACAAGCAAAAGTCATTAATAAAAACATTTTTGAGACAATCTATCATGGAGCGTTGGAGAGAAGTAACGAATTAGCGACAGAACGATTAAAATTATTAAAATCTCATCCAGTCTATAAAAAAATGTTATTTGAATATGATAATGAAAATGATTATTACAATAAATTACTCGATAAAGGAAAAGAAGATGACTATTTCATTTATGAGAATGAATCGATAAACCTGATAAACGCCGAAAAAAAGAATATTACTTATAATAATCATTTAGGTGCTTATAGTTCTTTTGAAGGATCACCTGCTTCAAAGGGTGTATTGCAATTTGATATGTGGGGTATTGACCCAACAGACGAACGTTATAATTGGTCAATCCTTAAAGAGTATATAATAGAATATGGATTGCGCAATTCGCTTCTAATAGCACCAATGCCTACTGCAAGTACTTCACAAATATTAGGTTTCAATGAATGTTTTGAACCAATTACAAGTAACATTTATAGTAGAAGAACATTGGCGGGTGAATTTGTTGTAGTGAATAAATATTTGATGAATGAGTTGATTGATTTGGGATTATGGAATGATAATATTAAAAACAATATTATTGCTAATAAAGGTAGTGTGCAACAACTCACTATGATTCCTCAGGAAATTCGAGAGAAATACAAAATAGTATGGGAAATTCCTATGAAACATTTGATTGATATGTCAGCTGATCGAGGCGCATTTATATGTCAATCACAGAGTTTAAATTTATGGTTAGAAGATCCGAATTATAATACACTCACATCGATGCATTTCTATTCATGGAAAAAAGGATTGAAAACAGGCATTTATTATTTGAGAAGAAAGGCCAAACATCAGGCACAACAATTTACGGTTGAGCCGGATAAAGATGAAAACACAAACGATAACAATGAAGATGAAATTTGTGAAATGTGTTCTGCATAATATTTTGTAATTAAAAAGTATCTTCACCTAGTATAAAAAAATTGTATAGATTTTCATACTTTTCTTTATCTTCATTAGGTAATTGTGTATATCTATCATTCATTTCTTTTTCTAAATCATCTTGCTTTACGGTTTTAATATAGTTTTCATCAATTTCTAATGCATTTAAAAATCTTGCTAAAGCTAATCGTTCTCTCAACTTGATTATTTTCTCACTAGCGTCGATTATTTTTGGGTTAAGATGATTTTTACAAGTCGTTAAATCATAATTACACTTGATTTCATTTTTTAACTCTGCTAATTTTTTTTTATCAGCTATATTTTCGCATTTTGCATCAGAATCATCTTGGGAACATTTATTATCCATTATAAACGCATCAATCGCATTACTTTTATTTAAAAAGGGACAATATTCTTTACGAATCATATTTTGTATATTAACATTATCATAAACATTATTATAATTATTATTACAATCAATAATTTTATGTTGACCTCCACCTCCGTTTAATCGGTATGTTCTCTTCCTAAATCGCTTAGTAACGCGTGATTTATTACGACGTCGATTTGATCTTTTTTTATAAATCTTTCTTTTTTTAGTATATTTCATATATATAATATATATATAAAATGAATAATAACAAAAAATGATTTATAAAAACAAAATCATAAAACGAAAAATAATATTAAAAATAATTTAAACACAAATACAGATAAAATATATATATTAATGTATTCAATACTAGATAAACCAACTATGGATTTTTTAACACGAGATAATTTTATTATTCATAGTGTAAAAAAAATGAAAAATATCTCATTGAACGATGTAATTTATTATAATAATTTTGCATGTTTATTAATTTCATTGCTGGTTTCTTGTAATATATATTTATATTATTATGTAAATAAGAGTCATCTCAATGATTCGTTGCCTTTTTTATTTGTATATTTTATTTTTGATAATTTTATAAATAAAGCGGACATTAAATTACATCATGCGCTTATCATAAGTTTACTTTTATTTAACTATTATAACAATGTATCTATAGATGACAGCGCTATTCCTATCATATCATTATATAAAACCGAAATATCTACTATATTTTTGTGCATAGAAAATATAATAAAACCATTTAACCATAACAAAATTTTAAAAAATTATATATCACCAATTAATAATTTATTATTTTTAATTACATTTGTTAAATTTCGCATATGTGATTTATATAGTAACGTAATCATAAATCCGTTATTTTATTATCATGTTGATAAATATACGACCACATTTTTTAATAAAATATTTTTATATACACCATTATATTGTTTTTACGCTCTGAATTTATATTGGATTTTGATTATATGTAAAATAACTGTAAAACAATTAATAAAAAAAATCAATCCGTATAAGTTAAAAATAATATGTGAATTTGTTACACAATATACATTATTTTTGAATATACCGATAGCTGGTTATATATATACATTTCAACCCAATGAATATAATATAATAAATATGACAGGTATATCACTATTATCGATAAACAGTTATATTTTTCATAATACAATATATTGTTATATGTATGATAATAAAAAAATCGATTATTTTAATAATGATATAATTTTACCATTTTTTAACGATAATCTATCTATTCATGTAAATTCTTTATTTTATTTATTAACCAATATTTTGGTCTCTTATAACGGTGATGATAACAATTACATGTTGTCTATTTTTTATCTATCCTTAATAATTCATTTAAATTTTATTTATTATTTTGTTATTTACATTATCAAAAATAAAAATAACTCGAACCAAGAAACAACAGAAGAATTTTTATTCTTAACTAATTTATCTACAGTATTACCTGTAGGATTGGATATTGTATTTTCAATCTATAATACAAGTAATTTAATTAATAAAATAAATTTATCGATTATATCCATACTACTGTTTTTTATATTACAAATGAATCCATTTTACGATTTGAATCATATATTTTTTCATATTGGATTAATTATTCAACAGGTTTTTCTATCTAAGAGCATAATATCTTATCATAATTAGTGTTTAGAGATATAATTATTATATCATATAATAATTATAGAAGTGTTTTACAAAATATGAGCGTTGGAAAACATATTATATTAGATTTGTATGACGTAAATAGAGAAATACTTCAGAATATAAATACATCAACGTATTATATTTTTAATGATTTTATAGAACATATTTTGAAAACAGCAAATGTACATTTGCTATCCAAAAATATACATTTTTTTGAATTTAATAATGAAAACAAACAACTTAGTGGTGCTTTTACTTCATTGTATTTACTAAGCGAATCTCATTTAAGTATTCACACATGGCCAGAAAAAGATTTTATTGCGATTGATATTTTTACATGTGGTAATTGTAATGTCGAATATATAGCACAAAGGTTTATAGATTATTTTGAACCTAAAAATAATCAACTCACCATTTTAGATAGAGGTAAATTGAAAAAAAAATAATAAACTTTATAATTACATTTTTTATGTTTTCCATTTTTTATGATTTACATTTATATTTCTATTTTTATGTTTTCCATTTTTTATAATTTACATTTATAATGCATCTCGCAGTAATTTATTAAATTCTTTATTTTCTCTACAAATATCAATATTATATTTTAATTTATAAAAACATCGAAAACATGCATATACATCATTTAAAGAATTATGCATATTATTCGGTTTTTCATTAAAAAGGTTTACATAGGTTTCTGACAAAGTGGGAAACTTTACATATTCTTTTCCTGTTGTTTTACTGAATTTTTTTATATTGCACAATTCGATACTATTTTTCATTGTACAATATCGATTCATATATTGTAATTGAAGAATAATAGGTAAATTGATTTCTTTAATACTACTGTTTTTTGTATCCATTGCGCACCTATAAATCTCTGCAATAACCATATTAATATCAAAATCTATATTGTGACCTACTATGATATCAACTGAATCAATATCTGATAACAATTCTTGTAATATTTCTACAATATGTTTTCCTTTTTTATTCATAATGTCTCTATTTATTCCGTGAAATTTTATATTCTCATTTGTTAATGTTATATCATCTGGTATTTTTACAATATTATCACTTAGCTTAATAATTTTATTACTATCTGTATCATATATTATATAACTTAATTGTACAATATGAGGCCAATCTTTTATTGTGGTTTCATTGATTACTTTTGTTTTTGGTAATCCAGATGTTTCTGTATCAAAAATTATGACAAACATTGTATATTATTGTTTAAAGTACGAAAGCTCTATATTTTTTGTATTTAAAATTATTTATTATTTTTGTTTCAATTTTATATTGTATTACATTTCATTATGTATTTCATGATGTATTTACACATATTCTTTACAAATACCAAAAGTTCTTCTGTGCCAAATAGTGATGCCATGTTGTTTTATACCATCTAAATGTTTTTTCGCACCATATCCTTTGTTATTATTTATTCCATAATGTTCTATTAAATTTGGATATTGTTCACATAATTCTTCTATATATTCATCTCTAGATACTTTAGCTAATATGGATGCAGCAGCAATAGATACATATTTGTTGTCTCCGCCTTCTACACAAACATAATTGTATGTTTTTATTTGATTTGTTTTCTTATCAAAAAGACTAATAGGTTTAAAATAATTACCATCAATCAATAAAAGCGTCTTTTCAAACGATAAATTGTTTTTTTCAATAATTTCATGGATACATTTATGCATCGCCATTTGAGTCGCTTGTAATATATTTACTTCGTCGATTGTTGATTCATCTATATAGGCTACAGACCATGCAACCGCGTGATTTTTTATATAATCAGCTACTTCTCTTATTTTTTTTTTGGAATGGAACTTTTTACTATCTTTTATTTTTGAATAATCAAATCTATCTTTGACGTCTATATTAGATTGTTTATATGATGGTAAAATCACAGCGGACGTATAGACTCTTCCAAATAGTGGTCCCCTACCAGCCTCATCCACACCTATTTCAATTATTTTGGGATCCACATCATAATAATATTGTAAATGTGAAATTTTCTTTTCTGTTGTTTCTATTGTTTCCATTGTTTCACGATTTTTGTAATAAATATAAAATATTAATATATATTAAAATCAATTATTTTTTATATAACAAACTTTTTTCACTATATACTATATACTTTATATACATTTATAAAATTAAATGAACTTTAAATATAAAGCATTATTTCTTTTTGTCATTTTATTATTAGGATTAGTATTATGTTCATTTTTAGGAGGTAATTGTGGAAATAATCGTAAAGAGGGTTTTACAAAAAACGATAATTCAACAACAACAAACACTAGTAACATAAATACAACTAAAACTTATTACGGACCAAATGAAAATACTGCTCAAATTGTAAAAAATGCAAATGGATATTATTCTATCGTAGTGAGTGACTGTAGTGGTAGTGATTGCAGTGGTAATGATATTAGTGGTAATGATATTAGTGGAAATAAACATGATATTAGTGGAAATAAAGTTGACTGTGTTTGTAATTATACAGTTTATACTTCTAATAGTTCAACAGATTCATTTGAATTAACCGTATTTTATGGAAGCAACGGTGGAATAGCAAGAATAATTCAACTAGATAATGGAAATATCGCAATTGAGATAACTTTACCTAATGGAACAATTGAATTATTTACAATTACAAAAACACCTTATTATACAAATAATAATTATCCAAAATACAATACATGGCCTACTACAAAACCAGTTAATTCGAATCAAAATTATGATAATTATAATCACTATTCTGGTCTTTCTGTTAGTACAGTATATTATGGTCCGAATGGTGCTACTGCAAAAGTTGTTGAAACCTCTAATTCTTACAATATAATTGTAACCAATCCAAATGGTCAAACTACTATTTATACATCCAATACAAATGTAACAGTAGATACTATTTATGTAACAGTATATTATGGTAATAACGGTGGCAGAGCAGTTTTTATTAATAATGGTAGTAATGGTCAATATGCTTTACAAATAACATTACCAACAGGAACTACAATATTATTTACAGTTAATAATCCACAAACTTATAATCCTGATTACATTAATAATACATCATATGAAAATAACAATTCATACGGAACATCAAATTCATACGTATACCCTCCAGCTACTTCCAATAATTCAATCACATCTACTATTTATTATGGTCCATATGGAGCTACAGCTCGAATTGTTCAAACGTCCGATTCTTATTATATAATAATAACTTATCCAAATGGTCAAACCAATATTTATAAAACTAATAATCCAGTTAATAGTAATAATATATATATAACTGTTTATTACGGTGTAAATGGTGGAAAAGCTGTTTTCATTAATGGCAATAATGGTAATTATGCTTTAGAAGTAACCATGCCAAATGGTAATATAATACTATTCACTGTAACTCCTAATACAACTAACAATGATCCTTCTGCAAACACAACTACAACCACAAGTACTAACACAAATAATAATTATTATAATCCAACAAATAGTAATTCAAGTGGTATGGGTAGTATGAATAATATGGGAAGTTCTTATAATTATAGCAGTTCTTTACCGTCTGGAATTCCAGCAAGTCAAATACCTCCTGGATCAGAAGATTTATATATATTAAAATCTGAAGTAGTTCCACCTGTATGTCCTGCATGTCCTACGCTTCCATGTAATATGAAGAGTGATAGTGAAAAATGTCCACCATGTCCTGCATGTGCTCGTTGTCCACAACCAAACTTTGAATGTAAAAAAGTTCCAAATTACGATGCTTTAGCTGAAGAATACATTCCTGTTCCTGTACTCAATGATTTTAGCCAATTTGGAATGTAATCAAACAACCCAACAACAACCGCAAATAAAATAAAAAATTGAATTATTTTATTATCAATTCACTAAAAATATTGATAATAAAATACAGCATACAGCATACAATATACAGTGTAAACCAGTAAATATGATTCATGTAAATGAAAAAGCTATTTATTCAGATTGGTCGCGCATAGAAATAGGCAAACCAGTTAGTATTATAGAAGAAAAATATACAAAATTTAACTCAAAAACATGTACAGTCGAAGTGCCTATCCAATATTCGAATAAGTTTTTAGACGGGATATTAGAGAATAAAAAACCAGTATCTACTTATGTATGCAAACATGAAAATTTTGTGCATACTATAAATTATTCGATTAAACTAAAAAATAACGAATTCATCAATTTTACGAGTCATCCTGCAAAATATTATTTCAAAGTTATCGAAAAATGAAAATCATATTCATATTCTTCTTATTTTATCCCCTTGTTTTATCCCCTTGTTTTAATGCACTTTTTATCCATTTGAAATGTAGCGGTTTTAATATTTTGAGGAACAATTTTAATAACGCATTTCGATTTTTTTCCAAACAATGGCTCAGTGCAACCCTTTTCTGTTTTCTTAGTTTTTTTTTCTAATTGTTTTTTCATTGTTTTATTAAATTTAAAAACGGTTCGTTTTTCTTCTGTACATCTAGCGCGAAAGTGTTCATATCTTTCTCTTACATCACAATAAGATAAATTACTTTTTTTGTTCAACATTTTATTCACTAATTCGTGCAAATTATAGACATACCGAGAGAAAGATTCTCTGCTTTCCATATCTTTTTTTGTAAGCGGAAATTCTTTATAATTTTTTGTCAGGTTCTCTCTACAATATTTGCATGGTAATACATTTTGAAGATTAATCATAAAATCATAATAGTGTTTTTTATCTCCAAGACTAGGATGCACTGGATAATTAAAACTCATGGTGTGTAAATAATGCCAAATACTAGGACCCCACACAGTTGTCAACATACCATCACTGCTTACAAAATCGTCTTTTTTATAAACTCTATTATGTGTTGAAAATCGTTTTTTTGTTTTATTATTCATTTAACAACGTAAATATAATTTTAATTTAATATTAATATATAATATATTTAGCTTATATAATATATATATTTTTCTAAATCAATAAATTTTAATCTTATTCTATTTAATTGTCTATCAAAACTATGAATAATGATATTTCAACTTATTTAAATTCTACAAAAAATTCGTCAATCTGCATAAGTATTGCAATAGTCATTATTATTTTATTTTTTTTAACTCCATTAAGTAAATTCTTATTGGTATCAACAATAGGAAAAATAATCGCTGTACTCATATTATCTTACGCATTTATTATTAATACAATATCCGCATATGACGTATCCAAAAAATTAGACATATCTTTGCTTTCAGATTCTAATTTTACAAGCAACGAAACTAGCAACATAAGAACCAATATTATATGTAGTTATATATTTTCAATATTTATATTACTGTTAATATTAATGATTATCAAAAAAATGATATTTGTTAAAAATACTAATAATAATAATATTTAGTATAAATATTCGTTTAATTATGGATGTATTTTATTCTATGTTATATATAAAGATAGTTACCATAAAAGAAAATCTCGAATGCCAAATCAATTTTTCTCCAATATTGTAAGTAAATTGAAACAATCTTTCAATAAAAATACTGTTTCTGCTATGACTGGCGGAGCTATCAAGTCTGGATCATCTTCTAACATGATGACTAGTTTCACTTATTTAATCTTTGCCGTTATATTAATTATTATTGGTTATTCTATTTATGTTTATTATTTTAAACCTACTTTGAAATCGAATAGTATGAATACTGCTGAAGTCTATAATGAATCTAGTGGAAACACCAATCAAGCAGAAGTAATGTTGTTTTATGTTGATTGGTGTCCACATTGTAAAACTGCTAAACCTGAATGGGAAAAAGTAAAATCTCAATACAATGGAAAAATCATAAATGGATATACAGTTACATTTACAGAAATAAATTGCACAACAGAAACACAACAAATTCAACAAATGGTAGAACAATATAAAATTGAGGGTTATCCTACTATTAAATTAGTTAAAGGAAATCAAGTCATCGATTTTGATGCTAAACCAACACAACAATCGATGACACAATTCCTGAATAGTGTTTTATAATTTAATTTCATGTTTGTTGTTTGTTGTTATTCGTTTACAATAAAAATATCTATTTTAACTGATATTTTTATTTATGTTTTGTCGGTTTTGTCGGTTTTGTCGGTTTTGTCGGTTTTTTCTGCTATTCTCTGAATATATTGATTACCACACTCAAATCCGTTTTCTAATAATTCTTTTCTTAACTCAACAGAATATACAAATTTATTAAAAAAAGTATACGATATATGTGTGCACTGACAATTTACCTCATGTTTTATCTCGTAATTTAAATTATCAATATTTAAATTCAATATTACTTTTTGAAAAAAACTAATAAAAAAATCCAATAGAGAAGATTCTTCATTTATCACGTTTGTATTTTTTTTGTCATCAATTATGGTTGTTTCGCATGTATTCGTATTAAAATCATCAAATACATTTTTAATAGCCAATATTTCATCTAAATTGTTATTTTGCTCTATACAGAATATTAACGGATAATTTGTCACAAAACCACCGTCTATGTAGCATTTGTCTTCAATACAAACAGGTGAAAACATAATAGGTAGAGCAGATGACATATATAAAGCTGTTATTAGTGATAAATCTGGATTAGTTTTGTAATTGATATCTTCCAGTTTAAAATAATTAATATCAAATGTATACATATGTAATTCAATTTTTGAATATTCATAAAATTCTTTTAATGTAATATTTAAATCTAGGTCTTTTGCATGTAATAGTGGTTTAAGTGATGCCTCTATTTGATTTTTATTAAACACACCTTTTTTACTAAAAATAGAAAAAATCGTATTTATATCTATATTGAAAACATCATGCCACGGTCTATTTAAAAAATATTCATTCAATGTAATCCAATCGAATTTTAAACACAAAATTGCTCCTAATAATGCACCCGCTGATGTACCATAAATTTTTTCTATATTTTCTATTTTCCAAACGTCGTTTTTTTCCAATGTTTGTATAATACCTAATGATTGATAAAATGTATGACCACCACCAGAAAGAACAATATTTTTAATTGTCATTATGTGTTATATAATAAAAGTTTTATCTTATTATAAAAACATTTTCTATATTTTTTTTCTATATTTTCTGTATTAGGAGCAAATAAAACAAATAAAATAAATCAATTATATAAGTTTAAAAATGGCAAATATATTTACTCTAGAAAATACGATTGATTTTACCGACAAAATAAACATTGATAGTTTGTATGAAAAAAAACAACAAATGGATTTAAATAAATTAGAATTATTTAATAAAATATTGAATCGTATTCACGTGAAAATTAAAACTACATCTAGACAAAAAATAGATGAACAATTTTGTTGGTATGTGGTTCCAGAAATTATTATCGGTATCCCTAAATATGATCAAGGTGCACTTATTGCTTATCTAGTAGATAAATTAAAATCAAATGGATTTATTGTTCAATATTATCATCCTAATACTATTTTTATTTGTTGGAAACATTGGGTTCCGTCTTATGTGAGAAATGAAATAAAGTCAAAAACTGGAATAGTAATTGATGAATATGGAAAAAAAGTATCACAAGATAATGATGATGCCAGATACATTACAAATAATGATTATAATTATACTACAAATTTAAATAATGTTAAAAATATTGTTACAAAACCAAAGGATGATAAAAAATACACACCTATTAATTCTTATAAACCATCAGGTAAATTAATTTATAACGACGAAATGTTTAATGATTTAGAAGATAAAATTAAAATTCATTAGATATTGTTTTGTTATATACCAATTATTTTATAGAATTGAAGTAATATGTAAGAAAACCTTGTAGTAATGCGAAAATGATCATTATTATTATTATTCTTATCCAATCTTTTTTCGTCGGGATATCAAAATGATACTCATCTCGATTACTAAATTTACCTATATTGTAATGTATTGTGTTTTCTATTATATTTACAAAAATGTACACTACAAATGAGACTATAATCAAATGAACACTCGCATTTTTTATATTGAAAATGTACATATATATTATATATAATATTAGAAATATAATATTGTATATTACATGGTTTCTTTTTTATTTTTACTCCTTTTTTTCTTTTTTTATTTTTGATTGTTTAGGTGTTGATTTTTTTATAATATCGGATAAATTATCTATATTATCACCTATGTCTTTTTTGAAATCATCAATGACATGCTCAACTTTATGAATCATTTTTTTATAAATATAAACAAAAAATGGAGGTATTAACATAATTGTTCTGTATGTTAACCATATATATATGAATAAAACAATAATTGATATGATAATGATAAGTAGAATTAAATACCAATTTTTTTTAAAAAAACAGTAAATATATTTAAACAAAATAACATCAATATCAGATAAAAAATTGCTATTTACATTACCGTTGTTGATTACATGAAAATAAAAACTTTGATTGCAATGTTCGTTGCATTCATTACAACTATTGATTTCATTATATGGCAATTTTCCAATTGTACCATTGTAATTTTTCAATAACTCGGTAATTTTTTTGGATCCAGTTGTTGAACTAATAATTCCATATTTACTACTAAAAATAAAACCATTGGAACCAATAATATTTTTTAAATAAGTTAACCAAAAACTACTCTTAGGTTTTGAACCCATAAATGATGTAACAATTGTATTATTATTGTCATCATTATAATATGAAAAATACATTTCGTCATTTGATTTATAAAAAAGTGGATCAATGTTGGCTAATGGTAAATAATTAATATCCACGTATAATCCACCATACAAATATAAATAACATGCTTTCGCCATATCTAATCGTTGTTCATCAAAATAAAAATTTTTATATGTATCATACAACCACGGAAAATTATTTTTTATCAGCTTATCATTATCTTTGAATGAATAAAATTTTATTTCCCAATCTGGATTGGTAACCTTCCAACTCTTAAAAACCTCATTGTATTCTTTTGGGATCGATTTATATGTTTTAAAACTGGTATGAATTATTTTAGGAATAGGAAATGAATTATTTGTATTATTTGTGTATTCGTTTTCTTTATACATAGATGTTATAATATTGTAATATTATAATATTATTTTTTTGCATAAATCGTATTAGAATTGTCCCAATATGACCCAATATGACCCAATAGACTAATAAATAATTATTCTAAAATTTATAATTATTTATATATTGTGTTTTTACTAGTACATTCTATCTTGATTCATATAATTTGGCTCCCTGCGTCTGGAATTCATATCATATTCGTATCTAAATGGTACATTTGACATCATTTCAGATGAATATGATTCACGATGTGGATTTCGTGACATTGTATTATAATACATTCCTCTATCTCTATCTCTATCTCTATCTCTATATCTATCTCTACTATCTCTATAAAGTGTTTCTCTCTCTCTAGATAAATTATTTACTTTGGATCCCTCATTAATAAACATCTGACTTTCAATTAAAGCTTGATATAATTTTAAACCATCAATATAGTCTGATTCGCATTCTAAATATAATCCAATAATTGATTCACGTGTTCTTAAAACTATTTTATCCAAAGATTCATTTGTCAATTCGGGATTTACAATAATTTGCTTTTTATCTGAATCAAAAATATATACAAAAATTTCATTTAATATATTTAATAACTTTTCTTGTTCTTTATTGATTGTTTCCAACATTTTTTTTAAATTTTCTGCATATTTTTTTAAAAATTCTTGCTGTTTGGTATAATCTAATTTTATTCTATTATTTTTATCATTCTCCATGTTTCCACTACCAACATCAACATTGGCGTTTCTATTTCTTGAATCGAAAAAAACATCTCCTGCTCTACCATCTGATTTATTGGAACATATATTTTCAAATGTTGAATTATAATCTTTTAATTTAATATCACTAAATTTTGTTATTCTCTGTCTATCAAATTCATTCGAGATCATTTCATTTATTTCATAATCTGATAAACTAGGACTTTTGTTTGCATTTTGTGACCTAATTTTATCTTCTATACCTGTAAAATGTTTAAAGAATAAAAATAAATCTTCCTCAAATCTTTTTCGTGTTTCCTCTGTCATACCATTGTATTGACCTTTTTCATAATCATATTTATCATAGTATAAATTCATCAATTCTGGAATACCTGGTTCATCTGCCAAATTTTCTTTCATTGAATTATTCATTTTTCTGTTAATGTTACAATATTTTTTTTTTAAACCCATGTTGTTTTCTGCACTATCTGAATTATAACCATTTATTACGTTTCCATCTTCATCGTATTCCGTGTTTTTCACATTACCACTGTTTCTTGAATTCATTTTATTTAAAAAATTATTACCAATATTCAGCAATTCAAATCTGGCATTGCAAATACCCATTTTTTCTATTTTTGGATCCATCCCTTTAGGGATATCTTTTTTTTCTAATAGTGATTTTTTTATAATTTGATTGTAATCTTTATAAACATAAATAGGATTCACTGTCATGACAATAGCTGAAAAAATATGTGCTATTTTAATGTAATATTTTGCTATACCAATGCACATTCTATTTTTTTTCAAATTGTTTTCGACTCCTATATTTGATAAATTATTTTTATTAAAGAAAAGCATTTTATCTTTTGACAATTTATTTACTTGTTGACCCTGTTCTATTTTTTGTTGTAAATAATTAATTTCTCGTTCATTAAAATACTTTTTAATTATATCTGAAGTAAGAATAATCATTTCATCACAATATTTTGGATCTTGTAAATTCTTCAAACTTTGAAAATCCATGGTCAAAATATATCTTGTAGCAATATAGTTCAATATATAACTAAAATCATGATCTTTCAGTAATTTTTTTTTTTCAATATCACTCAAATCATTCATTGAAGATGTTGTATTTGTACTTGATAAATTATTTCCCATTTCTAGTATATTAGTATATTAGTATATTATAATATTTTATATTATATAAAAATGCAAAATATATTTCGTTAAACAAATTACAATATAATTATAATATTATGTCCATAACAAGAAATAAAATGCAAAAATGAATGATATAAATTAGCTTTATTTATATTTTTGTCAAAACAATATTGATTTGTATAATATCCATAATAATATAAATAAATTACTACAACAAACGATAAAAATACAAAAAATTGCAATATTAAATTTCGCAGTGAAAAACGGTTGTAAAGCTTTGTTTTTTCGTAAAATAAATAACCACCATATAATACAACTAAAAAAATACAAATTTTATCTATTATAATCAGATAATTTGTTTTATTTGAATGAACCATCAATGAAGTAAAACATAACAACAATAACAAAATTCCATAAAGATAATATTTTTTATAAAAAGCTAATAATGATGTCATTAAGAAACAAAAACTGGATATAAAACAGATAATATTCATAATAAAATATTTATTATTATATTAAAACAATATAAATAAAATTGACTTAAAATTATATTTGTATGAAATAAAAAGATATTAGTTGTAAAGTTATATTTAAATTGTATTCTATTCTATAATTCATATAGTTTTTTATAATGATAGAAACAACTAAATCACATGATGGGACACAACGAAATAAAAACAAAAACAACTCTATTAATAAAAAAGAATTATGGAATATTTTTGATTCGGAAGTTTTACATAAATCAAAAGAACAAAATTTAGAATGTATATATAGAATTTGTGGTGATAGAGAGAATTGTGAACAATGTGATTCGATATTAGCATTTTCGGATGAAGGCTTCCTTACATGTACAAACAAAAGCTGTGGAATTATTTATAAAGATTTAGTAGATCAATCCGCAGAATGGAGATATTATGGAGCTGACGATAATCAGAATAGTGATCCAACAAGGTGTGGTTTGCCCATTAACCCATTATTACAAGAATCATCGTATGGTTGTAAAATTCTGTGTAACGGGCCTTCATCCTATGAGATGATTAAAATACGACGATATACAGAATGGCAATCCATGCCGTATAAAGAAAAATCACAATATGATGAATTTCAAACAATTACAATTATGGCACAGAATGCTGGTATTCCAAAACTTATAATAGATGATGCGATTCGTTATCATAAAAAGATATCAGATTTCGACTTTTCATTTCGAGGAGATAATAGAGAAGGTATCTTAGCAGCATCCATTTATATTTCGTGCAGGATCAATAATTATCCTAGAACAGCAAAAGAAATAGCCGGAATATTTAATTTAGATGTTACGAATGCAACAAAGGGTTGTAAAAACGCAATTACAATTATTAATAATTTAGAAAAAGACATGGATAACAAAGAAAAAACGCTATTTTGCATGACAAAACCCGAATCTTTTATTGAACGATTCTGTAGTAAATTGAACATCAATAACGAATTGACAAAATTATGTCAATTTATATCCATGAAAATTGAAAAAAATGGATTGATGTTGGAAAACACACCTCATTCTATTGCTGCAGGAATCGTGTATTTTATATCACAATTATGTAAATTAAATATTAGTAAAAAAGACATTAAAATGGTAAGTGAAATAAGTGAAGTCACTATTAATAAATGTTTTAAAAAACTGGAAAAATTAAAATATGATATTGTTCCGGAAGTAATTTTAAAAAAATACGATTATTAAGTACAAAATATAAAAATTTATTATGGTTCATAATTATAACTGTTTATACTATTTATAATTATAATATGAATATAGATTCTGATTTTGATACTGATTCTGATAAAAAAAAAATACCTAATAAGGTGTTTATAGTTCCTTATAGAAGTAGAGAAGAGCAACAATTTTTTTTCAGTAAATACATGTCTTATATATTGGAAGATTTCACTGATTATGAAATTTACTTCTCACATCAAACAGATAATCGTAGTTTTAATCGTGGTGCCACCAAAAACATTGGTTTTTTAGCAATAAAAGATAAATATCCAGATGATTATCAAAATATGACATTTATTTTTAATGATATAGATACTATACCATTTACAAAAATATTCAATTATGAAACCACCGAGGGTGTAGTTAAACATTATTACGGGTTTAAATATACATTGGGCGGAATTGTTGTTATTAAAGGTGCTGATTTTGAATTAATCAATGGATATCCTAATTATTGGGGTTGGGGATCTGAAGACAGTTGTTTACAAAAACGTTGTGAGAAAGCAAATATTGCAATTGATCGATCCAATTTCTTTCCAATAGGCAGTCCACAAATTCTTCATTTGTTTGATGGAATATCTCGGATAATTAACAAAAAGGACACATTTCGAGAGAAAAATGATAATGGAATTGATGGTTTAAACAGTATTCGCAAGTTAGACTATAATATCGACGAAAAATCGACAAATCCAAAAGACAATTTATACAATGTAGATAACCCAAATATTTATTTTATCAATATAATACATTTCACATGTTTATATGACTACAATAACGAAGCTAAAGACTTTTATAACTACGATTTGAGAGAACCGAAACATAAAATAGTAGAACCTACATTAAACCGTAAATGTGATGTAAATACTATGGATCAAAGCACAGAATCATGGACAAATATACCTTATTATCCTACTACGAAAGAGAGAAAAGAAATGATTTCATTGGGTATCAAACCACCAAATCCATATGAAAATTCGAATTATAATTTCAATCTCAATGAAACATCTCCTTCACAATATTACGAAAAACATGAATTTCAAAATCATGATAATAGTATTAACAACAAAAATAACAGTAACCCTAATATTAGTAGTAACAAAATTAATAAAAACGTTAATCAATTAGTAAATTATATAAATCAACCAATAAATAAATATTCTCCACATTATGCGAATTATATGGGTATTAAACCTAAAGCTACCACTAGCACTAAATTGAATATGACGTCTTTAATTCGCAGTATAAGAAGACGTTAATTTTATTATACATCTGTAAAAAGAATTATTTATATAATTACAAAAATAAAATATAATACAACAAAAAGATAAAGATTAATTTAATAAATTACTTAGCAATGAATACAGTTTATTTATCAATTATTTCTTCAACTTTTATTATTGTAGGATATTTACCCGAAATTTACATAACAATAAATCAAATAAAAAATATTGATTCAACAAAATATTCATCAACATTATGGTTGATTGGTGGAATTTTAGGAACAGTTTATAGTGGCATCAATCATGCTGATACTTTTATAATTGTCAATTATTCTGTCAATACATCGTTAAATTTATTAACTTTGATTTTGAAAATTTATTTCTATTGTCATTGTTGTTATAAATTCAATCAATCGGTTTCAACTGAAACAAAATGTATCGATACCTAATAAATAATCTATATGTAATTACAATTTTTTCCAAACATATACATTCTCTTTATATTCATTCTGTCGTTGACTCTTTTTCAAAAAGAAAATTTCATGACATACACCGAATAATCCTATGCATACATTTTCATATATTTCTTTGTTGATGTTTAAAATATAATAACCATTCTGCTTTAAATGTTGATATGTTTTTGAAAAAAGTGGCACATAAAATAACTCGTCCATTTCTTTTTTGGATTTGTACCGAACATTATGTTCATATTTTTGAATAAAATAATAAGGCGGAGATGTAAAAACCAAATCATATTCCAATTTTGAATAATCTACATCTAGTGCGCTTTTAAACATCATATCAATGGATGTTTTCGTGTTCTTTGTTTTTGTGTATGCCTGTAATTTTTTATAGGGTTCTATTAATGAGCTATTTAATTCAACACCTGTATATTTTGGGATATCCAAAACGGCAGCAGCAATCAATGCGCCACCCCACCCGGCACAAAAATCCAATATGCTAGTAGCTTTGTATTTTGTATATATTTCCATATACATAATTGGTCGTATTATGTTTATGGCACTAATACATATATTATATGTTTCTTTCCATACAATATATTTGTTTTTCTTTCCTGATTTATTTTTGACAGTTTTATAGTATTCCAACATATTCTCTATAAATTTCTTTTTTTGAAATTCATCAATGTTATGTATAAACTCGAAATAATTGCAATTGTATTTTCCCCTCGTATGAAGTCTCTCCACAAACGTGAAATAATCTACTATGTTGTTACCAATTCGTGATCTAGGTGATTGATTCTCTGCATTTTTACCTATGTTTTTAAGTTTGTTGTATTCCATATCAACCATATCCAATGTAATCGGTTTTATTTTGTTCGCTATTTCACGTTTTTCTTCCAGTGTAAATTTTTCAACGAATGTAGGTTTTTCATTTATGATGGTATCCATTTCAATTTATTCAGATATATATAATTTATTTGTAAAAATAAATAAATTATAACGAATGGGTATATATATAATGAATTTTTCATCAAAATATAAAATTATCATATTTTTTATCATTTCAATTTTACTATGTGGCAGTTTATATTTTTTAATTTGTAAAAATAGCGCTATATATATAAAAATGCATAAAAATCAAGAAATTGTTGTATCAAGATACAATGAAACTTTGCAATGGATAAACAATGAACCATTTAAAAAACATCCAATTATTGTCTATAATAAAGGTCTAAATAATGAATTTGTTAGTAATGCAAATGTTATAAAAAATGTGAATTTACCCAACGTGGGGAGAGAATCTCACACATATCTTTATCATATAATTAATAATTATGATAATTTAGCAGATGTAACCATTTTTTTACCAGGATCAATTGATTTAATTCATAAATATAATCGATCTGTTAAAATGATAGAGATGGTGGAAAAAACAAATGATACTGTATTATCCAGTGTTTATGATCCATTAATATTAAAAAAACAGTACAATTTTACATTAGACGAATGGATATCAACTCACAATAAAAATAAAGAAATTAATCAAAATGGAGCAATTCAAAAATCAGCGATTCGACCTTATGGTAAATGGTTCGAAAAGACATTTATAGATGGTGAACAAAATATTTTTGTTTCGTTTTGTGGAATTATTAGTATTTCTAAAAAAAATATTCTACAAAAACCAAAATCTTATTATGAAAAAATAATGAGAGAATTAGAAACGCATAATAATCCGGAAGTAGGACATTATTTAGAGAGATCATGGTATGCAGTTTTTTATCCATACGACAAAAATGCAACTTTTTTATCTTATTAAAATCTTATTAGTAGACGTTTCCTAATAACGTTCACTTATTTCAACCAATAAGAGTAATTTTACGACATCTTCGAATAATTCATTTTTAAATGTTTCTTTTATTGTATTTTCATTTATGTGTTTTTTTACAAGATCATCCAGGTGATCCAGGTGACCCACATAACTTACATCATGTATATTTTCGCCCATGTTATTGTCAATTAAAATAGAGTGAATCATTTTCATACGTTGTTCAATTACATCTGGTTTACGTGTAGATCCATTCGCTGTCAATTGATTATCATGAAGTCTAAACAACAGCAATGGTTCTTCTATGTTAAATATCACACCATAGTTTTTCAAAATTTTTAATTCTAATTCTAAATCTTCATATAATGATCTATTTGGATTATAATTTCCCACTGACAAAACTGCGGATTTTTTGTAACACAATGTTGGATGATTCATAAACCATTGTAGAGGTTGCGCTTTGTAATTATCCCACGTAAGTACTTTTGGATGATTTGTAATATTCAATCCTATTTTATTATTGTGGTATGGTTGTGTGTGTGTTTGTGTTTGTAGTTGTGGGTCTGGATGTGTTTTAAAAAACTGCACATTGGATCCAACCAAAACACACGCTGGATTGTTATTCATAAATGCAATTTGTTTTTGAATTCTAGTTGGTATCATAATATCATCAGAATCCATCCTGATAATTATTTCATTACTACATAATTTTACACCTTCATGTAAACAATAACCTATACCCATATTTTTATTCATTTTCTTATAAATTACATTGCAAAAACGTGTTGTACTTTTAAAAAAATCTAGATTCTTTTCTAAAATGGCAGAATGAAAATCATCAGAACCATCATTTATACAAACTAATTCAATATTAAAATGTCCGATTTGATCTCTAATTGAAGTCAAACATTCTCTCAACAAAATATTATTTGTATTAAAACAAGGAATCAATATTGAAACAGAGTCATTTGGCTGTTTTAGAGTATCAGGTATTTCAATCGAATTCATTATTTCATAATGTTGTCGTGTTGACCCCCATTCCTGATGTGAATATACTTTTCCATGACCGTTATACGTAGATCCTGTAAAATGCATAGGTAAAAAATAATAGCTCGGAAAAACAGCTACATCTTTATATTTTCCAGTCCTCATTAAACGAGTAATCATTCCGGGTCCTACCGTTTGCCAAGCTCTCAACCCTGTTTTTTCTACAGATACTTCGTTATTTAATATCCAATCAATGGCTTCTCTGCATAATGGATGATTAGGATAAAATCCCATTGTCCCCGTTGCAATTAATCCATTTCTTACTAATTCATTTTCATAACTAGCAAATGCGGATTCTTTCAATAAATGATCATCAATCGGTTCAATACAAATTGAATCAGCATCGAGAAATACACCGCCATATTTATACAATATTTCCCAACGAATTATATCCGCTTTCCCATTAATTTCTATCATATCATCAATTTTACTCAAACATTCTAATTTCAATTCTCTCTTTTCAATTTCTTCTTCATTCCAACATATATATTCCATATCTGGATGCATGTTTTTCCATGTATCCATAAAAACACTCGGTCTAGGTTTGGGTCCTATCCATAATTGATGTATTATTTTTGGAATGATGTGTTTATTTGTATTTTGTTGTGTTTTCATATTGTTAATTATATTTTTATACATATATTTAAATACAATTAATAGGAATATATAACTAATTGATCATATCTAATAATATGAAATATTTGAATCATTTGAATCATTTTCAGGATATTCAGCACGTTCTTTACATAAATTTAGAGTCTCGATTAGATAGAGACCTTCATATTAAAAAAGAATTATCAAAGATAGGGTTAATAGGTAAGCGTTTCAATGCAATAAAATTGAGTAATGGAGCAATTGGATGTAGTATGAGTCATTTAAAATGTATTCAAATGGCAAAGGAAAATAACTGGGATCACGTATGTATATTAGAAGATGATATAGAATTTTTGGATCCAGAATTATTTAAAAAACAACTGAATACATTTTTACAAAGACATACTAATTGGGATGTTTTGTTATTAGCCGGAAATAATATGTTGCCTTATCAATCGGTAGATGAAACATGCATAAAAGTATCGAATTGTCAAACTACTACTGGTTATATTGTCCAAAAACATTATTATGACACACTGATTGATAACTATAAAAAAGGAATAGAGCTTTACATGAAAAATCCAGATAAACCGCATATCTACAGCATAGACAGATATTGGTTTTTATTACAAAACAAGGATAATTGGTATTTGGTAGTTCCTTTGACAGTGATTCAGAGAGAAGACTACAGTGATATTCAATGTAAAAACACCAATTTTCGTAACTATATGCTAGATTACAATAAAGTTGTTTCTAAGTAAATGAATTTATTCTTTATAAATAAATTCATATTATTGGTATTATTGGTATTGGCATCGATGCATTTAATTTTATAATAAATAAGTTAAAAAAGGTACAATAATTAACAGCCATGAAACAAAGGAAAATCCCATATTGCATAGAAAGTTCAAGAACCATGACCATAATATAATAATAAATATAGTAATTATTAACATTCCAATATTAAATGTTCTTAAAAACGTAATAATTAATGCTATAATAGCAAAAACAAAATACAACATTGCGGGGGTACACATTTTTTTTGAATCTGCCATTCTATATAATAATAAACTTTATTTTATTTTTTCAAATTTTGTTAAATAATTATTTATAATGATATAAATCCAAAATAGTTTATATTATAATAAGATGTTTGGTATTGGCAATCTAGACAAGGAATTAAAATTTATATCTGGAAACATTATGAACATGATTATATTCGATAAATTCAAAACAGGTACACCACTTTTAGACGCATTTATAACTACTATTGTCTTATCAATATTCACATATTTACTTCAATCATTAAATGATAATTTTTTTAAATTAATAAATTGGATCAAATTGTTTGAATTCAATATTTTTTATAAAAAACACATAGTTGAATATGATGGTAAAATCTCATTATCTACTACGTATTACGAAAGCGAATTAAATCAATCTCATTCATTTAGTGACCGTTTTCGTGCATTATGGATATATATAATAGAAAACACAAATGAAAATAATACAATACGGCACATTAAAGAATACTCGTTCGGGAATGCATCCTACAATAAAAACCGTGATTTGGGCATTTACATGGTAGCTCAAAATGAACAATTCACTATTTCAAAAGAACTTGAAATATATGCTTACACGACAATTCTAAACGAAGATCAAGACAATGATAAACAAAATTCAAAGGATAGAAATTCAAAACAAATCAATCGAATTGAAAAAGTAACCATCAAATTATTTTCATATAAGAGTGATATTAATATCATAAAAAGTTTCGTAGAAAATATTACTAAAAAATATTTAGCTTCGATAGAAGATTCACGTGATAATAAACGGTATATTTATACTCTCACAAAATCAAAATACGAAGACAATAAATATGAATTATGGGATGAAAATATTTTTTCTAGTACTAGAAAATTCACCAATATTTTTTTCAAAAATAAAGAAATATTGATGCAAAAAATCGATTTTTTTATGAATAATAAAGAATGGTATTTTGAAAAAGGAATACCCTATTCAATCGGTATTGGAATGTATGGCCCACCCGGTACAGGTAAAACATCATTGATAAAATCAATAGCAAATTACACGGATCGCCATATTGTAGTCATTTCATTAAAATTAATAAAAACAAAAAAACAATTGGATAGTATATTTTTTGAAGAGCGTTACAATGTAGACAATAAAAAAAATAGCATAGGATTTGACAAAAAAATTATTGTTTTTGAAGACATTGATTGCATCGGTGATATTGTATTGAATAGAGAGAAATTAAAAAATAAACAGGTTCCTGGATTTGAAAACAAACTAGAGAATGAAAATATTTCATGCAACACAAAAATAAATGTTGGTGATATATTAGAAACGTTGATTTCGGCTGATAATGCCAATAAAAACAATTATCAAATACCTAAACTATTATTAGATGATGAACCCATAACATTGGACGATATTTTAAATTTGTGGGATGGTATTCGTGAAACACCAGGAAGAATTATGATTATATCGTCGAATCATTATCATGAATTGGATCCCGCGTTAGTACGACCTGGTAGAATTGATGTGACATTGGAATTATCCAATATATCCCATGAGATATTAAAAGAAATGTATTCTCATTTATTTAATGAAACGATTCATGATGAGGCAATTAAAAACATAGAAGAACATTTTTATTCACCAGCAGAAGTAATAAATATTTATATGAATGAAAATAGAGACAAAGAGCGTTTTATACAACGTTTAATGAAAAACGAACATGTATGACAGCTAAAATGATACAAAGCCATCTCGTAGTACCTTTTTTTCAGTTGGATTGCGTAGTTTTCAAAAAAGTGAAATAAATTTCAATTTGTTACGATAAATTTTTTTATTTTCGTAAAAATTGCAAAAATATAATATTGGACATTTTTATAAGTGGAAATAAAATGGAAGTATTGGAAGAAAAATCACGGCAAAAAAACGGTGTTACCATAACTTGTGAAAAATGTTCTTTTACTTGTAAGCGTAAATGGGATTGGAATATTCACATAAAAACTGCAAAACATTTAGCACCGCTTTTTGGAAACAAAATGGAAACAAATCACGGCGAAATCACGGCATTTAACGGCATTTTAGGAGAAAATCAAAAATATCTTTGTGAATGTGGTAAAAAATATACAACTCATTCTGGTTTGTGGAAACATAAACACAACAGCAAAAATGTCATATGCAATAACCAGGAAGATCAACCACCCAATAACGATATTATAAAATATTTGATGAACGAAAACAAGGAATTAAAAAATATGATAATGGAGATATGCAAAAAAGACACAATACAACAAAATAATACAACAAATAACAATACAATCAATCAAAGCAACAGTCATAACAAAACATTCAATTTACAGTTCTTTTTGAACGAGACATGCAAAGATGCGATGAATATATCAGAATTTATTGAGAATATTTCTCTCCAACTATCCGATCTAGAAAGTATCGGAAAACTAGGATATGTAGAAGGAATCTCCAATATAATCATCAAAAACCTGAAAGCATTGGATGTCGAGAAACGCCCGGTGCATTGTAGTGATATAAAGAGAGAAATTATGTATGTGAAAGACGACGATAAATGGGAAAAAGAAGAAGATGATAAACAAAAAATAAAACAGGTGATTAGTAGTGTTGTAAGTAAAAACCTGGGTTTATTACCAGAATTTCAAAAAAAATATCCAGATTGTATGAAATCCGATTCCAAAAAATCAGATGAATATAATATGATTATTATGGAAACTATGGGTGGTATACCAGGTAATGGAGATAAAAACAAAGAGAAAATAATTAAAAAAATAGCGAAACAGGTCGTCATTGATAAAGAATAAAATCTTATATTATATATTTTATTTATTTGTAAAATATATAGTTATTTAGTTTGAATTTAACAGAAATGAATCATACGAATAGAATAATTTTATGTGTTGTTTTGTTTTTGATATTATTTGTAATTTTAAAATATATTAGGTCATTGCCTAATAAAAAAATTATTGAAGGACACGGAGGTGGAGGTGGCGGACATGGTAGCTCGGGAAGAGGAGGAGGTTATGGTAGAGGCGGTAGTGGGAGAGCTATCGCTGGATTAGGGGGTCTAGGAGTAGGATACGGTTTAGGAAGATATTATGGCGGTTATGGCGGAAATGGCGGTGGCGGTGGTTATAGAGACGAATTTTATTACGATGAAGGTGGTTCCGATTATTATCCAGCATATCAGCAACCTGTTTATGTTCCAGAACCGGTTTATGTATACGAAGAACCAACTATTGTATCACCAGATCCAGCGATTGATCTGATAGATTCTAATTATAATTCAAATAGCCAAATAGTCAACTAATCAATTAATCAATCATTGTCCAACTAGAAGGAAATAAATCATTATTATCATTACCATTATCATCACCATGATCATTGATTCGTAAATTTTGACGAGTTAACATGTATGTTTCTAACCATTTATTTGGATAACAAACTATTTTATTTGGATGATTATTTAAGTATGCTCCCCACCAACTAAAAGTACTATTAGCGATAATATTATGCATACAACAACTCATCAATAACATTTGTTCCCAATCCGATATAGAATGAGGAACTTTAACAAATTCACATTTAGAACATCTTTTTTTCAAATACTCAATAGTTTTTTCTACTTCTTTATTCGATTTTTCTTCACAAAAATAGAGGATTTTCCAATCTTTTTTTTCAGTTTCAGCCATAGTATACAACAAAGCTTTTTCATAATACTTTTTATTTATATCATCGAATCGAAAGTGAATGCTTATATATTTTTCAAATTCGCAATTTTCGCTTTCAAAAAAATGACCATATTTTGAAAGTATGTTCATTTTTTGATTTTCTAGATCGATCATTTTACAAATTTTATCAAAAAAAATGGAAAAATATTTATAACTCTGAAAATAACCAATCAATTTTACGCACGATTCAGCGTATAAATCCGACCACGGTAATTCACTGTAACAACAATCGGATTCTTCAATTGCCACGTTTGTTTGTGTAGAAACATTATGATTTTTTGAAAAAGTAAATGGTTTTAGCTTTATAAGAAAATTATTCCAATAATTAGGAGTACTAGGAAGTGTCATAGTTAAAATATCTGAATATTCAAATTTGAACAATTGTTGATGTTTAATCGCGTATGAAATAGTAGTAAATATTTGAAATAATTGATTTCCTAATCCACCTAATAATTGACATGTTATCATATTTTTCTACTTTTGTATAATAATCAGATTACTGTTTATATTTTTTTACAAAAAGTTAAAATATATTATATTTGTATATAATATATTAATTACAGTAACAACACAACAAACCATCTTAAAGAATGAAACTATCCAACAAATACAAATCTTCTGAATACATTTTTTTGTTTAGTATACTCGTTTTAGCCCTCCTTTTAGGCACATACTTTTCTTTTTACGCATTTTTATTGAGAGATATTAAATCCGATATAAAAGGATTTAGTAAAGATGGTTTGAATTTTATGAATTATCAAGAAGGAATGGATAATAAAGCTAAAGGTAAACCTGTTATGATGACTAATATGATGTCTAATCTCAAAAAGTAATAGTACCTTAAAAATCAGCTGAAAATTCAAAAACATCAGATTCTTTTGTTTTCGTAGCCAATGCATAAGCATCTACTCTTTTTTCAAAAAAATTGGTTTTACTTTCCAATGATATAAGTTCCATAAAATCAAACGGATTTGATACATTGTATATTTTATCATATCCTAGTTGTAAACAAAGTCGATCCGCAACAAATTGAATATATTGCGTCATTAATCCAGCATTCATACCAATCAAACGACATGGTAGCGCTTCACAAATAAACTCGTTTTCTATCTCAACTGCTTCTCTAATAATTTCATGAATACGTGCCTTAGGTAGTTTCTTTTGTAATTTTTTATAAAGTAAAATGGCAAATTCAGTGTGGAGTGCTTCATCCCTCGATATCAATTCATTTGAAAATGTTAACCCAGGCATCAGCCCTCTCTTTTTCAACCAATAAATGCTACAAAATGCTCCGCTGAAAAAGATTCCTTCAATACATGCAAAAGCAATTAAACGTGTGGCAAAACTACTACGGTTGTCATTAATCCACTTTTGCGCCCAATCGCCTTTTTTTTGGATACACGGAAAATATTCCAATGCATTAAATAATCGGTGTTTTTCCTCTGAATTCTTTATATATGTTTCAATTAACAAACTGTAGGTTTGACTATGAATATTTTCCATAGCAATTTGAAATCCATAAAAAGCCCGTGCTTCTGCAACTTGAACATCTCCCATGAAACGCGTAGCCAAATTCTCCAAAACAATTCCATCACTTGCAGCAAAAAAAGCCAAAATCATAGAAATAAAATATTTCTCGTCATGATTTAGCGATTCCCAATGAAGAGAATCTTTCGATAAATCGATTTCTTCCGCGCGCCAAAAACAATCCACTGATTTTTTATACATTTCCCAAATATCCTGATGCTCTATAGGAAACATGACAAAACGATTATCATTACGTGTTAATATGGGTTCAGTTGTATTTCTTGACATTTTTTAAAAATGCGGTTTCTAATTCCTAAATATTATAATGATTAGATTTTAATATTTTTCTCTTATTATTTTTATAAAAATGATTTGAATGGTTTTCAAACGCATTGTTGGTGATAATTTTACACCGATTGAACAGGGTATTCACCTACACGAATAATATTTTGATATAATTGTTGATATTCTGGTGTGTTAGGCTTTAGTTTTTTTAATTGCTCCATTTTCTCTAATACGGTTCCCTTGTAGTATATATCATTTTTGAATAGATTGTGCAATTCATCATTTTCCAAAATATATTTGTATAGATTATTTTTATTTTCTAGTTTGGGCATCTTAATAGTATTTTTTATTGGAAGTAAAAAAGGTCTCAATGGTGCGATAGGATAATTATCTACTACCAAATTCATTTTATATTCTAATTCATTCATCAAATAATCAATACATTCATTTCTTAATAATATATTGTTTTCTTTGTTATCATGATGATGATGATAATGATACCATATTAAAGAATAACTCAAAAACAAATTGGATAAAATATCCGCCATATTTCCAGATATCATTTGTTTTGATTTAATACTTCCTCCCATGAGTGCTATAAAATTCGCCAATACACTAAATTTGAGAGTTGCATCATCCAGTCTTTTTTGTGGCTGATCTTTCATGCAATTACGCATAGGATTCAATAATAACGCGTAGTTATATAGTAACTCCCCTACCAGTTTATTGAAATTGATTTTAAATTCGTCTAGGTTCTCATCTTGAATACTTTGAAATATGGGGAAAATATGTGGATGACTTTTATTTAATCCTTGACCGAATATGATTAACCCTCTAGTCAGTGTGTTTGAACCTTCTACTGTGATACCTACAGGGGATGAATTATAAAATTTGGTAAAGAAATTATTTTCACCTGTGCAAATAGCACTACCCGAATATATATCCATTCCATGATTTAATATAAGACGTGCGCGTTCAGTAGTTTGTTGTTTCATAATCGCAGTAATCACCGAAGGTGTAGATCCGCCATCCAAAATATAATTGGTGTATTTCACAGAAGAATGAATAATCCATGTGTTTATGTACATGTCAATGAATTTCTCTCGAACTGCTTCCATGTTTCCTATATTCATGTTGAATTGTTTTCTTAGATTGATATAATTCATGATAGAATGTGTAATGAATTTGGAAGAACCGTTTGCCGTTGCTGGTAAGCTGACACCGCGACCAACAGCCAAACATTCCATGAGCATTTTCCAACCTTCCCCTATCTTATCTTCACCTCCAATTACCTGTTCAGTATCAATAAAAATAGTCCCTTTTATGGTACCATTTGGAAAACCGGAATTATTAGGATTATGAAATGTTTTTTCCGACAATCCATGTTGAGAACTTTCTACTAACGCCAATGTAATCCCTTCTTTTGAGTTTTTTAATATGCCATATGGATCATTTAATTTAAACGCGATACCCATGAGATTGGATACAGGAGCCAATGTAATATATCGTTTGTTTAGAATAACGCGAATTTTTGTTTTTCCGTCAATTTTTTCGACAAACCCTTCATCAATACTTCCAACAGCATCACTTCCATTATTGGGACCAGTTAAACCAAAACATGGAATAAATGTGCCATCCGCTAATTTTGGCAA
>Ga0214921_10002524_pt1 | contig 29603 bp, 24 predicted proteins | sample LL1505_MetaG_FD_177992 | JGI IMG/M metagenome (GOLD analysis project Ga0214921, IMG submission 177992) | Freshwater microbial communities from Lake Lanier, Atlanta, Georgia, United States - LL-1505 | ecosystem: Environmental > Aquatic > Freshwater > Lake | place: USA: Georgia | collected...
AATTTATAATTTACAATTAAATTAATTTATAATTTACAATTAAATTAATTTATAATTTACAATTAAATTAATTTATAATTTACAATTAAATTAATTTATAATTTACAATTAAATTAATTTATAATTTACAATTAAATTAATTTATAATTTGCCTATAAAATTTGTATAGACTTGCATTTGAAGTTCTGGCAAATCAAGTGTATCATTTACAATATGTCTAGATTTTAATAATGCAATCAAATATGATATTGGCAATCTTTTTAATAATGCATATACATTACTAACTTTTAATGATTTTTTATTACTATAAAATATTCCTCTAACTTTATACATTATATATTTATATTCTTTAGATAATTCATTATAAATATTATTTTCTTTTTTATTACCTGTATTTATATCCCACATTAATTTAAATAATTCAAATATTTCAGAAGAACATAATTTAAATACTGTATCAATCTCCATTAAACCTAATCTTTTACTTAATGCACCTATTTGATATAAATATAATGATACATGATTGGGATTTTGTAATAATGAATGATATATATAGTTATTTAATTGTAATTTAATTAATCTAAATTTATTCATTTTACTATCCCATTTATTAATAATAATACCTTCAGTAATTGGTGTTGTTGTATGACTTGTAGTATTATTACATGAAAAAAAATCATCAATATCGCTAACTTGAGGTATAAATATATTTTCATTTAAAAAATCATATTCATCATTAAATACTTCATTTAAATTATTATCTTTTACTGAAATTAATACAAGTTTTTTATATAATTCATTCCCAAATACACTACTATAATCAATAATATGTTTATTATCATGATGAAGTAATACCATATAATATGATTTATCCTTATCTAACTTGTTAGTAAATAATTCAAATGAACCTACTACATCTTCAAATAAACTATACATTTTATTATATTTTGATGAAATATTTTCATTTTCTAATGTATTTAAATTTTTTCTTGTTGCTAAATACCATCTATCTAAATTATAAAATAGTGATAAATAACTTCCTTCATAACATACTTTTACCATTTCTTTTTCATTATTATATTTTAAATAATCTAATCCTTCTGTATTTAACATTGGTGATTCACAACTATAAGATAACATTTCTAATGTTGACATTTTTAATACTAATGATCTACATTCTCTTTGTAATTCAGATTTAACTGAAGTAGTATAATTATGATATACTAATATTAAATCATCTGTTATATATTCTTTAGTTTTAATTCCATAATGGAATAATTTTTCTCTTAACTCACTAATATTATCAGTAGATTTAATAATATCATTAATTAAATATTGTGGTTGTTCCATTGATAACATATAATATTTAATCTTTATATATTTATAAATTTAAATATCAATTTTTTTTATCATATTTAAAGATTTATTTAATATCATAATAATGTCTCATATATTTGTAATTAAACATATTGATAATATAATTGGTGTATATAATACTTATACTGATGCTGAAATATATGCATTTTCATTATTACAAAATAAATTAATAAATAATATTATGATATATAAATATATATTAAATAGTGGTTATTGTATTGAATCATATTCATTTAATAATAAAATAAATTATAATAAAATAAATTATAATAAAATAAATAATAATAATAATAATAATAATAATAATAATAATAATAATAATAATGAAATTAATAATGAAATTAATAATAATAATAATGAAATTAATATGACACAAGAAGAAAAGGATAAATTAAATAAAATAAGTCAAGATAAAATATTATTACAACATGATATTAATATGTTAAATATTGAAAAACATAGATTAGAGGAATCTAAACAGGTATATTTAAGTGATATTAAATTATATAATTTATTCAAAAATAAAATGGAGAATGATGTAAATTTTAAATTACCAGAATTATTTAATGATAAATATATAATATTTAAAAAATTAGATTTAGAACAAAATTTATCATGGGAATCATTTACATCTTTATATAATACAAGTAATGATATTAGTAATAATACAAGTAATGATATTAGTAATAATTATGACAATTATTTTATGGAAAATGAAAAAGAAATAATAGAAGAAATTATAATAGATAGTGAATAATTTTTTTCTATATTTAAATAATGTTTCGTTCTGAAGATATTGAAAAAATAAAATTAAATATTAATTTTCTTAAAGATAAAGCAGTAGAAGAATATAAAACATTATATGAACCTACATTAACAGAAATATCAGAAGTTTATAATATAATTAAAAAATATATTATAAAAAAAAAACGTGTTGTTTATGGAGGTTTTGCACAAAATTTACTTTTAAAAGTTAAGAATCCTGATATAGCATTTTATAGACAAATAGGAGAGGCTTGTTATAACTGGCCTGATTTAGCAGATATTGATTTTTATTCAACTGAACCATTAAAAGACCTTCATGAATTAACAGAAGAACTTTATGATAATAAATTTAAATATGTAGAAGGTAAAGAAGCAGTTCATGAAGGAACATTTAAAATATTTATTAATTTTATTAATTATTGTGAAATAACATATATTCCAACAAATGTTTTTGATAATTTACCAATAATGAATGTTGATAATATTTTATGTGTTCATCCACATTTTATGATGGTTGATGCATATAGAATATTAACAGATATTACATCTAATTTTAGATGGGAAAAAGTAATATCAAGATTTAATAAATTAATACAAAACTATCCAATAAATGAAAGTTTAGTAGATAGTAATATTAATATTAAATTATTATGGAATACAGTAGATTTTGATGTATTAAAATTTATAAGAAATAATATTATTAAGAAATCAAAATTAATAGTTGTTGGATTTTATGCATATGATTATTTTACTAAAAAACAAAATGAAAATGATATGATAAAAAAATATCCTTATTATGAATTAATATCATCAGAATTACAACATGATACTTTAAAAATATATAATTTATTAGTGAAACAATATGAAAAAAAAAATATAAAAGTAAAAGAATATAATAAATTTTTTCAATTTCTTGATAAGAAAGTAGAATTTTATTATAATAATAATTTAATATTAATACTACATGGTAATAATGAAAAATGTATTGTATATAATTATTCTAATAAGAAAAAAACATATTTTGGAACATTTAATTTAGTATTTATGTATTTATTATTTAGTTATTATTATTATTATATTAATAAAGATAAAAAATATGTAGAATTTTATGATGTATTAATTAGTAAATTGTTTTATAATAAAATTAAATATTTAAATAAAAGAGGAATTAATGTCTTAGATAAATCACCATTTCAAGATTTTACATATAAATGTATTGGGTTCCCTGTTGACCAATTAAGACAATCATTTTTAGAAGGATATAAGAAAAAGAATCTTGGGAAGAAAATTAAATATAATTATACACCAAGCGGCAAAAATAAATGTCCTCCTAATATTGTATATGCTAACACTTCAGGAAATCAAATTTTCTCAGAAAAAAATTTAATTTTAAAAAATATGTAATTTTATCCTGTTATGAAAAATATAATTTAAAAATTAAAAAAAAAATATTTTAAAAAATATCTAAATTATTATATAATGTCTAGTTTACAACCAGAAAATCCTTTATCCAAGGAAGATAAATTAAAACTTAAAATTAAAAAAATTAATGAACCCCCTGAATTAACAGGTGGTAAAGCTAAAAGAAAAACATCTAAGAAAAGTTCTAAGAAAAGTTCTAAGAAAAGTTCTAAGAAAAGTTCTAAGAAAGGTTCTAAGAAATTAATGATGGGAGGTGCAGAACCAAATGGTGATGATGATGGCAGTGCACTAATTGGTGGTAAAGCCAAACGTACAAAAGCTTCTAAAAAATCATCTAAGAAAACATCTAAAAAATCATCTAAAAAAGGTAAAATGGATATGATGGGTGGCAAAAAACGTTCAAAGAAAGCATCTTCAAAAAAAACATAAAAAAAAACTTCTAAAAAATCATCAAAAAAAGGTTCTAAGAAAATGACTGGAGGTAAAGCTAAAAGAAAGACTTCAAAGAAAGCATCTAAAAAGACTTCTAAAAAAACTTCTAAAAAATCATCAAAAAAAAAGTCTAAAAAAATGACTGGAGGTAAAGCTAAACGAAAAACATCTAAGAAATCATCTAAAAAAACATCTAAAAAAACATCTAAAAAATCATCAAAGAAAAAGGGATTAATGGGCGGTGGTTGTGGTTCTTCACAATCTCTTAAAAAAGGTGGAGATGAACCACATCCTAAAAAAGGTGGTGATGAACAACACCCTAAAAGAGGTAAAGATGAACCACCTAAAAGATAGATAAATTTTTTATAAAAAAATTATTAATTTATTTATAAAAAATCAGTATCAGATTCACAATCTTTAGATTTAAAATTTAAAATTGATTTCTTGGATATATTATCTTCTAAGAATTTAATTTTATTAGTTAGTATTAAATCATTATGTATTTTATAACTTGTATTAATTTTAAAATATTTTTTTCTTTTCTCAACAATATCTTTTAATACATTTAATTTATCTAAATTTTTACGATAATATTTAATTTGTTCCCATGTTTTATTTAATATAGGAATTATATTATTTAAAAATTTATCATCCCTAACTATACATACATTATGAGATAATTCTAATTTCCAATATATTATTTTATGAAAATAATAATTATTATATATATCAGGATATAATGTTTTATATTGGTCTAACATAAATACAACCCATGACATATATTGGGTTTCATCCATATCTATATAATTAGGATAAATATAAACACTTTTCCATTCAATCTTATCATCATCAAATTCAGGAATAAATTTTTTTGGATAAAATTCTAATATAATTCCTTTCTTTAATTTTTTATTTATATCCATTGTTATATAACTCTTTTTATCAATGCTTGATGTATCAATGCTTGACCTATCAATGTTTGACCTATCAATGCTTGATATATCAATGCTTGATGTATCAATGTTTGACCTATCAATGCTTGATGTATCAATGCTTGACCTATCAATGCTTGATGTATTTTTACAATCATTACAGTCATCATTCATAAAATCTAATTGAGATTTATATTCTGATATTTTACATTGCCAAAAATCACATTTATCTAAATTACAACATATTAATTGTTGCTGAACTTGACAATAATAATAAAATGGACATATATCACCCATTGGATTCCCTGTTATATGTATTTCTCTTGTCACAGGACATTTTATTTCTAACATTGTTCCTAATCTTGTTGAAAATTTATTGTCTAATGTATATTGTGAACATATACCATCAGGTGATGCTCCTAATAAATTATATTTTTCTGATGGTAATGCACCAAATTCAAAAACCCTAGTATTATATATGTGTTCATATATTAATGTTGCAACTTGTTCATATTTTTTCCCATGACAAACAGTATCATTATCTCTAAAAGGAAAATTAGGATCACATTTTTTTAATATAAATGATTCAACAGGTTCATAAGGATTTAAATCTATAGCGGCAGCTGTATCAGACGCTGTAATTCTATTATATCTATAATCATACCATTCTTTAGAACGTTGTACAGGTTGTGGAAGTTTTTTTAATTTATTAAAATGATTAGATAGTTCAACATATGATTCTGGAATATCTATAATTGGTAAATCACTATGATATTCTCTAAATACTAAATCAATATCATTAATTAATTTATGATTTTTATCAAATAACTTTATAAAAATTTCATTAACTATAGATATATCAATTTTATGATTATTAATCAAGTCATACTTTAATTCAAATATATTACATGTATTAATTTGACTCTTGATATATTTTATTATACTATTTAAATCAGTCATTACTTTTTTAATATAAATAAGTCTCTTTATCAGTTTAATATAAAAAAATATTGAATTAAAAATTTATTATAATTATATATAAATTATAATAATGGCTCAAGATATGGATATGTTATATGCAGATATATTTGCACAAAGACTATATTGTTATGATCAATATAATAATGAAGGAGAAATTATAAAACAATTAAAACTATATTTATTTTCATTAGGAACTAATATAACTGATATTAATAATATACTTTATGGATTTTATCAATATTATAATATACTAAATATTACTCCTGAATTTATACAAGAAAATACTGTTAGAATACTTCCAATATTTAATGTTTCATACTATAATAATATAAATAATAATAATATAAATAATTATAATAATGATATTAATGATAATATAAATAATAATAATGATAATATAAATAATGATAATATAAATAATAATATAAATAATAATAATAATGATAATATAAATGATAATGATAATAATAATAATAATAATATAAATAATTATACAAATAGTATTATGGAATTATTAATACAAAGAAGAAGAATACAACCTAATAATGATAATAATAATGATAATAATAATGATAATAATGATAATATAAATAATAATAATAATATAAATAATTATATAAATAGTATTATGGAATTATTAAGACAAAGAAGAAGAATACAACCTAATAATGATAATAATAATGATAATAATGATAATAATAATAATAATAATGATAATAATGATAATAATAATGATAATAATGATAATCATTATAATAATGATAATATAAATAATAATAATAATATAAATAATGATAATATAAATAATGATAATATAAATAATAATGATAATATAAATAATTTTAACAATAATATAGATAATTATATGAATGTTATAGTTAGATTAATAAGACAAAGATATAATAATTATAATAGTAATGATAATATTAATTATGTGGATATATATGTTGAACAAAATAATAATCAGCCATTAGAAGATGTTGTTGTTACAGTTAATGATGATGATTTAGAAAAAATGGATAAAATTATATTATCTGAAGATGCTAATATAGAATGTGCCATATGTTTACATTCTATAATTAAAGATGAAGAAATTATAAAATTATCATGTTGTCATTCATATCATACTTCTTGTATAATGACATATTTAAAAAATTATAATCATAAATGCCCTATATGTAGAACAGAAATAGGCACGGCTAAATATAATTATTGATGAACACATTCAGCTTGTTGATGTTGTTGTCTTTTATGTTGTTGTTGATTATCAAAATTATCATGTTCATTTACTAATCTTAATATATCATTAATAATATTTTGATTACAATCTAGTAAACTAGATTGTTGTTTATTATTATTAATTATAGTAGTTTCTAATTTAACATCATCTTGATCTAATACTTGTAATAATCTTTTTAAATGTAATTTAAATTCATTATTATCTAATGAATCTAATTGAGGTAATAATATATTAAATTTAACATATAAATCACCTTTACTACCATTCATATTTTTTAAACCTTCATGAGGAATTTTTTTAATAATATTAAAATTAGTTAATTTATCTGTTGTTATATATAATTCTTTACCATCTAAATGTGTAATTGTCTTATGGAATCCAAATAATGCTTGATATAATTTTATATCAATTACTATAAATAAATCATTGTTAATATGTTTAAATACATTATGTTTTAATTCATTTATAATTATTTTTAAATTTGACCTACCATGTTTATAATGATTGCCTTTATTTTGTAAAGTTATTATATTACCATGTGTTAATCCTGATTTTAATGGAACTTGTATTGTTTTTTCTTTATTTAAAAAACAACTACCATTACAATTATTACATTTATTAGCATTATTAGAACTTTTACCACTTCCACCACATTTATTACATTGTGCCATCATTTGCTGAATCATTGGACCCATTCTTATTACTTGAACTTTCATACCTTTACCATCACATTCATTACATTTACTTGGTAAACCATTATCAGTTCCTTCTCCATTACATGTATTACAATATTGTTTATAATTATATTTAAAATCTATAACTTCTTCTTTATATAATTGTTCTAAGCTAATATTAATAACTTGTTCAACATCATCAAATTCTTCTCTTTTATTATTCCCACCAAAATGAGAATGAAAACTACTTCCACCGAAAAACTGTTGGAAATGTGAAAATGGGTCTTCATTATTACCATTATTATCTAATACATTCATACCTATTTTATTATATAAATCTCTTTTTTGTTGATCTAATAATATTTCTTTAGCTTCATTAATTTCTTGAAATTTTTTAGTAGATTCTTCAGAATTATCATTTTTATCAGGATGCCAAATTTTAGATAATCTCATAAATGCTTTTTTAATTTCAATTTCTGAAGCATTAGGAGAGACTTCTAATCTATCATATAATATTGTATCTTTAACCATATATAAAAAATATATATTTATTTTTTATATATGTTTTTTATTTAATTAAAAAAATATAATTAATTAATTAATTAATTTTTTAATATAATTAAAAATGATTGATATTTAATTAATCATTTTAAATTAATATTAAATTAATATTTAATTAAAAATAATTGATATTTAATTATATCATTTTTAATTTAAATTATTTTAATTAAAAATAATTGAATTTAATTTAGTGTCAACACAAAATAATTTATGTAATATTATACCTAAAATAAATAATATTAATAATATTTTATAAAAATCATTATCAGTATATTTAGCAATTATATATGCACCAATTATTGTACCTACAATATCAATAATTGCAAAATCCATAAATCTATAACTATGAATACCTTCTCTTGGTTTACCAAAAATATTTTTATAGGAACATAAACACATATATATATATTGTATTATAAATAAATAAATTAATTTATAACATAATTATATAATATGAGTAATAATAATGCTAATATTAAAAATATATATAGAAAAATGTTTGGTTTAGATGCCATTGCTATTTATGATAATATGAATTATGATAATAATACATATTTATTAAGTTCAATTACAGTTCCAAGTAATATGAATGTATTAGGAAGTTCATTAATATATAATAATTCTACAATTAATTCTAATTTAAATTGTTTTAATAATACATTTATAAATCAATCATTAAGTGTTATTTCAACATTAAATATAACTAATAATACTATAATTGAATCAAATACTACTACATTAGGAACATTAACAGTAAGTGGTATATCAAGTTTAAATAATGTATCAGCATTAAATATAAATATATCAAATCCTACTAATTTTTATAAGAATATAATATCTAATAATATATTTGTATCTCAACAAAGTATATTAAATAATTCTACAACAATAAATAATAATTTATATGTATCAGGTTCAACTATTTTTAATAATAATCTAACATTACAATCAAATTTAGTTGTATTAAATTTAAATACTAATAATATTACAATAAATTCTAATTTATATGTTTCAGGAATATCATCATTAAATAATATAACTGCTAATAATATATTTGTATCACAAAATTATTTATCTAATATAAATAATATAAATAATAATATATTAGTTAATAACAATATAACTACTAATAATATATTATTAAATAATTCATCATATACTGGATGTACTAATTTAAATGTTCCAATAGGAAATTTAAATAATCCTAATATAATAGGAACAATTATTAATCAATTACCAGAATATGAAAATAATACTTTAGCTAAAATAGGAGGTGTTCCATTATGGGGATTATATAGAACAGGTGGTATTATTAAAATTGTTATTGATGAACCACCTGTTATTAGTTTTATATCACTTTATGATGAAATTGTATATGTATCTTTAGGTGGACAATATGTAGAACCTGGTATTATAGTTACAGATAATAATAATGAAAATTTATCTCCTATTATAACAGGAACTGTTGATACTAATACTATAGGAAATTATGTATTATCTTATATAGTATATGATAGTTATGGTAATTCAAGCAATATACTATATAGAACAATTATTGTTAGTAATGTTATTTAATTTTATAATTAGCTATTAAATTATATAATAGTATGTATATCTTTAAAAAAAATTTATTTTATTATATTTAAATAAAATTTGGTCTACTAATATCTATATAATATATTTTTTATAAATAACTTCCATCCCATTTGGTATTAGGTGGATTAAATTTAAAATTAGTATATCCATTAATCGTACTATTATGTTCATAAGTTGAACTACCAGTTTTATCTGATAAAGGTAATGATGTATATACAGAAGCAGTAGTAGTATTACCATTAGTGTCAAATATACTAGCATTATTATATATAGATACTCTAATCCCTTTCATACGTGAATATACATTACCAGGTACAACATTTATAATATTAATTTGAGTAATTGGTATATCTTTACTAAAATCTAATAGTATCCAAGGTGCTTCTGTACCTGAAGTATGACAAAATGTATTAATATCTTCATTAATACAAACACTTGGTTGGTATGATGATGATGGATTTAATATACTAGATGCTGTAATAGTTGCTTTGTTAGCAATATTAATATTTGGTTCTGTAGAATATACTTTAATTTCACTAATTTGCATATAACCTATAACACTATTATATATTTTAATATACCTTCCTGATACAGAATTTAATAATATTGGTATTTGTTTTTGTATTGACATTGTAGTATCATAATAAAATTGCATTCCATAAATATAAAATGTTCCTGGATTTTGGTTATTTGTTAAAGATAAATCACGCTTACCACACATAAGATCTGCTCTTCCTGTAGAAGGTATTCGAAATTTAAATAATATTTCAGTAAATGATATTGTGTTTAAACCATCAGCTGCAGTATATTCTTTTGTTTCACCATCCAGCATATCCCATAAAGATGTATTTGTAATACTAATAATAAAATTAGTAGGAGTAGTAGGAGTAGAAGTAGTAGGAGTAGTAGGAGTAGAAGTAGTAGGAGTAGAAGTAGGAAGATTACCCACTTTAATCATTAATCTAATAACAACAGGTGTACCTGCTGCTGGTAAATTATTACTTGTTAGTGGTAAATGTAATGAAGAATTATTTAAGTTGCCAAATATAATTGTTTGAAGTGATAAATCATTATAATTATAATATATTGCTGTTGTTGGTGGTTTTTCATTCCATAATGGTAGTAAATTTGATTCTGGAACTGTTGGAAATGGTATAGATTTAGTTATAATTAAATCATTGTTGTTTTCTAATAATAACCAATTTCCAATTTTAATTGAATCAGATTTAATTGAATTTGCATATGAATTATATGATAAACCCATAAATTTAGGTATTCCTACTGAATTTAATTTTATTGAATTATAATATAATTGGCATCCATAAATATGTACTGTTCCAGGAACTTGTTGATTTATATTTGGATATGCATGTGCACCAATAAAAAGTTTTGCAGTTCCATTTATAGGTATATTAAAATAAAATAATATTTCAGTAAATGTTGAAGTATTTAAACCATCTACTAATTTAGTATATTCTTTTGAAGCACCTTTTTCTATATTCCAACTAATATCATTAGTAATAGAAATAACAAAATTAAGATTAGTATTAGTATCAATAGGATTTCCTAATTTAACCAACATTTTAAGAACTACAGATGTATTAGCAGGAATAGGATTACCATTGTTTGTTAACATTAATTGTAAATTCTTTGTTCTGTTGATAAATTCAATTGTTTGTGATAAATCAGGATTATTTGTAACAGTAGCTTTATCAGTAGTATTATTCCAATTTGGTTGTATAGGAATAGGTGGTGTAACTGGTGTATTTATAAATAAATTTTTATCGTTTTCATATATATTCCAACTACCTATTTTCATTGAAGTTATAGGTCCTAATGTTCCTGCAGGTCCAGGTTGTCCACTAGGTCCAGGTTGTCCACTTGGACCTGGAGAACCACTAGGTCCAGGTGAACCATTAGTTCCCGGTAATCCACTTGGTCCTGGAGAACCACTAGGTCCTGGCTGTCCACTTGGTCCAGGAGAACCATTAGTTCCCTGTAATCCAGGTTTCCCACTTGGTCCTGGAGAACCACTAGGTCCTGGCTGTCCACTTGGACCAGGTTGTCCACTTGGTCCAGGAGAACCACTAGGTCCAGTAGAACCCATTGGACCAGTAGAACCCATTGGACCAGTAGAACCCATTGGACCAGGTTGTCCACTTGGTCCTGGTGAACCATAAGGTCCTGTAGAACCTATTGGACCAGTAGAACCCATTGGACCAGGTTGTCCACTTGGTCCAGGTGAACCCATTGGTCCAGGTTGTCCACTAGGTCCAGGAGAACCATAAGGTCCAGGTTGTCCACTTGGACCAGGAGAACCATAAGGTCCAGGTAAACCATTAGAACCTGGAGAACCAGATGGTCCTGGTGAACCCATTGGTCCTAATATTCCACTTGCAGAACCCGGTTGTCCACTTGGACCGGGTTGTCCACTTGGACCGGGTTGTCCACTTGGACCAGGAGAACCATACGGTCCAGGTAAACCATTAGAACCTGGAGAACCAGATGGTCCAGGTGAACCCATAAGTCCTAATATTCCACTTGCAGAACCCGGTTGTCCACTTGGACCGGGTTGTCCACTTGGACCGGGTTGTCCACTTGGACCGGGTTGTCCACTTGGACCAGGAGAACCATACGGTCCAGGTAAACCATTAGAACCTGATGGTCCAGGTAAACCATTAGAACCTGATGGTCCAGGTGAACCCATTGGACCCATTGGACCCATTGAACCTACTGATCCTGGTGAACCCATTGGACCCATTGGACCCATTGGACCTATTGAACCTACTGGTCCTATATCACCTTTTGGTCCCATTGAACCTACTGATCCAGGTGAACCCATAGGACCCATTGGACCTACTGGTCCTGGTGAACCCATTGGTCCAATTAAATCCATTGAACCATATGCAGAACCTGGTTCACCTTTAGGACCTATAGGACCCATAACACCTTGAGGACCTATATCACCTTTATCGCCTTTATCACCTTTTGGTCCCATTGAACCCATTGGACCAGATGAACCCATAGGACCCATTGGACCCATTGGACCCATTGGACCCATTGGACCTGGTGAACCCATTGTACCCATTGGACCCATTGGACCCATTGGACCCATTGGACCTGGTGAACCCATTGGACCCATTGGACCTGGTGAACCCATTGGTCCAATTAAACCCATTGAACCATATGCAGAACCTGGTTCACCTTTATCACCTTTATCACCTTTATCACCTTTATAACCTTGAGGACCTTGAGGACCTTGAGGACCTGTAAGACCTTGAGGACCTGTAAGACCTTGAGGACCTGTAAGACCTTGAGGACCTGTAAGACCTTGAGGTCCTGTAAGACCTTGATGTCCTGTAAGAGGTCGTGTTTCAGTATTATTTATATTATTTTTTAAATTATTCATATCAAGATATCCATAACAAAAATTAGTATTTTTTAAATCTAAATTAGTTCCTGGAGGACATATCGGATTATAATAATTTGTTTTTTTATTATTTTTATCATAATGCATACACATATTATTAAATATTTTATCATTATTATTACAATTTGAATTAGTTCTCATGTATAGGGAATTATTAGACATATATATATATATATATTATAAAATAATTTATAATAAAAAAATAAAGATATAAAAAATATTAAAATTAATATTTTTTGATCTTTTTCTCTGTCCAATATTAAGCTTAGCCTAAATGTTAATAAATACTAGTATTTGTTCAATATTAAGCCTAATAAACACTTATTCTAGGCTGTCTTGGAAGGAGTCTTGATTATGGTGTTTCCTGCGGCATCATATTCATCTGGTTCAGCATCAGACTCAGAGTCAGAATCACCCGGAGGTAAGAGTCTCATATCACCTTTACCTGTTCTACTTTTTGACTCATTGTAAGCCTTTGTTTGATGCTTCATCTCCAGTTGACGGATCCGCAGGGTGTGTGCAATTGCTTCTTTATTTTCATTTATTTTTTTATTATTTACTTCTTCTTGTGCTTTTTTGTATTTGATGAGTTCATCTACTTCTTGTCTTGTGAAATGATAATCAGAAGAGGTTGGTGTTTTTAGTTTAAGTTTCTTATCCCGTAAACGTCTGAGTTCAGGAAGCATTGCAACATGTTTCCTAAGCATTGCAACATGATCCTTCCATGCAGTTATGAATGATAACATACATCTTTTGGAACAAGACATTTCCCTGATTACCATCATCATTTGTTTTTGCTTAATCTGTTTGCGTGCTTGCGAGTGAAGACGGGCTCTTGCACGTTTAAGTGCTTTCAAGAAACATAAAGCATAAGAGAAAACAATATTATTGACTTTCTTATGTCTCAACTCTTTCAGTCTTCTCCAAAATCCTGAAACTGATTCCTGATATTTTTCAGCATCATCCCATCCAGTTGCATCAGTGTCTAGTTTTTTCATTGCATTTCCCAGAGAAGCAACTAATTCTAAACGTAGACTCTGGTCAGATTTCTGGATAGTGTCTACATTTCTTTTTGGAAGTTTTGTGTGAAGTTCTTGATTGCTATTTTCTATCCTTGTCTGCCTTTGGCATGGTGGAGGAGGAAGCCTAATACCTGGTGGAGGAGGAAGCCTAATACCTGGTGGAGGAGGAGGAAGCCTAATACCTGGTGGAAGCAAAGAAACTGATTGTTCTTGACTGTTCAATTTTGTAGTATGAACAGACACTTGTAGTGGTGTAGATGGAGACACTTGTGAAAGGTCCATATTTTGTAAAAGCTTTTCTTTATATGAGGGTTTTGAAGGCTGTTCACATGTCTGAATGTTTCGTTTCTTGTGTGTATGTTTGGATGGCTTCACTGAAGGTGCCTTAGATGGATTCATTGAAATTGTTATATGTGGCATGACCACTTGAGCCTTGGATGGCGGCGGGACCACTCGTGCCTTGGATGGCGGCGGGACCACTTGAGCATTGGATGGCTTGACCACTCGTGTTTTGGATGGCGGTGGAACCACTTGAGCATTGGATGGCGGGACCACTTGATCCTTGGAATGCAAATCACGACATGTGTTAGTATGCTTTTGTTCCTTGTGATAAGGATCAAAGGCTTTCGTAAAAATGCCAAGTGCACTAAGTTGTTCCAATGTAGCTTTGGACCACCTACGTCTTGGCACGTTGCTTGGCATCGTAAGCTTGTGAAAAGCACACAAACTTGAGAACGTCAGATTTGAGAAAGTCAGACTTGAGAACGTCAGACTTGAAAGCTTGGGACTCACTTGAGCCAAAATGGCTACGGTACTAGGTTTAACTTAATAAAATTACTATAATTAAAAAATTTCAATTTTTTTTATATATAATAATATAATGCCAGAATCAGAAGTTGATAAATATCAAACACAAAAATATAAAGAAATGTTAGGGTTAACAAACTTTTTTGCAATTACAGGAGCAACTATAATGAAAGCAAGTGGTACTATTCAATCTGATATATATGTATCAGGACATGCTAATTTTGGTGCAATATGTTCTATAAATTCATCATTATATATATCAGGAAATACATTATTTTCAGATAGTATAACAATAAATTCTAATTTATTTGTATCTAATAATTGTGTTATATTAGGTCATTCATCTATTAATTCTAATTTAAATATAAGTGGTATTACAAATTTATATGGAAATTTAGATATATATGGTAATACTATAGTAGATAAATCTGTTACTTGCAATTCAAGTATAAATATTGGTGGTTTTAGTAGTTTTAAAGATTATATTAAAGTTAATAATGTAAAATCATTAACTAATAACTTATTTATTAACGGTGATAATATAAATATTGGTAATAATGACTCTTTAATAAATATACTAGGAACAACTTATTATATAGCAACTAATGAATTAAAAGTATTAGATAAATATATTACAATTAATAATAGTGCTATTTCTAATGGTGGTAATTGTGGTTTAGAAATTAAAGGAATTAATGGTTCAGGATATATTAAAACTAAACCAGATGCAGATAGATATGAAATAATTGCACCTAATGAACAAATATTAAAATATATAGCAGTAGTTGATGAAAATGATGGATTAAATATATCAGGTAATACAATATTAACAACAGGAGCTACATTTAATTCATCGTTAAATGTTTATGGAAATACATTATTAATAAATGATTCAACAATATTATCATCATTAACAACATCAGGTAATACTGTATTTAATAATAATGTATCATATTTATCAAGTATATATATATTAGGTAATACTGTATTTAATGGTAATACTACTATAGATAAATCATTATATGTAAATGGGAATATGGTATTAGAAGGTTCGTCTACAATAACATCTGATTTAAATATAATAGGAAATACATCTATATTAGGTGATATTACATTAAATTCAAATCTAAATATATCAGGAAATTCTATTTTAAGAGGTGATACATTATTATATAAATCATTATATGTAAATGATAAATCAATATTAAAAGGAACTACTTCTGTTTTATCATCATTAAATATATCAGGATATACTAATATTTATGGTGAATCTACTATTAATAGTAATTTATTAGTTTCTAATAATACATTTGTAGATGGTGCTTCAACTATGTTATCTGATTTAAATGTTTCAGGAAATATAGAATTAAATGGAAATATGACAATAGGTTCAATATTAGACCCATCTTTAGATATTAGAACTAATTTAGTTATATTAAGTGAAATTATAAGTAATTTACCTAATTATAAAAATAATACAGAAGCTGTGGCAGGTAATATTTCATTATGGGGATTTTATAGAACAGGAGGAATATTAAAAATAAGATTAGATGATACACCTCCGCAATTATCATTAGTAGGAAATAATATTATAAATTTATTATTTGGATATATGTATGTTGACCCAGGTGTAAATGCATATGATAATGTTGATGGAATATTAATTCCAGACTTGATATCAATAATTGATAATAATATGAATAATTTATTAGATAATCCAATATCTATATCAGGACCAACTAGTATAACATCAACACTAAATTTAGGACAATACACATTAACATATAAAGCAACTGATAATGCTGGGAATAGTGCAACCATCACAAGAATATTAAATATTGTATAATTTATTATAAAATAAAAAAATTATTTAATTTATATTTTAAATATAATATTTCAATACAATTTAAGATGTCAATTCAAAGTTTATTAGATAGACATCACTATTTATTAGAATTAATAAATAATTGTTTAAAACCTAAAGATGTAGAAAAAAAACAATTTGGTGAAGTATTTACACCAATGGATTTTATAAATGATAACATGTTAAAAGATATCTCAGATTATTGGTTAAAAAATAAAAATGAAAATATTTGGTCTAATGATAAATTAACTTGGTATGATCCAGCTGCTGGAATGGGAAATTATCTAATTGCAATTTATTATAAGTTAATGGAAGGATTGAAAACTAAAATACCTAATGAAGAATTAAGAAAAAAACATATTATTGAAAAACAGCTATATATAGGTGAATTAAATAAAAAGAATTGTTTTGTTATCAAACAAATTTTTAATATTAATAATAAATACAAATTAAATTTATATGATGGAGATACACTAAATATAAAATTAAATAAAGTATTTGGTATAAGTAAATTTGATATAATAATTGGTAATCCACCTTATAATGAAGAATTGACAAGTGTTGGCGCAAAACCATTATATAATAAGTTTATTGAATATTATATAAATAAATGTAAATTATTATCATTTATAGTTCCTTCAAGATGGTTTGCAGGAGGAAAAGGATTAGATAAATTTAGAGAGATGATGATAATGCAAGTAAGATTTTTGGTAATTTAGTAGATATAAAAGGCGATGTAAATTACTTTTTGATTGATAAAGATTATAATGGATTATGTGATTATAATGGTTCTCAAGTTAAATTTAATACTTTTGATGTTATTCTTAATAGTAAATATTATGATTTAGTAAATAAATTTTTAGAATATGATAAAATAACAAAATATTATATTAGTCAAGATTTTTATAAAATTCAAACAAATGATACAAGATTAATAGATGAAAATAAAAAAAATTATCTAAAATGTTATGTATCTCAGCAAAAAGGATTTATTAAATATATTGATAAAAATGAAATCAATAAAGAAATAAAAAATTATAAAGTAATAACTGCAAGAGCAGCATTTGGTGCAAATAGTAGTTTTAGAAATACATTTATAGGATATCCTAATGAAGTTCATACAAAAAGTTATATATCATTTAATGTAAAATCAGAGAATGAAGCGAAATCATTATTAAGTTATATGAAATGTAAATTACCTAATTTATTATTAAGTTTAAGAAAATCATCACAAGATATTAGCGAGGCAACATGTAAATGGATTCCATTACTACCTTTAGATAACTTATGGAATGATGATATGATTTATAAATATTTTAAATTATCTAAAGATGATATAAAATTAATTAAAGAAACTAAAATTAATGGTTATAATAATATTAATGATAATGAACCAAAAACAATATTATTTAATTGATAATAAATTATATAAAGTAAAAAAAGATAAAACTCAAGGTGATTTAGTTGGTTCTTATATTAATGATACAATTATTCCAAATTAATTTATTATTTTATAATATTAAATAATATTGTATAATATCTAATTTTTATTTAAAACAAGTTTTCTGCGTTGTTGTAAAAGTTCTTCTAACCGTTCAGGAGAGATTTGTAATAACTTAATTATACAACAAGTACTACATTTAATCTCACATTTATTGAGATTAAACTTTGTTTGATTATTTTTTGCTTTTTCTATTTCTAAAAAGATTCCACAATCACTGCATATCATGCAGTCATCAGGAAGTTCTTCATATTTCATAAATATAATTGAGGCTCTATTAAACCTATTATAATATTCAAAGCCAATCATATCATCAGATATGATTGGTTGACTATTTGATGATGATGTCATTTTAGTATAAACTAGACAAACAATATATTATTATAATTATACTATTAATTATAATTTTCAATTTTTTTAAATATATTGCTAAAAATTAAAACAAAATTTTAATTTTTAGAAATAATAAAAAAATAAAAATTATATTTTTATTTTTTTATCATTAAAATTTTATATCTTAATATATATAATGTCAACATTAGATAATATTTTAATTCAAAAATATAAAGAAATGGTTGGTCTTGGTAATATTCAAAATGTATCTAATAATACTACTATTATAGGAAGTGTATCTATTAATTCTGATTTATATGTATCAGGAACTGCTATATTAAATGGTAATACTACAATAAATTCTAATTTATATATATCAGGTAATGCAAATTTATTAGGAAATGTATCAGTTGGAAATATGTTAACAGTTTTAGGTAATAGTGTAATTCAAGGTAATACAACAATTACATCTAATTTATATGTTGAGAATAATAGTAATATATCTGGTAATTTAAGAGTAAGTGGTAATAGTTTATTTAATTCTTCTGTATCAATGATGTCATCTTTAAATGTTAGTGGAATAACACAATTTAATAATGGATTATATGTATCTGATATACTCCAATTAAATGGAAATCCATTAAATATTTATGGTAATACTATTAATATAGGTAATTCTAATTCAGTTATTAATATTAAAGGTAGTGCTAATTATGTATCAACAACTGATTTAAAAGTAGTTGATAAATTAATATCATTAAATTTAAATGCTGATACAGCTACAGGATTTGATATAGGTAATATGAGTGGTATTGAAATATTAGGAATAAGTGGAACAGGTTATATAAGAACTGATAATACTGCAACAAGATTTGAAATAAAACCACCTATTGGTAATTCAGGTTATATAACAACTTTAGATATGAATAATAATTTATTTGTATCAGGTACTACAACATTGCAAAATAATGTTACAATGTTATCATCCTTATATGTATCAGGAAATACTAATATAAAAAATAGTGCTACAGTTAGTTCTAATTTAAATGTTTCAGGGAGCAGTTTGCTCCAAGGTTCAGTATCAGTTAATTCTAATTTGTTAGTTTCAGGTAATACAGTATTATTAGGATTAACATCAATGAATTCAAATTTAAATGTTTCAGGAAATTCTTTATTAAATAGTTCTTTAACAGTTAATTCTAATTTATTAGTTAATGGAAATATGGTAGTTAATAATAATACAACAATTAATACTAATTTATATGTATCAGGAACTAGTATATTTAATGGAAATACTACCTTTAATTCATCTTTATATGTCTCCGGAAATACATTATTAAATGGTTCAGCTACAGTATTAGGTTCATTATATGTTTCTGGAACATCATTATTTAATAATGCAGTTAGTATTAATTCTAATTTATTAGTATCAAATAATGCTATCTTATATAGTAATACTACATTTAATTCTAATTTAAATGTATCGGGAACTTCAGTATTACAAGGAAATATAACACTTGGATCTAATTTATCTTATTTAACAGTATTAGGTAATATTATTAGTGTATTACCAGAATATAATGATAATGCAAGTGCAATTGCAGCTGGTGTTCCATTATGGGGATTTTATAGAACAGGAGGTATAATAAAAATAAGATTAGATAATATACCACCTGTATTATCATTAACTGGAGGGTCATCCATTACAATATATAAAGGTTCAACATATACTGACCCCGGTGTTATAGTATCAGATAATTTAGATGCTAATCCTGTAGTATCAATAATATCAATTATAAAAGATTCAGTTAATTATATTAATAGTCCAGTTGTAATATCAAATACAACATCTTCAGTAATAATAACATCTATACCATTAATTATAGGAACTTATATAGCAACATATATAGCAACTGATAGTATAGGAAATCAATCTACACCAGTATATAGAACATTAACAGCAATTAGTAGTACATATACTATATCATATTCTTCAACATATATATATTTAAATAATAGTGTAGCATTTAATAGTAATGGTTTATATCAACAATATATAAGTTCATGGGGTATTAAACCATCTTATTTATCAAGTATTGGATTTAATTATAATGGTTCTTGGAGTATTGTATTCAAAGGAACATTTATGGTTAATGGTCCAGGAAACTATTCACAAATGTCTTTTGATATACCTAATGCAAATACAGCACTTCCTTCAGGTCAAAGACTAGACAAAAATTTAAATGGAAATAATAATAATTGGGCTAATAGTGGTTTTGATTCTAATTATGCATCATTAAATTTTGGGCAAACTTATTATTTTGTGGTATCCCGTATTAATTCATATATAAATATAAGAATATACAATAATGGAACATTAATAGCAAATTCATTTTCATTAAATCCTTTTACTTTTATTAATTCATATTTATTTAGTATATATATAGAAAATCAATGGCAATTTTATTCAGGAATACTAATAGATACATCAAATCCTAATTTATCTTACACAGATTTTATTAATTATTTTGGTTCATAAAATATTATATTAATAGATTAGATGAGATTGTAATTATAATGAATGTTTTAAATTTGTTAAAAAATTTTTATATTGACATTACCAAATTTTGTAAAATATTTCTAATATATTAATTTTATATTATTTTAAATATTTAAAGATATAAAAAAATTGAAATTTTTTTATTTTATTATTTGTAATAATATCTATTTTTGGCTTCAAAATAAATATTAAAAATGATAAAATCAAAAATGAGATATTCAACCGAAAAAGAAATACTTTCCTCAGGAATCTATACTAAAATAACAGAATATTATTATAGTAAGGTTGAACATATTCAATTAATTATTAATGTAAATTTACTTGTTAAATTATTTACTAATATACTTTCTGACTCATCCAAAATATTAAAACAACATTTAATGTCTGGTGAAGATATAAGCTTTCAAATGTTTGCAGATAATTTTTATAAACATTTCAAAAAAATATTTGAATTTAAATTATTACCATTATATGCAATAGCAAAAGAAGGACCACGTTTTTCATTAGATTTTATAACATCAAAAAAAAATGCAAAATATTTATATTCAATAGTTTATATGTTACCAAGAATATGTTATTGGTATTCAAATATTATAATTAATATTCCATCATTAATTCCGATTCAACCATTAAATTCAACTTTTCACAAAAATTTTTCTTGTATAATTTATAAAGAACTTTACAAAATAGGACGTGTTGATATAAAAAATCATACAATGGATTTAACAATTATTGAAAAACTTAATAAGAATATTAAATCAATTTTAATTTTTCAAAAAAAATATTTAAATATTTGGGATGACATTATTGAGTTTTATAAATTTTTTTTGGAAGGATATAATTTTCCTATGGAAATTTATACAAGAATTAGTCTTTATTTAACCTAGAATTAAACATATTTATTTAATTATTAGAACTATTAATAATAAGATTAAAAAATCTTAATCATTATCAAAATAATAATAATAAGATTTAAAAATCTTAATCATTGTCAAAATAGTAATAATTATATTTTCAGTCCACAACTTAAATATTTGTCTCTATATTTAATAAAATTATTATTTAAATTTATTTCCCCCAACAATTTGTAAATAAAATAATTCAGCTAATTCATTTTCAAATTATATATATATAAAAATTAAAATGTTAGGGATTTTAATAAATGAAAATATTTGATCCATTATCTGTAATTATAAAATTAGGAATATTAAGTAAAAAACCAGTAGGAACTAAAATTTCTATAAAAAACTATATTTTAACAATTCAAGAACCTTCTTATTTACAAGGTTTAATTAGATATTTTAATCGTGATATTAAATATGATATTGAATATATTATATATCCTATAAAAATAGCATGTGATATTTATTTAAAAAAAAATTTAAATAACAAATCTAGTATCAAATTATTATTTAGAAATGCTCAAAATGGATTATATCTATTAATTAAATCTTATCAAGACTATCCAATTATAATTTATTGTTTAAAATATGCTAATATCATAATAGAAATTTATATAAATAATTTAATTAAAGATGATTTATTATTAACTTATGATTTAAATTTATTATCAATATCAAATAAAATATATTCTTTAAAAAAATCATTATCAGGTAATTCATTACAAAATCTTGATAACAATTTAAAAAAAAAATCAGTATCTAATAATAATATAAATGAAATGAATAATAGTTTTTCAAGGTCATCTTCTATAAATAATTTAAATGATATTGATACAAGTAATTGTAAAATAAAAGATTCTTTATTATCAAGTTGCACTGCTTTAAGCAGTCCAAGATGCACAGCTTTAAGCAGTCCAAGGTGCACAGAGCCAGACTGTCCAACATTAAAATATCAAAATATTAATGAAAAAAATAAATTAGTATCTTCACCTAAAGATGTATGTAGTCCAAAAAATATTTCAAGATCATCTTCTATTAATGATTTAAGTCATCAATCATTCTCAAGACAATCATCTATTAATGATAATGATAATATTAAAAAAACTATTTTAAGATATGGTGCTACAGGTTTTTTTGTTTTAGAACAAGATAATGAAAATGAAAAAATATGTAATGAAATTATTGAAAATATTAATAAAATTAACAATAATAATAATTTAATTATTCAAAATAATATTAATATTTATGATAATTATAATTATCAACAAAATTTATTAGATGAATTTAATAATATATGGACCGATAAAGAAATAAGTTATATAATTAAATTATTAGATAATTATATAAATTCTGATTTATTACTGATTAAATATAATATTGAAAAATATATGGAAAAAATAGATGATATAATGGTTAATATAATTTTAAATTATTATCAAAATAACAAATCCTAAAATTTTAATTATTTGAGTACATTTGCTACAGGTATTAGTAATATATATTATAAACTATGATTTAATAAAATATAATATTTATATAAACATAAATATTATATTATATTTATATGTCAAGACAAGATATATTAAAAAAATCAAAACATATATTAGAATTATATCATAATAATAAATTAGATGAGATTGTAATTGAAAAAGAAATACAGGATTTAATAATAATGAATGTTTTAAATTTGTTAAAAAATCGTTATATTGACACTAATAAAAATTATAAAATGGAATATTATTATAATTTATTATTATATTTAATAGATAATCATATAGATGCTTTTAATACTAAAAATATAAAAATTTATTTATTAACTAAAATTGTTCAGATGAATAAAGGTTATTTAATAATTAATAAAATACCAGAGTTTATTACTGATATTAATATGTTTGAGATATATGATTTATTATTTTTAGCATCTAGATTTGGATGTTTTCAAACTTTTTTATTATTATTAAAACATTATGGTAAATCTAATATATATACATGTTTATTAGAATCTGTAGAAAATTCAGATGATAGAATATATAAATATATATTAAATAATTATGATTGTTTACATAATGATAACTTTCTAATTGAAAGGTTAATTATAAAACTAGCTAATAATTCTATAATGACTGATAAAATTAAATTAAAGAAATTAAAATTATTATCAACAAAAGTAGAATTAAAAAATTATTTTTTTAGAATGATATCATATTTTAAATCTAATTATATAATAAAAATATTACATAATTATTATTATGATAATAATATATATAACATTGAATATATAAATATTTTATTAAATAATATATCTAATATAAACTTAGAATATATGAATATATATAATTTATTTAGAACAGATAAAGAAAAAATATTATTTATGATTTTATGTATGATTAAATTTTGTTATATTGAAAAAGTCATATATGATAAAGAATTATTAACAAATATAATAATAGATAATTATAAATATATATTAGATATATTTATAAATGATACATCCTTCTCAAATTTTATTACTATGAATGAATTACCAATAATAAAAATATTATGTGATAATAATTTAATAAATCAATATATTGATTTACATTTATTAAATTCATATCCAACAATTAATATTAAATTAATAAGATTATTAAAATTTAGTAAATTTTTAAATTGTAATAAAGTTAAATATATACATAATTATGTATTTGTAAAATATATAATTAAAAATAATTACATATTACATCATATAAGAATGTATGTAAAAAAATGGAAGAAAAATAAATTTTTGTTATTTAAAAATAAAATGATAAGTGTTATAGATGAATTGCTAAATTATAAACCTAATAATAAAAAAATATTAAAAAATGGTTCTCATAATTATAATTTAGAATTACAAAGTTTTAATAATCAAAATTATAACATAAAATGTAATAGTATACCATATTATACACTTCCTCACCATGATATATTACATAAATATGAATTAAATGCAGAATATGATGAAGTTAATGATACATATATTATTTATGATATAAATATACCTCATATGTTATTACAAGATAGAAAAGAACTATTATTAAAATTATATAATACACCTACTAAAAAAAATGAACCAAAATCAGAAATTTTAGTTGAACATTTAATAAAATGGATTTATAAATAAGAATAATCAGATCCATCATATGCTGATATAAAATTATTGGGTTCTTGTGTAGGTTCTTGTATTGGTTCTTGTGTAAGTTCTTGAGGAATAGTTATATTAGGGGTATATAAATATTCAATAATTTGATTTTTAAAATTTGATTTAATATTAGGATTATTACTAACTTTAGAAATTGATATATTTATTAAATCTTTATCAATTATATCATCTAATGATACTTTATTAGAAAATGTTAATATAATTAAATTAATTATAGCAATAGCAATATCTTCATTTATTGTAGATATTGTTAACTCTTTAGTTTGTGGTATAAAATTTAAAGTTGGAATAATTTGTTTCCAATCATGATATATATTAAAACTAGGTATATCCAATGAAATATAAAAAGTATAAGGATATTGATTAGTTTCATCAAAAATAATTTTATTCCATGGTTCAGGATTATCAAAAGTAATAATTTGTGGTTGTTTTTTATAAGATTCTTTAGATGATTCTGAGTAAGATTCATCTGAAGGTGTTGAGATATTTTTATATTTTTTTTTCTTTTTATTTGAGGTTTTATTTAATAACAATAAATGTTCTAATATAATTCCAATTATAATAATATATAATATTAATTTTATCATATACAATATAATAAAAAAAATATTAAATTCTTCTAAATGATTGTCTAAATATTAATTTATAATTTTCATCCATATAATTATTATCACTATACCCAATATTAGGTTTAAAATTTTCAATAAGATTTTCTGCAACTAATCTATCGAATACATTATATATAACATATTGTGAATCAAATATTTTAGGATCTAATAAATTAATTAATACATTATAAAAATTAAAATGATGTTCTATAGTTTTTATAAATAAACTTTTAATAGTTTTTAAGTTTTTTAAAGTTTGAGGAATTTTATTAATAATATTATCAGGTATAGGTTTATTAAAATATGAATCTAAAAACCAATAACCAACATCATAACTAATATAAGGATTAAAGGAATGAAATTTATTATTATTTTTAAGATATTTATATATAAATTTATTAAATAGATTAGTGTATAAAAATATATGATGTGATTTATTATAATTTTCTTTAAAAATAGAAAAAGATTCATATTCATGAAATATCATAACCTTACTATAATTAAATATTCTTGCAATCTGATAAATTAATTCTAATATATTATTAGTCATATATTGAATTTCATTAGCTAAATAAAATTGATTTAAAAAATTAATAACCATTTTATTACCTAATTCTATATTTAAAACAGGATAACCATCACTATTAAAAATAGATAATAACATACCATCTTTTATTTTATTATAATATAATTTTTCATAGGAACTTTCTCTAGATGAATCAAACCATTGATAATTAAATATATATAATTTATTTTTTAATTTAAGATTAATAATATAATTACTACTATAAGTAGCAATAAATTTTTTTATAATACTAATTCTATCAATACCATTAATATTAATATCAATAATATTAAAAGATTTATATTTAAATTTAATATTATTAATTTTTTTTCCTAATTTCTGTAATAAATAATTATCGAATCCAATATATTCAAATTCATATTTTTTATTTATTAATTTTTCAAATTCTTTATTAGTATGATAATATTTGAAATTATTATCTTGGGATAATAATTTAAATTTTGAAAAAGGTGTTAATAAAAATTCTTCTTCTTTTGGAAATAATGAAAAATTTTCAATAAATAATCCAATTCCTAATTTATTTTTAGGAATTTTAATTTTAATTAATATTAATCCAAAACTACCAGATAATCCTGGACTATAAAAAGGGTCTCTTGTTGCTGACATAAATCCATTATCCATAAAAATATCTCCAACTTTTAATGTTTCAATAAATTTATCATTCCATATAAATCTATATATATAATAATCATTATCTAATTTTGGAGCATAATTAAATATTTTAATTAAAGAACTTAGACCAATATAAAATTGTGAATTAATAATTGAATTACTTCTTAAATAATTATTATACAAAAATGAACCAAAAAAACTATAAAAACAAATCCAACCAATACAATTATTCTCAATAATATAATTATGGTGTCTTAGTATTTCATCAAAAGAAACATCATTAAATGATACTTTTTTACATAAATCATAATGTAATTCATGATTAACTAATTCTTCTAAATTAATATTAGTATTAATAATTTGCATATTTTGTCCTAATTTAATTAATTCTAATTTAGAATAATAAGGTTTTAAATGAAATATAAATGGATGAAAACTATTTCTTTTACAAATACTTACAAGTAATCCTAATGATGGTGAAAATTTATATAATGCTTTATAAGATGTATTAATAAGAATATTTAAATCATAATTTGACATTATTTTTAAATTATTTTCAAGATGTTTATATTTATATTTATTATATAAAATCTTAATCCAATTATATACTTCAATATTAACAAATCTATAATGACACTCTATTAATCTATAATGAATATTTATTTTATTAATAGGATAAATTTGTTGACTATATATATCATACATTGGTATATAATCTTCATATTTTGATATTTTTTCTTTATCTTTTATTAAAGTTAATTTTAATTTTAAATTAAATATCTTTTCAATTAATTCATAATTTATCTTCATTATTATAAAATATATTTATAAAAAAAATTGAAATATATAATTTAATATATATACATTTAATTATATTTTTAATCACCATGGTAAAGTTTATAACTCTTGCTGGTGAACTATTTAGTTCAGACATTTTATTAGATATTATTAATCCTTTATTATTAGATGATTATGATCCTTCATTATTAGAGGATCCTAGATTACAAATATTACTTTTTAAACAAGATGATAAAATAGTCAAATGTGAGTTTGTTATTGATGATAAACATTTTATGACATTAAAAGATGTCGTAATGTATCTAAATCAATTAGAAGATAAAAATGTTGTTATTACAATAGTTTTTACACAAAAACCAACTCCACCATCCTATCCATCTATCGGTCTAGATATAATTAGAACAACACATTGTGATGATTTATGTGGTCTGCCTGAAGAACCAAGTTGTTTTTTAGAATGGTATGGATATGAAGACAACATTAAACGTTTATTAGACAAAGGTCCTAATTATGTTAAATTTAATAATGAGACTAAAAAATATTGTTTTTCATCTTTTGAAAAAGCATTTGATAATATAGAAGAATCTATAACATTTAGTGTTTTACAGAGTTATATGTTAAATCTGTTTAATGGAGACACAACACCTGATATTCAAGTTTTCTTAGATGTTTATATTAAAGGTGGAACAAGTATATGTAAATTATACAATATCCCATATATGGAACAAGAAATTTATTCTTATTTACTTACTTTGTCTGAGTGGAAAGAGTATTTCAATTTATGGGATACATTTTGGATGATGTCTTCACAAGAACAACCTCTTGCTAAATTAAATAGCAACCAACATATGCATGTATATTATTAATTTATTGATTTTAATTTATTTTTATTAAAGTTAATTTTAATTTTAAATTAAATATCTTTTCAATTAATTCATAATTTATCTTCATTATTATAAAATATATTTATAAAAAAATTGAAATATATAATTTAATATAAATACATTTAATTATATATATTTAATCACCATGGTAATTATTAGAACTCTTGCTGGTGAACTATTTAATAGTTCAGACATTTTATTAGATATTATTAATCCTTTATTATTAGATAATTATGATCCTTCATTATTAGAGGATCCTAGATTACAAATATTACTTTTTAAACAAGATGATAAAATAGTCAAATGTGAGTTTGTTATTGATGACAACCGTTTTATGACATTAAAAGATGTCATAATGTATCTAAATCAATTAGAAGATAAAAATATTGTTATTACAATAGTTTTTATACAAAAACCAACTCCACCATCCTATCCATCTATCGGTCTAGATATAATTAGAACAACACATTGTGATGATTTATGTGGTCTGCCTGAAGAACCAAGTTGTTTTTTAGAATGGTATGGATATGAAGAC
>Ga0214921_10002525_pt1 | contig 29600 bp, 32 predicted proteins | sample LL1505_MetaG_FD_177992 | JGI IMG/M metagenome (GOLD analysis project Ga0214921, IMG submission 177992) | Freshwater microbial communities from Lake Lanier, Atlanta, Georgia, United States - LL-1505 | ecosystem: Environmental > Aquatic > Freshwater > Lake | place: USA: Georgia | collected...
TGGGTTAATTCTTCAATAGAAACTTTTCTTGCAGGTGCTGCTAAGGCAACTTTGCTACCTTTTTTTAAGAATGGGGGTAAAATCATAAATTACATAACAAAAAAAGCCCCGCTTAGCAGGGCTTTCATTTTAATAATTAGTTGGAATTACTTGCCAGAATTTACTGGTGCAGTAGTTTTAGGAGCTTCTTCTTTTTTCTCAGTTACTTTTGGTGCCAGAGTTACACCTAATTTTTTCAACACTAAGTTTGTAATGTCATCAGATTCAGGAGAATGCAATAAAATACCTCCTTCAGAATTTAATACGTATGTATAGCCTAACTCGTCTGCAACAGATTTAATTGCTTTTTCTATTTGCTCTTGTACTGGTTGCAACAAAGTTTGTTGTTTTTTCTGCAAAGAAGTTTCAGCATTTTGCTCAAACTCTTGAATACTGTTTTGCAAAAATTGTAATTCTTTTTGTTTATCAGCTTTAACTGGTTCAGACATTAAAGCTTCTCCTTTTTGATAAGCTGCTAATTTATCTTGGTATTCTTTGTATTTGGTTTGTAATTGATTTTCTAACTGAGTTCTGTAAGTTTTAATTTCATTTTCAATTCTTTTAGCATCAGGCAACTGAGATAAAACATTGTAAATATTAGTGTGCCCAATTTTTAAAGTTTTGTGCTGAGCAGAAGCAGCAATTGATAAACCTAAAGAGATTATCAGTAATGAAACAGTTTTTTTAAGGAAATTCATAATGAATAGAATTAATTAATAAAATGATAAGATTTATTTTTGTTTATTATCTGGAGTATCTTTAGGGTCTCCAAGCCCAAGTTCTTCTAAAACGTAATCAGAATAATCGTGTTTAACATCGGTATAAAGCATCACAATATCTCCAGATTTGTCAAATATAATTTGTAATTGTTTTGCTTTTGCCACTTTTTCAATAGCTTCATACACTTTGTCTTGAACTGGTTTAACTAATTCTTGTTTTTTCAAAAATATCAAACCTTCAAATCCAAATATTCTTTTTTGATAATTTCTTGCTCTTTTTTCTCTTGCAGCAATGGTATCAAGTTTTTCTTTTTTCAGTTCTTCGGTAAGCAAAATTTCTTCTGCTTTGTATGCATCCTTTGTTTTTTGCACTTCAGCAAACATTTGTTCAATTTCTTTTTCGTATTTTACAGAAACTTGATCAAGTTCGTCTTGTGCTTTTTTATACTCTGGCATTTTTGAAAGTATGTATTCAGAGTCAACATACCCAAATTTCTGAGCATACACATTAGGCAATAAAAATAGTGCCAAAATGCATTGCAAAATAAAATATTTCAATGAATTTTTCATTAAATATTATCTTAATTGTTGTCCTATACTAAATGTAAACTTTTGCGAATTGGCGGCAGGGTTACCAGGAACTTCGTCAAATCCAAAACCATAATCAACTCCAATCATCCCAAAGGCTGGCATAAAAATTCTAGCTCCAACACCAGCTGTTCTATAAAGTTTAAATGGATTCACATCACGGTAATTACCCCAATTGTTCCCACCTTCTGCAAATGTAAGTAAAAAAACGGTTGCAGCAGGATTTAATGAAATTGGATATCTTAATTCACACACAAATTTATTGTATGCAACCCCTCCCCTTACATTGCCAGATGGCCCAATTGATGCATCTTGATAACCTCTTAACCCAATAACATCAGAACCTAAAGCAAAGTTAAAGCCTGCTAAACCACTACCTCCAAGTACAAATCTTTCAAATGGTCCTATAGGCATGTTTCTGTTATATGCGCCTAGATAACCCATGTGCGCCCTGGAACTAAACACTAAATTTCCAGCAATTTGGGTAAACCAATTCATATCAAACATCCATTTGTGATACTCAACAAATTTATATCTTAATGAAATGTCTTCATTTTTTACATCTCTATTTTGAATTAGAGAATATGGAGGAGTAAGTGCTAAATTAAATGTAATACTAGAACCTCTGCGAGGATAGGTAGGATTATCTATACTGTTTCTTGATAATGTATTAGTAATAGAAAAGTTATTTGCGTAACCATTAGTAAATTGTGTTGAAAATAAATTATAATTATTTAATTGATATAATACATAAGAAGCAGAATGCAAGAGTGTGAAATAATCATCTGGCCACCTTAATCTTTTACCTAAACTCATTGAAACGCTTGAGAGTTTCAATGTACCTCTTGAAGTGCCAGAAGAGAAATTAGGAGAATAGCCAAATCCAGAATTCATTCCAAATCCACCTTGATTAAAAAAAGAACTACTACCCCCAAGCCCCAATCCTACCCCTAACCTTTGAATAGAGTGACTCATTGAGACAGTAAAGGAATGTGGCTTTCTACCACCCAACCAAGGCTCTGAAAATGAAGTAGAAAAATTTTGATAACTAGGTCCATTTGATTGGAAATTCACACTAAAACGTTGTCCATCTCCCGAAGGTAGTGGATCCCATTTCTTTAAATGGGGAATATTGCGCATTGAAAAATTATTAAATGCCAATCCAAGAGTTCCCATGAAACCATAAAATCCACCCCAACCACCTGACAGTTGTAATTGGTCACTAGGTTTTTCAGTTACATTATATTCAATATCAACAGTACCTTTTGCTAGATTGGGAATTGGAGTAATTTGAATTTTTTCAGGATCAAAATATCCTAATTGAGAAAGTTCTCTTTGAGACCTTATAATATCTGCTCTTGAAAATTTCTGTCCAGGAAGCGTTCTGATTTCTCTTAAAATAACATGATCATTTGTTTTTGTATTTCCAGAAATCTTAATTTTATCAATGGTAGCTTGTGTTCCTTCATGTACTCTTAACTCAATATCAATAGAATCCCCTTCTACTTTGGTTTCTACATTTTCAACATTAAAAAACAAGTATCCATTGTCTAAATACAATGAACTGATATCTAAGTTAGTTTGGCTAAAATGTAGTTTACTTTCTAAATTTTCAACATTGTAAACATCCCCTTTTTTAATGGCTAAAATAGAATCTAGGGTTTTAGTTTTGTATATAAAATTACCAACCCAATTTATATTTCTAAAGTAATATTTTTTCCCTTCAGATATCTTTAGTTTAATATTTATTCTATTTTCCTCGGCTGAATATATAGAATCTGAAATTATTTCAGCATCACGGTAACCTAATTTATTGTAGTAGGCAATTAATTTTTTCTTGTCCTCTTCAAAATCTTTCTTTCTAAATTTAGCTGCAGTAAAAATTTTGTACCAACGTTTTTCTTTGGTTTCCTTCAGCTTTCTTTTTACTTTTTTGGCTTCTAAATTTGTATTGCCTTCTACAAAAATATTGCTGATTCTAATTTTCTTTTTCTTATCAACTGTAATATTTAGCACTACAGAATTGGGGAAAGTGGTATCTTTAACTTGTAATAAACCTACTGTAGTATTTAAAAAACCTTTTTCTGCATAATGTTTTTTAATGTTGCTAGTTATTCCCTCAAGCATTGCATCGGTTAACACTTTGCCTTTCACTAACCTTATTTTCTCTTTAACTTCATCAATATCAGACTTTTTCATGCCTTTAAAATTGAATTTAGAAAGTCTTGGTCGTTCTGTTAAATGAAAGTTAAGAGAAATATTTCTACCATCATATTTGGTAATTGAAACTTCGATATTGCCCAAAATTCCTTGATCCCACAGTTTATTCACAGCATTGGTAATGTCGTCTCCTGGAATTTTAACAATATCACCTACTTTTAATCCTGAAATAGAAATTAAAGCTGTGGGATCTAAAAACTGAATGCCAGAAACTGTAATTTCACTCACTTCATACTTACCAGGATCGGCGTAGTTCATAGGAATATTAACATCTTGTGCAAAAACAAAATGGGAGAAAATACTAAAAAATAGTATAGAAAAATAATATAAACCTTTTTTCATTTTATGCTTTTTGAATCTGTTCACTAGTTTTTCCAAATCGTCTTTCCCTTTGCTGAAAAGCTAGTATAGCTTGATGTAAATGTTCTTTTCTAAAATCTGGCCACAAAGTTGGGGTGATAAACAATTCTGTATATGCTATTTGCCATAATAAAAAATTACTAATTCTCATTTCACCCGATGTTCTAATTAATAATTCAGGATCTGGAATAGATTTAGTATTTAAATAAGAACGAAACAACTCTTCGTTTATTTCATTTTCATTCAATTTATCATTCTTAATATCCGCAGCAATTAGCTTTACAGCGTTTAAAATTTCCCATCTAGCACTGTAGCTCAAAGCTAAAACCAAAGTCATTCCAGTATTATGACTTGTTTTATTAATTGCTTCACTTAATTCATTCTGACAACTTTTTGGCAAAGATAGAATATCTCCAATGGCTGCCAATTTGATATTGTTTTTATTTAAGGTAGAAGTTTCTTTAGAAATTGTATTTACCAACAATTCCATTAAAGCATTCACTTCGTCTTGAGGTCGGTTCCAATTTTCAGTTGAGAAGGCATAAAGCGTTAAATATTTAACCCCTAACTCAGCACTACCTTCAACAGAATCTCTCACTGCCTTTATAGCATTTTGATGTCCAAAAATTCTGGCGGCACCTTTACTTTTAGCCCATCTTCCATTCCCATCCATAATGATGGCAATGTGCTGAGGAATATTTTCTTTATTTATTTGTTCCGAATTCATTTTCTAAAACCAAGTTACAAAAGTAAGGATTTTTTTCTTACTTTGGATGATTACTTGGGCAATTTACCTGATATAATGTATAACTAAACCATAAAGATGTGGCATAATACCAATCTTTGTAATTGGCATCTCCTCCTTGGTATTCATTTGGATCGTTAATTTTAGGATAATTAGTAACATTGTCAAACTTATCCATAAAACTTTTTTTAGCTAAAAACTCCAATCCAAAATTTGCTTTTTTATTTAATTGAAATTTTAAACCCACACCAACAGGCATACATATCCCCAGCTTTATTAATGACTCATCTGATTTTATAGAAGTTAAAAATCCACCAAGACCTCCCACTAAATAAGGTGTCCAATGAATTCTTTCATTTTTACCTCTGAAATCAATAAAATTATATTCTACCAAAAAGTCTAAATCCAACACATTTGATTTAAAACTTAAATTTCTTTTTTGATTTAATGGATTGTAATTGCTTTTATCTGAATATGAAAGTGATGTGTAGCAAAACTGCGTTCTATAAACAAGAAATTCACTTTTATTATACCTATAAAATAAATTGATACCAGGATTTAGTTGGAACAATGAGGGAGAATTATAGTTTAAACTACCTTTGTATGCACCATTCACTAAACCAAAACCAAATTCTTTGATTTGAGAAAATGAAAAACTTGAATAATAAAAGATAAAAAAAGCCGCAATTGCGGCTTTTTTAAATAAAATTCTATTTATAAGCATAAAGCTATAACGAAATCACTACGAATTTATTATCTAAACTTAGGACATCTAACCCCTCCTTTTAGAATTTTTGTTACTTGAAAAGAAGTAACTATATACCAATCTTTGTCTTTAGGGTTACCTCTATTAGCACTTGTACTATAACCATTTTTCATTTCTACATCACTATTATCATTATAACCATTTAAGTGATTTAAACCAGGCAACAGTGGATCAGGAGCAGTACTGTTGTTAATTGGACCTCCTTCAACAACTAAAGCTTGTACATTATCAGCCCAAGTCATATTTTGGTATTTGCCATATTTAGGATCCACATTTTTGTTGTAAAGTCCAGAAACACCATCTAAATAATCGGTAAATGACCATCTCCAACCCACTTCAAATGAAATATCCCAATATTTATTTAATTTTTTTCTTACCCCAATCCCCATAGGAATTATCACTTGAACAGGTGAGAATGAAGTAGTTTCTAAATCCATTTTTGAAATTCTTTGTCTGCTTCCTTTCTCATAACCTCCTTTACCATCTGGTAAACGAGAATAAGGGTTTTGGTAGATAAAGGCTAATCCAGTAAAAATATAAGGTACATATTCTGGACGTTTTAAATAAGTACCTTTATTACCAATGAAGTCATATAAAACATCAGCTTTTAGCTCAACAACATGATTAAAAAAGTTTAAATTTCTTGCTTTTCTAAAAATATCATCCCCTGTTGCACTTGATGCTTTAAAATCATTACCAGAAAGATACATATATGAGAATGACCCTCTGAATGAAACTTTTGGTTTCCAACGGTACATACCCGTAAATAATCCTATAGCTGGACCTGTATTTCTAAAAGAAGGACTTATAGATGAGTTACCTGGATCTAAATCACCTACGTAATTTACTGTACCAATTGATAAACCTACACTCAAATACCTTTTTCTTTTGGTAAACTTCTGAGCAAATACACTTTCAGTAGTGCAAATAATCATGGTTAAAAATAAAGAAATACTAGCAATTCTTTTCATCTTCAATTTTTTCTTTTTAAAAGTGTACAAATACTACACACCTAATATTCGCAAAACTACAAATATTGTATTAATTTCCAAATTTAATTACGAGAATCTAAACCCCAAAGTAATTTTTTTCTCAAAGTTGATAAAAAATCAGCTCCTTCGAATGCCAATAAATTCAGTTTAAAGTTCGCTTTTTTCACTTTCAACTCAACATTTGGATCTACAGGCTTTGATCTAGAATCTAAAGCAACTAAAAACTTTTTTTGTCTATCTTCTATTTTAAAAGTTAGTTCGCAATTGTCTGGCACCACCAAAGGTCTCACATTTAAGTTATGCGGACTTACTGGTGAAATGATGAAAGCACTTACTTGAGGCATAAGTAAAGGTCCTCCGCAACTTAATGAATATCCTGTGGAACCAGTAGGTGTGGAAATAATTAATCCATCTGACCAATATGAATTTAAATGTTTTCCATTCAGATACGCATCCACCACAATCATGGATGAAGTATCTTTTTTTAATATTGCAAATTCGTTTACTGCAAAATTTACCCCATTAAATAAATCTTTATTTGATTCTAAGCTTATAATAGTTCTTTGTTCTATTTGCATTTCGCCTAAAAGTAAATCTTCTAAGGCTTTTGAAATGTTTTCTAATGAAACAGTTGCCAAAAAACCTAATCTTCCTGCGTTAATGCCTAAAATGGGTATTTCTTTAGTGCCAACATAGGTAACGGTTTCTAAAAAAGTGCCATCACCTCCTATGCTAATTACGTATTTATTATCTGCATCTAAATCATCAAAACTATGGAAAATTTCAACATTATCAACAGTTAATTTATTATCTTCTAACCATTTGTAAAAAATTGGAGATACTTGTAATTCAACTTTTTTTTCAATTAAAAAAAAATATAAATTTTTTATAAACAAGTAATGTTCGGCTAATAATGGTCTAGAATTGATTGCAATTTTCACAAATTCAAAGTTAAAAATTACATATTTAAATATTTCAAAAACATATCAAGCCTTTCTTTGTCTTCATTTAAAACATCAGTATGAGTATATTTTTCCGTAATATCATAACCATATCTTTCTAAGGCTGCTTCTACTTTGCTAATTTCGTTTCTATTTAACTTAATAGTTACGTCAAGTACTCCTTCTACTTTAGCGTTTTTGGCAACATAAGAGCAAAGCACTTTTAAATTATTGGATTCTACAATTTTACAAATGTCTGCTAATGAATATTGTCGTTCGTTAATTGCCATTGTAATTATAGCACCTTCAAACTGACTTGAAGCAATTTTAGAAAAAGCTTCCACAGAATCGGCCAAATTTATAACACCATCAAATTCTCCTTTGTCATTAAGAACAGGCACAATCATAATTTTATGCTGCTCGTACTTTTTTAATACTTCAAAAAAATGATCACTACTGTGCACAAAAACATCTGGATGTTCAAGGGCTAATTCACCTAAAACTGCATCTTGATTATCAATATGTGATAATAAACCTTCAGATATTAAGCCTTTATAATTCTCTTCATCCAAAACCGCATATTGTTTTACACGATAATCCTCCATCAATTCCATTGCTTTGGCAACGGTATCTCCGGCATAAAGTTCTGGCAAAGAATGATCAATATAATTTTCTATTTTCATGAAATGCTTTCTAAAAAATCTCCATAATATTTATTAAATATGGCTGGATGCTCCATCATTGGGGCATGACCACATTTGTCAATAAAGTGAAGTTTAGAGTTGGGTATGAGTTTATTGAAATCGTGAGCTACTTCTGGAGGAGTAATAGCATCATTTAAGCCCCAAATTAAGCAAGTTGGTTGAAAAATAGCATGAATTTCTTTTGCCATATTGTGCCTTTGGGCAGAACGAGCAAGAGCTATTACTCTCATTACTTTAGCTACATTGGTTGTGGCTTCAAATACTTCGTCAACAAGCTCTTTGGTAGCAACTTGTGGGTCGTAAAAAGTATATTCTACTCTTTCTTTTACATATTCATAGCTCCCTCTTTTAGGAAAAGAGCCCCCCATTTGATTTTCAAATAAACCTGAACTTGCAGTTAAAGTTAAAGATTTAACAATTTCTGGATGTTTTAAAGTATAAATAAGTGCAACATGCCCACCTAAAGAGTTTCCTACAAAGTGAGCATGACTCAATTTAGTAAACTTAATAAATTTAACAACATGTTCTACAATGCCATCAACGGTGGCATTGAACATAGATATTTCAAATATGGGTAATAAAGGTATTAAAACTCTGTTCGTTTTACTAAAATGACTCACCACTCCTTCCCAATTGCTTAATGCACCAAAAAGCCCATGTAAAAGTACGATAGCCTCTCCACTTCCCTCGTCTATGTACTTAAACCCATCTTTTTCTTTTAATTCGTATGCCATTACTATTCAACTTTTATAGCTATCAATCTGCAAAATAAAGAAATTTAAGCCAAAATCTAGCTTTTTATATGTTATCAATTTGTTAAAATACACAAATTTTTATTCCGTTTCAAAATAATCGTACTTGAAATATGCTTCAAAACAATTAATATTCAACCACTTAAAAGCAAAAATTATTAAATTTAATTTGAAATAAATTTTTCTAAATTTTGCAAAATATCTTTTAAAAAAGGAAGAAAATAAGAAAACAAAGTAAACGTAGATTTAGAAATGGGTATTAAAATTGGAACTAATATTGATTTGCTAAGATCAATAAAATGAATTTTCTTGTTCAAAACTTCAAGCAACCACATTATATTTCCTGCAATAAATGCATTTTTAAATAACCCTAACAATGCCCCAACGGCTTTGTCTAAATCTTTGAGAATAGATTGAGTTAACAATCCTTTCACAAACTTGCCTATTGTAAACAGTACCAAAAACAACGCCACAAACAATAGCGAAAATGCAATTATGGGCACTGCTACTGGCACTGTTTTGAATGTTTTTGAAACCAATTCTATTCCCAAAGCCAAAAACTTAAACGACAAAAGTACACTTAAGACAATGACTAACAATGATATAATTTCAATTAAAAACCCTTTTTTATATCCACTATATGCTCCCCAACATAAAAAAGCAAGTAGTGCAGCATCCAAAAACATATTATTATGACAATAATTGTTTTACTAAAGCAGAAATCAATTTTCCATCTGCTGCACCTGCCAAAGATTTACTTGCTATGCCCATTACTTTGCCTAAATCTGCAAGAGAAGATGCTCCTGTTTCAGTGATAATCTCTTGAATTTTAGCTTTTAGTTCTTCTTCAGAAAGTTGTTTTGGCAGGTATTTTTCAATAATTGACAATTCAAAAACCTCTTTTTCTTGTAAATCTGCTCTTCCTTGAGTACCAAATACTTCTGCTGATTCTCTTCTTTGCTTGGCTGCTTTGGATAAGAGTTTTACTTCTTGATCATTGGTTAATTCTGCGGCTGCTCCAGATTCTGTTTCTGCTAATAAGATTAGTGACTTTATGCTTCTTAATGCTGTAAGTGCCTCTTTTTCTTTGGCTAACATCGCTTTTTTGATATCAGCATCTATTTGTTGTTTTAAGCTCATAATAAAATTAATTTTGAATTTTGAATTTTGAATTCTTAATTATGCTAATTTTGACTCACAATTGAGATAAAATTATACATGACTAAACTTAGTGTAAACATAAATAAAATTGCAACAATACGCAATGCAAGAGGAGGAAATAACCCTGATGTAGTAAAAACAGCCTTGGCAATAGAAACTTTTGGAGCACAAGGCATCACTGTGCATCCTCGCCCTGATGAAAGACACATTCGCTATGCCGATGTGTATGAATTGAAACCATTATTAAGTACAGAATTCAATATTGAAGGCTATCCTGAGAATAAGTTTATTGAGCTTGTAAAAAATACAAAACCTGCTCAAGTTACATTAGTGCCTGATGCACCAGATGCCATCACAAGCAATGCTGGATGGGATACTTTGAAACACTTTGACTTGCTAAAAGAAATCACTCAGGAGTTTAAAAATGAAGGTATTAGAGTATCTATTTTTGTAGACCCAGTTGCAGAAATGGTAGAAGGGGCTGCAAAAATAGGGGCTGATAGAGTAGAATTATATACAGAACCTTACGCAAGCAATTTTCACAAAAACAAAAAAGAAGCCATAGCTCCTTATATTTCAGCGGCTTTAGTTGCCAAATCACTTGGTTTAGGGCTAAATGCTGGTCATGATTTAGACCTAGAAAATTTAAAATATTTGGTGCAAGAAATCCCAACGATTGATGAAGTTTCAATTGGTCATGCTTTAATTTGTGATGCTTTGATTTTTGGTTTGCATAATACAGTGCAAATGTATTTGAGGGAGTTAGTTTAGAGCCTAATACCTGTATGTTTGATTTCGAAAGCAAATGGATTAGAATTATTAAACTCATCTTCTTTAAAAGGATGAGGCTCAATTCTTAAATCAATTTTACGTCTCAATCTCATGAGCTGCATTTGAATTTGAAAAAAATCAGAAAAATCAGAAAATATTATGGCGACATCAATATCACTGTCTTGGTGCTCATTGCCTTTTGCATAAGAACCAAATAAATAAACCTGTTTTACTTCTAAATCTGATGGAATTAGATTCAAAAACAATTTGATTGTGTTTAAAATTGAGTCATTAACCATTGTTTCAATATATTAATTTTGTCAATCCAATAAGTAGTAAAATCTTCCGAGCAAGATTTATAAAAACTTTGTTTATAATCATCATATCTTGCATTTAAATTGAAAGTTGAAATTTGATCAAACCATTCTTCAAATTCTTCAATTGGCAAATCAATTTGAGCTTTATTCAATAATCTCAATAAATCATGTGTAAATATAGGATGTTTTTCTAATCTTTTAACATATAATGCTTTAATCAGTTTTTCTAGCATCAAATGTCCCATAAATAATGCCCAAGAATATTCATTTGAATTATACATTTTTTGCATAGTATAAAAATTCTGCTCTGAAGATTCTATCCAATGCTGAATAACAAAATCAATATTTTGAATTTTTTCATCCATAATTATTTCCTAAATCACATCTGCAATTTTTCTATCATTACTCAAACGTGGCACTTTGTTTTGACCACCCAATTTCCCTTGCGACTTCATGTATTCTATAAACGCATTTTTGGGCAATGATTTAATAACCAATTTTTTAAGAATGTTTCCTGTAATTAAATCGTCGTAATAGGTATTGGCTTTTGTCATGTAATAATCAAGTCTTGAGGCAAATGCTGCCATATCTTGTGGTTCTTTTGCAAATTCAACCAACCATTCGTGGTAAGATTGTCCTTTATCTGCACTTACAAAAGGTGCCACTGTAAACTCCACAAGCTCAACTTCTGGGAAATCTTCACAGGTTTGTTTCATGGCTTTTTCAACTTCCTCCCCTATCACATGCTCACCAAATGCTGATATAAAGTGTTTTACACGACCAGTAACTAAAATTTTATAAGGAGATTTACTCACAAATTTCACAGTATCGCCAATAGAATAGCCCCATAAACCAGCATTGGTATTTAAAATTAAAGCATAATTTACGCCTAACTCAACTTCGCCAATACTTAATCTTTTGGCATTTGGTTTTCCGTATTCTTCTAGTGGGATAAACTCATAAAAAATGCCATTATCAAGCAATAAAAGCAATCCTTCATCATTTTGTTTGTCTTGGTATGCAATAAAACCTTCAGAAGCTGGGTAGGTTTCTATACTATCTACGTGTTTTCCAATACTATCAAATAATTTGGTTTTGTAGGGGGCAAAATTAACACCGCCATATACAAAAACAGAAAAATTTGGAAAAACTTCTGAAATTGGTTTACCAGTTTTTGCAATTATTCTATCAAAATACATTTGCACCCAAGGTGGAATACCAGAAATCAAAGTCATGTTGGCATCTACTGTTTCACCAATTATGGTATCTAACTTGGTTTCCCAGTCATCAATACAATTGGTTTCATAACTTGGCTTTTGATTGGTTCTTAAATAGCCTGGCACATGGTGGTTTACAATTCCACTTAAGCGACCCGTGGGCACTGCTCCTTTTAAATCCAATTCAGGGCTGCCAGATAGAAAAATCAGATTTCCATCTAAAAAATCTCCATTACCTGTTTCATGCACATAATTAAGCAATGCATTTCTTGCAGAATTAATATGATAAGGTATTGATTCTTTAGTAATTGGAATGTATTTCACTCCAGAGGTAGTACCTGATGTTTTAGAAAAATAAATTGGCAAACCTGGCCACAAAACATTTTCTTCACCCTTAATTATCCTAGCTATATAATCTTTAATATCCTCATAATCAAGAACAGGTACTCTTTTTTTAAAATCTTGGTAGTTATTGATTTCGCTAAAAAAATAATCTTTCCCAAAAGCTGTTTTTCTTCCGTTTGCAATTAAATTTTGCAATACTTTTTCCTGTGTTTGCACCGGATTGTTTTTCCATTTGTCGGTTTTCTTTGCTATGTAAGCTGCGAATGGCTTGCTTAAAAATGATCTTATACCCATTGAAATTATTATTTGTACAAATCTAAAAAATTATTTGAAATATATATTTTGAAATTAGAACTTGAGTGAATTAAATTAATATTTTTGTACAAATTAAATCTCAAACAATTATTGTAAAATAATGAAAAACAGATTTCTACCAGCAGAATGGTATCCTCAGAGTGCTGTGCAGCTTACTTGGCCACATGCAGCAACAGATTGGGTGGATATTTTAGACGAAGTAACTGAATGCTTTGCTACTTTGGTTCAACTTATTTCAAACCATCAAAAAGTATTAATTGTCTGCCCCAATAAAGAATTAGTACTGCCTCATATTCAGACTGCTAATTTAGAAAATGTAATTTTTGTGGCTTTGCCAAGCAACGATACTTGGGCAAGAGACCATGCTGGAATTACAGTAATTGAAGATGGAAAAGCAAAAATACTTGATTTTAGATTTAATGGCTGGGGATTGAAATTTGCTGCCAATTTTGACAATCAAATTACATCACAATTATTTAAACATGAAGTATTTAGCAATGAAGTAAGTTATGAAAATCACTTAGCATTTGCATTGGAAGGTGGCGGGATAGAATCGGACGGAAAAGGTACTATTCTCACTACTTCATATTGTTTACTTTCTCCTAATAGAAATGGGCATTTGACCAAAAAAGAAATAGAAGAATATTTGTTTAAAGCATTTAATGCCAATAGAATTCTTTGGTTAGACAATGGCTATTTGGCAGGAGATGACACTGATTCTCACATAGATACACTAGCCAGACTTTGCAATGAAAACACTATTGCTTATGTGAAATGCACCGATGAAAGTGACGAACATTTTGCCGCATTGCAAGCCATGGAAAATGAATTAAAATCTTTTACCACAGCAGAAGGCAAACCTTATCATTTAGTGCCGTTGCCTATGGCAGATTTATATTTTGATGAAGAAGACCCATCGTATAGACTTCCAGCCACTTATGCTAATTTTTTAATTACTAATAAATTAGTTTTATTGCCTACTTATAATTCACCTAAAGATGAAATTGCTATTAAAACTTTAGAAAATATTTTTCCAAATAGGAAAGTGGTGGGTGTAAATTGTATTTCATTAATCAAACAACATGGTTCTTTGCACTGTGTTACCATGCAATATCCTGAAGAAGTGGAGTTTAAGTAGATAAATTTTATAATGGAATTAGTTGAAAAAAATCTATATTCTTCCATAAAGGAAATAATACATTCTTCAAAAAACAGAATTTACAGGTTTGCTAATTCTGTTTTATTAGAAACCTATTGGCAAATTGGCCAACTAATAGTTGAGGATGAACAAAAAGGGAATTTAAAGGCAGAATATGGAAAATCAACGCTAAAAAATTTGGCAAAACAACTGACTTTTGAATTTGGGGCGGGGTATGATTATACAAATCTTACCAATATCAGAAAATTCTATTTGTCTTTTCCAATATTTGACGCAGTGCGTCAAGAATTGAGTTGGACACATTATAGATTAATTTCAAGGTTAGATTCAGAACAAAAAAGAAACTATTATTTAAATGAATCAATATCTTGTAATTGGAACAGTCGAGAATTGCAAAGACAGATAAATACATTAGCTTTTGAAAGGCTTTTGAAACCACATAATGAACAACCTTTGCCAATTGAAAATTTTAATGAATTGCTAAAAGATCCGTATATTTTTGAATTTTTAGGACTAAAAAGTGAAGATAAAAACACAGAAAACAATATAGAAACTGCTATTTTAAATCATATACAAAAGTTTTTATTAGAATTAGGAAAGGGTTTTGCCTTTGTTGCCCGTCAACAACATATTGTTACTGATACTTCTGATTTCTATATTGACCTAGTTTTCTACAATTATTTTTTAAAATGTTTTGTGATTATAGAATTAAAAACCGGCACTATGACTCATCAAGATATTGGGCAACTTGATATGTATGTAAGAATGTACGACGATTTAAAAAGAAATGCGGACGACAATCCTACAATTGGATTATTACTGTGTTCGGTAAAAGATGAAGCTGTAGTAAAATATTCAGTATTAAATGATAAAAACAACCTTTTTGCAAGTAAATACATGCTTTATTTCCCAAAAGAAGAAGAATTAAAAAAATTGATTGAAGAAGATAGATTAAGATTTGAAATGCAAACTGAAAAATAAAAAACATCAAAATATGAAAAAATCTAACCTTAAAGTTGGTATCATTCAACATAGCAACACAGCTGATAATCAAAATAATATCAGCAAAATACTAACAAAAATAAAAGACCTTGCAAATAAAGGTGCCGAATTAATTGTTTTGCAAGAACTACACAATGGCTTGTATTTTTGCCAAACAGAAGAGGTGAATACCTTTGACCAAGCAGAGACCATTCCAGGTCCGTCAACAGAAATTTATGGCAAAGCTGCTTTAGAAAATAAAGTAGTAATTGTAACTTCTTTATTTGAAAAAAGAGCAGCAGGTTTATACCATAACACTGCTGTGGTTTTTGAAAAAGATGGCTCTATTGCTGGAAAATACAGAAAAATGCACATCCCTGACGACCCTGCCTATTACGAAAAATTTTACTTTACGCCTGGGGATTTAGGATTTGAACCTATCCAAACAAGTGTGGGCAAATTAGGAGTTTTGGTTTGTTGGGACCAATGGTACCCAGAAGCTGCAAGATTGATGGCCTTGCGTGGTGCAGAAATGTTAATTTATCCTACAGCAATTGGCTGGGAAAGTTCTGATTCTGAGGAAGAAAAAACACGTCAGCAAGGTGCATGGATAATTTCTCAGCGAGGACATGCAGTGGCAAATGGCTTACCTGTAATTTCTGTAAACAGAGTGGGGCATGAAACGGACCCATCGGGGCAAACAAATGGCATTCAATTTTGGGGAAATTCTTTTGTAGCAGGTCCTCAAGGTGAATTAATTTTCACTGCATCATCTGATAAAGAGGAAGAACAAATTATTGAAATTGATTTACAAAGAAGTGAAAATGTGCGTCGTTGGTGGCCATTTTTAAGAGACAGAAGAATAGATGCCTACGGCAATATTTTGAAAAGATACATTGATTAGTTGAGAGTTGAGAGTTGAGAGTTGAGAGTTGAGAGTTGAGAGTTGAGAGTTGAGAGTTGAGAGTTGAGAGTTGAGAGTTGAGAGTTGAGAGTTGAGAGTTGAGAGTTGAGAGTTGAGAGTTGAGACGGAATCTTACCAGATTCCCTAGGAGCTACGCAGTCATTTCACCTCTCACTTTTCACTTCTCCCCTATCACCTATCACTTGTCACCTATCACCTATCACCTATCCTCTGATTCTCAATTCAAAGTCAGACAAGATATTCAAATAATACAAATAAGCATCGTAAGGGGAATGGTACGGGCTAAAATAGGAATGTACATCACCGTCTGATGCTTGTTTGGTGCTCATGTAATAAAAATGATCTGAGGTTTGAAGCTTTCCCCAAGTGTGAAGTAAGTTTTCATCATTTTTAGCAAGTACAGCTTTTTCAAAATCATATACTTTATTAAACGCCTCATACTGAAGGCTATTGCTTCTCCAAGCAGATAAATCTCTTTCTAAATCTGCCCAAGAAATACTACGTGGCGCATCAATAGTACCTTGAGATTTATGTTGCTGAATTACCTCTGTGGAAGTAGCAAAATGAAGATTTGAATGGGCAACAATATCATCAACTAAGGCAGTAAAAAATGTAAAAATACCCGTATCTTCCCACTGATGTTCGCCAAGCGTTTCATAATCCATGAAAAGATTCACCACTTCAGCTCCATTTTCTGCTTCTGTTTCTAAAAATTGTGTGTATTTTTCTACCGTCAGTGGCCATTCTTTCCAGTTTTTATCTGAAAAACGAAAGGCAATATCATCTGTTAATTTATAATTTCTTAGTAAAACCAAAATTGGGCTAGCAATACTTTCATAAACAAAATTAGGCGAACGAGTTTCAAGTACATTGTCTGCCCCTTCGCTCAATACTCCTTCAAAACCTTTGTCATACAAATACTTAGCAAGCTCATTACTATAAATTAGTTCTGTATTTCTAAAAACTTTGCTAGGAGTAGCTCCTAAATATTTTTGCAATGCCTCAGTATGTTTGGCAACTTGGCGGTCAAATTCTTGCTCTGAATAATGAAATGCTAACGAGTGATAATAAGTTTCTGATAAAAACTCTACATAACCAGTTTGATACAATGCTTTGAAAATTTCTAAAACATCGGGTCTGAACTGTGCGATTTGTTCTAAAAAAACCCCTGATAATGAGAAATTAAGCTTAAACTTTCCTTCATGTTTTTGAAGTAATTCTAAAAGCAATTTCCCAGCAGGAATATAACATTTGTCGGCAACTTTATTAAGTACGCTTAAGTTCAAATCATGATTTTCATATTCATAATCTCTACCAATATGAAAAAAAGAAAACTCCTTTAACCTAAATGGTTGATGTACTTGAAAGTATAAATTAATTGCTGACATAGGAAAAGCGTTTTAGTTTTAAACAAAGATTATGAAAGTAGTTTTTCATAAAGTGCCACAGATTTTTCTGCTGCAAAAGCCCAGCTTACTTCTTCCAAATCTTTGTAGGCTTCTTTTACTTTTTGATTGCTTAACTCTTTGTCTCTCAATAAACTAACTATTTGACGAGCCATCCCAATTACATCCCAGAAATCCGCTCTTAGTGCCGACGGTAATACCTCCGAAACACCCGCTTGGTTAGAAATTACAATGGGCACTCCAAAAGAGGCTGCTTCCAAAGCCGACAACCCAAAAGGCTCAGAAACAGATGGCATGCAATAAACATCTGCCATTGAGAGCATTTCAAATACTTTTTCTCTTGGCGAAAACCCGGTAAAATGCAAGCGAGTTCCCAACTGTTTGTAAGCACCGGTTTCAATTAATGCTTTTAATTTTTCGCCAGTTCCTGCAATTACAAAACGAACATTAGGGTAAGCAAGCATCACTTTTTGAGCAGTTTCTAAAAAATAATCAGGTCCTTTTTGACCAGTTAATCTACCTAAAAATACTACTAATTTTTCTGGAAAAGGTTTTTCAGTTTTGAATGCCGATATTGGTTCAATACCATTGTGCACCACTGTAATTTTATCAGCATCAATACCATAATGATGCACCAAAACCGATGCAGTGTATTGACTTACAGCTATAATAGCATCTGCTTGTTGGGCAGCATATTGTTCTAATTGATATACACTTCCTCTGCTTCCTATTCCTGCTCTATCTGTTTCAAGTGAGTGAATATGAAGCACTAAAGGTTTTCCAAATTTTTCTTTGATGGTTAATCCAGCTAAAAAAGTCATCCAATCATGGGCGTGAATTACATCAAATTCCTTAGTTGCAGCTATGTTGGTTGCAATTTTGGCATATTTATCAATTTTTTCCCAAATATCATTTCCGTAAATTTCACCAGCAAAAGATTTAATATCTTCTTGGTTAATTTCGGGGAAATTATGGTTTAATTGTTCTTGAATCTCTTCTTGAATTTCTATTTCTGATTCATACACAGGCTGATAAGGCAATAAATCCACCGGTACAATCACCGATTTTGTGCCTACTATCACAGTTTCTGAATGTGAAATTTCTTCTTTTAAATGTTCAAGATTTAAACTATTTATGCCAATTAAATCAACATTGTCTAAAACATAATTGGCACTTGTTTTAGGTAAAATCATAGTTAAATCCACAACAGACGACAAAGCTTTTGCAATTCCTTGACTTGCAATCCCTAATCCCCCATTGATTATAGGTGGAAATTCCCAACCTAACATTAAAACTTTCAAACGGTTCATGTTGTAAAATATTTATACTTGAAAATATTATTATTACAATAAAATATATGGCTAATTATAGACAATTAAAATCCCTATAATTTTTTTACAATTAGCATATAAAATTAGAAAATAACAAAAGAATAGAGGATAATTTATGAATATCTGTAAAATTTAATACTAATTTAATACAGACTACAAATTTGCATTATTTTTATTTTTTTCATTCGCCACAGAGGGTATCGCAATTAGCACTGTTGTGCCTTCGTTGAGGGTGGAATAGATTTGCAAATCTCCTTGATGCAGCTTTATAATTTTAGAGGCCAAAGACAAGCCCACACCATGACCTGTAAAATTGGCAGTATTGGCTGCTCTGTAAAATGGTTCTGTAATTTTTTCAATCTGCTCTTGTGGTATTCCCACACCTTTGTCTATAATTTTCAAAATTGTCCAAACATCTTTAAAAGAAATCAAAATATTAACCTCTGATTTACTGTATTTACAAGCATTGTCAATCACATTGGTGATAGCTGTTTTTAGCAATACTTCATTCACATTTACCAATAAAGAATCTTCCTCTTCAGGTTCATTTTCAAATTCAAACACAATAACTGAATGTGGATATTTTTGCTGACATTCATCAATTGCATTCATCAAAATTTCATCAATTCTTTTTTCATTAAACAAAATTTTACTCGAATCTACATCTGTTTGTGCTAAATCTAATAACCTGTTTAAGAACAGTTTATGTTTTTTCAAATCTTCATAAATAGAATGTAAAACCACTTTATATTCCTCACTATTTCTGTCTTTTAGCAAAGCCACATCTATTTGACCCATCACTATGGCAAGCGGAGTTCTGAGCTCATGAGAGGCATTTGAAACGAAGCTTTTTTGCATTTCAAACGAATATTCAAGCCTTGCTAATACCTTGTTAAATGCTTGAGCCAGCATATTTATTTCGTCTTTTTCGGGATTATCGTCGAGCAAAACCCTTTCACTTAAATTTGAAACGGAAATATTACCTACCTGATTTACAATATCTTCTATAGGTTTCAAGGCTTTTTGGGCAAAAAATCTTCCTAAAGCCAACACTACAATAATAAACACAAAACAACCAAAAATTAAAATATATTGCAGATTGGTCATTTTTGAAAAACCATATTGATCAAAAGCACCCACCAGAATAATGTATTTTTCACCATTTATATCAAATCTTTTCCCATAAAATTCTAAGTCATTTTCTTGAAAATGACAATCATTTTGATGATAAATTCGCTTAATTCGCTTTAAATGAATAGGTTTAAAATTCTTTCTCGATTGAAAAATGATACTCTCATTTTTGTAAATACAAATTATTTCTTGAGACAGCACTGTAAGATTCTTGCCATCATTTTCCATTTTTTTAAGGTTACCATGCTCAATTTTCCAGAGCAAATCGGCTTCTAGAATTACCCTTTCTTTTAGTCGGTCTTCAAATTCATTTTTTCTGTACTGGGAATAAAAATAAAAAATGGTAAGTGAAAAAAACAACAAAAGCCCACCCACTGTGAGTGTAAATAAATAGGTAAGTTTATTTTTAATTTTCATAGAAAAAAAGAATTAGGATTTGTAAAAATAACAGTAAAATTATTTTGTCTTCAAAATATAAAAAAAATGTGAAAGTAAAATAACAAATTACAAAAAAAAGAGTGCAAAATATTGATTGCTCAATACTTTACACTCTTCCAATTTTAAAACAACAAAAAAAAGTCTTTCAATTAATTGCCTACGGCATAAAATTCTGTTTGTCCATTGGCATATTGTCCTTCAATCAAAACGCCTCCTTTTCTTGGTTTTTCCAAAATGTCATACACTTGGCTTGGTGATTTTATTTTTTCTTTATTGATTTGGGTAATAATAAAACCTTCTTTCATACCTGCATCTTTTAGTTTTCCATTTTTCAATCGCACTACTTTTACGCCATTGTCTAGTTTATATTTCTTTTTCTCTGCAGAGGTAAGCTCTTCTATATCAACCCCTAATTTATCAATAAACTTGCCGTCAGTTACTTTTACTACTTCGGTAGTGCCTACTCTGTTTTTAAGTACAGCCGAAAGTTTTACTTCTTTGCCATCTCTAGAAATCAAAATATCAATTCTATCCCCAGGTCTGTGACGAGCCACTGCTTCTTGCAATGCCGCAGAACTGTTCACTTCAGCATCCTCAATTTTCAAAATCACATCACCCGTTTTTATGCCTGCTTCTTTGGCGGCACTGTTTTCATTCACCCCCGCCACATATACACCTTTTGCCACATTTAAGCCTTTTTCTTTGGCCAAATTAGAGTTAATATCCTGAATATTAATACCTAACAAACCTCTTTGCACTTCTCCAAATTTCAGTAAATCGTCCATTACTTTTTTCACCAAATTCACAGGTACTGCAAAAGAATAACCTGAATAAGAGCCTGTAGGAGAAGCAATTGCAGTATTTATCCCAATCAATTCACCTTTTAAATTTACCAATGCTCCACCAGAATTACCAGGGTTTACGGCAGCATCTGTTTGGATAAAAGATTCTACTGCGTAATTTTCTTTGCTTCTTAATAAATTGATATTTCTGGCTTTAGCACTCACAATACCTGCTGTAACTGTGCTAGTTAAATCATAAGGATTGCCGACAGCCAGCACCCACTCCCCTATTTTCACTTTGTCAGAATTACCAATTGCTACAAATGGCAAACTTTTTTCTTCTACTTTTAATAGTGCCAAATCGGTAGTGGGGTCTTTTCCAATCAATTTTGCAGTATAACTTCTTTTGTCTTCTAAAACCACTTCAATTTTGTCGGCATTTTCTATCACATGATTATTGGTTACAATATATCCATCTTCAGAAATAATTACGCCTGAGCCAGATGCTTCTTGTGGTTGCTTTTGTTGTGGTATTTTGCCACCAAATTCATCACCAAAAAATTCTCTAAAAAAAGGGTCAATTTGCTGGTTAAATTGTTGACTTTCTTTTTGTTCAAAATATGTTTTGATATGCACCACGGCTGGGCGGGTTAAATCAGAAGCCATTACAAAAGTGGCACTTCCGGGCAAAGCCGAAGCTGCTGTGGTATCGGCAAGATATTTAGATAAAAAATATCTTTGGTTTTGCTCATTAGAACTAAACTGCTTGTTATCAGCCAATAAGTGATAACCTCCCATTGCAATAGCACCTCCTAAAACGGCTGCTGCTGATAAACTAAGAAAGAATTTATTGTTTTGCATAAATAATAAGTATAAGTTTATAAGATTTTACGATTCTTAAAAATAATGCCAAAAGCCTATTTTTATGTCAAATAAACGATGAATAAATAATTTTTATTATATTAATCTGACAAGCTGTCAGCATTTGTAGGTAGATGGAACGTTAATTGAGAGAGAAGTTTCTACCTAAAATTTCACCGTTCTATTTTAATACATAACCGAATAGTAGCAAATGATACATTAATATCTACGAAATTTTATTAATTTTGAAAATTAATTAAAAATAAATGGCAAAAAAGAAAAAAACGCTTGTTGACTCAGCATTGTTAAGCGAACTTGTAGTTGCAGGAATGCAGGAGAAAAAAGCAGAAGATATAATTGTAATGGATTTGAGAAAAGTGCCGAATGCAATCACAGATTTTTTTGTAATTGCCTCCGTAACATCAGAGCCTCAGGCAGATGCAGTTTTAGACTCCATAGAAGAAGTAGTGTACAAGACATTAGAAGTAGATCCTATTTTTAGAGAAGGAAAAGATACTAAAGACTGGGTAATACTTGATTATTTTGATGTAGTAGCTCACGTATTCAAAAAATCTAGAAGAGAATTTTACAACCTCGAGAAACTTTGGGCAGATGCCGAGGTAAAATTGATTGAACAAACCCAATAAAAAATAGTTTATACTGATATTGAATATTTTATGAGTACGGAGCAAAAAAACGAGAAGAAACCAGAAATTCCAAATCCTTTTAACAACAAAAACAACCCTTTTTCTAAGCCTCCCAAAAATGGCGGTTCGCAATTGTGGCTCATTATTGGTTTAGGACTTTTAATTGTAGGCATTTTATATTTTAATCCTACCTCATCTACAGTTACCATTTCCAAAACTACTTTTGAAGACATGGTTTTGAGTAAAGATGTGCAATCAGTAGTGATTGTGGGCAACAAAGTAGAAGTTATACTTAATAAAGAAGGTTTACAAAACGATAAATGGCAAAAGAAATTATCGGTGAGAGGCGTTTCTCCTTCCATCAAAGGGCCACATTTTGCTTTTGACATTGGTAATCCTGAAGATTTTGAGAAAGATTTGAAAGAACTTCAAAAAACAGCCCCTAAAGAAGAGCAAGTTGATATAAAATACGAAAACAATCGTGAATCTGGAAGCGATTCTATGTTTCAAATTGGTATAATGGTGTTAATTATTGCTGCTTTTTGGTATGTGATGAGAAAAATGTCGAGCGGTGGTGGCGGAGGCCCAGGTGGTTTTTTCAATATCGGAAAATCGAAAGCCAATTTGGTAGATGTAAATAGTAATGTAAAAACTACTTTTGCAGATGTAGCAGGACTAGAAGAAGCCAAAGAAGAAATACAAGAAATTGTAGAATTTCTAAAAAACCCTACCAAATTTACCAATCTTGGTGGTAAAATACCAAAAGGAGCGTTGCTTGTAGGCCCTCCGGGTACTGGTAAAACATTGTTAGCCAAAGCAGTAGCAGGTGAAGCGGGTGTTCCATTTTTCTCACTTTCAGGTTCTGATTTTGTGGAAATGTTTGTGGGTGTAGGAGCTGCCAGAGTAAGAGATTTATTTAAACAAGCCAAAGATAAAGCACCTTGTATTATTTTTATTGATGAAATTGATGCTGTTGGTCGTTCTAGAGGTCGTGGAAATATGATGGGCTCAAATGATGAAAGAGAAAACACATTGAACTCATTATTAGTAGAAATGGATGGTTTTGGTACAGATTCAGGTATCATCATTTTAGCAGCAACTAACAGACCAGATGTGTTAGATACTGCCTTGATGCGACCAGGAAGATTTGATAGAATGATATCTATTGACAAACCAGATGTAATTGGCCGTGAAGCTATTTTTAAAGTGCATTTACAAAAATTAAAACTTGATGCTACTGTTGATTCAAAAAAATTAGCTGCGCAAACTCCTGGTTTTGCAGGTGCTGAAATTATGAATGTGTGTAACGAAGCTGCCTTAATTGCTGCCAGAAGAGGCAAACAAGCTGTTGATTTAGATGACTTTAACTATGCAATTGACAGAGTAATAGGTGGTTTAGAAAAGAAAAATAAAATTATTTCTCCTGAAGAAAAGAAAATTGTTGCTTACCACGAAGCTGGTCATGCAGTGGCTGGTTGGTTTTTAGAACATGCAGATCCTTTGGTAAAAGTAAGTATTGTTCCTCGTGGAGTAGCTGCATTGGGTTATGCGCAATATTTACCAAAAGAACAATTTTTATACACTTTTGAGCAATTAGAAGACGAAATGTGTATGACCTTGGGGGGTAGAGTGGCCGAAGATATTATTTTTGGAAAAGTATCAACTGGTGCATTAAGCGATTTAGAGAGAATTACTAAACTGGCTTACAGCTTGGTAACGGTGTATGGTATGAATGAAAGAATTGGAAATGTATCGTTTTACGATTCAAAACAAGGCGACATGGCATTTACAAAACCATATTCTGAATCTACAGCTCAAGCTATTGACGAAGAAGTAAGAAATATTGTAGCTACTGCTTATGCCAGAACAAAAGTATTGCTGTTGAATCACCAAGCAGAACTTGAAATTTTAGCTAAAGAATTACTTGCAAAAGAAATTTTGTTCCAAACAGATTTAGAAAGATTGATTGGCAAAAGACCATTTGACAAACAAACCAATTACGAAGCTTACACAAGTGGGAATTTGCAAAAAGAACAAGAAGCTTTGCAAGAAGCTAATAAAAAAATAGAGCTTGCTCAAATTGCTGAAAACGAAAGCAAAACTGAAATAAACTTAGTAAAAGAAGTGACTGACAATGAGCCACATCAAAACTAAAGATATTGTAATGGGAAAAATAAAATCGGCATTAGGCACGGCAACTTCGTTGCCTGTGTCAATGCCTGATTTTGAAGCACCAATTTTACAACCATTTCAAGATGAAGACCTTACTTTTACTTTTGCCAATAATTTCAAAGCCACAAAAGGTCATTTTTTTTATTGTGTTGACGAACAAGAATTTATAGATGAATTGGCTAAGTTTTTTTTGTCAAAACATATCAAAAAAGCTTTTGTTTGGGACGATAAAATCATTCAACTCCTCCATCATTTGCATTTTCCTGTTTCTACTACTGATGAGGATTTTATCAACTGCGATTTAGGAATTACTACCTGTGAAGCATTAATTGCCAGAACAGGAAGCGTAATGATTACTTCTCACTCGCCTAGTGGCAGAAGATTGTCGGTGTACCCACCCATTCATGTAGTGCTGGCTTATACCTCACAAATTGTAGCTGAAATAAAAGAGGGTTTTGACGCCATTAAACAAAAATATGGTCACCTTTCTCCTTCATTAATTTCAATGATTACAGGACCAAGCCGAACTGCCGATATAGAAAAAACTTTGGTTTTAGGAGCCCACGGCCCTAAAGAACTAATTCTATTTTTGATAGATGACACCCTACAGTAAACAAACCATTCCTGAAGGGAAAAAAGTGTATTTTGCGTCTGATTTTCACTTGGGTGTAAATGGAAAACACAGCAGTTTTGAGAGAGAAAAGATAATAATCAATTGGCTAGAAGAAATTAAACCTACCGCACATTGCGTATTTTTGGTAGGTGATATTTTTGATTTTTGGTTTGAATACAAACACGCCATTCCCAAAGGATTTGTACGTTTTCAAGCTTGTATAGCCAAAATGGTAGATGAAGGCATCCCTGTTTATGTTTTTTCTGGAAATCATGATATGTGGATGTTTGATTATTTAGAAAAAGAACTTGGCGTAACCATTTTTCATCAAACACAAGTATTTGAATTTAATAATCATGTTTTTTACATTGGTCATGGCGATGGATTAGGCCCTAAAGATTTCATTTACAAGTTTTTAAAACTATTTTTTAGAAGTGCACTTTGTCAATGGTTATTTGCCAGAATTCATCCCAATTTGGGAATTGGTTTTGCCAAATGGTGGTCGGGCAAGAGCAGATTGTCACACACTGAAACTGAAGAAAAATTTAAAGGAGATGATGAGTGGTTGCTGATTTATTGCACTGAACAAGAGCAAATAAAACATCATGATTATTATATATTTGGTCACAGGCACTTGCCTTTGGATTTAAAAATTGGGAACAATGGTGCCAGGTATATCAATCTTGGAGAATGGGTAAACTTTTATACTTATGCAAGTTATGATGGCAAAAATCTTGATTTAAAAGAGTACTTGTAATTTGAATACTAAAATTTAAAAATTCGTATATTTACTTAAATTTGTAAAGCTATGTTTAGAGACGAATTTATACCAAGTGAAGAAAACCATTCTTATGAATTCCCAAAAGAGTTATTTGGAAAAAAAATAATTATTACATCAAACACTGATGAAATAAAAAATACCAATAAAACTATTGGTGATTTAAATGCTCCGACTGGTAAATATTTCGATTTTTGGAAAGATTTGCCAGTAAATGTTGATTTTCCTACTCAGAATGAAATTAGAGCACAAAATTGGGAAGATAAATGGAAAAAATAATTCTAGATACAAATATTTTGATAGAATTATCTAGAAATAATACTGAAATTCTAAATAAAATTACCAACATCAACCCTGATAATCTATATATTACACCTGTAGTATATGGTGAATTTATTTTTGGAGCACAGAATAAATTTCAATTTGATGCATACCTAAAATTTATTCAGAAATTTAAAATATTGAATTCAAATGAAAAAGTTGATGATATCTTCATTCAACTATATAATAATTTTTCATTAAGTCATCGCCCCACAATTCCTGATTTTTTAATTGCAGCCATATCAATTTATTACGATGCAACCCTTTTTACATTAAATGTAAAAGATTTTAAATTTATAAATAATCTTAAACTTTATGTTTAAATATTCTTATGAAAAACATATTGATTTTAAAATTGTTATTATTTTATTCCATCCTTTCTTTCTCCCAAGATTCATTACAAATAATTCAAAATAAACCCATTTCGCTACCGCAAAATATAAGCGTGGACAGGTATTTTAATTTTTATTTGGCCGATAAAATGGGGCAAATAAAAAAACATGATGCCCTACTGAATTATTTACTCAATTATTCACCTGCAAAACCAGTTAGCATTACGCAATTAGAAGCCTGGAATACAGTGAAAATATTTCTTTTTTCTAGAGATTTTCAACAGAATACATTTTTTGATAGATTTCTTGGTTCACCCACAGATTTTGAATTTTCAGATTCCTATTTAGAATATGCCAGAATTGCTTGCCCAAGTGCTGATAATAATATTTGGGCAATAGACGAGTCGGATTTTAGTTTAAAAAAAGTAGATTGTCAGTTTAATAAACTTATCGTTACCACACCTTTAGATTTGCTTTTAAAAGGAAATGAGTATGATATTCAATTTATGAGAGAATATCAAAATAATTTATTTGTGGTAGATAAAAATACGGGTATTTTACAATTTGATAATTTTGGCAACTACAAACGCAAATTTGAAGTACAAGGAATAGACTTTATTGGATTTATTGATGAATGGCTTTATTATTACAAAGACAATAAAATTCAATTCATTCACTTATACAAACCTGAAAACAAAGAAGTTTTGGTTCCTGTATCACTAAATATAAGTAAAGTCATTGTTTCGGAAGAATATTATTATTTATTTGCCAAAGAAAACACTTACCTATGCAAACTTCTCTCAAAATAACCATTTTAAATCTCGTTTTTGCAATGGGGCTTTTAGCTTGTAGCCAACCAAAAGAAACGTTTGAAACCAAGCCAGAAGAAAACGATTCGTTAAGCACAGTGATAAAAGACACGGTAGAAACCACCCAAAACAACCTTCAAAACCAATATCATAAAATTTTTCCTGAGCCTCAAAAAGCCAAAATGGACGACAAGGAAAGGGTAATTCAAGAAATGCTTTCTATTATCCCTGAAATGACGCAATTAAAAAATGAAATTGACTCATTATCAGACGGTAAAAACAAATTAATATTTACCACCATTGAGAAACCTACCGCCGAAAATCCATTATTTTACATAAAAGCAGAAGAACAAACACCCAAAGAAACCATTACAAAATTCCAATTTTATGTAAATTCACAAAATCTACAAATTAAAATTTACGACCCCACAGAGGATTTATTGATTGATTTAAGTACTTGGCAAAAAAATGGAGGGAACTGAGACAGAAGACTGAAGACGGAAGACGGAAGACGGAAGACAGAAGACAGAAGACGGAAGACAGAAGACGGAAGACGGAAGACAGAAGACAGAAGACGGATAACTGATAACTGTCAACTGTCAACTGACAACTATTTCAGCTTTATTCCAAATCTGCTCAACATTTTCTTTTCAAATGCCCAAAAGAATTTGAATTGCCCGAACAAGGTGCCAAAAATAATTAAAAGCACTTGATATACAGGTAGAATTAGCAAAATTCTTACTGGCCAATACACATACAAAGGCAATGTTTGAGTAGTGATATTCAAATATTCTAAAATGGGTCTTGCCACTTTTACTGAAGTGCTACCGGTAATGGCAAAAACAATAAAAATAATTGTCATTTGAAAATTACTTTCTATCCCCCATTTTATTTTTAGCTTTTCCCACATAATGCAATAAAATTCTATTATTTTTAAAAATTGAAGCACAAATATATTACATATTCTCTAATTCTTTGAAAATTATACCTAAATGCTTGCCCCCTACTACACCGAAACTGAAATTGAAGCTGGATTAGACGAAGCTGGAAGAGGTTGTTTGGCAGGACCTGTGGTGGCTGCAGCGGTGATTTTACCTAAAGATTTTTACCATCCTTTGCTTAACGATTCTAAGCAACTTACTCATTTACAAAGAGAAACGCTTTACGAGGTAATTATTGAAAATGCTTTAGCTTTTAGTATTCAAGAAGTGAGTCATGAAATAATAGACCAAATAAATATTTTAAATGCCAGTTTGCTTGCCATGCACCATTGTGTAGATGCGTTGACTATAAAACCCAATTTATTATTGATAGACGGAAATAGATTTAAGCCCTATCCATTTATTCAACATGTTTGTATTGTAAAAGGCGATGCAAAATTTGCTTCCATAGCGGCGGCATCAGTTTTAGCCAAAGTGCACCGTGACCGCTTAATGACCCATTTGCATTCCCAATTTCCTCACTATGCTTGGGACAAAAATGCTGGCTACCCCACCAAAAAACACAGAGAAGGCATTCTAAATCATGGCACTAGCCCTTATCACCGACTTAGTTTTAGGCTGTTAGCGAAGGGGGTTGAGAGTTGAGAGTTGAGAGTTGAGAGTTGAGAGTTGAGAGTTGAGAGTTGAGAGTTGAGAGTTGAGAGTTGAGAGTTGAGAGTTGAGAGTTGAAATGTAATCTTGCAGATTACCAAGGAGCTACGCAGTCATTCTTGGTCGCAAAATGTAAAACTCATTGTGATACAGAATTCTTAAAAGCCTAATGATGAAATAATTAGTATTTGGAAAAATTCAAATAACGGTTTTTTAAATCACTTATTTGGGTTAAATGCTTTGTATCTTTTTTCTTTATCAAATCCATTTTCGTCTCCGTACCAACTTACATTTTTTCTATTTTTAGAATAAATTAATTTTCTAGTTCGGCTTCCATTTTCATTATAGTAAATCCATTTACCAATTCTAA
>Ga0214921_10002527_pt1 | contig 29589 bp, 40 predicted proteins | sample LL1505_MetaG_FD_177992 | JGI IMG/M metagenome (GOLD analysis project Ga0214921, IMG submission 177992) | Freshwater microbial communities from Lake Lanier, Atlanta, Georgia, United States - LL-1505 | ecosystem: Environmental > Aquatic > Freshwater > Lake | place: USA: Georgia | collected...
TCGATACCGCAAAATTCCGCACCGCCTTCGGGCTTCACTTGCCCGATTGGACGCACGGGGTCGATCAGGTGCTCGATGTGCTTTTGGAAAAGTGAGGAGTTACTCGGACAAGGACATCGCCCAACTTTTTTGACATAATGACAGAATTAGAAAATTTCTGATATGACTCCCTCGCGCGAGGAACTCAGCCAGCCTAGCCCTCGACCAGTCGCTACTCGTCCAAGCGCATCTACATAAGCTCGAGCCGGGAGATCAATTTCAAGGCGAATAAATAACCACTAAATAATGAATCAGCACTTCGAACTTAGTTACACTTGGCGTCTTTTTTACACCTTGACTTGGACAAATTTCAAGATGCGCTATTATGGCAGCATCTTGGGTTATATTTGGTCCTTGCTTAAGCCATTAGCGCTTTTCGGCGTGCTTTACATCGTGTTCACGATGTTCATGAAACAGAGTGCACCTCATTATAAATTATTCCTTTTGCTTGGTATCATTCTCTGGAATTTCTTTGTCGAGGCCACCACTGCCGGTATGAATGGCTTTATTGGAAACTACACCCTCATTCGGAAAGTTTATCTGCCTCGTATCATTCTGGTTGCATCCGCTGTTTCGAGCGCTTTTCTGGGGCTGTTGTTTAATTTGGTGATCTTTTTTGTATTCGCCCTCATTGACGGTCTCTCCTGGCATCTGCGCATGCTGTGGTTTTTGCCATTTGTGCTTGCGGTTTATCTTTTAGCCATGGGAACCGGGCTTATTCTCAGTATTATTGTCGTGAAAATCCGGGATACCATTAATCTTTGGGAGGTAGCCGTGCAGCTCGGCTTTTGGCTCACGCCGGTGATGTATCCCATGAGCAGCGTGCCAGAAAAATGGCGCTTCTATGTTTATCTTAATCCGATGAGCGGTATTTTGGATTACTCGCGGAATTTCCTGGTTGGCACGGGTCAAGTGACACCAGTGGGATACGCCTATGTTATTGGCATCAGCCTTGCCTTGTTTGGCTTGGGAGTTTTTGTTTTCAAATGGAAGGAAGCCGAAATGACGGAGGACCTCTAATTTTATGCAACCCGCAATCACTGTAAAAAATCTTTCCAAAACCTTCCGTCTTCCGGGGGAGCGTCGTGGCACACTGCGCGAGCGGCTAATGAAATTTCATCAGCGCAATGAGGTAAAAGCTCGCAAGACGCTGGATGATATAAATTTCGAAGTCATGCAGGGCGAGTTCTTTGGCATTATTGGCCGAAATGGTTCAGGCAAATCTACACTGCTGAAAATCCTTGCCGGCATCTACCGACCCGACAAGGGAAGTGAAGTAACCATCCACGGGCGCATCGCCCCGATGCTGGAACTGGGAGTCGGGTTCAACCCTGAACTCACTGGCCGCGAGAATGTTTTCCTCAACGCCACGATTATGGGCATGACGCGGCAGGAAGTTTCGGACCGCTACGAGAAGATCGTGCGCTTCGCCGAATTGGAGCAGTTTATGGAGTTGCAAGTCAAGCACTACTCCAGCGGAATGTCCGTTCGCTTGGCCTTTGCCGTGGCCATGCAAGTCGATTCTCCAATCCTGCTTTTAGACGAAGTCCTCGCCGTCGGTGATTTTGTTTTTGCCGAGAAATGCTTCGCCCATTTTGAGGAATGCCGCCGGAAGGGGCGAACAATTATCTTAGTCACGCATAGTGCCGAATCGATGGAGCGCTTTGCCGATAGGGCCATGCTCATCCATCAATCCCGTTTGGAGGCAATAGGCAATCCTCACGAAGTCTTGCAGACATACCACGCATTAGGTTAATATTGAAAAATATGAGACTATCTCCCCAAATTTATTCTTCTATTAAAAGTCGTGTTCAGGAATCAATTCCAAGTGCTGATGTTTTTTTGTTTGGTTCTCGAGTGGATGATTCTGCTAAAGGTGGAGATATCGATTTATTGTTACTTACTGAAGAGAAGCTTCCATTGGTTTCCATTAACCGGATTCGAAGGCTTATTCTTAATGACATAGGCGAGCAAAAAATCGATATTGTTAATTTTACGAAATCCATAACACATCCATTTAAGAGCTTGGCGCTCGAATCTGTCATTCGACTATGAACGTTTCAAACCTTCAAAATTTACTGGATTTAAATTGGAACTTGCTCAAGCAAGCGCTGCCATCTTTCGAGCGATCGCTTGTTAAGTGTCGGAATCTTGATTTCTCGCCGCCAATCTCCTTTGAAACAGAAGAAAGCTTGTATGCTCTGTCTTCCAAGTTTTCTAGAGTATCCGATATCTACACACAGAAAGTTCTAAAAACCCTCATATTCCTTTTGTGAGAAGACGCGCCGACCTTTTTAGATAGAATCAATTTGTGTGAAAAGCTGGGAATTATTCCAAGCGCCGAAGAAATCATAGCAATTAGAGACATTCGCAATATCATTGCTCATGAATATCTCAGCGAAAATCTAGTCGAAATATACATGGAAATATTTAATTTTATTCATTTCATTTCGTCTGATTTGTGGTTTAAAAATCTTTCCATTATTTTGTAATTTTGTTAATTGACTCGCTACGCTCACCCTTTGGGTTGCCTAAAGCAGTCTTTCTCCGCTATGCTCCGATTCTGTCCAAGTCTTCATGAAAATTTCCATCGTCACGCCATCCTATAACCAAGCTGCGCATTTGGAGCAGACGATTCAGAGCGTGCTGCTTGCGGCGGATGGGTGTGGGGCGGAGCTGGAGTATGTGGTGATCGATGGCGGCTCCACCGATGGCAGTCGCGAGATTTTGGAGCGCCACGCGCACCGCTTTGCCTACTGGTGCAGCGAGAAGGATGCCGGGCAATACGCCGCCATTAACAAAGGCTTCGACAAGACCACCGGCGAGATCATGGGATGGCTGAACTCCTCCGACCTCTATTTTCCCTGGACCCTCTCCACCGTCCGGGAGATTTTTGAGAAGTTTCCCGAAGTCCAGTGGATTACCGCCTTGCGGAAGTTTTGTGTGCAGGAGGATGGCAGTTTCGAAGGCATGCAGAAAATGCCCGGTTTCGCCGGTTGCTGCTACTATGCCGGAATGCATGGAGGGCCAAAAAATTCCGACTTCATCCAACAGGAAACCGTATTTTGGCGCCGCAGCCTTTGGGAACAGATCGGTTCACGAATCCCAGACCGCTGCAAATTCGCCGCCGACTTTCATTTGTGGGGGGAATTCTTCAAGCATGCTCCGGTGTATGGAGTCGATGCGCCGCTTGCCGGCTTCCGCTTCCATGGCGACTCCCGCAGCACAGCCGATCGTTACATGGCTGAGGTCAATTCGTTGCTGGAGGATTGGAAAAAAACCGGCGCCCGCAAGCAGATCGGGCAGGGTTTTTGCACGATCATGCGGAATTGGGAAGATGGGAAAAGCTCTTGGAATACTCATCAGCATGGGGGGCATGAATATATTATTTTAAACAAAATACTTCAAATTGATAGCTTTTCTCAAAACATAATCTGGAAGTTATGTAGTGCATATTTTATTTTTATAAAACCTATATATTTTACTTTTCGCCTGTTGCTTTGGCCTATCCGCCGCAAGGCACCTTGGAATTATTGAATTTTAAAATTATCATGAAAATACTTATTACTGGCGGCACAGGTTCCTTTGGGAAAAAGTTTGTTGAGCTTTTGCTGAAGCGTCATCCTGATGTATCAAGGATCGTCATTTATTCCCGCGATGAATTGAAGCAATTCGAAATGGCCCAACACTATCCGAGTTCGAAGTATCCGAACCTCCGCTTCTTCATTGGTGATGTGCGCGACGGCGATCGACTTCGCCTGGCAATGGAGGGCGTTGATACAGTTGTGCATGCGGCCGCTCTTAAGCAAGTCCCTACAGCGGAATATAATCCCTTCGAATGTATCAAAACCAATGTGATCGGGGCGCAAAATGTCATCGAAGCGGCCATGGCCACGGGTGTTAATAATGTCGTTGCTCTAAGCACCGATAAGGCGGCAGCTCCGATCAATCTCTACGGCGCTACCAAGCTTTGCTCCGACAAACTCTTCATTGCAGCAAATAACATCCGTGGCCACCGCGATTTGAAATATAGTGTTGTTCGCTATGGAAATGTCATGGGGTCACGCGGATCTGTGATCCCATTTTTCATGGAAAAGCGGAAAACCGGCATCCTGCCTATTACCGACCCTGGCATGACGCGCTTCAATATCTCGCTGGAGGAAGGCGTGGATATGGTTTTTTTCGCCTTGGAAAACGCTCTCGGTGGGGAAATTTTTGTTCCAAAAATCCCATCCTATCGGATTACGGAAGTCGCTAAGGCGATTGGACCGGATTGCGAGCATCCAGTGGTTGGCATTCGCCCCGGTGAAAAATTGCACGAGGAAATGATCACTGCCTCGGATTCGCAAAATACCATCGAGACAGAGGATTACTATGTTATAGTTCCAAATTCTCAGGAAGGCTCTTATCAAAGTATTATGGAGAGATATCTCGCCCACTACAAGGCCAAGCACGTCACGCCCGGCTTCTGCTACTCATCTGGAGAAAATACGGATTGGTTGGATGCCTGCCAGATACAGGATTTGATCAAAAAACATGTTGATTCCAGTTTTGTGGTGAATGCAATAGCATAGATCGAATGGCGGAAGAGAATTAGCCAGGTAATTTCAATAAAATGATTGCGTTGGTGTTACAAAAAACCGAGTATGCCGTGATTGAGTTAAAAGCAGTTGACAACCCTAGATTATAGGCCATAATTCCAATATGATTCAGGCCAACATATCCACAATCAAAAACAATATCAGCCAGTTTATCGAAAAAGTCGCTTGTGGCGATGAGGTTGTAATTTCAGATAGGGATAAGCCAGTAGCCATGCTCATCCCTTTTACGCCTTCACAAGTTCGTGGGAATTGGTCTGCTCGAGTTGCTCAGTTGTCAAAACTTGGGCAATTGAAAAGACCTCGATTGGAATCTAATAGGGTTGCTGATATCGACCCTATCGAATCAATTGGTGGCAGTCAGCTCTCGGACTTGCTACTGGAAGAGAGGGGAGCCGGGCGATGAGGTTTTGGGATAGTTCGGCGATTCTTCCACTATTAGCGAAGGAAAGCACGACGCCGTCTCTCTTGGAACTCAAAAATCGGATCATGAAATCGTTCTTTGGTGGGGAACGGAAACAGAGTGCCTCTCTGCTCTTGCTCGCAGGGAGCGAGAGGGTGGCTTGGATCGCACAGCAGTATCGTTGGCGGAGGAGAATTTGGCAAAAATTCTTAGCCGTTCCTACGAGGTGCAACCTACCACGGAGGTTCGTCGCATTGCTCGTCGTCTTCTGATGACTCATCCCCTGCGTGCAGCCGACGCTCTCCAACTCGCCAGCGCCTTGTTTTTTTCCGGAATTCAAGTGCCGGAATTGCCATTTGTCACTCTTGACAAAAACCTTGCTTCCTCGGCAGGCAAAGAGGGATTTTCTCTCATTTCGATCGAAAGGACAAATTGAACATGATCCCTTACGGCAGACAGGCCATTTCCGAAGACGATATCGCAGCGGTCGTCCGTTCGCTTCGCTCGGATTTCTTGACCTGCGGTCCAGAAGTCGAGGCGTTTGAGAAGGAATTTGCCGCTTTCGTCGGCGCGAAGCATGCGGTGGCAGTTTGCAATGCCACGGCGGCCTTGCACGTGGCCATGCAAGTGCTCGGTATCGGAAAGGGAGATCGGGTTGTGACATCGCCAAATACCTTTGTGGCATCCGCCAATTCCGCTGCGTATGTCGGAGCCACGCCGGATTTTTCCGATATCGATCTGAAATCCTACAATCTCGATCCTGTGGTATTGGAGCAAGATTGGAAGTCTGATACCAAGGCCGTTGTCGCGGTGGACTATGCCGGCCAACCCTGCAATATGCCGGAGATTTCCCGGATTGCTCACAGTCGTGGGGCTTATGTCATCGAGGACGCCTGTCACGGCACTGGCGGTGGCTTTGAAGCTGAAGGGCGAAAATGGAAACTTGGCGGGCATCCATGGGCAGATATCACCACATTTTCATTCCATCCGGTCAAAACACTCACGACTGGCGAAGGTGGCATATTGCTGACCGAAAATGACGAATGGGCCGCAAAAGCCCGATTACTCCGCACCCACGGCATTACACGAAATCATGATGAATTTACAGGATTAGATGATCAGTTGCCTCAGGTTTCAGGTCTCTGGTCTCTGCTTTCTGAATTCGGCCCTTGGTATTACGAAATGCAGGAACTCGGCTACAACTACCGCATTACCGATCTCCAATGCGCCCTTGGTCGTAGTCAACTCAAGCGCCTGCCCGAATTCATCACCCGCCGGCAACAAATCGTCGCCCACTACAATGAAGCCCTCGCCAACCTCGACTGGTTGAAAACGCCCGCCCTCGACTTCGCTTCACCAGCCACTCGACACCAGACACCCGCTACAGGCTCTGATTTTAGTTATCAGCTATCAGACCTCTCCCTGCACCTCTACACCCTCCAAATCGATTTTCCGCGTCTTGGCAAAACCCGCACTGAGGTCATGCAGGAATTGAGGGAACAAGGCGTCGGCACCCAGGTCCTCTATATTCCTGTTTACCTGCAGCCTTGGTATCGCCGCACCTACGGCTACGCGTCTGGAAAATGCTCGAATGCCGAGCATTTTTATGCCCGCGCTCTCAGCTTGCCGCTTTTTCCTTCTATGACTGATGCAGATGTGGAAAAAGTGGTGGCATCAGTTAAAAGTCTTGCTAAACAATCTTAAAATCATATCTGCATTTACTAAATCTATCACAAAATGAATCAGTTAATTCAAGAAACTCTTGAGCAAAAAAAGATACTAATTCATAAGCTTTGCGATGAAGTGAAGGTGCGGGAACTTAGGCTTTTCGGATCAGCCCTTTCCGATCGCTTCGATCCAACAAGCAGTGACTTGGATTTTGTCGCGGACTTTCACCAACCGGATGCTCCCGGTATTGCTGACCGCTTCATGGCATTGGCCACTGGATTAGAAGCCATTTTCGAGCGTCATGCAGACCTCACCACACGACCAGCCATTAAAAACCCCGTTTTTCGGCGAATCATCGAAGAATCAAGTATTCCGCTCTATGCAGCCTGAAATCCACAAGCTTCTTCTTGATATCCAGTTTGCGCTTTTGGAAATCCAAGAATTTACCGCTGGAATGAATCTTTCTTCTTATCAAGCGGATTCCAAAAGCAAAGCTGCCGTAGAGCGGAAGTTTGAAATTATTGGAGAAGCATGCTCACGAATCAGAAACGATTTCCCTGAGGAATTTGAGAAAATTCGCAATGGCCATCAAATTATTGGGTTTCGAAACCGTCTTATCCATGGTTATGATAGTGTGGATGATGCGATTGTATGGGATGTTCTCCAAACGAAATTGCCCGATTTACTTAGAGGTGTGGAAGAGTTGCTTTCAATCGGGGGTTGAGGGGGGCTGAGAAATCATGCAAACCATCGCCATCATTCCTGCCCGTGGGGGAAGTAAGAGAATTCCTCGGAAAAATATTCGCCCGTTTTGCGGCAAGCCGATGATTGCTCGTTCGATCGAGGCTGCACTTGAGAGCGGAGTTTTCGATGCCGTGGTGGTTTCCACCGATGATGAAGAGATCGCTGCGGTTGCTGAGTCTTGCGGTGCACAGGCCCCGTTTCGCCGCACGCCCGAATTGTCGAATGACCACGCCGCCACAATCCCGGTGATTGCTCACGCCATCCGCTGGTGCGAGGAAAATCGCACACCCGTGGAATTCGCCTGTTGCATCTACGCCACAGCGCCATTTCTCCGGGCCGAGTTTCTCCGCGAGGGATTCCGGACTCTCAAAGATAAACCAGATGCCGAGTTCGCATTCAGCGTCACCAGTTACGCATTTCCGATCTTTCGTGCCATTCAGCTTGGAGAAAGTGGGCGAGTGGAAATGTTTTGGCCTGAGAATGAAATGAAGCGCTCGCAGGATCTGCCAGAGGCTTTGCACGATGCCGGTCAATTTTACTGGGGGCGCAAAAATGCATTTTTGGAAAACGCCGGTGTTTTCACTGCAAGGTCCTATCCAGTCGTCTTGCCGCGACATCTGGTTCAAGACATTGACACTCCCGAAGATTGGGAGCGCGCTGAGAGGATGTTTCAATCGATCTGATCCATGGCACTGCTATTCGAATGGGATGAAGAAAAGGCGACCGCTAATGCCATCAAGCATGGAGTTGCCTTCACCGAAGCGGGCACAATTTTTGGAGATGAACAATCAATCACGATCCCGGACTTGAAGCACTCGCAAGACGAGCCCAGATTTATTACCATGGGAATGTCTCAAGCTGGCCGATTGTTAGTGGTTATTCACACGGAACGAGGCAACCATTTAAGAATTATCAGCGCGCGACCAGCAAGCCGCAAAGAAAGAAACCAATATGAAAAAGTCCAAAGCTAAAAAAGAAACGATGCTCGCCGAGTATGATTTCAGCGCAGGCACCAAAGGCAAATACGCCAAGCTCTACCAGCAAGGCACGAACTTGATCTTGTTGGAGCCTGATGTCGCCGAAGCTTTTCCGGATTCAAAATCCGTGAATGATTCCTTGCGCGCTCTTGCCTCCATCATCCAAGTCCGATCGAAAGCCCTCGCTGCCAACTGATATATTGAACCTAAAAGCCAACGGAGTCGGCTGTAGCGGGTAATGAGTAACTGGTATCGCGCGTGGCATTCGCGGAAAATTATGAGGACTTACCAGAGGCTTGGCATGATGCCGGTCAATTTTACTGGGGGCGCAAAAATGCGTTCTTGGAAAACAAAGGAGTTTTCACCGCCAAATCCTATCCCGTCATCCTCCCGCGAAATCTGGTGCAAGATATTGACACTCCCGAAGACTGGGAACGCGCCGAGAGGATGTTTCTCGCCTCATAAAACTGAATAATAATGAAATCCTATGAAAAACAATTTCATAGGATGATTTAAAAAACCTCTTGAAAAACATTTCAAAAGATAGAAATTCTTCCCATGCTCACGCTCGATAAAAAAGTGCTAAATATTTAATAAAATCTGGTTAAAATATTTCGAAATTAAAATGAACACGCTGACACTCGACTACCCCGAATCCCTGCCAGATAGCGCTCGTTTGTCGCGGCGCGAGTTCGAAAAATCCATGCGTTTTGCCATGGCGGCGAAGCTCTTCGAGTTGGGGCGAATTTCTTCCGGCCAGGCGGCTCAACTGGTGCCTATGGATCGCTACACTTTCCTTAAATCTCTTGGCGAAGCAGGCGTGGCTGCGATTCAATGGGATACTGATGAATTTGCAAGCGAAGCCGACAATGCTTGACATCGTAATCAACACAGGGCCGTTGATTGCCATGGTTGCGGCCACCGGGAACCTTAACTGGCTCCCGAGTCTGTATGGTCGTATTGTGATTCCCTACGAAGTTCTACTGGAAATCGAAGCAGGTGGACCGAGGAATCTTGAAATCATCGCTCTGCGCGCTATAGAGCGCCAAGTTTTGATCGGAGGCCAATCAACTCAAATTGATGCAGCGATGCTCCGCGAGCTTGACCTTGGAGAATCGAGTGTCATATCCAGCGCATTGATTCATGCGATAGACACTGTAGCCATAGATGAGAAAGCTGGCAGAAGATTGGCGCGAATTCACGGGTTGAAAGTTACCGGATCAATTGGTATCCTTCTCAAAGCAAAAAGGCATAATTTCATTCCTAATCTTGGTGAATGCATCGTTCGCATGCGCGCTCACGGAATCTGGATATCTGAAGAGTTAATTCAAGAAGCTTTAAACCGCGCAAACGAATCATGATCAATTGGTCGATTAGCCCGCCCTCCGCCATCAGATCTCCGCTATCAGTCATCGGCTAAAAGCCTCCTTTCAGTCTTTCAGGTTTTCAGCTTTCTCTCCTTAATGCCTTCCACCCTCCTCATCCGCGCAGATGCCAGTGTCTCGATCGGCACGGGGCACATCATGCGAATGATTGCTCTTGGCCAGACTTGGCAGGCCCAAGGTGGGGAGGTGCATTTTCTCTGCGCTCAGATTACTCCGGCGCTGGAACATCGCTTGGCAAACGAGGGCTTCCACCTTTCGCGAATTCATGCCGCTATGGGCAGCCAAGAAGACCTGACCGAGACGCTGCACTTAATCTCCGAAACACTCCAAGCCGACTGCCAAAACGCGCGAGTCGTTCTGGATGGCTACCACTTCGGCTCGGATTACCAACTTGGGATCAAGGGGGCGGGATTTAAATTGCTGGTCGTCGATGATTATGGCCATGCGGATTTCTACCATGCCGATTGGGTGCTGAACCAAAACATCTCCGCCCGTGAGGAGCTCTACGCCAAGCGCAGCCCAGATAGCAAACTTTTGCTTGGGCCAAAATTTGCGATGCTACGAAAGGAATTCCTGGCTTACAAAGGCTGGCAACGCGAAATCGCTCCCGTGGCAAATAAAATCCTTGTCACACTGGGTGGCTCCGATCCGGATAATGTCACCCTTAAAGTGATCCAAGCGCTAATCGATTTGGATCTGCATGCCAAAGTCGTCATCGGCGGAAGCAATCCAAACCTGCGCGAAATCGAAAATTTCCTCCATAGCCAAAAGGACAGCACGGCTTTGATTGAGGTGATGGTTAACGCCACAAACATGCCGGAACTCATGGTTTGGGCGGATTTGGCCCTCGCCGCGGGCGGTTCTACTGCGTGGGAACTCTCGTTCATGGGACTGCCGAGCCTGTTCGTGATTTTGGCAGACAATCAGGTTGGTATTGCGACGGAATTGGAAAATGCGGGGTTTGGAGTTTGTCTAGGGAAAGGTATTGATTTGGGAATGGACGCATTTTCTGAAAGAATGTCCACGCGCGAGCAGAATCCCAATATTTTTTTTGATTTCATGAACAATAAATCATTGCGACAACAAATCTCATTGGATTGCAAAAATCTGGTAGATGGCGGCGGGGCAAAACGCCTAGCCGAGATTTTTCAAGAAAAGAAATGAACTTCCCGCGAGCACTCTTGGTTGCCGAGATCGGCATTAACCACAATGGCGACATATCCCTTGCGGAGGAAATGGTCCAGGCCGCCGCCGATGCCGGAGCGGATGCAGTGAAATTTCAAAATTATCGAACAGAAGATTTTTTATCCGACCATTCCCTCACATACACCTATACCAGTCAAGGGCAGGAAATCACTGAGTCCCAGTTCCAAATGTTCAAGCGTTGCGAGCTTTCCCGAGCCGATCTCGACCATCTAAAGAAATGCTGTGATTTCGCTGGCGTCGAGTTTTTCAGCACACCCACCAGCAATGAGGGAATCGAGGATCTCAAGCAAGTGGGAGCCTCGTGGCTCAAAAATGGTTCCGATTATCTCGGCCACTTGCCACTTATCCGAGAAATGGCCCGTAGCGGAATACCGACAATTCTCTCTACCGGTATGGCTACAGAGGAGGAAATCACCGATGCGGTCGCGGCCTTCCGCGCAGCTGGCGGCCACGACCTTGTCCTGCTCGCCTGCACCTCGGCTTATCCCACGCCATCGGATAACCTGCACCTGCGCCGCATCACCACCCTGGCTCAAAAGTATGCGTGCCCTGCCGGATTCAGTGACCACTCCGCAGGCTGGGAAGCCGCCGTGGCTGCCGTTTGTGCGGGAGCTTGCATGGTTGAGAAACATTTCACCACGGATCGCCATCTGCCAGGACCCGATCAGTGGTTTTCTTCCACGCCGGAGGAATTTGCCGAGCTCGTCCGCAGGGTGCGCGAGGCGGAAGAAATGCTTGGCTGTGGCGATTTGCGACCTACCCGCGCCGAAGCCCAAGCCCGCGAAAATTTCCGGCTCTCCTGCACGGCCGCGCGTGATATTCCCGCTGGAACTGTTTTGAAAGTGGAAGATATATCTTTTCGCCGTCCAGCAACCGGATTGCCTCCGAGCAAAATAGAAAGTCTGCTTGGGCATTCTCTCGTCGTTGGGGTTCGTAGGGGAGAAGCTTTTCAATTGGCTCACATCGCAAAGTAACCATAATGATAACAAACCCCGATCCTGTCTGGGAATCCGAGATTTATTCCCAAGGTCACCATCTTAATCTTTACCCGTTCGATGCGGTGGTGAGTTTCCTTTTCCGGTGGCGGCCTCGTGACAAGGCTCGCGGGGGAACGGATGTTTTGGAAATCGGTTGTGGTGCATGCAACAACCTCTGGTTTGCGGCCCGAGAAGGGTTCCGTGTTGCTGGTATTGATGGCAGTGAATCTGCCATCTCTTTTGCGCAAAAACGCTTCGAATCCGAAAAGCTTAGTGGCGACTTGAGGGTCGGGAATTTTCTTTAACTGCCTTGGGGAAATGAAACCTTTGACATCGGAATTGACAGGTGTTCAGTTGTTTGTGTTGGCCATGATGCACAGCGCATTGCTGTCGAGGAAATGTGACGCGTTCTTCGACCTGGCGGCATCTTCTTTTTCAATGGATACAGCGATGAACACACCAGTGCCCAATCCGGAGAACCCTTGCAAGATGGTCGGATCGCCAATATCCATGCAGGCACACTTACGGGAGTCGGAGCTCTCGGGTTCAACTCCAAAAGCCAAGTCGATGCGCTGTTCGCCAACGCTTGGGAAATCCTCAAAATGGAACACTTGAGTTTAAAAGATGTTTCACCCCAAGGAACTGGAATTCATACCGAGTGGCGGGTGGTAGCTCGCAAAAAATGAAATCCTCAATTAAGGATTCGAAAATCCGTTTGCGCCCTGCCGCCCCCGAAGATTGCGATTTAGTGTTTGGGTGGCGGAATCTTCCTGAAATTATAGCACTAGGTAGCAGTCAGAAACCTGTGGGTGCTCTCGAGCATTCGGATTGGTTTGGATTAATTTTAAGATCAAAAAATTGCCGCCTTTTTATCATTCTTCTTAATGATGTGCCGATTGGTCAGGTGCGCTTTGAGATTAAAGAAAATAATTACGCAGAAATTTCAATTTTTCTCATTACTGGATTTACAGGTAAGGGATTGGGGGTTATATCTATAATTAAAAGTTGTGGGCTTGCATTCGCTTCTTTTCCAGAAGCCTCTTGCATAGTTGCATTCGTGCGGAGAAATAATGTTTTTAGTTTAGGGGCTTTTAGGAAAGCGGGTTTTAAAATCGATAATATCGGTGCTCAGCGTTTGGATCATTTGCGTTTAAATTTAGCTCGTTGATGAATATCATTCCTCATAATCAACTTCTGCATGGTGAAGAAGAGGTCATAGCCGTGTCCGAGGTAGTGCGTTCTGGAATATGGGCTGGAAGCCCTTTGATCGACTCAATTGAGTCCCGTTTTGCCAGTGCCGCCGGAACCAAACATGCTGTTGCCGTTGGAACGGGTTTAGGCGGGCTTCGACTGGCCTTGCGAGCAACTGGCATTGAATCAGGCGATGCTGTGGCTGTGCCTGGCTATTCCTGTGTTGCACTCGCAAATGCCGTGCTTTCTTGCGGAGCCGAACCGATTCCTGTTGAAATTGATCGGAGCACTCTCAACATCTGCCCAAAGTCACTCATGGAAACGGTCCGTGCCAATCATCCCCGGATTCGAGCTGCGATTGCCGTGCACACATTTGGATGTCCTGCGGATATGAAGAAACTGGCCGAAGCGGGTGTGCCATTGATCGAAGATTGTTCCCACGCGTTCGGCCGGAGCGGGTTTGGAAGTTATGGCCATGTCGCCCTCATGTCTCATTATGCAACCAAGCTCGTCGGTGCAGGTGAAGGGGGCATGGTTTTTACGAACGATTCGGGCATCATGGAAAAAATCCGTAATGCCCGAGATTACACCGACCTTCCACCTGATGGTGGTCGATTGAATGATAAACCGAGTCCCTTCACGGCCGCGATTGCAGGCTGCCAACTGGATAGACTTCCGGGATTTTTAGTTCGTCGCGATCACTTGGCTGAACGATATCACAATTCGCTCATCGGTGTTGCCGGTGAGGGTCTTTGTCGCTTGCCCGTGAAAAAGTCCGGTCGGGTTTGGTATCGCTACACCTTGCAGTTGCCTTGGGATGTCGATGAAGTCATTTCGGCGATGCGTGCCTGCGGAGTTGTATCCGCCAAGCCAGTCGATCCTTGGTGCGAAGCTCCTGGAGAGTATTGCGCCGAAGCTTTTTCTCGAACGATTTCTTTGCCAATCTATCCCGCCTTGACCGATAACATGCAAGATCGCGTAGTGAATGCCTTCCTCCAAGCCATAGTTTAATCCATGAGCAATTCCTCGTTCGAAAATATAGCAAACTTTTACAATGGCCGTGTTCAGACTTTTGGTCACGATCCGCGAGCCTGCGACTACGGTCGTGCCGAATCACAGCAACGCAAATTTGCCGTTCTGTCCCAAATGACGGATTATTCCGAAGCAACAGTTTTGGATGTTGGGTGTGGTTTTGCGGACTATGGCGAATACCTTTTGAAGAGATACCAAGGAGTTGAATACCACGGACTGGATCTTTCTCAAGAAATGATCGCCAAAGCTCGCTTGGCACGGCCCGAGTGGGATTTGCGCGTCGGCAACATCCTTGAACTGCCACAGGATGAGGCTTATGACATCATCACGGCAAACGGAATTTTTTATCTGCTCGGGGAGGGGGCTGATTCCCTCATGCAAAAAATTGTTGCTGAAATGTATATACGCGCCCGTAAAGGGGTTGTTTTCAACTCTCTCAGTAGCTGGGCCAGCATACATGAAAAGGGGGAATACTATGCTAATCCGTTGGCGGTCGTGGAATGGTGTCGCAAACTTTCCCCGTGGATAACCCTCAGGCACGACTATTTGCCCCATGATTTTACCATCTTTATTTCAAAGGAGCCATCGGTTCTATGATTGTATCCATCAACCAGCCGGCCTATTTGCCTTGGTTGGGATACTTTGAGCGTATCGCCCGTTCCGATATCCATGTAGTTTTGGATCATGTCCAATTCGAAAAAAATAGCTTTATAAACCGGAATAAAATTCGCATTAAGGAAGGAACAGCGTGGCTCACCATCCCGCTGGCAACCAAAGGCAAGTTTGGAAACCTCGAAATTCAAAGCTTGGAGTTTGCCCAAGAAGATAAATGGCTAAAAAAGCACTGGGCTTCTCTAAAAATGAATTATATCAAGACCCCCTATTTTGACAAGCTCGAGGCTTCTTACGAAGCTATCTACTCGCGTGAGTGGAGTTGCTTTATGCCATTTGCGCGCACACTGCTGACACAGCATCTTTCCGATTTAGGAATCAATACGCCGTTGGTTTTTAGTTCGGAAATGGAAATCATCGGTCACAAATCGGATTTGGTTTTAAACATATGCAAGTCACTCTCTGCCAAATCATATCTTTCTGGTTCTCAGGGCCGGGCCTATATAGATGAAAAGGCTTTTCTAGATTCAGGCATTTTCCTTCAATATCAGGATTACCAGCACCCAACTTACAAGCAGGCGTGGCCGGGCTTCGAATCTCACTTGGGTATACTCGACCTGCTTTTTAATCACGGTCCCGACAGTTTGCAAATCTTAATGGGCAATCAATCACAACAAACATGAAAACATTGATTATTGCAGCACATCCCGACGACGAAGTTTTGGGTTGTGGGGGCACGATTGCCAAGCTCGCCGCGCAAGGTGAGGAAGTTCACATTTTGATTCTCGCGACGGGCCTCACTTCCCGAGCTGGATTCGATATGGCAAAAGACGCTGATGCTTTAAAAATTCATCTTGAGAGGGCCAGTCGGGCAGGTGCCTTGCTCGGAGCTAAGAATGTGAATTTCGGCGGACTCCCAGACCAAAAGATGGATACGCTCCCACTTTTGGAAGTCACTCAGCGTATTGAAGCGGAAATTGAATCGATCAAACCACAAACCATCTTCACCCATCACGGAGGAGATCTCAACATGGACCATGTCATCACCTTCCGCGCTACCCTCACAGCCACCCGGCCCATGTCAGGAAGCGTGGTGAGAGCCGTGTATACCTACGAGGTTCCGTCATCCACTGAGTGGGCCTTCCAAAAGTTCGAGCCAAAATTCCAGCCGAATCTGTTCCACGATATTGGCGAAACAATCGAAAAAAAAATCCAAGCCATGCAAATTTACGAAAGCGAAGCCCGAGAATTTCCACATCCTCGCTCGCCTCAATCGTTGCAAGCCATAGCGCATCGATGGGGAAGTGTCGTGGGGCTAGATGCAGCAGAGGCTTTTGAACTAGTAAGAGAGATAAAATGAAAAATTTTAAGGTAAAGAGCCGTTCGATAGGAACTCAGTTTGCCAGTTACATCATTGCCGAGATGTCAGTCAACCATGGTCAGAGCTTTGAGAGCGCATCAGAACTCGTTCGCGCCGCAAAGCAAGCTGGTGCCGATGCGATCAAACTTCAGACTTACACGCCGGATACGATGACTATAAGCTCGCGCCGCTCAGAATTCCTCATCGGCAAAGGCACCCTTTGGGAAGGTCGGAACCTCTACGAGCTATATGCTGAGGCTTATACCCCTTGGGAATGGCAGCCCAAACTTAAGGCAGAAGCCGAAAAACTTGGCATGGATTGTTTTTCGACACCGTTTGATGATACAGCTGTGGATTTTCTGGAAGAAATGAGTGTTCCCGCCCACAAAATAGTCTCCTTTGAGCTGGTCGATACCGAGCTTCTGAAAAAAGTAGCCGCTACTGGGAAGCCTGTCATCATGTCCACCGGTTTGGCCACTTTGGCAGAGATCGACGAAGCCGTGCGCACGCTCCGCGAAGCCGGATGCACCCAACTCGCCCTGCTCAAATGCACCAGCGCCTACCCGTCCTTGCCAGAGGACATGAACCTCCGCACCATCCCGCATTTGGCCGAAGCTTTCCAAGTGCCCGTGGGTCTCTCCGACCACACGCTGGGAATCGCCGTCCCTGTCGCAGCCGTGGCTCTCGGAGCCTGCATCATCGAAAAACACCTGACTCTACGCCGTAGCGATGGAGGTCCAGATGCCGCATTCTCCCTTGAGCCAGCCGAATTCCGCGCGATGGTCGACGCTGTCCGCGTTGCAGAAAAAGCCCTCGGCAAGGTCAGCTATGAAATGAGCGAAAAAGAGCAAGCTAGCCGAGTCTTCCGCCGCTCGCTCTTTGTTGTGAAAGACATGAAAGCAGGCGAGGAATTTACCCGAGAGAATGTGCGCTCGATTCGGCCCGGGCATGGGATGCCAGTTAAGGAATTGGATCGAGTCCTAGGAAAAATAGCCAAATCCGATTTACAACGCGGAACCCCGCTTTCCGAAGAACAAATCAGATTTACCAATTGATTTTATTCACATCCAATGGATTCCATTCAAAATACAATTTCAGCAAACATAGTCGCTGATAGTTTTGAGTTTTCCAAACATGCGGTTGATCAGATGATGCATAGGCGAATTCTTGTGCATGAGATTAAAGAAGCTCTGGCTATACCAGAAATTTTGGAACACTATCCGAATGACAAATACGGTCCGAGTTGTCTTGTTTTGGGGTTCTCTTCAAAAGGAAGACCTCTACATGTCGTATGCACATACCCCGAACGGGAGATTTTAAAAATCATCACTATTTATCAACCAGATCCTAAGTTATGGCTTGAATTTCGGACGAGACTAAAAGATTATTAAAATATATGATTGAAACAAAAGTTACCTATACTTTGGAGCAAGATGGGCATTTTTATTTAGTCGAGAATGTGCCCGCCCGAATCTCTCCCGAAACCGGCGAACAATTTTTCTCTCCCGAAACCGTTCAGCGTTTGCAGTCTTTTATACTTCAAAATAAAACGCCAAATAAAGTCGTGCAGACGCCAGTTTTTGAATTTGCTGTTTAAAATCTGATCTCGACTTTGGAGGTCTGCGAGGAATTCACCCGCGAGAATGTGCGCTCCATCCGCCATTAGACTCGGAGCTGCTTAGACAAGGTCCAAAAATAAGGTTGACATGGCATTTGGAATATATGTGTATGTATGTATGAGAGTGACTCTGATCTTAGACGCCCAACTCATTCGACGCGCAAAGCGAGAGGCGGGAGATAAGGGAGCGACTCTGAGTGAGTTGGTGAACAGAGCGCTTAGGAATTATTTTTTTACCAAACCCGATGAGGGAAAACAGGTGGTCTTTACAATGCCCGTCTTCGGTGAAGCGATTCATCTTCACCAAACAGCCATGCAGTTGGCCGAACTCCGGGATGAAGGGCGCTGAGTTCCAATGCTAATGCCGGATGTCAATATTTTGGTTTATGCGCATCGTCGAGAGGATCCCAGCCATGAATTCTATCGCGCATGGGTTGAGCGTTTGGCTAATGGAAATGAACCATTTGCCTTGTCGGCTATCGTAGCCTTTGCCTTCATGCGCATTGTCACCCATCCGCGTTTTGCTCCTGTCCCCACACCGCGCCATCAAGCCTATGCTGTCATCGACTCCTTGGCGACATTGAGGCATTGCCAATGGATCAACCCCGGCGAAAACCACTGGAAACTGGTAAAGGAATTCTGTGATGCAGCTAGTGCGCAAGGCAAGTTGGTGGCTGATGCTCAGCACGCATCGGTCGCCTTGGAGCATGGTTGCAGATGGGTAACCCGCGATACAGATTTTGAGGCTTTCCGCTCGGTCGGCTTGCGTCTGGAAATTCTTCAGCCTGAATGAACCCGATCAGTGATTTCCTTTTCCAGCTTACCAAGGAAGAGGTTCAATCTTTGATATCGCAATCTGCGATATCAAAAACGGGGCGGGGTGGCCGCAGGTCGCTTCCCTGGGCTTTTACAGAGCATGGTGCCCTACAAGCAGCCAATATTCTGAACAGTCCAGCGGCTTCTGCGATGAGTGTCTATGTGATCAGAGCATTTATTCGACTGCGCGATGAACTCGCTGCCAATGCAGCATTGGAAAAACGCCTCGCCGTTATTGAAAAGACACTGACCGAGCATGATAATACGCTGCGCGATGTCATTTTGAAAATTCGCCCCTTGTTATTGCCCCCAACCGAACCCAATAAGCGCAGAATTGGATTTCATACCAATGATTAGCATCAAGTGGAGCATTCTGTCGTTAAAGAATTGGATCGTATCTTGGGCCGAAAAGCCAACACGAATTTGGAACGAGGAATGCCGCTTTCGGATAACCTGTTAGATTAAGCAAAATTTAATGATCTACCCTGACTTATATGGTGCTTTTGATATTGCTCGCGAATATTGTGGTTTTTCGCAATTTCCAAGTCCTAAACCGACAACTGATCGTCTCATGTGGCAACATGGGGTTATTTGTTTCGATATAAAGATTCCTGAGCAAGGTTTTGGAGCGCCAATTCCATCACCAGAAACAAGAAAACTACTTGCAACTAAAAAACTATTAAAATTTTACGAAAAAAGAAATATTTCGCATTCATATGCAATAGGGTTGCCAGTGGTTTACCTTCCTGATGTAACGATCAAGAGAAAAGAGAATACTCTTATAGTCTTTCCTGGACATGGCGTTCCGGGATCATCCATGAGTGAGGAAATTAATAAAAATTATGCAAAATACATCCTAAGCATTGCTGATAAATTTGAAAACGTTGAGGTTTGTATTTTTGGTCCTGATTTCGACCGCAAAGCGCGTATCCGAGGCATTTTTGAGGAGCATGGCTTTAAGATCGTTCGTGGTGTGGATGATTCCAAATTTGCCTTGCATGAGCAAAAAAAACGACTACTTGGTTTTTCTCATGTGACTTCAAACGTTATGGGATCGCACATTTCTTATGCGGCATCATATGGATGCAAGGTTAGCATTGCAGGGCCAATTCATGAATACCAGAGAGAGCATCTGGAGAATATAGAGTTTTATAAATTATTTCCAACCGCTTTAGAAATTGTTACAAATTACTCGGAAACATCACTCCGATCTTATTTCTCATGGCTTTTTTGCGACCCTCATGAGGCTAAGACTTGTGAAGCATGGGGCAATGAACAAATTGGTTTGGATTGCAAACTTTGTCCCATGGAAATGTGCAAACTCTTTCAGTGGACAATTCCAAATGTTCTTAAATCAAAAATCAAGCTGAGCGAAAAAATAAAATTCTTATTACGACAAGCAATATGATTCTTGACAAATCAAAATCCTATAAAAGACCTTGATGCATGTTTAAAAAAATCGTAAGAAAACTCCAACAAATTACAAACAATATTTTTAATGTTGCAAGCTCACCTTGTGAAAATGCTAATCAAAATTCAAGAAAAGAAATTTTGATTCACATAGGATTCCCCAAAACAGGTTCCACGGCGCTTCAATTCACTCTTAGAAAAAATTTTGAATATCTTAAACAAAATGGAGTTCTTTTTTTGGATGAAGGTTATGAACTTGGGGGATATTTGGCGAAAAACTCTCCATTAAGTGAAGTTAATTTATTAAATCTTAAAAATAAATGGAACTCTGAAGTTACAAATAATAATTCTCAAAGAATTGTCTTAAGTAGCGAGGGTTTTTATGGTTCATTTTATGAGCCATGGCTAAATTCAACAGATGTTGCATCTGACATTGATAAAATTTTCGAAGGGAACAACCTTAAAATTATTGCTGTATTAAGATCTCTTCCTGAAGCCTATGAGTCTCTATATCAGCAGTATATTAAAGAAGGGCGCAGTGAATCATTTGGTAAATTTAAAGAAATGTATGATCCGTTAAAATATGATTATTTTGAAATAAAAAAGCCATTTATTGAACGCTTCGAATCTTCAAACATATATTTATTTAATTACAGCAAAATGATTACAAGCGGCATCGGTTTTACTAATAATTTTTTTGAGAGATTGAATATTCCAGTTACTTTCACTAAAACGGAAACAGTCTATAACCCGAGCCTCACAAAAGAAGGTTTAGAATTGGCAAGACTCGTAAATCCGACTCTCTCTGATGATAAGAAAAATTTATTCAGAAACTTTCTTCAGCAAGCTTTTCCAAAACAAGATCGTGAAGCTATAATGCTATTTGAACGATATGAATATAATGAACTAAAAGCATTTTACGATTGCTCTATTGCAAAGTTAAAAAATGCGGGTTGTGTTTTTCTAAATTAAATAATAGGATGTAAACATGAGATTTTTATCAGATCAAGCAATTATTGAAGCGGTTACATTTAAACCTAATTGGCTTAAGGAACCCTATTCTTGGGTCGGCCATATTCCATTCGCCTCTTGGCTGGTGCGAGTGGGGAAGCCGCGAACTATTGTTGAACTGGGAACGCATTCTGGGAATTCCTACTTTGCGATTTGCCAAGCCGTAAAACAATATGAAACCGGTTCCAAGTGTTATGCCGTTGATACCTGGCAGGGGGACTCGCATGCGTTGTCGTATGGTAAGGAGATTTATGAGATGGTTCTAAAAAACAACGAAGACAACTACGCTTCGTTTTCAACACTCCTTCAAATGACTTTTGATGAAGCCATTTCCCATTTTGGTGATCACTCTATAGACTTGTTGCATATTGATGGGCTCCATACATACGAAGCTGTAAAGCACGACTTTGAAACTTGGCTTCCAAAACTGGCTCCTGGTGCGATTGTTTTGTTTCACGACACAAATGTGCGAAAAGATGATTTTGGGGTTTGGAAATACTGGGCAGAATTGAATGCTCAATCCGCCGACGGTATTGAGTTTTTGCATTCTCACGGTCTTGGGGTTCTTCAGATTCCCCGCGAACCTGAACAGAATAAGCCCAACATCTCTTTGAAAAACCTGCCCATAAGGGTGTTGGATTTTTTTAATTCTCTTGGGAGTAAATGGGAATTAATTGAAGCAAATTCTGTCCTAGACCAGGCGAATCAGAAGCACCTCAGCCAAGTGCGAAAATTGTGGAGCGAACGCGATCAGCTCGCAATAAAAGTTGATCGAATCGATAGTAACCCAATCTTCTCCTTTTTCAAAAGCATGGGCTTATTGAAGATTTAAAATGTAGAAAGTGTTTTTTAAAAAACCACACCCCAATCCAGTCATTGTAGTTCCTGTCCACAGGTTGCCTTTGGACTTAATGGAAACTATATCTCTGAAATATGTTAGAAAAAATCTTGGTGATTATGTGCTTCACTTTATCATGCCAGAGCGGTTAGCGCTCATTGATTTTGAGGTCCATAAAAATGAGAGAGTCACACGGTTGCCTAATCGCTATTTTCAATCAACAGACTCATATAATGGTTTATTGACATCAGCTTGGTTCTATGAGCAGTTTACTGATTTCACTCACATGCTTATTTACCAGTTGGATTGTCTGGCATTCAAAAATAATCTACTTCATTGGTGTCTTAAAGATTGGGACTACATTGGATCGCCGATGTTAAAGTGTAATGGAAATCCAGAGATTGATGCTGATTGGGTTATAGGAAATGGGGGGTTGTCTCTTAGAAAGATAAGAAGTTTCTTGAGAACCCTTAAGACTTTTTCGCCAAAGGCGGTTTATTTTGATTCTACAACAAGGACTTGCGATGCTCCAGACTTTGCATTGGGCTATTTTCCTGAGGAATCAAAGTATCGATTTACGATCAAGACATGGTTTCGTTCAGTGATTGCCGGTTGGAGAGTCGACCAAGAGTTACGGGGCTTTCGTGCAAACGAGGATATTTTCTGGTCAATCGAAGCAGTGAAGTTTGATCCTAAATTCCGTGTGGCTCCATTTGAAGAAGCTCGACAATTTGCATTTGAAAAACACGCCTCTGTTCTGTTTCAGAAAAATGGTAATGAACTGCCTTTTGGGTGCCATGCTTGGGATAAATACGACCGCGATTTTTGGGCTAAATTCATTTAAAAAAAATAACAGCGCGTTGAGGTAAGGGTATTTTTAAAGTTAATTAATATAAGTGCATATAAACATAAAAAACATAGTAAAAACAATCACATGCATTTTATCCGCGAGTGTTATCGCATTCTGGGCGTTCAGTGCTGATCGTCCTCTTTTTGATCATTTCGGGTTTCGCCAGAACCAGACAGCGATGACTGCACAGTGGTTTGATGTAAAGAATCCCATTCGTGGGCTCTTTTTTTATGAGACTCCTGAGTTTGGCGCGCCTTGGATGGTGCCGTTTGAGTTCCCGCTTTATCAAGGGGTTGTGGCTATTTTATCTCACAGGTCGGGGCTTCCGCTTACGACAACTGGGCGTCTGGTGAGCGGCTTGTTTTTCTTGGCGGCTCTGATTCCGCTTTGGTTGTTAGTGAGGGAAATGAGGTTGGGTTTACGATTTTACTTTTTTTCAGCTCTTTTACTTTTATTTAGTCCGCTCTATTTGTATTGGAGTCGGACTTTTATGATTGAATCTACAGCAGTTTTTTTTGGCTTTTCCTTTTTGGCCTGTGTTGCCCTCGGGGTATCGGCATGGCGTAAAGAAGCTCGTGTTCGATTGGTATGGCTCTGGTTGGTTCTTGCATTGTGCTGCGGGGTTCTCTGCGCGCTTGTCAAGGCGACGACTTTCCCGTCATTTGGTCTGGCGGCCTTGGGCCTAGCGCTTTTTTTATCATCTTCGTATCCTCCAAGAAGTGAATGGCCGCATATTGCGAGGGTGATCTGCGTTATCGGCATCCTTGTTGTTGTATGCATTGGTGCCGCTTTGTTATGGACGCGTCATGCCGATTCATTAAAATCCCTCAATCCCATTTCGGCGCATCTGGTTTCCAAATACCTTGAGACTTGGAACTATGGAACGCTTTCGCAAAAGTTCAGTATGGATTTCTGGCGAAACACAATTCTTGGGCGCGCGGTGCCAGAGGCTGTCGGATCCGGGTGGGTTCTGTTGATTCTGGCGCCTGCTTTGTGGTTCGCGAAATGGAGGGAGCGATTTTTGCTTGCATGCCTTGTGTTCCTTTTTTTGCTGCCCATGGTCCTCTTTACCAATCTGCATATCATTCATAGCTATTACCAATATGCAAACTCATTTTGGCTGGTGCTCGCTTTGGCTCTTGGAATTTGCATTATTTCAAGGAAAATTCCAACCTGGTCACTTGTCTTGATGATGACTATGATCTTGGTGTGCGAGATTTACACATACTCAAGCACTTATTACCCCGCCACAACTTGGAGATGGAATTCTGTGATGGATGTGGGTAATTTCATCAAGAAAAACACGCCCAAAGACTCGGCCATTATGGTAGTAGGAGATGATTGGTCTCCGGAGGTGGCTTTTTATTCCAAACGCAAAGCTCTATATATTCCTAATTGGGTGGATGGGTTTTTTCCCGTAGATGAAGAGGCGCTTTCTGCGGCGCTAAAAAATCCAGAGTCCATGCTTGGCGGGCTTAAGCTGGGTGCAGTGATCATTAGGAACCAAGGATTGGAGCGCTCCTCTCTGCCCAAAGATCGTGAAGCGGCTCTCGATGAGTATCTTGCGAAATCGGAAGCGGGTATCGTAAGAACTACTATCGATAAATATGATATCTATCTTATCAAGTAGCAGTCATCTCCAAATTTAATGATTCAAGAAGCTCAAAACTCAAAATTTTTTTGTCGATGGCGATTTGCTCTCCATTTTCTCTTAATTTGCTGCATCGCTTCGGTTATTAGTTGTGTCTTTTTTTTCTTTTATAAAGATGCACTGCAAGATCATTTGCCGCTCGGTTATGAGGGAGACTCTCTTGCGGTTCTCGCGAGTATTAAAGCGGCTGAGGAAGGTGGCATGCGACCATTTACGCCAATCAAAATTTCTCGTCTCAATGCTCCTCAGGAAGCCTGGTGGAGCGATGTGCCGATCAGTGAGTTTGTTTTCTGGCTACCATCAATTCTTTGCCCATGGCTGGGTTTAATTCAAGCGAGTTCCTGCTTTGTTTGTATCGCGCTTTGCTTGGCTGGGTTGGCATTTTATTGCAGTGCAGTGCTCATTGGCGTCCATCCTCTGCCATCGGCGACGCTGGCTATCTTGTATGGCCTTTTGCCATATGCATTTGTTCGCAACTTGGAGCATGTCATGTTGACGCTCTATTTTGTCGTTCCGCTTTTTATTCTTTGTGCAGCACGCTTGTGGGGTGAGGATGGATCCAAGCGCTCATCCAAGGAGGTTGGAATATTGGGTCTTGTGGCACTTTTGTGCAGCCTTTTCAATCCCTACTATTGGGCGATGTTTTTGATTCTTTTAGCATTTGTTGGAATTGGTCAATTGGCAAGATTTTCGGTTAAAGGAATTCTTTTTTGCCTTTTTGTAGGTGTTGCTGCCTGCCTCGGCTTTATCCTGCAAAATATTGACACTTTTTACTTTCGTTTCACTGAGGGGGCGAATCCATCGGCTGTCTCGCGTGATTTGTGGTGGATGATAAAGTTCGGTCTTTATCTGCCGGACTTGCTCCTTCCATCCACTCACCGCTATGGACTTTTGGAATTCCTTAGTGGTAAGGACTACCATTGGAAAATCCCTCCTCAGATTCAGGGGGAGAGCCAAACGGCGTATATCGGAATTCTTGCAGCCTGTGGTCTTGTATTGTTAGTCGTAGTGGGATTTATTCGCGCGAGCGCTCAAAGCAAGAAGCAGCAGCATTTCTTGTTTTGGTTTTCACTTATAGTTTTTCTGTTTTCTGTAGTCGGTGGGCTCAATTATCTCTTAGGGGCATTCGGTTTTCAAATGCTCCGAGCGTCTAATCGGTATTCCGTTTTTCTTGCAACTTTTGGCCTTTTTTACTTTGGCCTGCTTCTATCGCGAGTGAAGTCATGGCCACTTCTTGTGGGTGTGTGCTTTATTTTATTGCCTTTGGGTTTATGGGATCAAATTCCGGAAGTCCCGGATTGGCAAAAAAACCAGAGGCAAAATGCAATAGAAAGATTTCGCCTTGATCGTGAGTTTTTTCCTGAGATGGAAAGGCGCTTGCCGGATGGGGCGATGGTTTTTCAGTTTCCGGTTCATACTTTTCCGGAAATGGGGCCAGTTCATGAAATGGGTGACTACGAGCATTTCCGCCCCTATTTGCACACTAAAAATCTGCGATTTAGCTATGGAACAGTTAAGGGTAGAACCGGAAGCGATTGGCAAGCCAAGTTGGATGACAACAAGTCGCTTGAAGTCACAACAGAGTTGGTGGCCAAAGGGTTTGGACATGTTTTGATCAACCGGCGCGCTTATGCAGACCAAGGAGAGGGGTTGAAAAATCGGCTTGTGGGTGTGGGAATGTGTGAAATCATGCAAAATAAGGACTTTTTCATTTTGGAAATCGCTGGAGGTAAAGGTTGAAGAGGCGAAAGTTGCTTTGGGATGATGAATTTCGGGAAACGACGGTCATAGATCGCCGCTACAGGGGATCTTTGTTGTAGCGGCGCTCTGTGAGCGCCGAAAGTTAGTTGTTATTTGAATCTGTGAAGAATTATTTCATTTGGATTATCTTGGCGTTAATTGCACTTGCCTTCACTTGGCATGTGGTTTCGTGGAGTGAACAGCATGGCAAGCTGGCCATGCCGCCGGACTATGATGACAGCCATAGTCTTGTGGAGGGGGCGGTGAGGTTGTTGAATTTTCAGAATAGTGGGCTTGGAGCGGCTTGGGATGAATATCGACTTCGGAATCCCCACTCGTTTTTACACTATTACTGGACAGCAGCGCTGTTCGCGGTGTTTGGAATTCATGAAGCGGTGCCTTATTGGGCAAACGCGTTGTTTCTTTTCGGAGTGCTGGGGGCGTTTGTATCGATGTTGCCGCGTGGTTTGCCAATAGCATGGAAGCTGGTCTGGGCGGCGGCATTTCTCGGAGTGCCGGTGTGTTTCCATGTCGTCTTCGACTTTCGCTCCGAAGTCACCATGGCGGCATTGCTTTTCATGGGCTGTGCTTGCGCATTGGAGTGGGCGTGGAGGAAGTCGCGGTCCACGGCGTGGTTTTTTGCAACGGCATTTTGTTTTGCGCTGGCCCTCGCGATGAAGCCAGTGATGTTTCCTTATCAGCTTGGTATGCTCGGGCTGTGCTCGATGGTTTACTTGGCGAGCAGGTGTTTATCGATCGGCCAAGGGGATAATTTGGCAGGCGGCACGCGCGCCCTACTTTATGCCAGATTATTGAATGGGATTGCTTGGTTAGTTGCATTGTGGACGCTTGTGCTTTTGCCGAGTCTTCCGCATTTCTGGATCTATAGAAAAGCCATTTTTGGCTATATTCTTGGCGTTGCCTTTGAATCCGACTTCTATAAGCTGAATGAGCAGCAAGGTGCACAGTGGTCTTTTCACTGGCTGGGTTATTCCGGAGTTTGGCATTTAGGCGGCATGAATATGCTTTTCGCCCTCATTCTGTTCGTAGGATTATTATGCTTTCTATTGCCGCAAGCGCAACGAATCGCTCCAGATAATCGCTGGCTTTCATTAGCTATGCTCGCGATTGGAGCCTTTGGTGGCATCGCCATCAATGCCGTGCATCAGCCGTGGTTTGGTATGACGTTTCAGCTTCTGCTTACAGCAACTGCACTTTCTGGGTTAGCTTGTTTCTTCAAAATTGAATGGTTAAATCCATGGTTCCCAATATTTCTTGTTGGCACACTTGGGCTCTTATCACTGAATGCCACACTAAATCGATGGTTCATATTGGCAGCTTTATTCGTTGTGGTTTTTGTTGGAGCGTTTGCGTGGTTTTTGAAATTTTCGAAGAGAAATATTCTGACAATCATCTGCGCAGGTTTGTTTGCTCTACTTTGTTGGAAGACTACCCAGGTTGCTCCCTATCATAATTATGTTCAGCGAACGCTTGCTGAATCGGGTGGAGATGGCTTGGCGTGGAGGCGAGCTGGAGCGCGTAAAGTTTTTGAAATGATAAATTTAACTTGGGATAGTCGACGGGTTCCTGTTATCTGGTGCTCTTCTTATGGTTGGGTTGATGGCAATACGATTGCCTGGGAAGCTGTTAAACAAAAAAAGGCCTGGAAAGCTTTTAATAAAGCAGAGTTAAAGGCTCCTGCTGGTGAGAAAGTTCCATTATTTGCCGATTTCTTGGTCATTTCGAATCCAAATGTTTTAGGATATATAAAAACACCCGGATCGGATAGTGAAATTCAAGGCGTATCTGAGTTGCTATTGGCATATCCCTCATTGAATCTCATTGGTGAAATCAGTGACCCCTCTGGTGAAAAAATCACTGTGATCAAAAATAGTTCTGCTCAATATGAGCTTGGGCCAGATTGGTTAAAGCGCAAAGTGCAGGCTAGCTTGCCGCCTTGATAAATACTGCTTTGGATCAGATTCTGAGTTTGCAAAGCGAAAATCAAGTAAGCGGGCACAAGCTTCATGTCTGTAGTGCATAACTGGTGCCATGTTTTTTCAGACTATGAAGGACTTTATAAAAGCCGTCATGAATTTCGAATGCATCCTGTGGATTTGGATTTATTGTCTGCGTCATCTGTTCTTGCAGGGCATTGGAATACGGCCATTTCAACGATTGACTTGAGATACCCTTCACTGAAAGGCAACCCGCGCTCTCATTTTTTTAAAAACACTTGATGTTCTTGCAAAGTATCACGATTCTCTAAATGCTCAAAATCAATTAAGTATAATAAAAAATAAAAGTGAACTACCAATTTAGAGACTTAACGTCGTAGAGCGAAGACATGATCGAGGTGAGCTTAGTGATTCTGATCTGAAATATTTTAAAAAAAGAAATTCAATTGATTACAAAATTTACAAAGCTGCGCTTGAAATAATAAAAATTGAATCAAATTTAATGTAATTATGAAAACTAAATTTATATTTTGTCATATTCCAAAAACTGGCGGAACCACAATGGGAAGAATCTTGCATCGAAATTTTGGCGCAAAATTTTATGCGTATTACGGACTTTGGGATACAAGGTTTTTCAACGCAGCAGATGTTCATGGCATGTTGGAACTTAACCAGCAAATTGACTGTATTGCTTCTCATATGATTACCTTGGACTTGCCTTACAATTCAAAGACTTTTGACATTAATGCAATTTCATTTGTTCGCGATCCTGTGGAACGGGTGCTTTCGCTTTACTTCCATTCGCTTAGGATGACTAAAGAAGTGGGAGGTGAAACTACAAATGAGTCGGTAGACAAATTTTTCGAAAGAGTTTTTTCCGAGCAGAAAGAGAAGCGATTTATTGATGCTCAATATAGGTTTCTGACGCATGGATTTGAAGATGATGATAGACTATCCAAAATCAAGGAATTGATTCGCAGTAGGAAAATTCTGATAGCTCCATTGGAACGATTTGATGAAACATGCTTGGTTCTAGAGGCAAGGTTTCCTAATTTTTTTAAAAATACATGCTACACAAGTCGAGGGATGATTTCACCCAGAAACCAAGAAGTTTCCGAATTGCTTCGATCAAAAATATTAAAAGCTAACCCTTTAGATAGCAATCTTTACAATATTGTAAAACAAGAGTTTAATAACATATGCGATGATGAATTAGGGGGGGCTGAAAAATTACAAATATTGATGAAAGATTACAAGCAGAGAGCCATAAAGCTTGCGAAAATCGAGAAAATGGAAAAGCTTCGCAATACAGTTATAAATTTCCTCTCCGACAAGGTTGGTCGAATTTTGCGATGAACGTAAAACCATTTGAAAAAAATAAGGGCTCTTTGAAAAATTTTGAATTCTAAATTTTCGGCATCAGCAAAAATCCTCATTTTAAAAAATCGGCAATTCTATTGTGGCGGAGACATAGGATTGACTGCTTGGAAAGATAAAAATCATGG
>Ga0214921_10002528_pt1 | contig 29578 bp, 21 predicted proteins | sample LL1505_MetaG_FD_177992 | JGI IMG/M metagenome (GOLD analysis project Ga0214921, IMG submission 177992) | Freshwater microbial communities from Lake Lanier, Atlanta, Georgia, United States - LL-1505 | ecosystem: Environmental > Aquatic > Freshwater > Lake | place: USA: Georgia | collected...
TTGTTGTATTACTCCAATTAGATGTATATGAATTTGCATCTAATTGTTCTTTATATATAACTAAATATGTACCATCCCAATAATAATTTCTAACATTACCATCAGTGCATTTAATAGGATATGTTCCTGCAGTCTTACCAATTAAATCATTTAAAGTATATGTATTTCTAGGTATATTTATAACTGGTAATATAGGTGATGTATTTAATGTATAATATGTAACAGTATTTATAAAATTGACAGGTTTATTTGAAATAATATCAATATTATTATATAATAAAAATAAAACATTTGTCATACTATCAGGAGTTAAATCCCATTTAGGTGTAAATCCAGATACATTATATCTTGCACTTAATGTTATTAATGGTTGACATATTTCACCATAATATTTATTTCTTGTATTAGTTATTCCATTCTGTGTCATATAATAATTATCACAACCTATATATAATGAATTAGCACCTGATATATTATTAATCCAAGTAGCACCAGTTCCTAGCAAGTTGGGAACACCATTTAAAAATATATATACTGATGTACCACTTCTCATAACAGCTATATGTTGCCAAGTATTATAACTAATCTTAAAAGAACTTGAACCATACCAGTTATTAATATAATAACTCCATATACCAGGAGTTAAATCAGGTTTTATTGTTATAGTAAATGGGTTATTTGTTGTCCATGGATATGGTCTAAAATCAAATAAAACTATACCATCAATCATATTAGTAGGTTGTGTAGGATAAAACCAAGCTTCTATAGTCCAGTTATTATTATTTAAGCTATTATAATTATTATTAATTGATAATGCACCAGTATTTAATACATAAGAAGTTAATTGTAGTTGATTTACAATATTTATTGTTCTAGTTATGCTAGCAGTATTATCATACATATCAGTAGCATAATATGTTATTGTATATATTCCTGTTTGTGAATTATTTAAATTACTAACAATAACAGGATTTATTGTTTGATTAAGATTATTAGTTATATTTACTCCTAATTCATAATAATTTTTATTTATTCCTAAATACATAATTGATGGTCCTATTAATGTTATTACTGGTAGTATATTATATTTAATGACATTTACATTTTTTTTTACATAATTTATATTATTTAATGAATCCATAATACCATATACTAATACATTATTATTAATTATTGTTGTATCTACAATACCATTTGTAAATAATTTTAATGAATTACTTCTTGTATAATAACTATATACATATCCTAATTCAGTATATGTATCCATATTCTGAAATAATGTTATTGAATTACTACCATTTAAACTTATTGTAGGTAAACTAAAAGTTGGTATTGTTGCACTATTATTAGTTACACTTTTTCCAATTGCATTATTTACAAAATTATCTTGTAATAAAAATAACCCATTATCATTTAATGATAAATCAAAAGCTGGATTAAATGAACTAGTATATTTTCTTCCTAATGTTATTTTTGGTTGGCTTATTTTTCCTTTCAAGTGATTTGTTGTAGAAGATGGATTTGATTTTGATGCACCTAACATTAAACTATTAATAAGTGTATTATTCATAAAATTAGGATATCTCCAATCATTTAATGCTATTGTAAATGTTCCGGTTGAAACACCATTAACATACATTTCTAATTGTGTGTCATTATTTTTAACATATGCTATATGAGTCCATGTATTTAATATAATTTTTGGTGTTGCTTTTATTTTCCATTGTGATATTGTATCACCACTATAATATATAAATGGTCTTCCATAACCATCTGAAGATATAGAAGGTGTTATATTACTTACAGATGATGTAATACCTAATATTAAACTATTACTTCCTGAACTAAAATCAAAAATATAATTAGTGTCAATTGTTGTAGGATAAACCCATGTTTCAATAGTCCATGATGGAACTAATCTTAATATATTAAAATCCATTGTCTGTGTAATCCATCCTAAAGTCATATCATAATTAGTTATTGGGTCTAATGCAATTGTATTTGGAGATTTAATAAAATTAATACTACTAATAGGATTATATACTGATATATTTGAATTAATAGTTATTGGTAATATCTTAAAATCACCAATTATAACTGTTCCTGTTGTTTGTGCTGTCATTGAATTAGAATGTTGTCCAATATATAAATTTAATGATGTATAATTTTTTGAATCAAATATATAAGATACTAATGTAAATGTATTTGTATTTATTCCATTTTTTATACCTGTTCCTTCATATCCTCCTATATTCCATGTAGCACCATTTCTTAATGCTATACAAAAATTAGTAGCTGTTCCAAATTTAATCCAAAATGATATAATATAAGCAGTATTTGGAGTTAATGAAAGGGTTGTATAATATGCTTTATTATCTAAATATAATGTTGTTAAATTATCATTAGTTATAATTGATGTTGAAATTCCATCAGGTCTAACCCAATCAATAGGAGTAGTTATATTTGATAAAGTTAAAACATCACTTTGTATAATGTTATATATATTAAGATTAAAATCAAAAATACTAAATGTTCCTAATGATTGAGAACCGATATCAGATTGATTATGATTTCCAATATAAATATTAACTGATGATAATGATTTTGTTTCAAAAATATATTCAAATTTAATAAAATTATTAGTATTTAATCCTGAATTAATACTAGTCATTTGATAACCTCCAACTGTATTAAATGTTCCTGAACTATTAGTTATAGATATACATAAGTTTGTAGCAGTTATTAATTTAGCATTAAAACTTATTTTATATACTGAATTAGTATTAACACTATAATTTTTAAATATATATTTATTAGTTTCTATATTAAATGTCTGAATATATTCATTAGTATAAATAGTTGATATACCACCATTAAATGACCATGATATAGGAGAATTATAAGTTATACCATTTGTAATTTGATATAAACTAGATTCATAACTATAATTATTATATACTTCATATTGATCTAATATTCTACTATAAACTCTTGTATTACCAAAATGAACTTTATTTAAAGATTCTGATTGTATTGTTCCATTATTAGAATTACATCCAATAGTAAATTTAGATGTTGAACTTGCAGGATCGCACCATACTGTCCAATTAGAACTATCTAATGAAATTAATAATCCCCCATTAACATATAATTTTAATATTTTATTGGTACTATTTATAGTTGCACATAAATGAGTCCATTTTCCAACTAATGCTCTAAAATTGATACCACCCATACCATTCCCTTGATTAGTTATTACACTAGATGTAGCAAATGATAATACATTATATGGAAATGATGAACTAGTAAAACAAAAACCATAATCATTAGTATTAAATAATGATGATTGCCCAACTAATAACATATTTGTAGATGATGGAACAAAATCATAATCAATATAAATCCATTGTTCTAAAGATAATCCAAAAGTCCAGTTTAATGATTTAAATAGAGTATTAGAAGTATCAGACATTGTCCAAGCAATATTATTAGTTCTTTTCCATCCATTATTATTTTGAATTTTAGATAATGAACTTATGGTGTTAGCATTAGGATGACATATAAATTGATAATTATTAGTAGAATCAGTCCAAGTTAAACTAGTAGGTGATACATTAGAAACAATTAAATTTTTACATTCCAAGTTAAATACTAAATTTCTAGATTCTAAATTAGAAACAGGTAAATTAACAAAATATTCTCTTAAAATATTAGTAGGTATATTATTATAAGTTAGTGTAGTATTTGTAATTGTATCTTTTAAATTATCACCTAAGAAAAATATAGCATCAGTAGAAGATAATATATATGAAGGATAAAAACTAGTTAAATAAACTAAATATGGAGTTATTTTAACTTGGGATATTGAACCTTTAAAATGGTAATTAACATCAGTATTAGATAAATCATTTTTCATACCTAATGTTAATTGATTAAAATTTGATAAAGTCCCATTAAAAGCAATTTGTCCAACAAAAGTTCCATTTAAATAAAATTCAAAATATATTCCATTTTTTTGAATAGCTATATGATTCCAAGTATTTAATGGAATAGTAGTTATAGAAGTAAATGTTAATGTTGATTCATAATACATACCTAAATATCCAGAACTATTAATTAAAAATGCTATTTTACCAGTATTAGATGTATATGGTTTATCTCTAAAATCAATAATAGTACACCCATTATTTGATAATGATGTTATATTAAACCAACCTTCAATAGTCCAAAATAATGATGTTGTTAAAATATTATAATTATTAGCTAAATATAAATATGAATTTGTTATATTATAAGCATTTATAGTTAAAGTATCTAATACATATACTGTTCTATATAATGTATTACTAATATTACCAAATATATCTATTGTTAAATAACTTAATACATATTTACCAATTTGATTATTATTTACTGTTCCTATTATATTTGTTGGAAGTGTTATAGAACTATTTAAAATAATTGTATTATATGATATTACAGGTGCAGGATTAGTTCCATAATTCATAACTATATTACTTATAATATCTGTATAGTTATCATTAAGAAAAAATAGAGTTGAACTTAATTCATTAGAAAGTGGATATAAAAATTTATTAGGAGTAAAGTTTCCATTATATTTTATTCCAATAGATATCTTAACTTGAGATATACTTCCTAAAAAATGCCAATTAATAGCATTTGTAGACCAATCATTAGCCATACCTAACGATAATTGATTTAAATCTGTTAAATCAGCAGTTGTAAATTTACCAGAAATATTAATATTTCCAGCTAATATACCATTAATATAACATTCTATGTTATTACCATTTTTTTGATATACAATATGTGTCCATTGATTTAATTTAACATATGTAGTATTATTATATGGATAAGATATAAAACCATAAATACTATGGAATACACACAATTGTCCAGTATTAGTAATAGTAATACAAAAAATATTAACATTACCATTATAAGGCAAAGTTCTAAAATCTAGAACAACACCAGAAGATTGTGATGTAACATAGCTTGGAATATTAACATAACATTCTATAGTCCAATTATTAGATGCTAAACTATTATAATTTCTATTATTAATATATAAATATGTTAAATTAGGAGAACTTAAATTATAATAAGGTATATTTTGTATAGTATTTAATATTACATTTTGTTCTGTATAAGTTGTTCCAACTTTCATTTTAACCACATCACTTCCATTTAAATTTATATTAAGAGTTGATGGACTAGTAATAACATTAACTGTTCTATATATATTAGATATATTATTATAACTATCTGATGCTGTATAAGTTATAGTATGATAACCTACTAATAATGAATTAAAACTTGTTATAGTCATAGGTCCTGATATAGGTATAGGTGATGATAAATAATTATAACCACTATAATTAATACTAGTAATATTAGGTATAATTATTTCATTTAAGTTATCAATAACACTAACTCCAGGATCTGTTAAAACTGAACCTTTAAAAATACTAATTGAAGTATTACCACTCATAACAGGTGCTAAAGTATCAATTCTAATTTTTAAAATACCACCAGTTCTATAAAATCCCCATAGAGGAACATTAGCATTAGATGCAGTTAAATTATCGCTATATTCAGGTAATATAGTTGTAGTTGTTCCAGTAATATTTAGATTATTAAATGTTGATAATCCACTAATTAATAATGTATTAGAAACAGTCATATTTTTATAAACTGTAATATCTTTATTAAAATATGAATTACCTGAAATTTCAATATCACTAAGATTAGTCATATTTTGATTAATATTTAAATTTAATGTATATAAATTATTACTATTAACATTGTTTTGCAAAATAGTAGTATTAGAAACAAATAAATTAGAATTAGATGTTAAATTTACATTAATTATAGACAAGTTAGAAACATATAAATTAGAATTAATACTGGAATTTAAATTTAATAGAGCATTAGTTGCTTGTAAAGTAGAATTAATAGTAGTTTTATTAAGTAAAGATATATTAGAAACATATAAATTATTATTAACCGTAATATTATTGATAATAGCATTATTAGAAATATTTAAATTACCTAAAATATTAGTATTATTTATTAATGTAGTATTATTTGCTAGTAATGTTGAATTAACAGATAAATTATATAAATTAGAAGTTGCAGATATATAAAAATTACCAAATGTTGTTATATTATTAAGATTACTTGTATTAGAAATATTAAGATTAGATATGAAACTAGTATTACCTATAATATTAGAAAGTCCTGATATATATAAATTACTTGCTATAGATAAATGACCTAAAAATAATGTATTATTAGAATAACTTTCAATATTATTAGATAATGATAACATATTACGATATGTTTGTTTTAATACTAAATCTGAATTTGACATTTTATATATTATATTATAGATAATATAATATACAAATATTAAACCATTTATGGACGGTTATTAACATTAATTGTTCTAGCTACAGTATTACTAAAATTATTAAAACTATCAACAGCATTATATAATAAAATATATGAACCTACATTATTAGTATTAACTGTTCCTGTTATAGTTGCTGTTAAATTTTCTCCTAAATTATCATATACTGTAGCACCTAATTCTGTATAAGTATCTCCAACATATAAACTTAAGGTAGAAGAACCATTTAATGTTATAACTGGAGTGTCTAAATCCAATCTAATTTTTACTACACCACCGGTTCTATATAATCCCCAATAAGGAATACCTGCTGCGGCTGCATCAGTATTAGTATCATATTCATTTAATGGACATTTAGTAATTCCATTAATAATAGTATTTCTTAAATAAGAATTAGATAATACTGATAAATTAGATATTATATTAGTAGTTCCTAGTAATAAAACATTATTATTACATTTAGTATTTCCGGAAACAAATAAATTAGATTGAACTGTTAAATTATTATTAATAAAAGTATTATTATTATTTAAATTAGAATTAAGTGTAGCATTATTTAAAATTGTATTAGAACTTATATATAAATTAGAATTTATAGAAGTATTATTTAAAAATGTATTAGAACTTATATTTAAATTAGAATTAAATGTTATATTATTTATAATAGCATTATCATTAATATATAAATTACTATTATTAGAAACTAAATTTAATATTGAATTAGAACTTATATATAAATTAGAATTTAAAGTTAATTGAGAATTAATATTAGTATTTTCTGAAACATATAATAAAGAATTAATACTCAAATTTGAAATTATAATACTGTTATTAGATACATTTAATATATTATTAATTATAGTATTATTTAATATAGTATTTCCTGAAATATAAATATTATTAGTATTTAATTTATTAGATATCATATTTCCTGTAATATTTAAATTTGAATTTAATGTTGTATTATTATTAAATATTGTATTAACTGAAACATTTAAATTATTATTAACAGTTGCTGAACCTGATAACATTGTATTTTGTGTTATTGAATATATAGAACCTAAACCTAACATTTCACGATATCTCTGTTTTAATATATCATCCATACTTGACATTATATTATATTATAAAAAAAATCTAGTTATTATATATATATATGTTTGCATCAGTAAATGATGATTATAAGTTAATTCATAATATTGAACACATGACATCAGTAGCATATGATTTAAATAATTTTATTACTAAAGGTGATTTAATAAAATTTGAACAATATATTATAAAAACTATGTCTACTCAGCTTGGTCGTCCTGGTCTTCCTGGTCTTCCTAGTCCTCCTGGTCCTCCTGGTCCTCCTGGTCCTCCTGGTCCTCTTGGTCCTCCTGGTCCTCCTGGTCCTCTTGGTCCTCCTGGTCCTCTTAGTCCAATGGGTCCTCTTAGTCCAATGGGTCCTCCTGGTCCTCTTAGTCCAATGGGTCCTCTTGGTCCTCTTGGTCCTCTTAGTCCAATGGGTCCTCCTGATTTAATAGCTCAAAAGGTTTCAAACAATTCATATAGACCTCCTGGTTCAATAGGTCTTCCTATTCCAATAGCTCCAATGGGTTCAATTGCTCCAATGTCTTTGATGACTTCAACTATGATTCCAACTATGATTCCAATATCTCAAAAGGTTCCAAACAATTCATATAGTATTTCTGGTTCATATAGTCCTTCAGGTTCACCTATTCCAACAGGAAGAAAGTGATATGTCCTATTGTAAAATTATAGATTTTACATAAATTCAAATATAAATATTAATAATCTAACAAACTGTTATTACACTTTTTTTTCACTGAAAAATGGAACAAATGCTAGGTAAAACCTACAATTTTAACATTAGGATTTAGCATTATTTAAAATTGTATTATAACTTATATATAAATTAGAATTTATATATAAATTAGAATTAAATGTTATATTATTTATAATAGCATTATCATTAATATATAAATTACTATTATTAGAAACTAAATTTAATATTGAATTAGAACTTAATTGAAAATTAATATTAATATTTTCTGAAACATATAATAATGAATTAATACTCAAATTTGAAATTATAATACTATTATTAGATACATTTAACATATTATTAATTATAGTATTATTTAATATAGTATTTTCTGAAATATAAATATTATTAGATATCATATTTCCTGTAATATTTAAATTTGAATTTAATGTTGTATTATAATTAAATATTGTATTAATTGAAACATTTAAATTATTATTAACAGTTGCTGAACCTGATAATATACTATTTTGTGTTGTTGAATATATAGAACCTAATCCTAACATTTCACGATATCTCTGTTTTAATATATCATCCATACTTGACATTATATTATATTATAAAAAAAATCTAGTTATTATATATATATATGTTTGCAAAATTAAATGATAGTTATTTATTAAGTGGTATTGAACAATTTACTAACTCAGATTCAATTAGTTCTTTAGGTCCATCAGAAGAACCACAAATATTTAGTTCACAAGGTCCATTAGAAAAATCTAATCCAATAATTATAACAGAAACGGTTGACCCATTTTGGTTATCCAATCCAAAATATTCATTTGATACATCAAAACCATTTAGTACACAAAATCCATTTGATACACCAAAACCATTTAGTACACAAAATCCATTTGATACATCAATACCATTTAGTACACAAAATCCATTTGATACATCAATACCATTTAGTACACAAAATCCATTTGATTCTTATGGAAGACCAGGTCCATCAGGAGGTCCAGGTCCAATTGGTTTACCAGGTCCATCAGGAGGTCCGGGTCCATCAGGAGGTCCAGGTCCATCAGGAGGTCCGGGTCCAATTGGTTTACCAGGTCCTTCAGGAGAACCAGGTTCATCAGGAGGACCGGGTCCAATTGGTTTACCAGGTCCATCAGGAGGTCCTGGTCCAATTGGTTTACAAGGTCCGCCAGGAGGTTCATCTGATAATTTATTACAATTAATTCCAGTACTAGGATCCATTTCTAAAATATTAAATACTATTGTAAATAATTTAGATAGTAATACAAGTAATGCAGTTAAAAATCAAAATGAACTACAAAATTCATTAAATAATTTTAATTACAAATTATCAACACTACCTCTAGATAATGCACAAATTCCATCATCATCATTAAATGTTATACAAGTACCACCATTAAACTTTACACAAGGACCAACATTAACATCATATTTAAGACCTAATATACTAGGAAGATATATTAGAATATATAATACTGTTCCAGGTTATATGGATTTTAATGAAATTGAGGTATATTCAACAAATTCAAATATAAATATTGCAAAAGACTTAAAAGACAAACCAAATAATATTAGATCATCAAGTATTCTTATTGAAAATGGTAGACCATATTCACCAAAATATTGGATTGATGGGAATATACGTACATTTGGTCATACTACCCAAGATGAAATTCCTTGGGTAGAATTTGATTTTGAAAAAAATATAGAATTTACTAAAATAATTATTAAAAATGCTAGAGAACCTGCATGTATAAAAAGCCGTTCAAATGGTATTATAGTAAGTATAATAAATGATAATAGTGAGATTGTATATACTTCAATACCAACATCTGATCGTGATGGTTATGATACTTATGTTGAAAATGAATGTAATAATCCTAACATAACATATTTTACTAAGTTTCAATATAATCTTCCAAATCCACAATGGGTAGGAAGTTAAATTTATTTTAGTATATAAAGAAAAATTAAAAAAATGATTTAAAGATTTATTTTTACTATATAGTATGCTCCGGTAGCTCAGCGGTTGAGAGCAACATGCTGTTAACATGTAGGTCCTAGGTTCGAATCCTAGCCGGAGCGTGATTATCTAGAACATAAGAAGATTATCTTCTAGATAATTAAATTAAACTTATTTATTTATTTATTTATTTATTTATTTATTTATTTATTTATTTATTTATTTATTTATTTAAATAAATTATAAATCAAATAAATATCACTATAAGTATATTTATATTTGCTATACCACATATTATTTTTATTTATATAAATATTAAATATTGGTTTATTTTTTATGATTATATCATCTTCTATTTTATTATTTTCTATTAAAATTTTTTCTGGTATAATATAAAATATATCAGTTTCATCTATATGAAACCAATAAAAATCATTCATTCCTTTTTTATATGCTTTATAAGTATTTTTATTAATTCTTCTATATAATGATACATTATATACATTTATATCATTTATTTTACCGCATACTTTTTCTTGAATTCTATAATTATTTATCATAAAATCATAATAACACTGCTCTATATCGGGATATTTAAATTTAATATTAAATAATTTAGATTCTCGTATTTCTCTATAAGTTATTTCACGTTGTTGATATATATTTATAGGTTGTAAATAAGTTTCAAATTCAAATAATTTTACAGTTTTATATAATTGTAAAAGTTTATCAACAATATTAAATTCATTTGATAAATATATATTGATAAAAATTTTTATTAATTTTTAGAAATAATAAAAAAATAAAAATCTTATTTTTATTTTTTTATCATTATATTTTGATTTTTTACTAATATTTATTTTACATTTAAGATGACTTATATCATTATAAGGTATAATCCATATTTTTTTTTCATCTATACAATAACAAATTATTATCATATCATTATATATATTTCTCAAATTAAAACTATACATATCATGAACACTATTTTGTGTAGTTTTTAATTGTATAGGTATCCATGTATTTTTATTAGTATCTTTAGGTTGTATTAGAAAATCTGCTAAACATCCTTCATGAGTTTTTTTTATAATAAAATTACTATTAATTAATTTTATTATTTCATTGTAACCATTATTTTCTATACAATTACTTATACTGGCTGGTTGTATAGCTGGTTGTATATTAGTTGTTAATAATCTTTTTGAGTTATTATTTTGTATAACACATTTTTTACAATTTATTCCTGTTTTTCTTAATAAAAAATTAGATAATACTACCTTATTTGGATGCCCGCATTGCGCAATAAAATCTAATTTAATATGAGATTGATATGTAATTTTATTTAATTCTATAAACTCTTCATAAGTGGTTAATAATTTACATCCATTAATAGCAAATTTATTTACTATATCGTTATATAGCATATTATATAATCAAATTATATCTTTAGTTAGGTTTTGTTATATTTTTGTATACTATTAATTTATAAAAAATTGAAATATTTATATTATAATATAAACTATATTAAAACCTAGTACCGTAGCCATTTTGGCTCAAGACAAAAAGCGAGGCTTTGCGCTTTGCACAAACAGGCTTTCAGCTTCAACATTGATAATATTGTGGCTGCTGCAAACAGTCATGATCGGGGACGTGTATGGGATGGTTAGGAGGATGCCTCTGTTTTGGGCTTTCGTGGTATTGGCAGTCTTCAATTCGGGGGTTTTGACACTGTTTGAGTCATACCTCATCCTCAAGATATCTTTGGGGGAGTTTGAGATATTCAAGTTCTACCTGATAACAAGACTTATATCTCCACTAATTGACTTCTTTGTGATGTATCCATTATCAACCCTTCTTACAAATAGGCTTTCAACCACTTTCATCGTGAAACATCTTGAAAAGTATTACGACATCAGTTTTGAGTCTAAAAGTGAAAAATCTTTTTACAAGTTCAATGATGCAATGGACGGTGGGAAAAACACAATTGTCACCATCATCACATGGGGACTTGGAACAGTAATCAACTTATCAAGTTCTTTCATCAGTTTGAGTTTGATGGTGTATAGCAAGTCTCTTGTTAAAGAGTTCTTAGCAGTCATCATTGCATTCGGACTCTTCAACTACTATGTTCTAGGCAAGTTAAGAGTCCATTTCTCCAAGTATGTCAAAAAAGAACAAGAAAAAAGACGAAATGCAAGGGAACTAATTCAACTAAGAGGAGTATCCTTTCAGTATCGTGAAGATTCTGTGGAAGATATGTTCTCACTGTATGACATCATTGAAACGACCAACTACAACAGTGCCAATAGTTGGAATAAGATTGGATGCATCAGTAAACTGTTTTTGTCTTTTGTTTCTTTCTTGTACATGTTTTACACGATCCATGATGTTAGTACATTCTTGTTGATAAGCATGGCTATTAAAAACCTCACTGATTCGCTTGATTCTTTCAACCAGTTTCACACTGCTTATGAACGAGTAAAGATAGACTACATTAGCTTTATAGACATGTATAAAGATACTATCAACGCACCAGTTCCTAAGAGAACTGATGTTGGTAGTACACGCATTCACATAAAAAAAATAGACGTCTGGAGAGGCACCTATCGCCTACAAATGGATCCATCTTTTGATAACTTTATTTTGGAAGCAGGGAAAAAGATTCTCATTTATGGACGTACAGGAGATGGCAAATCAACTCTTTTAAAGGCAATCTTTAGGTTGGTGAATAACGCTGAGGTTGAGATGATATCATCAACAGGAGAACCGGTGCAAGGTGATTCTCTTTACAGAACTGTTGCTGATTATTATCAAGAAATCAAAGAGCGTATGCCAACATCACTCATTACATTGAGGAACTTTTTTAAGAATGAGTCAGACAATGATGTCATCAAACAGTATCTTTTGTATGCATGGGGTTGTGAGGAACACGATCGCATCATTGCATCAATCAAGTCCAAGAATCAAGATGTTGGAGATAGTGTGCATCCATATGACATGTACATACGTGAAACACTGTCTGGTGGTCAAAAGAATAGATTGATTTTGTGGAGGATTGCCTACAATGTAGACCAGAACAATCTTGATATTATCATTCTTGACGAACCAATCAACGATGTGGACTTTGACAAGTACATTCAACAGTTGAAGGCATTTTTCACCCGCTACACTGACAAGATTATTTTTATGGTGGCTCATTTGTGCGACTGCAAGCGGAAAGCTTTGAATGCAGACACTATGTTCAACATGGAGATCTATGTCAATAATGGTTTGATTTCTCTCAAGCGCCAGTCAGAGCAGGGCATTTAGATTATAATTTGAAGAGACCAATAGAAAAATTAAATTTAATTTTTTTATTATAAAAAATTGAAAATAATAAATTATAATTATTATAAATTATAGCTAACTATGTGTAATATTATGGCTAAAGTATTTTTAAACAGGTATATTTGGAGGAAAAATATTGAATTTACTGGATTAAGTGATGATTATAAATATAAAATTATTTATGAAATTGTAGTTTCTCTATGTAATGCATTGAAAGATGCAAGGTTTGATGATGAAACTATAAATGATATAGTAGGTATGATGTATGATAATGAATATTATATGGGACATTTTCCATTAGATATAAATAAATTATATTATTATATTATAAATAAATTTTATAGTGTTGCAAGTGATTGGTTTTTATATTTAGATGAGTTATCTGAATGTACATATGATTATGATGATGGTATAATGTATTTTACTCCCCCAGTTATTAAAGTATCTACAGATATAAGATACAAAGAAAAAATAAATAAATCTAAAGATATATATAATATATTTAATATTATATTTAATAATAAAATTAATATTAATTTTTGGTTGCATTTTTTATCTTTGGACCCAGACCAAACATTATTTATATTATTAAGAGGTTTAACATATAAACGGATTTTAATATAAATTTTATTTTATAAAATGATATGTTATTATAATAAATAGTATAATAAATATTACATTAGTAGATTGTGTATTATTGAAATGTTCTATAATATTATTTCTAAAATAATGTTGTTCAGATATATTTTTTATTGGATGATATAAATATGTTTTTATAATATCAATTATATTCCAATTATTATCATATGATATAGTTGATAATTCATTGATAGTATTAACTTTTAATTTATTATGTAATGCTATTGTAGTAAAAAGTGTTTCATCTAAAAATAAATTATGGTACATATCAACATAATTTTTAATACACATCATTAATTTATTAGAAACTCTAATAGCACATATCATACTTGATGCATAAGGTAAATTCAATTTACAATCTTCATATACCATATTCCAATGCCAATCATATTTTTTTTCATACATAATATCAAATGATTTACATAATAAATCATCATCAATATATTTATTATCTATATCTAATATAGTATTAATTTTAGGTATAAGAACATCTTCTTCAATCATCCATAAATATGTATAATCAGTTTTAATATTACAAAAATAATATATTGCTTTGTCTCTTGAACATGCTTTATTTCTAAAATAATAAACGGAATTTTTATATCCAATATTTTCACAAAATAAATTATCTATTTTTATTATATTAAATTTAGTATATTTATTATCTATATTATAATTATTATCATCAATACATATATAAATATCATGAAATTCTACTAATTTCTCACAAAAATCTAAAAATAAATTATTAGGCTTAACAGTTAAAAAACATATAATACTTTTCATTATATTAAATATATAAAAAAAATTGATATAAATATATATTTAAATATATAGAGTATTTATATTAATGAATATTAACATTGAGTATTTAAATGTGGAAATTAATCAATTAATTATTGAAAATGTATTAAAAATGTTAGAAAGAAGAGAATTGATAAAATCATGGGAAGAAACATTTAATACATTAAAAGTAGATTGGACAACTAATATATATGAAATATTATTAGCAGATAAATCAGTATATAGTATATATATATTAAATAATACAAATACACAATTAACAACTATATCACAAGGAATAGCATTAGATGAATATTTGTCTAATAATTTAGATATAAGAAAAATAGTAATAGTAAGAGCAATATCAAAAAAAGCAATAAAACAAATATTATATGATTATAAAAATACAGAATTTTTCTTTGAAAATGAAATGTTAGAAGATATTCCTAGTAAAATATTTATTCCTAATCATAAAATATTGAATCAATCTGATAAAAATGAATTATTAAGTACATTTTCTGAATTTGAATTAGCTAAAATTAATGTTAATGAAATAATGTCAAGATATTATAATGCAAAAATTGGAGATATTTTTCGTATAGTCAGACCAAGTTATATGGCAGGACATAATATATTTTATAGAAGAGTTGTTAATGGAACAATAGATATATTATTTCCATAAATTAAATATATAATAATTATTAAATTTAATTTATGATTTCCATAAATTTAATTTATGATTAATTATTAATTTTTAATATATAATAATTATTAATGGATAATTATTATATATTTAATTTAATTAAAGAACATAAATTTAAACAAATTACTAAATTAATAAAAAAAGGTAATCTTATTAATTTAGATATAAAAGATGATAATTATAATTATTTTATTCAATATGTTATAAATTATAATCAAAAGAAATTATTAGAATTAATATTACAATTATATATTAAAAATTTAATTAAAATTAGAATTGATATATTAGATATTGATGGTAGATCTATATTATATAATTGTATTAAATTTAATTATATTGATTTAATTAATATATTAATTCAAAAATATAATAATGTAGTTATAGGTATTTCTATTTTAGATATTAAAGATAAATTAGGTTTTACATCATTACATTATTGTATTATATTTAATAATTTTGAGGCATTAAAAATATTATTATCAAATAAAGCTGATCCATATACATTATCTAAAGATGGGAATAATAGTTTTTTTTTAAGTTTGATGTATAAAAGGAATGATATACTTTTATATTTACTAAATAATAATCCGAATATGTCAATGCATAATAAAAATGGAGAAAATCTATTACAATTAGCAATTAATTATAATAATAATGTTATAATATCATATTTATTAAATACTAATATTAATTTTAATAATCAAACTGTAGATTATGGATTAACTGCATTACATCAATCTATTTTATTAGATAATTTTAATTTATTTAATAACTTATTATCTATTAAAACTATAAATATAAATATTACTGATTTTTATGGTAATACTCCATTACATTATATTATTATTAATAAAAGAATAAAATATTTAATAAAACTATTATCTTTTAATAATTTAAAATTTAATATGTCTAATATAAATGGTGAATTACCATTACATTTATTATTAGATGATATTAATAGTTTTAATGAAATTGATAATGATTTATTAAATAATATAGTTTTAGAATCTGATTTAAATTTTCAAAATAATTATGGAGAAACTTGTTTAATGAAAATAATAAATAATAATTTAATAAATAAATTTAAATCCAGTTTAATTATTAAACCATTAAATTTATTTATTGAAGATAATAAAACTAAAACTATAACATTAAATGAAGATGTTATTGATATAGCTATACAATCATATTATAATCAACTTAAAATTAATAAAGATAAATTAATAATAAATTGGGAAAAATGGTGTAGTGTTGACGATTTTGAAAAGTTAAAATCACTAATTACTGAAGGGGGGAATATTTGTATTAAAAAAATAAGACAAGTTATTGTTGAAGAAAAAAGAACATTGCCTAAATATAATATATCTCCAATACATATTGACCATGGTATATATACTAATTTTTGTTTTTATACAGGTGAACCTATTGATATATTATTTGGTTTAATATTATTAAATAATACATTTAAATCTAAACATTTACAAATTATATTAGATTATCCATTAACAATAAATACAGAATTAGAAGCATATTATACAAAAATTGGTTTAAATTATCCTTATAAATTAGACTTTTCTAATTTTGAAATTATGTGGTCTTATCAAAAAATATTTTTTCCAAAGTATCTTGATAATGAAATTAATAAATATATTAAAAAAAAAGTAAAATATATTGTTATTCCTATCGGTATTGAAACATCAGTTGGGTCTCATGCTAATATACTATTTTGGGATTTAACACTTAAAACTATTGAAAGATTTGAACCAAATGGTTCAAATTATCCTATGGGTTTTAATTATAATCCAGAATTATTAGATAATATATTAACTAATAAATTTAAATTATATGATGAAAATATTATATATTATCCTCCTTATAAATTCCTTCCTACTATTGGGTTTCAATCATTAGAAAATTTAGAAACTAATAAATGCAAAAAAATAGGAGATCCTAATGGTTTTTGTGGTGTATGGTGTATTTGGTGGGTTTATCAAAGAATGATTAATATAAATAACCAAAATTATAATATTAATAATATTGCTGAAGAATTAATTAAAAATATAAAATTAGAAAATTTATATTTTAAAAGTGTTATTAGAAATTTTAGTGAAAAAATAACATCTATTAGAGATGACTTTCTTAAAAAATATAATCTTGATATAAATGACTGGGTTGTAGGTAATTATAATGATGAAATTTTAGATAAAATTGAAAAGAATATCTTTGATATCCTTTAGATTTAATAAATGAAAAGAATATCTTTAATATTCTTTAGATTTAATAAATGAAAATAATATCTTTAATATTCTTTAGATTTAATAAATGATTATTTTTGTGATTATTAATTGTTAATTTAGATTTAATAAATGAAAAGAATATCTTTAATATTCTTTAGATTTATAATTTATTATTTAAGGATTAATAATTAAATAAAATTAGATTCACCTTCATTCTTTTTTAAGTCTATTATTTTATTACCATAATATTTTTCTACTTCTTGTTCACTGCTTATATCTAATAATTTACCAATAGTTCTTATTTGTGTATCATTTTGATTTATTCTTTTATCTAATAATAATATTTTAACATAATCACCTATCATTAATTTATTTTTAGTATTAATATTAGTATAACCATCGCTAATATTCCATATTGATGTATCTATATTTTCTTTTGGAATAAAACACATTATGGGTCCATTTGTTGCTATTAATAATTCTTGATTAATAACTTTAATTAATCCAATAATAATTGTATTTTCAATAGGAACACATATTTTACAATGGTATATTATATTGTATATAGCACATCCATTTAAATTTTCTGGTGGCATTATACCATCTGAATATTCCATTATTCTATATACTTCATCAACATATCCATTTTTATTACATTTTTTTTCTACTTTTTTTTTTAATACCGTTTTTATATTATTAATTATATCAGTATTCATATAATAAGGTTCTAATGATATTCTAGTATATTGTTTAATATTACGATATGGACTAACTAATTTTGTCATCTTAATATATTATATTATATAATTTTTATATATATATTTTTCAATTTTTATTGTAATATTAAAAACATAACTATCTAATAATAATGACAGTAAATATATTATTTTAATAATAAAGTATATAAGATTTCATCTAGCATTAGTCCTATTTTTCAGTAGTATAATCTAACCCATAAATAAAAAAAATAGCGTCATTTTATTTTTAATGAATTATAATTATCATTAACTTTGTTAATTAATAATGATTTAATTTTAATAATTTCATTATTTTGACTTGGTATAGTAATATAGTTACTCATATTTTTACATATATCATCTAAAATTTTTAGAATTGCATATTTTGATGATTCTATATCAGATTTTTTAAATATGCTTTTTATTGTGTTTTCAATATCATCAATCATAATATTTTCAAGACCAACATCTGTATCATCACATTCTGCATGTTCAATATAGTACCATATTAAATTAGTTATACTATCCCTAAAATATAATGGTATATTATTTATATGATTCATTATTAATAAATAAATTAATTTTTTAAATATTTTCATAAAAATTTTAAATTTTTTTATAAAAAACTTTTAATATTTATTGTATAATTTATTACAATTATTTTATTATATATGCTGCCTAATTATAATTAGTAAAGGTGTATATTTAAAAATTAAAACTTTGAAAAAATTATAAATTTTAATAAAAATAACAGTATTTTAAATTCTTTTAATGTAGTATTTTTATAATACCTTGTCTATTATATCTTTTCAAACCATATAATTAAAAATTTATAGAATTTTTTATTATAATATTCACTTATACATAAGCATTATATTATAATAAAAAAATTGAATTTAAATTATATAAATACTTTATAGTATCATAATAATAATATGTCAAAAGCAATTAATAAATCAAATGAAAAGAAATCATCTGAAATTAATATTAAAGTTGATAAAATAATTCCAGAAATAAATAATAATCACAAAAATATAAAACAAATTATAATTATTCAAAAATATATTAGAAGATATTTAATACTCAAACAAATTTTAATACCATCATCATATTATCAAACAAAAGAATGGCGTAAAAATAGGAAATGGTATAAAAATGGGAAGTCTAATGAATGTGAATTATATCAAATAAATTTAATTGAAAAAATAATTAAAATTAAATTAACAAAAACATATGATAGAATTAATATTGAAAATAATAAAATTATTAGTAATAAACATCCAATGATAAATGATGATGGTTATGAATGGAGTGAAAATTTTGATGGTCTTATAATAAATACTAATAATAAATTATATTTTAATCTAAAATTTGTATGTGATAGCGGCGGAGCACAAACCAGAACGTTAAAATTGGTATATCATTTTATTAAAAATCAAATGGAATATTTAATAAAATTTAATATGAATAATATATACTTTATTAATATTTTAGATGGAGATACAAGTTATTATAATATGAATAAATTTAATTTTTTGATTAATAAAGAAAAATATAAACATATCATAAAATATGTGTTTATTGGTAGTTTATATGATTTTCAAAAATCAAAAATCATCAAAATTTTCTAATATATATCCAATTATGGAATATACCAAATCAAATGATATTCTTTTTCTTGCTATATCTTTACTTTCTCTATAATTAGTTAAAAATAAAGAATTATATTTTTCTCTATATTCTTTTAGATATTTATTAAATTTTATTATTAATTCTTTTTGTTTATCTATTTCTATTTTAGGTTCTATTATTAATGTTGCATAAGTTCTTGCAGTTTGATTAGGTGTATTATCTACATATATATCTTTATCTTTAACAAATGATAAACCTATTTGGTTATTAATATTATCATCTATACATTTTACTAAAATATTTGTATTTGATTTTAATATATTTTTTTTTGTTAATCTTGTGATTTTATATGTATTTTTTAATTTTAAATTATATATATCACCACCTATCATATAATTATTATCATCATTTAATTCTGTTTTTATAATTGTTTTAGATGGATATATAATAATATTTAGTTCATTCAAAGACTTTGAATCAAGGGCGTTATATAAAATATCACGCCATTCAAATTGAAAAGAACAAATAGTATAACTTGTATCATCAAAAACTTGTTCTTCAAATATATTTAATAATATAACATTATATTTTTCTAAAAATGCTTTTCTTAATTCTATATCTGCTATACGGATAGAAGACCAAAAATTTAATGGAATTATTAATATTCCACCCAAACAAATATTTGTTAAAATATCTTTAATAACACATTTATATAAATCATTTACATCATATTTATCAAATAATAATTTATCTTGAGATTTATTTCTTGCTAAATATGGAGGGTTTGTTATTAAATATTTATTATTATAATTAGGAGGATTATTTATAGTATCTTGTTGAATAATATAATCTTTTTTTGGTTCTATATCATAACATTCAATAATATATTTGACATTATTTTGTTCTTGTTGTGTTTCTATAAAAGTAATTAAATCACCATTACCAGTAAATGGTTCTATAATATTTTTTATATTATCAGGAATTTTCATTCCTTGTAAAATATATTCTTGATTAGTTGTATAAAATTGACCTAAAATCTGTTTAGATAACTTTTTAGATAACTTTTTATTTTTTTTGACTTGTATAGGGACAATAATTTCATCTTTATTAACAATTTCGTTATTATTCATACCAACTATCATATTATTATTATTATTATTTGTTATATTATTAAATATATTTAATTCAATTTTTTTACTAAATAAATTATTTTTATTATCAATAACTTTGTTTATAATATTTTTTAGTTTTTCATCATTATTATTACATTTGATTTTTCTTTTTTGATGTTGATTATAATGATATTTTTGTTTAAAAATCTTATTACAAATTTCGCAACTATAATTAACCATTTATGTTATATATAATATAACATAAATAGTTATTTTTTATATATAAAATAAATATGTTGGGATAACATCTAGCATTTATTATAATTAATAATAATATCAGGTAGTTCAATATCTAATGAGTCAATTATTGTTATTTTATCATTATTATCAACTAAATCTAATATTAATATATCTAATTTGTTAGTTATAAAATCTGAATATAATAGTGTATTATTATTTGTAATCATTGTTATATTAATATTAAATAATTCTTCATAATATGTTTTAAATTCTTTTAATGTTGTATTTTTATCATATATAAATTTTGTCCAACTATTAATCTCTTTATTTCCTATTTTTATATTCTTAGCTATAATAGGTGTTGATTGAATTAATATTGGATTAGCTAAATTTAAAAAACTTGATTTATAATTATCTAATTTCTCATTTAATAGATATTTTAAAAATTCTAACATTGATAATCCTGATACTATTGATGTAGTTGTTGATATTGCAGGAATTATTTTACCTGCTATTCCTTTTATTTTATATCTATCTTCAGTCTTAATATTATAATTTACTGCTCTTATATTAGATGCTGCATATATCCAATCAATATGTAATTCATTATCTTTATCAAATATATTATCATTTATTAATGAACTAGTTTCTACAAAAATTTTATGTAATTCATTAGTTTCATCATAATATATTGGTTGAGGACATTTTCTTCCTGAAGACCAAAATAATTTTCCTGGAGATTCTTCAAAATTTTTGGGTTTTAATTCTAATAATTTTACAATTTCTTCATTAAATAATTGATTAAATGATAATTCATTAATTAATGGAAAATTAGATAAAGCCCAATGTATAGTATGTTTAATATCATTAGGAAAACTTTTAATTGTACATACTGGATAAGTTTTTTCAACTTCTGGATCTGATGAATCAGAATAAGTTTCAGTTATAAATGGTATAATAGGTTGAACATGACCTTTTGTTCCATTAGTTCCACTGTCAAATAAAGGTATATTAAATTTATAACATTGAGAATCCATAAATTTTCTTGCATTAATATTATCTAATGCATTAAATACTGCTGTTATATTATTATTAAATATATTATCTGTATATTTTATATTATCATCATCCACTTTGTCAATATCTGCTTTAATATTTATATTAGGATTCATTGAGTTTATCATATTACTTGCTATAATACTTTTAAATTTCCCAATATCACTATCTCTAAAAAGAAACTGTCTACTTAAATTTGATTTTGATATAACATCAGGATCAGTAATTATAATATCTTTAATATTCATATATGCTAAATTTTTTAAATGTTCACATCCTATAGCACCAGAACCAACAATAAAAATTTTAGAATTTATTAATTTTTTTTCTAATTCTTTCCCAAATAATTTACCATAATTAGTTTTACAAGTTTCATCTTTATTAATTAATGATGATTCTTCCCATGTAAACCATTGATTAATTGGCATGTATTTATGAGAAATTAATTTAATTGCTTCAGATGCTACTAAAGAACCAAATATAGAAACTATTGGGATAATTTCATGATTATCTATATTAATATCACTATTTAAATAAAATTTATTATGATTTATAATATATTCTTTTTTAATATAAATAACAGTTCCATTAATAAATTTAAAATTATCATGATTAAAATTTAATAATTTAAATGAAAATCTATCAATAATATTTATTTTATAAGTATTATCAATTTCAGTTCCTTCTAATTTAATTAAATCATTATCTTGATATTCATGAGGTCCAATAGTTGTTATTATACCATTTTTATCAATATTTTTAATTTGTATAGATTCATATATTTCTCCATCAATATCAGTTATTATATGATTAATATTAGCATCTACAAAAATACTTCCTGATAAACCACCTGAAAATAAAACAATTAATTTATTATTAATTAATCTAGTATAATCATTAATTTCATTAATATAATTATTATCTTTATTAATAACAATTGTTATTAATTGATTTTGTTTATAATTATCAACTATTATAATATTAACATTAGGATTTAATGATAATAATTTTAATTTTAATATTGAAGATCTACTATTATTAATTTCATTATAATAATAACCTGTTAATAAATCTTCTTCATTAATTAAATCATTATCATATAAATATAATGTATTAATCCCAGCTAATACTAAATTTTTACAAATTTCAGTTCCTAATCCTTTACTTAAATTAATAACTAAAACGGAACTGTTAATAATTTTATTACAAGCATCAAAACCATAAGTTCTAATTTGTCTATCATATAATATAGTATCTAATACCATAAATATAATATAAAATTAATCTTTATATTATATTTATGATTATACCATAAATATAATATAAAATTAATCTTTAATTAAGAGTTAGTTGTTATAAATGTATATATTAATTGTGCCATAGTTTGGTGAGATGGACTATTAAAAATAGTCTTATCTTTACAAGTTTTACTAAATGGTACCATAAATTTTACTTTATTTTCAATGTCATAACAAAAACGTTTGTCTATGGAACATATAATATATTTAATAAGATTTATATTTTTTTTATCATCTAATAAAGTACAGAATTGTTCAATTAATTTTTTTACTTTATCTAAAGTATTATAATTATTGAAATATTTATATAATTTTTTATTACTTTGTATATAACAAATTAAATTATATAATATTTCAATATTTTCTATATTTTCTATATTTTGTGTATTACATCTATACTTTATACATATTTCTTTAGTTTGTTCTATAGGACATGTATAAACTGTATCAATATCACTTAATTTAACATCAATATCATTTTCATTAATTAAAACTAATATATTAGATAATTTAAAATCTCTAAATAATATTTTTAATTTACATATTTTTTTTATTAATTCAGTAAGTTGTTGTTCTATACTATAAATTTGTTCTTCTGTAGGTGTAGGTGTATGTGTATTTAAATAATAATATAAATTATAATCATATTTTTGAGAAACTTGATAATATTTTACATCTAATTTATTATTTTGTGAAGAATTCATTGTTTCAAATGATGTATCCTTAAAATCAGATAGTATTTGTATATTATCAAAAGTTTTTGGTATATTACCTGATGATGATGTATTAGTTTTTATATTTTCAGAATTTGATATATTTTCAGAATTTGATATATTTTCAGAAATTGATGACATACTTTCAGGAATTAATGATATACTTTCAGGAATTGATGGCATACTTTCATGAATTGATGACATACTTTCATGAATTGATGATATACTTTCAGGTGTTGGTATACTTTTAGGAATTGATGATATACTTTTAGGTGTTAGTATACTTTCAGGAATTGATGATATACTTTCAGGTGTTGGTATACTTTCAGGTGTTGGTATACTTTCAGGTGTTGGTATACTTTCAATAAAACTTATTATTTTTGTATTTATATCATTTTCATTATTTATATCAGTATCTAAATTAAAACAATTTAATATTATTTTTAATATATTAGTTAATTTTTTAATGCTATAATATTTATTTTTTATTAAGCAAAATATATCATAATGTTGAGGTATAATATTTTCATTACTTAGTAATGTTAATAATTCATCTAAATAAAATAAATTAATAATATTAGTATTAAAATTATATTTTTTAATTGCATATATATCAGAAAAAATAAATACTTTTCCAAAAGTTCCCTTTCCTAATATTGTTTTAGATTCTTGAGATATAAATGAATTAAAAATAGTTTCTAATTCTTCTGTTTTTTTAGTAGATTCTTTTGATGCATGTTGATTAAAAGTAGGTTTTATAGGTAGAAATAATTTTGTCTTTTTTGATTGTTTAGTTTTTATTGGTTCAAATCCTGGTGCATTGCTTGTAGGTCGCCAAGGAGGTTTTCCACCAAATAATATATATTTAAGTTGAATATATTTAAATTTATATTTTAAATATTTATTATGATACATTATAATAAATATTATATTTTTATTATTTCTAATGGTCCTAATTGATATACACCATAAGATAAATTAACAATATCTCCAATATTTATTTTATTTCTAGGACCAAATACATGGATCACATTACTTTTTGTTTTAACTAATACATATTTATATAATTGTTGATTTAAATAATTTAGATTATCTTTTAAATACTCATTTGACAAATTAATATGAGATTCATATATTAAAAAATACTGATTATAATATTTATTAATTGCATAACCTAATAAATTATATTTTTCATCTTCATAAGTAATATTTAATAAATAGTGTAATGGTTTAGATGATGAAACTGCTTGCATTATTTGATTACTATCTTTTCCATATTTTTGATTAGCATAATTATATAAGGAACCAACATCTTTAGTATCATCATGTGGTATATTATCATAATTATATGCCATTAATATGTTATTATTATCTATTTCTACTAATTTATTAGTAGAACCACAATTATCATTATTATATTCCCATTTTTTATGGGTAGAAGTAAAATTCTCTTTATTATTATATATAATATATAAAATATATAAAAAAACTAACACTAATATAATTTTCATATATTATAATATAGAAAAATTATATATTCAAAAAAAAAAAATAAAATTATATAATAAATTAACTTAATGGTGGTAATGTTGTTGGATATATTTTATATATAGATAAAATTGGCGTTGGTGTTGGAGTTGATACATATTGAGATACAACAGGAGTTTCAGATGGTTCAACAACTGTATCTTCAGATTCATTGGGTGTTTCTGTAGATTCTACTGATGCATAAGGTGTTTCTGATGGTTGCATTGATACTGGAAATGTTGATGTATATGGTGTATTTGATGGCATCATTGATACTGATTGTGATGTATATGGTGTATTTGATGGCATCATTGATACTGATTGTGATGTATATTGTGTTTCTGAAGGTTGCATTGATACTGGAAATGTTGATGTATATGGTGTATTTAATGGCATCATTGATACTGGTTGTGATGTATATGGTGTATTTGATGGCATCATTGATACTGGAAATGTTGATGTATATGGTGTTTCTGATGGTTGCATTGATACTGGAAATGTTGATGTATATGGTGTTTCTGAAGATTGCATTGATACTGGAAATGTTGATGTATATGGTGTATTTGATGGCATCATTGATACTGATTGTGATGTATATGGTGTTTCTGATGGTTGCATTGATACTGGAAATGTTGATGTATATGGTGTATTTGATGGCATCATTGATACTGGTTGTGATGTATATGGTGTTTCTGAAGGTTGCATTGATACTGGAAATGTTGATGTATATGGTGTATTTGATGGCATCATTGATACTGGTTGTGATGTATATGGTGTTTCTGAAGGTTGCATTGATACTGATTGTGATGTATATGGTGTTTCTAAAGGTTGCATTGATACTGATTGTGATGTATATGGTGTATTTGAAGGTTGCATTGATATATATGGTGTTTCTGAAGGTTGTATTGATACTGATTGTGATGTATATGGTGTATTTGAAGGTTGCATTGATATATATGGTGTTTCTAAAGGTTGCATTGATACTGGTTGTGATGTATATGGGGTTTCTAAAGGTTGCATTGATACTGGTTGTAATGTATATGATGGTTGTGTTAGCAAATATAAATTAGGACATTTTGTTAGAAATACCTCATTATTATTTATTTTTTCTTCAATATTATTATCAAATAAATTATTTTGTGTTTCATCATATATTACAGTTCCTGCCGCATTATAGCTTAAGTTATAATATGGTAAGTTATTTAGACAATTATTATTTACAAAATCACTATACATTTATATATATATATATTAGATTATAAATTTATAATATTTTTTATTCAAGTTGTTTTATAAATTCATATAATAAATTAATACCATAACTATTTATCATATCATCTTTATATACACTACTAGCTACATCTAAATGTATCCATGGAACAATGTTATCAACAAAATAATTAAGAAAAACTCCGGCTAAAATACATCCTGAATTTATTTCTTCATTTTTATTTTTAATATCAGCAATATTACTTTTAAGTAAATCTAAATATTCATGTCTAATTTTAATTTTATCTAAATATTCTCCAATATTTTCTCCAATATTGATTAATTGATTTGATAATTGTTCTCCTTTAGAATTTGATATACATATACTAGAAATTCCTGATGTTATATAATCTGTATTTCCTGTTAATGTAGCAATATCAATAATTATATCACCATCTTTAATAAATTTTAATGCATATTCTATACCATCAACTAAACATAATCTACCTTCTGCATCAGTATTAATAACTTCTATAGTTTTATTAGATATTGTTTTAAGAACCATACCGGGTCTTAATGCATTATTTCCAATCATATTTTCAGCAATTGGAATTAATGTATGAATATTATAATTAGTAGATATATTATTTTTGGATAATAAATTAATAACACTAATTAAGATACCAGAACCTATCATATCAATTTTCATATCACTAAAATCTCCAGTTTTAAGATTTAAACCTCCAGTATCAAAAGTTATAGATTTACCAATTAAATAGATATTTCTAGTATATAATAATTTTTTAGGTAATATATGAACAAAATAAGAATTATATTTAGAACCCATACCTACAGCAGTAGTTAATGGAAATAAAGATGATGATTTATTAGAACTAAATATTTTTAAGTCATAATTACTAGGAACACGAGATACTACATATTGTAAATATGTATTAGGATTTTTATTTGGGTCTAACACAATATCTTTATATAAATATAATTCATTAATAAAATTAATAGATTCATCATAACAATTAAATAATTTTATATTATGCTTTTTATTATATTTATATAATATATCATGAAATTGTGTAATTAATTTATTACAACAATTTATATTTTGAAATAATATATGAATATTATTAATTTTATCATATATAGTTATAACATTAATAATTTTTTTAATATTTTTATTTATTTTATAATTACATAATTTATGAATATTTATAATTATATTAATATTATCATCAATCTTTAATATAAAATTATTATTAGATGAATTCATATCAATTACAAATATATTAAGTTTATTCATATATTTTAATTAAGAAATTATAATATAAAAATGTTTAAAGTTTTATTTATATTATTATATAAATGACATCTCATATTAATTGTCGTAAATGTGGAGGACCTCATTTTACCATAAAATGTAATAAAGATAAAAAAAATATTCCTGTAGATAATCCAATACCAAAATATATTAATAAAAATAAATTTATAACTTATAGAGTTAAAATATCTGAATTACCTTCTGATTTAACTGAAAAAGAAATGATGGAACAATTATATGAATGGGGTGATATAATTAGATTAAAAGTATTAAATCATAGTGATATTTCTATTGTATTTATAGATTTTAAATTTGAAGACCAAGCAGATTATTTTGTAAAAGCATTAAATAAGACTGATTATGACCATCATATAATATCGGTATCAAGAATAAATAATAATGAAGATTTAATAAAAAAATAAAATAAAAATTTATTATTTTTATTTTATTATTATAAAAATTTTGTAGCAGTAGGTGTATCTGTATTATAAATATATAATTTATTAAGTGTAGTATTTTCAGTTAATATCCACTTACCAATTTGAATTGATTTAGAATTAACTGTTACATTACCTGTAGGACCTGGAGGACCTGGAGGACCTGGAGGACCTGGATTACCTGTAGGACCTGGATTACCTGTAGGACCTGGATTACCTATTGGTCCTTTTGAACCTATTGGACCTGTTGGTCCAGGAATTCCTGTTGGTCCTGGATTACCTGTTGGTCCTGGAAATCCTGTTGGACCTGGGAAACCTGTTGGACCTGTTGGTCCTGGAAATCCTGTTGGTCCTGGATTACCTGTTGGTCCTGGAAATCCTGT
>Ga0214921_10002529_pt1 | contig 29565 bp, 28 predicted proteins | sample LL1505_MetaG_FD_177992 | JGI IMG/M metagenome (GOLD analysis project Ga0214921, IMG submission 177992) | Freshwater microbial communities from Lake Lanier, Atlanta, Georgia, United States - LL-1505 | ecosystem: Environmental > Aquatic > Freshwater > Lake | place: USA: Georgia | collected...
TTTCGTCATGAATCCTTGCTAACACCTGTTTGCCGTGGGTTGATTCTGGGATTTGGCTTGGAAAGTTATACCTTGGCATTGCGGTATTTTGAACCGCTTTGAACCGAATTGGTTTTCGTATGTATCCGTGCGAAAATTTTATCCCATGAAAACCCTCTTTTTATCCATCGTCCTCTTTTCCTACAGCTTTTTTTCCGCTCAAATCGCCCCACGAAAAGTCCAATTGGTGATTTTATTCGATACCTCCAACAGCATGGATGGATTACTGAATCAAGCCAAAGCTAAAATATGGGCCATTGTGAATGAGGTATCCTCCCTTCGATACCAAGGCACCATTCCACAACTGGAAATTGCCATGTACGATTATGGAAATCAGTCCTTGAATATCAAGGATAATTACGTGCGACAACAATTGAATTTCACCAAAGACCTTGATTTGGTTTCTGAAAAGCTTTTTGGATTGACAACCAATGGAGGAGATGAATTTTGTGGTGCGGTAATTCAAAAGTCGTTAAGCGACTTAAGTTGGTCAGCAAATAATGGCGATTTAAAATTAATTTACATCGCAGGAAATGAGCCCTTTAATCAAGGCCCAATTTCGTATAAAGAGGCCTGTGCCCTCGCAAAAACAAAAGGGGTACTTGTAAGCACTATATTCTGTGGTCCCTACGACGAAGGCGTGCGTACCTTCTGGCAAGATGGTGCGACATGCTCAGGGGGTGATTTTTTTAACATCAACAGCGATCAAGCACTAAGTTATATGGCTACGCCATATGATTCGTTGATTCAATCCAATAATTTGAAACTGAACGGAACCTACGTTTCCTACGGGGTTGATGGGGTGGATAAAAAAAATAAACAGGTCAGGCAGGATGAGAATGCCAAGACGTTGAATAATGCCGTCATGGTGGAGCGCGCCGTAGCCAAGGGCAGCACGAATTATTGGAATGGAGCATGGGATTTAATCGATGCGGCAGCAGCAGATTCCACCTTTATTTCGAAATTAGAAGAGAAAGATAAAACGGATGAATTGAAAGGAAAAACGGCGGAAGAAATCAAAACAATAGTAGCCGAAAAAACCAAAGAGCGCGAGCAAATACAGCAAGAAATTGCGACATTGAACGTGAAACGCGTTGCTTACATCGAAGCGGAATCGAAAAAAAATCAAGTGAAAACTGACGATTTTGGTACGGCTGTAGCAAAAAGCCTCAGAAAAAACGCGGTGCTTTTGGGTTTTGATAACGCTACCGAAAAATAAGAGATAATCGGTATATTTGAGGAAAATTCCAACATGGCTTTGCAACGTGACGACCGAATCAATTATGTGAATATTGGCTTGATGGTGATTACTGCGGTTTTGGCTTTTGCTTTGCCCTTCGAGACGTTTCTGTTCGCCTATGCCTTTCTTGGACCACTGCATTATTTGACCGAAATCAGTTGGTTGCATGATCGCCAATACTTTTCGAAAGGTAAATACGATTTTGTGGTGTTGTTGGTCATAGGGGTATTGTTGTCTTTTGCTGCTTTCGCAAATGATTTTGGCTACGATTGGGAAATTTACAACCAATTCGTGGAACTGAATCTCTTCGATAAACTTTTGGTATTCGCCTTGTTTTCTGCGGTGCTGTTTGCCTTAGTGAAGAATGTATTTGTTAAAATTTTGAGTTGTTTACTTCTCTTTGTGTTTGTTTCGGGTTGGTTGAGCAAGGATAATGAAGCAGCAAATCAAAACAGTACTGCGATTTTTGCGCTCACTTCGCTCGTGCCCACACTCATTCACGTGTATGTGTTTACCGGTCTATTCATGTTGTATGGGGCATTGAAGTCCCGAAGCAAGTCGGGATTATGGCAAATAGTGGCTTTTGTGCTAATGCCTCTGGTTTTGGTGTTTTTTATTCCAGTCAATTCCCAACAAAGTGCCCCTTCAGATTATGGCAAACGCGCCTATTACGCAGATGGAAATGGTTTTCATAATACCAATTTGAGCATTATGTCCCATTTTAAATTAATTCCAGAGGTCACCAATAAGGATTATGTGGATTATATTTTGAAAGATCCGAACTATATCCCGGATTCCATAAAATATGCCTTTGTTTTGGATAAGTTATTTACGGGAAAAACATACACGATTCCTGGAAAGGACAGTATCGTGAGTTATCGTTTAAACGGTCCTAAATACCAAGACCTTGACTGGAGTCTTACCAATCCGGTAATCAAACCCCAACAAGCATTGTTAGATTCGCTCTTTCCTCTCGAAAAAAAGAAATACATCGATGCACAAGCAGCTCCGTTTCTGGCCCGTAAAAACGAAGTGTTTTTAGTTGAAAATCCTGAATCCCCTTTTTACATGCAGCCCCTTACGTTGGCGCAGCTCATTCCATCGAGCCATCCTGCCATTTATCAATGGATTTATTATTCGAACATCGGCATTATGCTCATGCGGTTCATTGCTTTTGCCTACCTCTATCACTATTTGAACTGGTTTAGCAAAACAGAGATTATTCAATGGCACAAAGTGCCCAAGGTGCGTTTCATCGCAGTAATTGTACTATGGCTCGCGGCCTGCGGATTTTATCTTTACGATTATGGCCTTGGTTTGAGCGTGCTTTTCTTCTTAAGTTTTACCCACGTGTTGTTGGAGTTTCCCTTGAACATCGTTTCTATTGTGGGCATTGGGAAGGAGGCCGGGGCCATATTCAAGCATGGGTTTAAGCCCATTAAATCTTAGCGCGCTGTTTTATTTCTTGGATGAATGCCGTTTCGTCGGCTGGAGAAATGAGGATTTCATCCCACTTTCCAAAGTGTACCACGATTCCCCGCCAAGCCGTAGATAATTTAAGACCGGCATAAATTCCATGCTGCGGTTCTATTTTGCGGATTTGTTCCAAATCAATGCGTTTCTTAAATCCCAAAAAATGACAAACCAATTGCGTTTCAGTGATGGTATAATAGGTGGTTTTAAGGATGGCAAGGAAAAACACGCCTAGGGCGAGCCATACGGCAAAGAGCGGCCATATTTCCACAAGGGAACCTTCTTCCATATAAACAACTAGCCCCACCAACGAATAAACGATTAGTACAAAAATCCAAACGAGCGGAAAGGTCCAATCGCGCTTAGACGCGTAGCGCATTACCAGGTAAACAATGGTTTTTGCCCCATTAAATCTTGTACCTTCGATTGTAAGTTTTGTAGCGCATGGTCATCGGACCTTTGCGTCAGTGCTGCGTCAATCAAATGCACAATCTCCACGATTTCCTGTTTTTGCACACCCCGCGAGGTAATGGCAGGTGTTCCAAGTCGAATCCCTGAGGTAACAAACGGCGATTCTGTATCGAAGGGTACCATGTTTTTGTTGACCGTGATATGGGCTTTACCCAACGCGATTTCGGCATCCTTCCCGGTGATTCCTTTATTACGCAAGTCCAGAAGCATGCTGTGGTTGTCGGTACCGCCTGAGACAATGGCATACCCAAGTTTCATTAATTCTTCGGCCATAACTTGCGCATTCCTTTTTACGGATTCACCGTAGGTTTTAAACCCGGGTAAAAGGGCCTCTCCAAAGGCAACGGCTTTTGCAGCGATGACATGCTCCAAGGGACCACCTTGAATTCCGGGAAACACGGCTGCATCTAACAAGGAAGCCATGGATTTTAAGTTCCCGTTATTCCATTTTAAACCGAAGGGATTGTCGAAATTATTCCGCATCATAATAATGCCTCCGCGCGGTCCACGCAGCGTTTTATGGGTGGTGGAGGTCACGATATGACAATGCGTCAACGGGTCATTCAGTAATTTCGCAGCAATTAATCCGGAAGGGTGGGAGATGTCCGCCAATACCAAGGCGCCCACTTCATCCGCGATTTGGCGAATTCTCGCATAATCCCAATCCCTGGAATAGGCTGAGGCGCCGCAAATGATCATTTTTGGACGTTCCTTTCGAGCAGTTGCTTCCAGACTTTCGTAATCGAGCAGGCCGTCTTCTTCGCGCACGCCGTAGAAAAAGGGTTGGTACAATTTTCCCGAAAAATTCACAGGAGATCCGTGGGTTAAATGGCCCCCATGGGAAAGATTAAATCCCAGGATTTTATCCCCGGGGTTTAGGCAAGCCAGGTAAACCGCAGCATTCGCTTGAGCCCCGGAATGTGGCTGAACATTGGCCCAAGTGGCGCCAAAGAGCGCGCATAACCGATCGATGGCGAGTTGTTCTACCTGGTCCACAATTTCGCACCCTCCGTAATACCGTTTTCCGGGAAGCCCCTCGGCATATTTGTTCGTCAGCACGCTACCCATGGCCCGCATGACATCGTTACTCACATAATTTTCACTGGCGATCAATTCGATGCCATCGGTTTGGCGAATGCGCTCCGCTTCTATTAAATCAAACAGTTCATTGTCCATGGATTTCTGGATTTTTTATTTTTTGGAGTTGGGACAGTCCTGTTTTCAAGTCGGTTTCAGGTTTGAATCCGGTTAATTGAAACAGTTTCGAGGAAGATCCTATTCGCCGCTCAACCTCGTAATCGTAGCGTTTTTTGGGAGCGTCGATGTAGTTAATTTCGGAAGAAGTATCCCAGAGTTGGCAGATGATTTCTGCTAAATCGTTGATTGTCCATTCGCATTCATTGGCAATATTAACGATATGGAAACCTTCAATGGTTTGCAATCGAATGCACGCTTCGATTACATCGTCAATGTAGGTGAAATCACGGGTTTGCTGTCCGTTTCCGAATACCGTTAGGGGAGAATTTTCGATGGCTTGTTCGATGAATCGAGGAATTACCATGCGGTTGTCCTGGCGTTCTCCATACACGTTGAAAAAACGCAGAGCAATGGTGTTGAGCCCGGTTTCTTCAAAATGGCTGGCCAAATAAATTTCATTGTAGCGTTTCGCCATGGCGTAGGAAGTGCGTGGGTCAACTAATACATCTTCGCTCAGGGCGGTTTTCACAATCGCTGAGTGGCTGTATATTCCGCTGGTGGAAGCATAAAAAAGTTGTTTTACGCCTTGTTCCAGCGCAGCATTCACTACGTTGCGCGTTCCTATGACTTCAACATCCATTGTTTCTACCGGGTGATCTGCGACAACGTCAACCCCTAAAACTGCTGCAAAATGGTACACGGTATCAACCCCATGCATGCACGCATTTACTTGGGCAGCATCGCGCACATCCCCGAGATGAAATTCAATCGATTCCAGCACGCTTTCCGGAAGTTTGTTTCCCCGCAACAGGTTATCTAGAACGACGACTTCATGGCCCAATTCCACCAACCTAACAACAAGATGGCTCCCAATGAACCCTGCCCCTCCGGTTACGAGAACTTTCATTTCGTTCTAATTTATTTACAAATATCCTAAATTCCATGCAATTATGGAAGGATACGGCATGCGGAATGAAACTTGTGCGTAATTTCTTGCAATTCATCGTTCCAAATATCCCCTTGATCAATTCGATCCTTCCGAACCCTGCCCGATGCATGAATTACTTCCTGCGCAGTTAGCGCGATGGCTACATGGGTTATTTTTCCTGCCGGATTTTGAAAAAACAGGAGATCGTCTTCCCGTAATTCTTGAAGGTCTATCAAGTTTCCTGCGCTTTGCTGGTCTTTTGCGTCCCGAGGAAGGTTGTATCCGAAGCTTTTAAAATACAGTTGCGATAATCCGGAGCAGTCGATTCCAAAACTACTTTTTCCTCCCCATAAATAGGGAACATTGAGCATCATGGATAATAAAGATTCTTTGGGGGGATGCGAGGAATCGAGGCATTCAAAACAATCTTTCCCAAGCATAAATGTTTCGTTTGAACCGAGGTAGCTGCCTGCGGGAATACACATATTACCCCACGGACTTTTTACAGTTTGCATAAAGGATAGGGCAAGTCGGCGTTCATCGTGCCATCGTTGCACTTCTTTCTCGCTAAGACCGATGAGGTGCCTTCGATCGACATAACCGCTGTAGCCATCCGTTAACGATTGGATCTCAATCCAATGGGCACGTTGGGAAAGCACTTCGAAGGTTTCTCCAAAAACCAATTGGGTAACCATTTCTGAGCGGTCGCTTTCTTCGTAGCGTACTGCTCCTACGGGCGCATGGCAAAACCCAAATTTTTGGTGAGGTAAAAGGAGTTGCATGAGGTGGTTTTAGGAGGTAAAAATACATAGAGCGCGAGAATAATCCTTACTTTTGTTTCACCATGGAATCAAACGCAAAATTAATTTTAGTAACCAACGATGATAGTGTAAATGCCAAGGGTATTCAGTCATTGGTAAAAATGGCTTCGCCTTTGGGTAGGGTGGTGGTGGTCGCTCCGGATAAACCTCAAAGCGGAATGGGTCATGCAATTACCATCAACGATCCTATTCGGATGAATCGGGTGGAAATGTTTGGTGAAGTAGAGGCATACGCTACAACAGGTACGCCCGTTGATTGTGTTAAATTGGCCATTTACGAAATCCTAGGTCAAAAGCCGGATTTGGTAGTATCAGGCATCAACCATGGAGAGAATTCTTCCACCAATGTATTGTATTCAGGGACAATGTCTGCGGCTATCGAGGGAGCGATGGAAGGGTTACCTTCGATTGGTTTTTCCTTGGCCAATTATGCCCATGATGCCGATTTTATGCAGTATGAACCCTTTGTAAGTAAAATTATAAAGCATGCCCTAACCCAGGGGATGCCCAAGCATACGTGCTTTAATGTGAATATACCCAACCTGGCAAACGATGCCATTCAAGGGATTAAGTTTTGTACTCAAGCACATGCTTTTTGGGCAGATCGTTTCGACCGCAGGATCGATCAGTTTGGGCGACCTTATTTTTGGCTTACCGGTGAATTTGGGGAAGTGAACCCTACTGAGGATTCCGATTTACACGCTTTGGCCGCGGGATTCATAAGTATTGTCCCCACGCAATTTGATTTAACGAATTATGCGGTATACGAATCTTGTAAATCCCTTAACCTATGAATCAATTTAAGGAAACAGTTGCTGGAATGGGCATTGGTTTCGCCACTTTGCTGTTCAGCGTCCCTTTGGTTTTATGGATTATGGCTATGGCTTATTCCTACGAGTTTACTTATTTTTGGAAGCAATTTGTAACGTATTCGGTTTACACCAGTAAATACCTATCGTTGGGATGCATTCCGAATTTATTCTGGTTTTATTTCTTTTTAAATCGAGAGCGCTGGGCCGTAGCTCGTGGGGTTATTTTTTCTGTGTTACTGTTGGTACCCTACGCCATATATGTTAACTTTTTATAGTAATGGCGAAAAAGCGCGTTTTTATTATATGTGGGGAAGCTTCTGGGGATTTACACGCAGCAAACCTGGTCAAGGAATGGAAGCTGCAGGACTCCAATACGGAATTCAAGGCCTGGGGAGGAGATCGATTACTGGGAGAGCAAGTTGAAGTAAAAAAGCACATTCGAGAACTTTCTTTTATGGGATTCGTGGAAGTGGTGAAACACCTTTTTACGATTTACAAGAATTTCAGAGAATGCAAGAAATTTCTTACCACGTATCGTCCCGATGCATTAATTCTGGTAGATTTCCCCGGATTTAATTTAAGAATGGCTCGCTGGGCAAAGGAGCATGGAATGAAAGTCATATACTACATTTCGCCGCAGCTTTGGGCTTGGAAACAGGGGCGCATAAAACAGGTAAAAAAATATGTGGATCACATGTACTGTATTTTGCCATTTGAACCTGCATTCTATCAAAAATTCAATTATACCGTGAAATATTTTGGACACCCATTGTTAGATGAGGTTCATCGTTTTCGCATGGAAAATACACCCTTGGATCTCGGAGAAAAACCAGTTATGGCACTGCTACCGGGGAGTAGAGAACAAGAGATTCGACGAAAGCTTCCGATTATGTTGGCGGCGGCCAGATCGTTTCCCGAGTACCAAGTTGTGGTTGCATGTTCGAATCAAATTTCAGAAGATCTTTATAACGAATTTGATCTTAAGGATGTTCGATTGATTTTTGGACAAACATATGGTGTGCTTCAGGCGGCAAAAATTGCAGCCGTTACCTCAGGAACCGCAACCCTGGAAACAGCTTTGTTTCAAGTGCCTCAGGTAGTGTGCTATCGAAGCAATGGCCTCTCGTATTGGATCGCCAAACAAGTAGTTAAAATTCAATATATTTCTCTGGTGAACCTCATCCTAAATGACAGGTTGGTCGTTGAGCTTATTCAACACGAATGTACCCAGGAGCGCATTCAAGCTGAATTGGAAAAAATTATTGGCGACGAAAACTATCGAAACTCCATGATATCGGGATATAAGCGTTTGACCTTGGAGTTGGGAAATCATGGGGCGAGTCGCAGAATTGCTCAAAGCATGTTGGAAACCTTTGAAGGAATAATTAAGTAAAAGGCTGCATGCTACGAACGTTGTGCGGATGTTTTATAGGGATTTTTGTTTATTTATCGGGTTTAACTCAGACAATCCGAATTGGGATATCTCCAACCAAAAAGTTCACGCACATCAAATTCAATAATGCAACTGCCTCTTACGCTGTAGTAGCAGATTCCTTTTTGGTGGGCTATTTGAATAAAAATAACTCCCTAGAAGTCTTGTTGGGGACGAAGGGAAAAGTAGATTTATTGTTTTCTGAAAATCGTAAAAAGGGTTTTAGTAAAGTGAAACTCATTGCAGTGAGCTTGAATCATTCCTTGGATTTTTCATCGATTAGCCCAGTATTTAAATCGAAAGGATTCGAAGGTGATTTTGAAATAACCGCGCTATCTGATAGGTTGTTGGTAGTTAATGAGGTGGATACCGAAACCTATCTTGAGGGAGTTTTAGAGTCGGAAGGCGGGGAAGGCCAACCTATGGAATACTATAAAGTTCAAGCGATAATCAGCCGAACTTTTGCGAGAAGGGCCTTTGATAAACATTCAACAGAAGGTTTTAATCTTTGCAATCAAGTGCATTGCCAAGCATACCTTCACAAAAGGATGGGCAGTTCGATGATCGATAGTGCAGTGAATCAAACAAAAAACCAAGTGTTATTTACCCAAGACGGAGCCTTTGCACCCACTTTTTTTAGCGCGAATTGTGGGGGTGAAACCTGTAATCCGGCGTTTGTTTGGAACGAAGAAATGGAGGGCTTAGTCCCGTTGCGAGATACCTTTTGCACTAAAACCAAACAGGCTACTTGGGTAAAAACGCTGGACCCTACCGTATGGAAAACATTTTTTGTAGAGAAGTACGCCTTTCCCGTTGATGACTCCGTAAGTTATCATTATTTATTTCACCAAGAATTGAATCATAGAAAAGCATTTTTCATTCATCCAGGCTATGGAATTCCAATGCGTGATATTCGTGAAAAATTTGAGTTGAAATCCTCGTATTTTTCCGTAAAGTTGGAAAATAATCAAGTGGTTTTGCACGGGAAAGGATACGGACACGGAGTTGGTTTGTGTCAAGAAGGAGCAATGGCCATGGCCAAAAAAGGGTTTTATTACACGCAAATACTAGGATATTACTTTCCAAACTTTCACTTGGAAATTATTGGGGAAGCGAATCGCTGGGAATAATTACAAAAATATCCTCATCGACAGATTTAAAATACTTTTTAGAACGTGCATAATGTTCTAGAAAATAGAGTTTATCAAGCTGTTTAAGTGCGTTTTGATTTTCGGTCAATTTAGCTTTTATCATCCTGTTTTGTTCAACCAACTCACTTCGTTTTTTAAGATTCGAGTATACCGTAAAGATATCGGTATCATCTAAAAACAGGATGTATATTAAAAAAATCAACGAGGTGATGATGTACTTGTTCCGGAATATTTTTGGCAACTTCACGATACAATATTCGCCATAACTTCGTTGGCTGAAATCATAACGTCAAATAATTATACAAAATGAGTTGTTGATTATTCAGCGCAATTATTAAAGTCCTTACTAACAAATTGCGTGAAATCCCGTTGATCGGCTAACCATGGGGATACAACATTGATAAGATCACACGCTTTCGTAGCGTTTCCGTCACGGGTTTTCATTAGCCTAGTGCTTGCCATTACCCCGAATTTAAGTAGTTGAAAATCAATGGTAGATAAAATTATATCCTTTCCCATTTCGTCTTTGAATTTTTTGCCGTAAGTCGTTTCAATATCCAAATCCGTATACTTTTTTAGTTTCGGTATTTCCGAGTTCCAAAGTGCATTTGCTCCTTTTGTATCTTTTTTTTGATATTTTATCCTGGCTTGCATGAAAGTAGAAGTGATAGGTGCAAAGCTGATCTGACTGTAATAATCAAGATACTCTGTGAGAACCTCAAATCCTTCAGGGTCACCGATGGGATCCGAAGATATGTAGTCCTTTATGCCTTCATCGAAAAGATAACTCTCAAGTTCTTGAAGAAATGCTTGATGTTCATTGTCAAAAATAACCCCATTCTTGTCCAACTCACGGGCCGTATTAAAACTGGTTATGCATTCTTCCAATGCCGATTCAAATCGAGGGTCATTATTCCCTGATTTCACCAATCCTAGATACCCCTTTGCTAAAAATAACTGGGGTGTTGGATCGTTAGCATACTTGGGTTTTACCGAATATTCGGAGGCCTTTTCAACGAGTTTTACATAATCGGGTTGAGGTTTTTGTGCATACAAAGCTGCAAGTTCGGGAAACACGCTCCGAACGGAAATAAAATCTTCCGTTTCACCCGTATATTCATTCTCTTCCTCTTCGGTATCTTCTCCAACTTTCTTTTTTACGGTCACGGTAAGCGACAAAGAAACCGTGTAGTTTCCTACTTTCTCAAAATACACTTTCAATTTTTCACCTTTCGTCGTTCCGCCTTTGGGTAAAGTCCAGCCTTTTCCTGCCTCAGTAGCACCATTAATGGACCATTGGTATTTACGGGTGCCTTTTGAATCCAATGACTTCGGCGCATTGAAGGAAATTTCAACTAAATCTTTAGTGTCATAGGTATTGTCACTTTTAAGAACAGCTGGTTGCACTAATCGCTTATTCGCGGTAAATGTCAAATCCTCTTGCGTAAAAAAAGGATAGCAAACGGCTATACCGAAGAAGAATAGGATACTTTTCATGCTCATTTTTTTTGGCGCGGCGTTTTCAATTATAATGCCGAAATTACAATTTAATCATGACTTTTAATAAGTAAACTTAATATTTCTTGAGCAGCCAGTGAGAGTTTGGTCCCAGGTCCATAAATACCCATTACCCCGGCATCGTACAAAAAGGAATAGTCGTTTTTCGGAATTACCCCGCCAACGATAACTAAAATATCCGACCTATTATAGTTAGTTAACGCTTGAATTAATGCGGGCACCAAGGTTTTATGCCCTGCTGCTAAGGAAGAAACACCTACTATATGCACATCATTTTCAATGGCTTGTTTGGCGACTTCTTCAGGAGTTTGAAATAGCGGTCCTAAGTCCACGTCAAATCCCAAGTCCGCAAATGCGGTAGCAATGATTTTAGCTCCTCGGTCGTGCCCATCCTGCCCCATTTTTGCTACTAAAATTCGCGGTTGGCGTCCTTCTAGACGTGCAAATTGTTCGCAGCGATTTTTGGCTTCAATAAACGCTTGATCTTTCATAGCATACGATTGATAAACCCCGCTAATCGTTTTATTTTGTGCTTCATACCTTCCAAAAACATGTTCTAGAGCAGTGGAGATTTCTCCCAGGGTACAGCGGGCTAGGGCACATGATACAGCGGCTTCCAACAAGTTCCCTCCGTGATTTGCCGCATCTTCCAGTAAAGCTAACTTTCTTTCTACTTCACGTTCATCACGCACCGCTTTTAATTCCTTGAGTTGGGCTATTTGTTGATTGAGAACCATGGTTGGATCCACTTCAAGCAGGTCGATTTCAACGGATTCTTCCAATTGATATCGATTCACTCCCACAATAATGGACGATTCGTTATCGATTTTTGCTTGTTTAATGGCTGCAGCTTCTTCAATGTTTAATTTCGGTAACCCCGATTGGATAGCCTTTGCCATGCCACCGGCCTGTTCCACTTCCTCCATGAGTTCTTTGGCTTCTTCGATGAGCTGGTTGGTTAATTCCTCAATTAATTGACTTCCTCCCAAGGGGTCAATGTAATGCGTTATTCCCGTTTCCTGCTGGAGGATTAATTGTGTTTTACGGGCTATGCCTGCTGAAAAATCGGTGGGCAATGCGATGGCTTCATCTAAGGAATTCGTGTGCAAGGATTGTGTTCCTCCTAACACCGATGCAAGCGCCTCGATGGCTGTTCGTGTTACGTTGTTAAAAGCATCTTGTTCGGTTAACGACCAACCAGAGGTTTGACAATGCGCTCGGAGCATGGAAGATTTTTGATTCTGCGGATGGAACTTTTCAACGATTTCCGACCATAGAACCCGACCTGCCCGAAGCTTGGCAATTTCTAATGGAAAATTCATTCCAATCGCCCAGAAGAAACTCAATCTCGGCGCAAATTCATCAATCTTCAGTCCGGCATGGATACCCGTACGCAAGTATTCAAGCCCGTCTGCCAAAGTATAAGCCAATTCCTGGGCTGCGGTTGCACCCGCCTCATGCATGTGATACCCGGATATTGAAATACTATTAAATTTTGGTAGGTATTTAGAGGTATACTCGAAGATGTCCGCAATGATGCGCATCGATGGTTCCGGTGGATAAATGTAGGTATTGCGAACCATAAACTCCTTGAGGATGTCATTTTGGATGGTTCCTTCTAATTTTTCCAATGCCACGCCTTGCTCTAGGGCCGTTCCAATATAGAACGCCAAAATCGGAATAACAGCCCCGTTCATGGTCATGGAAACCGACATTTCTCCCAACGGTATTCCATCAAATAGGCGCTTCATGTCCTCGATGGAATCAATGGCTACTCCCGCTTTTCCAACGTCACCTTTTACGCGTTCATGGTCGGAGTCATACCCTCTATGGGTAGGAAGATCAAAGGCTACGGATAATCCTTTTTGTCCGGCGGCTAAATTTCTTTTATAGAAAGCGTTGGATTCCTCGGCGGTAGAAAATCCGGCATATTGACGAATGGTCCAAGGCCGTATGGTATACATGGAGGCATAGGGGCCTCTACGAAAGGGGGCAATTCCTGAAAAACCGAGTTCTTGGTTGGGTTTTATGAAAGGGGTGTTTAAATAATCAGACCAATGTTTCATATCGCTAGATTTTCGAAATAAACCGCATCACGCCCATAAATTCCGGAAAGTTTTTTCTTTTCAGTTATCCTACCTTCAGGTTTTAGAAAGTTAGATAGCGTTGAAGTTCGTTGGATAAGCGTGGCGTCCATGGCGGATAATAACAAGGTTTTGGCTTCTTCGGGGCTTGCAGCTTTCAGGAAATCCCAAACCGAATTGCATAGGGTAGTGGCATGATGGGCAATGATTGGACTTCCCTCTATGGCTGTTTTTTCTCCGTTCAGTTGCCCTTCAAGACTCAGGATATGAACAGTATTTAATGCCATTCGACGCACGAAATTGGCACTATGTCCTACGTACGCATGATCATAGGGAGTAACACACAATTCATGGGCGCCAGAAAGCATGCCACAAACGGCCTCAAAGGTCTGGCGTATTTGGTTGTCATGCACTTGCACGGAGGATTTGTTGCGCCACCCCGTCTTGCAACGAACTTTTAACCAAGGTTGATGTCCGTGGTACGAAAATAAAGCATTGACAAGCCAATCTAAGGCTTTGAATTTGGCTAGTTCAACAATAAAATGTTCGCCAATGCCCATTTCGAGGGTGATGGGACGATCGGTTTTTTGCTGTAAAAATTGACTTAATTCATAGGCAACATAGGAAAGCTCCTGAGCGGCATTTGCTCCTGCAGCGTATGCGTTGAAACCGGAAATGCGGTAAGCAATGGAAGAGGAACTGGCAGGCAATTCCAAAGCTTCCGATTCTAAGGTTAAGTTAGCGGGATTCGTGGCTTCGATCCAACGAATTGCTGGCAATAAATCCACTTCCTTGGGTAAGGAAATGACCGTTCGCAGGTACTCAAATTTAATGTCTTCGAACAGGTTTTGAAAGGCAGGGTTTTCGTTCCATTCGATGAGTAGTCCTTCGCAACCATGCATTAAATCATGCATGATGGTGTCATGACCGTAGGTTCCATCCGTAACGAAATGGTAAGCTAAGGGAAAGGTGGAAACTTGATGGAGTATCAAGGATTCTCTATCGGTTGAACCTTCAATTTGATCCGAAAAGGAGTAGGATAATCCTTCAACTAAATCCTGAAAATCGGGTAAAGTCGATGATTTATATTCTTTCTTGAGTTGTTCAATCCATGCTTCCATAAGCAAATTTAATTTCAAAGGTAAGCAAAGTTGTGCATCCTTATTCACGGGTTTCATTTGACAAATAGGAACACATCATGATTTGTCCAAACCATTTAACATTAACTTATTATTAATCGAGTTGGGTTCAGGATTCGGCTTTGAAAAAAAAATCTTAACTATGCAGGGAATTATGAGCATTAAAATGCAATTTCGAAATATTGTAGGTTGGGTGATAGGGTGTGGTCTTAGCCTCTCTTCCATGTTCGCACAAGGTTGGGCGCCTGCCGGTGGAAGGTCTCGTGCCATGGGAGATGCCTCGGTAACATTGGCGGATGTTTGGGCATATCATCATAATCCTGCCGCGAATGCAGGACTCAAACAATTTGGAGCGGGTATTTCGTATGAGAATCGGTTTTTATTAAAAGAACTTCAAACGCAGTCCCTAGCGCTTGCATTACCTCTAAAGAAGGGCGTGCTATCCTTCGGAGCTCAAGTGTTTGGTTATACCCAATTTAGAAGTATGAAGTCGGGAATCGGATACAGCATTGCCTTAACCGATTTAATTTCCATTGGCACCCAAATCAATGTGCATCAAATCCGCTTAGGACAAGGCTATGGAAATGTGTTGAAAGCAACTGGAGAACTTGGGGTGTTGGCTAAAATTAAGGAAGGTTGGAATGTTGGATTTTCGGTATTCAACATTTCAAGAACCCTTTTAAGTAAATACCAAGAGGATCGGTTAACGACGGTCATGCGTTTGGGAACTTCGTATCGTTTTTCAGAGAAATTGTTGGTGTGCGCAGAAGCCGAGAAAAACGTGGAGTTTCCATTGCGTGGGAAAGTCGGTTTAGAGTATTTACCAGCAAAAACCGTAGCCTTAAGAACTGGATTTTCTACGAATCCCATTGAATTAAATGCTGGGGTAGGGTGTAGTTTTAAAAACCTTTATTTCTTGGACTTTGGCTCCGCTTATACCCAACTGGTAGGTTGGTCTCCTAACGTATCCTTTACTTACCGCTTAAAATGAGGTCGCTCGTTTTAACTATAGGGTTAGTGGTATTCTGTGTGGCGTCTTTGTTCGGTCAAGACAAAACCGAAATTATTCAGCAGAGAATCGAATTTATTTCCGAACGGTATCAATCCGAAAATATCGATTTAACCAACATTATTGAACAACTCAATTATTTCTACCAGAATCCAATCAATTTGAACGATACCGACGGGAGCGAATTGGAGGACTTGGGATTATTAACGACCATTCAAATTTCAGATCTAATACGTCATAGAAAGTTATTCGGAAAATTCATTACGTTGTACGAGTTGCAAAGCTTGACCTTCTGGGATTTGGAAACGATACAGTTGGTTCGTCCTTTTGTTAGGGTAGACGATAAATTAGACAATATTCATATTAGTTTAAAAGAAGCGTTGCGGCAAGGGAAATTCGATGTGTTTTTGCGTTTTCAACCCACAGTTGAAAAAAAAGCAGGGTATGCGAAAGTATCTGACAGCGTTCGGGCCGCCAGTAATAACTACTATTATGGAAACAGTGGTCATTACTATACACGATTTCGCTATACGTACAAAACGAATATCAGTATCGGATTTACCGGTGAAAAAGACCCCGGAGAACAGTTTTTCAAAGGTGCACAAAAAAACGGTTTTGATTTTTATTCTGCCCATGCCTTTTTTAAAGGGGGGAAATATATTCGAGGGGTAGCTTTAGGCGATTATCAAGTGCAGATTGGGCAAGGTATTGGATTTTGGTCGAGTTATGCTTTCGGAAAAACTGCCGACATCGCTACATCAAAAAGAACGGCAGTTCCTTTGAAGGCCTACACTTCCGTGGATGAAAACCGTTTTATGCGAGGTGCTGCGGTAGATCTAGGTTACAAAAACTTTGGCCTGTTACTCTTCGCATCGAGTAAGCGAACCGACGGATCCACCATTGCGGATTCGAGTTACACTGATTTGGAATTTACCTCAACCTTGGATTTGTCGGGATTACACCGCACGAATAGTGAAATGAAGCGAAGAAATACCCTTCGTGAAAACATTGCAGGGGCCAATGTGAATTATCGTCTTGGCTTATTTCGAATCGGAGCCAGCGGAATATACCAAGGGTATGATAAACCTTTTGTAAAGGCGGAAAAATTGTACAATCAATTCGATTTTAGAGGGAAAAACCAGTTGAATTTTTCAACCGATTATACCTTTAATTTTAAAAATGTTTGTTTGTTCGGTGAAGTGGCTAAAGCTTACAATGATTCCTTAAGTGGGAAGAACTCAGGATGGGCCATGATGCATGGCGCCCTGATATCTTTGGATTCTCGTGTTAGTTTTGGTTTGGTATACCGAGATTACCAGCGCGACTATTTTTCCTTTTACAATGCTGGTTTTTCCGAGGGCAGCAATACCCAGAATGAACGCGGTTTATACAGCGGAATAAAAATGAAATTCAATTCCAAATGGAGCATGAACGGTTATGTAGACCTGTTCAAATTTCCCTGGATGAAATACGGAGTGGATGCCCCAAGTCAAGGACATGAATTTCTTCTTCAGCCCATTTACAAACCGAACAAAATTTTTGAGATTTACATCCGATTTAGGCAGCAACTTCGGCAAAAAAACAGTTCCCAGTATGCAGGGGCAGTTACCCCGATTGAGGACTATATTCAGCGCAATTATCGCCTAAACCTGTCGTATGTGATTAGCGAAGCCTTTACGTTTAAATCGAGAATTGAATTTTTAACGATTAACAGCCACAGCAAGGGATTTCAAAAAGGGATGATCATGACACAAGATCTCATGTGGAAACCTAAAAGCTCTCCACTTGACGTAACCTTGAGATATGCACTTTTTGACACAGATAGTTATGACACGCGAATATATTCCTATGAGAACAATGCCCTTTATGTGTTTGCGGTTCCTGCATACTATTACAAGGGATCGAGAGCCTATATTTTGCTGCGGTATTCTTTTCTTCGGCATTGTGATCTTTGGGTTCGTTATGGTTATTTTTTATACAATAATCGATTCATAATCAGTTCAGGAGCAGAGCAGATCAATGGCAGCCGAAAATCTGACTTGGTGGTTCAATTGCGAATTTCTTTTTAAGTTTTTTGTTACTAAACGATCTTTAGTGCGTTAGTCGAAATATCAGGACTGCAAGCCTGTTTGTTTAACCCCTAAAATCTAAGTGTATGTCTGCCTCTCTCCAAATCTCCCGAGACGTTCCTTTGTTCGATGAAGTCGCACAAATCGACCGCGCCAAGAAAAACCCGGCACATTTTGCCCCGTTGTACAAATTGTATCATGAACGTATTTTTCTGTACATCTTCAAAAGGGTGGACGAAGCGGAAATTGCGTATGATATTACATCCTGTGTTTTTGTGAAAGCGCTAACCTATCTCAACCGCTATGAGCACCGTGGAGTGCCATTTTCTTCCTGGTTATACCGTATTGCAAAAAGCGAATTGAACCAGTCTTTTCGTGACAAAAAAGCACAGCGAACTGTGAGTATTGATTCCCTACAATTGGGGATCGTGATGGAAGAGTTCAATATCGATGAGAAGGAATATCAGCGGGAAATTTTGTTAAAAATTCTACCAATGCTTAAAGAAAAGCAACTTCAATTGATAGAGATGCGTTTCTTTGAGCGTAGATCGTTTAAGGAAATTGGCGAAATCCTTGAATTAACGGAAAATAACGCCAAGGTTAAAACCTTTAGGGCATTAAATAAATTGAAAGAATTGTATTCAAAACACACCCCGAAAAATAAACTCGTATGATTAAATGGCTAATAGACCGAAGTATTCCTTCGAAAGCAGCAATAGAAAATCGTCAGGATTTTGAGAAAATTTTAAAGCAAATTCCATCTAGGTACACCTTCAATAGCCCCTGGTTCTATGGGGCTATTGGCTTTTCATCGATCCTCATTTTTGCTATTTTAATTTCTTTTTTATAAGGGATTAAATACTTTTTATTACTTTAGCAATATGTTTCGGAAACTGTGCTTTTTGTTCATGTTGCTTGTCAGTTTTTACGCAGCTTGTCAAAGAATCAATTTTAACACCCAAAAAAATTGGTCGCTCAATAAAAAAGAGCTTCTATTTAACGTGGGTGCTACTCAATTTTTAGGTGATTTGGGGGGGGCTGATCGAGCAAATTACGACTACTCTTTACGTGATTGGGATTGGCAGGCATTAGGATATTCCGCAGGAATTGGCTACAGGTTCAGATTTCACCCCATGTTTGCTACGACTTCCATGCTCAGCTATTTAATGGTTCGTGGGGATGATAAAAATTCAGAAGAACCTATCCGAAAAGCTCGAAACTTGAATTTCAAAAGCTCGATGCTTGAGTTTCAGCAGCGTTTGGAGGTGATATTATTTTCCGTGGAGAAATTTTCACCAACCTACAATCTCCCCGGAGAACGGGGATCCAAACGCAGAAATCAACAATATTATGTATTTGGTGGAATCGGTGCCACGTATTTCAATCCGAAAGGTCGATATTCAGACGGTTCTTGGCACGCATTGCGGCCGTTAATGACCGAGGGACAAAGCAAACCGTATTCACCCATCGCCTTTACTGTCCCCATGGGCTTTGGATTTCGTGTTGGCATGGGCGCTCAATGGAGAATTGGTATCGAAGCCACCTACAACATGGTGTTCTCTGATTACTTGGACGATGTTTCCACCGTGTGTGCCAACCCAGCAAATTACAGTGATCCGATTGCTCAATATTTTGTGAATCCTTCAGATCCAGCCATTACCCAGGTGGGAGGTATGAACTGGTTTGGTGCTGGTTATCAGCGCGGTGACAATAAACAGCGCGATTCTTATTATCGACTTAATTTTGTCATTGTTAAAAACTTAACCTATAAAGATTACGGCCGTCAACGGATAAAAACCAATAGTAAAAATTTTTCAGGTCGAAAAATACGCATGTAAATGCTGTATAAAATTACGAGATTCCTTCTTTTTCTTTTACCCGCGGAAAGAGCTCATTATTTTTCGGTTTTCTTCATTAAAACTGCGCTGAGAATCCCCTTGTTCAATCGATTGTTTATTGCTCCGAAGGATGATTCACGGCTTCAAGTGGTTCTTTGGGGTTTGACTTTCAAGAATCCTATCGGACTTGCGGCGGGGTTTGATAAAAATGCCTCCTGTTTTGAAGCCATGGGGAAATTAGGTTTTGGCTTTGTTGAAATTGGCACCGTCACCCCAATGCCTCAACAAGGAAATCCTAAACCTCGGCTGTTTCGCTTAAAATCCGATAGCGCCATAATAAATCGTATGGGTTTCAATAATGACGGATCCTTGGATGTTGTTGAACGCTTAAAAAATCGAAAAGAAGGAGGTAATTTAATCGTTGGGGGAAATATAGGAAAAAACAAATGGACGCCGAATGAGAAAGCAGAGCAAGATTACCTCATAGTCTTTGCTGAACTTTATCCCTACGTAGATTATTTTGCAGTCAATGTTTCCTCTCCCAACACGGAAAATCTTCGCGAACTGCAGGATAAAGAACCTTTAAAGCGTTTGCTTTCGTCGATTCAAGCCTTAAACGTACGCTTGGGAAATCCCAAACCCATAGCGCTTAAAATAGCACCCGATTTGAATAATGCACAATTAGATGATATCATTGCCATTGCTTTGGCGTTGAATTTAGATGGAATTATTGCCACGAATACCACCACCTCCCGCGATGGACTTACAACGAATCCAAAGAAACTTGCTAAAATGGGAAATGGTGGCGTATCCGGTAAGCCGTTATCCCAACGTTCTACGGAAGTAATACGTTATTTGAACCAAGGGCTAAAGGGAAAGATTCCGATAATAGGGGTTGGTGGAATTCATACGGCCAAAGACGCGCTGGAAAAATTGGAGGCAGGTGCTACCTTAGTTCAATTGTATACGGGATTCATTTATGAGGGACCTAGATTACTCAAGCAAATTAAACAAGCGCTTACGCATCATGTCAACTAAGTGGATCCATATCACGGAATGTCCAAGGGATGCCATGCAAGGAATTCATGCGTTCATTCCAACGGAGTTGAAGATTAACTATTTAAATAGCTTGTTAAGATGCGGTTTTAGTCGATTGGATTTTGGTAGTTTTGTTTCTCCCAAAGCAATTCCTCAAATGCAAGATACTGCCGAGGTTATTTCGCATTTACAGTGGGATACCCCCACCCAATTATTGGCTATTGTTGCCAATGAAAAAGGAGTTGAGCAAGGATTGAAGTTCGATAAAATTGCTTTTTTAGGCTATCCCTTTTCGGTTTCGGAACAATTTCAACAACGCAATACCAATGCGGGGATTTCGGAATCAAAGCAGCGTTTGAAACACATTGCTGCGGAAGTTCAAGGGGCGAATAGGCATGTTATGGTGTACCTTTCGATGGGTTTCGGAAACCCCTATGGAGACCCTTGGTCGAGTCACTTGGTGCTTGATTACGCGAAAGAACTACACGAAACCCTTGGGATATCGCATTTTGCACTTTCTGATACGATTGGTTGTGCTAATCCAGAACAAGTAAAGGATCTTTTCCAACAAATTAGCAGGGAGCTTCCTCAGGTGGAAATAGGTGTCCATTTGCATACAGTACCTGTAAATGCTAAAGCGCTTATTGCTTCGGCCATTGAAGCAGGATGTCGGTATTTTGATACTGCCTTGCTAGGAAAAGGAGGATGCCCAATGGCAAAAGATGAATTGACAGGAAATCTAGACACATTCACGTTGTTATCCTTCTGCGAAGAACAAGGATTGGAAACCCAAGTACAGTTTCCGCATTTATTAGCATGTAACGAAATGGCGCAACGTATCTTTAATCAATACTATTGAGATGAACAGGAATACAAAGCAAAAACGGATGAGGATAGCATTTGGCTTGGTGTTGTCCCTTTTGGTGCTCAGCATGGGTTTGATGTTGTATTGGCGACAATTTATGTCTAAAGAAACCACGAAAGTAATACCCAAAGAAGCGTTAAAAGTAGAAAAATACGAAGTGGACTTTAAACAAAATTCCTTCACTTCGGGGGTCGAATTATCCTTGCTGAAGGAAATTGGAATTTGCGATACCACCAAAGTGGGAGACGCCATGGGGGCTTGTTCTCCCAAGTTTTTTAAGTTTTTCCCTTTATCGCGTACAAAATCCCTTCGGGATGGATTTATTTTACTAATTAATGGGTTGGCCTTTGCCGACCCCGAGGCAAAATTTCCGATTCGTAGGATACTTATTTTCGAGCGAGAGGGAGGGGTACTCGTTGCGGTAAACAAATTCAAAGGAAATTTGATAGAGCGGCGTCAAATTCAAGATAGCGACTACGATGATTTGGTTATACGCTTTCGCTTGGATCAGTATAATGAAAAATACCACGTCGTTTACCGTTGGAAAAACAATAAATATCAATTAGCATTTTGCGAGGAACTGGTTTATTTTAACGAAGAATTAAAGAAATTTGAAGGTGGTCGCGTGCTTGCCACCAAACGCGATTCTGTATCTCGAGAAGTAGAGAAAATACTCATCGAAGAACATTTGGTATTTTAGAATTTCTCAAAAGCCCCTAGACCAAATAGCGCGAAGTCGATGCTTCCGGGATCTTGAGGATGGACCTTCGAACAATAGTTGAAAAGTGCTTCACTGGACTTCCAATCGTTTTGTTTTCGTTGCAAGATTCCTAAACTTCTGGCCGTATTTCCTGTGTGCACATCCAACGGCACTCGGAGTTCTGAGGCGTCAATGCCCTTCCAAAGTCCAAAATCCACCCCTTTAGCCGACGAACGTACCATCCACCTTAAGAACATATTCAATCGTTTACAGGCGCTATTTGCCAATGGATTGGAAAGATGGCGGTGAACCTTATGTCCAGGAGTCGAAGTGGCAGCTAACATGGCAGTCCGAAAGTTCACAATCCGCGCGCTGAATGGTTCGTTAGAAGCTTTCCAAAAGCATGATTCCAAGGCTCCTTGTTCATAAATAGCCTGGAGTGCCATAAGGAAAAACCGGAGGTCTTCCCTGGAAAAGGTTCGATGCACAAAGGTAAGAGGTGTATTTTCCCTAAAATGCATAACAAAATCCAAGGGGGATTCTCCAAAAATATCAATGAGGCGCTTTCCACTTTGGATGATGGATTTGCGGTTCCCCCAAGCGATGGTGGCAACGATTAACCCAATTATTTCAATATCCTCTTTTCGGCTGTAATGATGCGGTATGGAAATGGGGTCCGTTTCAATGAAATTGGGGTGTTCATATTGTTCCGATTTCCAGAGTAAGAACTCACTTAATTCGGTTGAATTCATACAATCACCCCATCTTGCAACGTAATAGTGCGGTCAGCGCGTTGCGCCAAGATTGGATTGTGGGTTACAATGATGAACGTTTGAGCAAGTTTTTCACGAAGACTGAAAAAAAGATCGTGAAGTTCATCTGCATTCCGACTGTCCAAATTCCCTGAAGGCTCATCGGCCAAGACAATTTTTGGTTGATTGACCAGCGCCCGGCATACGGCAATGCGCTGCTGTTCCCCTCCCGATAATTCATTGGGTTTATGGGAGGCTCTCCCGGTTAAGCCCACTTGTTCCAATAATGACAATCCTTTCTGTTGAGCCTGTTTTTTAGTATCACCACCAATCATGGCGGGAATCATGATGTTCTCCAATGCCGTAAACTCTGGCAACAGCTGATGAAACTGAAAAACGAAGCCAATGTTCTTGTTTCTAAACTGAGCCAGCTGTTGTTGATTTAGGGTAAATGGGTTGATTCCGTCGAACATAAAACTTCCCGAACTGGGCTTGTCCAAAGTGCCTAGAATTTGTAAAAGGGTGGTTTTTCCCGCACCTGAAGATCCTACTATGGAAATAATCGATCCTTTTTGCACGCTGAAGCTTACATCTTTTAGAATGGATAATTCTCCGTACTTTTTCGTTAATTGGTGTACTTCCAGCATTTTCCTACAAGTGTAAATCGTGCCCTAATTGGTCGCGTTTGGTTTTTAGATAATCCTCGTTAAAGGGATTTCTGGGGATCTCAAGGGCAACGTTTTCGACAATTTCTAGTCCATAACCAATCAATCCGGTTCGTTTTTTAGGGTTATTCGACATGAGACGCATTTTTCTCACGCCAAGTTCGCGAAGCATTTGCGCCCCTATTCCGTAATCGCGTTCATCGGCCTTAAAGCCTAATTCGATATTCGCTTGCACCGTATCTCTTCCTTGTTCTTGCAGTTTGTAAGCCTTTAATTTATTGGCTAGTCCGATACCACGACCTTCTTGGTTTAAATAGACAATGACACCTTTACCCTCCGCTTCAACCATTCGCATCGCTTGATGAAGTTGAGGTCCGCAATCGCAGCGGCATGAACCCAAAATATCTCCTGTCACACACGACGAATGTACGCGCACTAAGATTGGTTCATCGAGTTCCCAAGAACCTTTAACTAACGCGATGTGATCTTGGTCGGTATTTTTATCCTTGAACGCATGCAGCTGGAATTCACCCAATTCGGTGGGCATGTGTACATCCACAAGTTTTTCTACGTGGGTTTCATTTGCAATGCGGTATTTAATCAATTGTTCGATGGAAATGATTTTTAAATCAAACCGTTGTGCAATTTCAATGAGCTGCGGCAAACGCGCCATGGTCCCATCCTCGTTCAAGATTTCAACAATCACACCGGCCTCTTCAAAGCCTGCCATTCTCGATAAATCCACGGCTGCTTCCGTATGGCCTGCGCGACGCAATACGCCTCCCTTTCTCGCTCGAAGTGGAAAAATATGTCCAGGTTTCCCTAATTCTTCAGGGCGTGTCTTCGGGTCAATCAGGGCAAGAATGGTTTTGGAACGGTCGCTAGCTGAAATTCCTGTGGTGCATCCATGGCCAATTAAATCGATACTTACCGTGAACGGAGTTTCATAGGCAGCAGAATTGTTTCGAACCATCATTTCTAAGCCTAAAGCATTGCATCGGTCTTCGGCCAATGGCGCACAAATTAAACCTCTTCCGTGCGTGGCCATGAAGTTCACCACCTCGGGGGTGGCATTACGTGCCGCCGTTAAAAAATCGCCTTCGTTTTCGCGGTCTTCATCATCGACCACAATGATTACTCGACCTTGTTGGATAGCTTCAATGGCTTCCTCAATGGTGTTTAGGTGGTTGGTCATCAGGCGTTGTTCGGAATGTGTTTTAACGTCTCAAGCAAGAAAGACCAGCATTTTTGAACGGATGAAATTTGTACTTTTTCGTCCGGGGAATGCGCCGCACGGATGTTTGGACCAAAAGAAATCATTTCTACTCCCGGCAGGTGTTTTCCCAAAATTCCACATTCCAATCCGGCATGGCAGGCTTTCACATGGGGTTTCTCATGAAATAACTTCGTATAAATTTCTTCCATAATGTTCAAAATCGCAGAATTTCGATTGGGCTCCCAGCCCGGATAATCCCCGGTTTGTTCCACGGTTGCTCCCATATTTTCGAAAGCCGCTCGAATCGTCATGCATACTTCGGCCTTGGTACTATCCACCGAACTACGCTGCAACGATTGCGTGGTAAATTTGCCGTCCTCAAGCACAATACGCGCTAAGCTGGAAGAAGCCTCCACGAGGTCAGGAATGTTTGGGCTCATTCGAAAAACACCGTTGTGCACATTGCAAAGCACGTTGATGATTTTCGTACAATCTTCCTCCGAAACGGCGTCGCTGCTGCACACAACCGATTCTACCTCAAAGCTCATTTCTGGCTCAATGTGGTGGTACTCATTTTTAAACATTGCAAGGCTCAGATCGATCAGTTTCAGGGCTTCGATCTTGTTTGGAACAGCAACGCGGCACGTAGCTTCGCGAGGTATAGCATTTCTTAAACTTCCTCCGTCGAACGAAATAAGTTGCATTTCTGAGTGTTGTTTTAAGTTCCAAAGAATTCGCGCCATCCATTTGTTGGCATTGCCACGGCCTTTATGAATGTCCATTCCTGAATGACCGCCTAACAATCCTCGGATTTTAACGCGAAGAACTTCCCAACCACTATGAATGCTGGTTTCTTGATAGGTGTACGAGGTATTTGTATCGATGCCTCCGGCACAACCTATTGAAAGTTCATCGTCGTCTTCTGTGTCCAAATTGAGCAATATTTTTCCGGATAAGAGGCTTCCGTCCAGTTCTTTTGCTCCTGTCATGCCAGTTTCTTCATCGATGGTGAACAAGGCTTCTAGAGCAGGGTGTTGAAGGTCCCGTGAAGCGAGCAAAGCCATGATGGCAGCCACCCCTATTCCGTTGTCGGCCCCGAGGGTAGTACCTTCTGCTTTAACCCAATCTCCCTCCACGAACATCTTGATCCCTTCTTGATCGAAATCGAAGCGGGTCGTTTCATTTTTTTGGTGCACCATGTCGAGATGGGCTTGAAGAATGACGGTGGTACGGTTTTCCATGCCGTGGGAGGCCGGTTTTTTAATAATTACATTACCGATGGAATCTTCTAGCGTCTCCAAACCAAGAGATTTTCCAAAGTCCATCATGAAAGCACGGACACGTTCTTCTTTTTTGGAAGGACGAGGTACAGCGTTTAAATCGGCAAAAGCGTTCCAAAGAGCGCTAGGTTCAAGGGATCGAACAGACATAATTAAGGGAATTTAGGGAATTGTTGAAAATCAGGATCTCGTTTTTCCAAGAAGGCTTGTTTTCCTTCCTGGGCTTCGTTCGTGAGGTAATAGAGCAAGGTAGCATCGCCGGCAAGTTCCATGAGTCCGTGCTGTCCGTCCAGTTCTGCATTCATGGCACGCTTGATCATGCGAATGGCTAACGGGCTGCGTTTCATGATGGTTTTGCACCATTCAACGGTGGTGTCTTCCAAAGCTGACAAGGGAACTACTTTATTGACCATGCCCATTTTTTCCGCTTCTTCGGCCGTATATTGATGGCATAAAAACCAGATTTCTCGCGCTTTTTTCTGACCTACGTGCCGTGCGAGAAAGGAAGATCCGAATCCGCCATCAAAACTGCCAACTTTTGGGCCCGTTTGACCAAAGCGTGCGTTTTCCGAGGCGATACTTAGGTCACACACCACGTGAAGTACGTGCCCGCCGCCAATAGCGTAGCCGTTGACCATCGCAATCACCGGCTTAGGTAAGGAGCGAATCGCTTTGTGCAAATCCAATACATTGAGTCGGGGTACCCCGTTTTCCGAAATGTAGCCACCAATGCCTTTGACGTTTTGATCACCCCCGGAACAAAAGGCTTTGTCACCTTCACCCGTCAACACAACTACGCCCACATCATTCCGTTCTCGGCAGATGTTCATCGCGTCGAGCATTTCCATGTTGGTCTCCGGACGAAAGGCATTGTACACCTTCGGTCGGTTGATGGTAATCTTAGCGATCCCTTCGAAAAACTCAAACTTGATGTCTTGGTATGATTTAATGGAAACCCACTTCCGCATGTCGTTCATTTAGTGGCAAAGGTAATAACAAACTTCAAAGGGTTAAGTTTACGCAAAGTACTTATTCCTCAATAAATGATAATTTTTTGGATTTGGTGATAGGTAATAAAATTTAGAAAATAAACCCCAGGGGGTAGGTGCATTGTATTAATTTGATTTCCATCGACTAGCACATCATATTTCTGGCCCAATTCATTTATCAATTGAATCTCACCAATCGTTTCATAGGGACTATGCACAGTAAAAGTACCGCGATTCGGATTTGGACAAATTTGAAAATTATTTGGGATAGATTCGTCCGTTTCCAGCGGAGAATCGCATTTCAACGTTTTTAAGGTTAAATAATTGACAGCAGATGGAAGAGGGTCAGTGGAAATATATCCTGCAAAGGAATAATGCATCTTCAAGGAATTGCTCATGATCAGAACTTTCCACTTCATATTCCTTTGACCACAATAAAGCCCCATTTAAATCTACATTAGTTATTGTCACTCTATAATCATTGTTATGGATTGCTTGGCCACAAAGTAAAAGCGTTCCGTCTGATTTTTTCAAGATCTTGAGCACCCTTCCTGCCGGTGTCACATAGGTTTTGGCCCAAGATAATTGTCCATTTGAAGACAATTTCATTAACAATAATCCTCCTCCGACCGTTGTTGTCCCACCAATATAAATATCGTCGTTGTTGTTAACATAAACGCTATACCCGCATTGCTGTCCCGTATACATTCCAAAGGATTTTGTCCATACGGTGTCTCCTTGTGGTGTTAGTCGAACAGCAATCGTCTTCAAATTATACGTACTGTGATAGTAATTGCCAGTTACTAATCTGTCGCCATTAGACATCAACGCAGCAGCGTATCCGATGTCATTACCATCATTGATCGCATTCCCAAATGATCTACCCCATAGAAATTGGCCATTTTCATCGCATTCACCGACCCAAAAATCGGCTTTACATACGCCATTGCAAAGTAATCCTGTTCCTCGTCCAGTTAATAGTAGATGACCATCTGGTGTTCTTAAAATAGAAATTATTTCTTCGAAAGAGGTTGATTTGGAATAGACCAAACTACCTTGGACGTCAAATCGACTCAGTGTGCCTATTTCTGAAACTGCTCCTCCATTTAAAGGAGAACGCTTCAAGAAGCCGGCAACGAATAGTTCATTGTTTTGATTAAAAACTGCATCATTGATGAAGTCTTCTGCAGCACCATAGGCGAGAGTGTCTATACCATAAAGCCCATTGATTTGTTGAGCATAACATTCTTGGATAGAAATAAAGGCAAAAATGAACTAGTAATTCGCAATTTTTCTCATAATTTATTTAATAAGTTCTTTAATTCCGGCCACCAATTCATCCAAATCTTCAAAAGAAGTGTAAATATGCGGTGTTACGCGTACACCATTTACTTTTTCGTATTCAATGGCTACCGTATGGACTTTACGATTCTTAAACAAGGCTGCCTCAATTTCTGAACCCTTCATGCCTTGAATACCAAGGTTGGCAATGCCGCAAGAGTAGTTTTTTTCCAAGGGGGAATAAAATAAAACACCAGGAAGGTTTTTCACTTGGTCGGTCCAATATTTTTTAAGGGCGAATAGCCTTTTTTCCTTTCGTTCAGAACCAATGGCGAGGTGAAAATCAACGGCGCTTCCAATGGCCATTTCGGCTGCGAAGGAGCGAGTCCCAAGCGACTCAAACTTTCGAATATTGTTCCCGTCGGGGTTATCGTTGGAAAGTAAAGCCCAAATGTTTTTAATTTTTTCCTTCTTGATGTACATCAAGCCACTCCCGAAGGGTGCACACATCCACTTGTGCAAACTGGTGCCATAGTAATCACATCCTAATTCCGGAATTTCATAAACGGTATGCGCAAAAGTATGGGCACCATCAACGATTACCTCAGCTCCGTTTTGATGAGCTAAATCGGCAATTTTTTTCATTACAGATACCGGAATGATTTGACCGGTCCAGTTAATCAGGTGGGTAAGGTAAACAATCTTGGTGGCTGGGGTAATGGCCGTCGCATAGGCGTTGTATAGGGTGTTGTCGTCCGTACAGGGCATCACCAAATCCACCCATTTTAATTTAATTTTATCTCTTTTTTCACGCTGTTTCCAAGCATTTCGCATGTTGGGATAATCATATTTACTCAGAACTACTTCGTCCCCTGCCTTTAAATCGAGTCCAAATATCAGGGTATTCAGCGCCTCGGTCGCATTGCGGTTGATGCTGATTTCTTCGGGATCGGTTCCACAAAATTTGGCCAGTTTTCTGCGCAACGGCTCTCTGCCTTCGTCGAGGCTTCGCCACATGTAATAGGTTGGGGCTTCGTTGCACCATTGATAATATTTAATGTGCACGTCTTGCACTTGTTTTGGTTGTGGGCTAACGCCGCCATTATTCAAATTAATAATGTTTGATGAGGTTGTGAAACATGATCGAACCCACGCCCAAAAATCGTCATCGTCCATTTCTGGGGTGGATGAATAATCCAAAGAGGGAATATGCTCAGCGGCATGTAACCAGGGGTCTAGGGCAGTGGCCGCAAACACAGTTCCAAGGAGTGCGGCCGAATGATGCATAAACGATCTTCGAGTGGACATAGTAAAAGTTTAATATGAAGGTAGTTAAAATTATCGAACGATAATTTCATCCATAAAAATCCAAGGTGCGTTTCCAGCTCCCGGAAACCCTTCGGGAATTCTTGGCATTCCAATAATTTTTAAATGAATTTTTTGCGCTTTTGTTCGTAATTTGAACGACGAGCGTTGGGCATTTACTGTAAACTCCTGGTATTTTTTTTGGTCTGTGGAGACCATAATTATTTTCGGTAGGTGAATCCAAGAGGAGGGT
>Ga0214921_10002530_pt1 | contig 29552 bp, 12 predicted proteins | sample LL1505_MetaG_FD_177992 | JGI IMG/M metagenome (GOLD analysis project Ga0214921, IMG submission 177992) | Freshwater microbial communities from Lake Lanier, Atlanta, Georgia, United States - LL-1505 | ecosystem: Environmental > Aquatic > Freshwater > Lake | place: USA: Georgia | collected...
AAGACTAGAGCGGGTATCGGAAAACTTGATTCGCACGGTCCCGCCTTCGACGACATGGCCCGCGTAGAGGGGACCGGTGCCAATAACCTTTTCGCCGTAGACTCGGTCGCGGGCGGCTATTGCGAGACGTCGCCCGACGTGGATCTTGTTGTCCGGATGGACGTCCTTGGGGTCGCCGATGTCGCTGGTCACGGCCATGGCGGTGGCGGGCAGGGCGAGGACTGAGGCTTGGGCTTCACGCAAGAAAGCCCAACCCTTGGTGGAAACGGGTTCGGCGTCCGCGTAGCAACCGGGCAATTGAACAAACACAAAGGGTAATTCGGGACGGTCCCAGGCGGCGCGCCAGCTCTGGATCAAACGGGGAAACCAGACGCGGTAGTCGGCGCCTTTCGAGCCGTCGGCCTCGCCTTGATACCACAACACGCCGCGCAGCGCGAAAGGCACCAGCGGGGCAATCATCCCGTTGAAGGAGATGGTCGGGGTGCTGGGACGCTTGGAGGCAGAGGGATGGGCCATCGGGTCCGGTTGCACGGGCTCTGGGCGGGCGATCTGGGGTGCCGGCGGGACGGGTTGGCCGGCAGCGCGAGCGGCGGAGGCGAGTTCGGCATAAGCAGCCACAGCGGCTTTATGCGCGGGTCCGACATTGGTTTCCCAGTCCTTCATGTCGACGCGGTAGGCCTCCATCAACTCGGGGTGGTCCTTTACGGCTAGGTGGCGGGCGAGCGCGCTTTCCCAATCCGCGAGGGTTTTGGCCACGGGCGGATCGCGGCGGATGCTGTCGAGGGTCATCCAGGTAACGATGGGCGTGCCGCCCCAGGCGGCGTTTAGCACGGCCACGGGCACGCTCTGCGTGCGGCGGATTTCCCGCGCGAAGAAATACGCCACGGCGGAGAACCCCTTCGCGGCCTCCGGCGTGGAGGGTTCCCACTTGCCCTTGGGTTCGGCGAGGGGTTCGGGCGCAACGGTCTTAGTGACCTTGAAAAACCGGATGGTCGTATCTGTGGCTGCGGGTAACGCCTCGGCAGCCGAACCCGAGCTGAGGGGCGAGTCCATGTTGGACTGGCCCGAGGCGAGCCAGACGTCGCCGACGAGCACGTCGCTAACGGTGACGGTATTGGCGGCTCGTGCTACAAGTTCTTGCGGTTCAAACGAGGCCGCTAGCGGCGCCAGCGTGACGCGCCAGCGACCGGCGGAGTCAGCGGTGGCGGCTACCTTTTGGCCAGCGAAGGCGATCGTAACTTTTTCACCGGGAGCAGCTACACCCCAAACGGGCACCGGGATTTCGCGTTGAAGCACGGCATGGTCAGAAAACAGCGGGTGTAGGCGCACGTCGGCAGAAGCTACCGAAACGCATGCGGTGAAAATCGCTAGAAATAAACGGAGGTATGATATCATTGGGGGATTAATTTAAGAAAAAATGCCGGAATTAGGTGCCGAAATTACGCTCATCGGATGGTTGGTCGGACTTCGGGGTCTGATTTCCTTTGAAAGTGGGGCGAGGGGTAACGGAGTGCCGATACTGGTCGATCTGGAGCCCGATTTCCCCAAACGGAATAGTCCTGAAACCGGGTATTTTGCGGAAGGCCTCAGCGTCTGGTTTGAGGGCAAAATCGCCGGTCGCGGCGTTCACGAAACCGGGATCGTTTGGGGTCGTCCAGTTGTCGGCGGTGTGTAGCAGTTCGGGGTTGGTGCGATTCTTTTTACTCAGACCGATTTTGATCGCGTTGCCCTTGGGAATGACGATGAGATTGCGCTCGAATCGGGTGCCGCGCGGTAGCTCGGGATTTTCGGCGAGGCGGGCGGCGAGGCCGGGGAAACGCGCGGACCAGGGCGGGGAGTCCATGGCCATGTCGGCGACGCGTTTGTGGAGGTATTTGTTAGTGGCATAGCCACGCGAGTCTCCCCGATCGTCGAGTCCGAAAACGGGGCCCTCATCTTTCACAAAAATGTTATTCTCGATTATATGATCCGGACCGGAGGCAATCCACACTCCAGTGCGTGGACCGGCAATGACGTTACCGTAAACATGAAAACCACTGGCACCATCGTCTGGATTCACTCCCCCCACCGTATCGTAGAGAAAGTTGTAACGGATCACTACGCCGCGAATGGTCCAGTCGAGCCACGAGTAAAACGAGCCTGTGTCGGCCGAGCCAAATCCACAGGCGGTGATCTCGTTGAATTCAAAAACATGGTTCTGGCCGTTGACCAGAATGGCGTCGCGCGGAGCATCGTGAATGCGGTTATGGGCCACGAGCATGCCGACCGCATCACGTCGCCCGCGGTGGTTGCTCGCGCCTCCAAATCCGACGTCCACCCCGGCAGAATATTGGGCCCGGCGCACGCCGTAGTGGTGGATGTGGTTGTTCACGATCTGGATTTCGGAGGATTCCAGAAGGCGCGAATCGCCTCCGCTGACCAGGACTCCGCCGCCTCCGAGATCGTAAAGGTCACAGCTGCGGACCACGGAGCTGCGTCCGTTGAGCACTACGGCAGTGCCAGCGATGTGATGCACATAGCAGCCGAGGACACGTAGCGCGAAGACATTTTCCGCGACGACGCCGTGGCCAAGGGAATAACCGAGGTCTAGGCCAACGAGGTCCACGTAGGATACGCCGGTTGCTGCAATGAGCGGGTCGGCGAGCTGGGTTATGGTTAGCTCGCGCACCTCGTCGGGCGGCCAGACGAAAAGCGTGCCAGTGGCGAAATCCACAGACCACTCACCTGGGCGGTCGATCTCTTCCAGCAGGTTTATGGCCTGCCAGGGCTCCTTTCCGTTGCCGGGTCGGGAGCCGTCGGGGTTGGTGATGTATTTGTAGCCGATGCCGTTTTGAATGCCGGCGGCGAAGGCGATGGTGCGGGCTACGGGATCGATTTTATCGATCCGGATAGCGGGATCCTCCCAACCGACGCGCCACTGGCCCTTGAGCCATACGTATGGGTTGTTGATCCAGCGCGCTGGGCGGTCGTCGGCGTATTCGAAGACGCCCGGAGTTTTATTATTACCGGTAACGAGCACACGTTTCATCACGGCGAACCCCTCGTTAGGCCAGTGGGAGAGCGGCAGCCGCTCACCGACTGCGAAGACCTCGAACAGACCGCCGTGGTCGTCGAATACGGGGGGAAACGCGGGCACGGAGGTAAGACCGGCGGAAGCCAGACTGAGAGCGATGACGTGCGGCCTGGCGCCGGAATCGAGACGGGCAAGAACCGCGGGGTTCGTGGGGCGACGAAATTCGGCGAAGGCGACGGTGCGGCCGCCAAGGAGGCGCGCGGGGTTGTCACGCGAAGCGGAGCGGTAGACAATGTGCGAGACGGCGGTGCCGGAGTCTTCGGCGGTGAGGACAAAGGGCGTGTTGCGGAAATGGGCGCCTGGGAGGAGTTCCACCGAGATGCCGCCAGACGGGAGTAGAGCCGATGCCTTGAGGCGTCGAATTTCGTCGCGGGCGCGCTCTAAGGTGGCGAAGGCGGTCGCGGGCGTGCGACCGTTGGAGGCGTCGGAACCGGATGGCGCTACGTGCAGGCGGAGACCCAGCTCAGCGGCGAGGGCGAAGTGAACAAAACCCACGAGACAGGCGAAGAAAAAGAGACGCATGGCAAGAAGAGGGGTCAAGGGGCTAGGAGGCGGAAACTGCGCTCGGCCAACGGCGCCATTTTGAAAGCGGGATCGGTGCGGCGGCCCCATTGCCAGGCGAACACCCGCACGGTCAGGGGAAACTTCGCACGAGGGGGAATGGGGGTAAAAACCAGTTTGCCGTCCACCACCATGGCCGGGCCGGAAGCTACGAAGAACGATACCGGCAGGCCTGAGTCCGAAGTGGCGTCGAGCGGGACGGACGAGGTGCCGGCGGGCACGTCGGCCAGCGGCGCGAAGGTGATTTTCTGCCCCGCGCCGGCGGTGTTGCGGATGGCGCCGCGCAAGTCGAGACCGGCGGGCTGGACGACGCCGCGGATGGTGGTGTCGCCCAGATGGCGGAGCGCGAGGTAAGTCGCTCCACCGCCGAGCCAGACGCGATCCAGCGCTACTCGGAAACGAGCGCCGCCAAGCGGCTCCACCGGTCCGCACAGCCACTCGAACACGGGGTCTCCGGGAGCCCGGGAGAGTTTTTCACCGGCGTTGACGAAGCCCTTGGGGATAGTTGCGGCGAGGGCGCCGCGCACGGTGAAGGTTAGGCCGTCGGGCTCGAAGGCGAGGGACTTGAGGTTTACGATGCCATTGAAATCGTGGGGCAGGAGCTTTCCGTCGGCGTCGAGGAAAACGGGGAGCTGCGTTTCGGCCTGCCAGTTGATTGCAGCGAAAGCCTGGGCCTCGGTCGCGGCGGCTCGGTCGAAATACCAAGGCAAAGCGGCGGGCGCCTTAGCCAGCACGGGAGCGGCGGGTTTTGCCTCGCGGCCCGGGGCGGCGAGGTCGGCGACGTAGCCGGTGGCGAGCGCGACTGGACGTAGCGGCGCCGAGCCGTCGGGGGAAAGCCGAGCCTTAGCGGCGGATTCGATGTAGTGAGCAAGGTAGGACGTGAGTCGCTCGGAGCAGTCAAAGTGCCCGCTGTGGCCATCGAGCACGTAACTCAGCGGCCAATCAGGATTTTTCCGGCGCTGGTCGAGGATTCCGTCGTAGGTCGTGGCAACGTCGTTCCACTTGGTGCGGATGTCAGTTTTTTCCTGGCCCCACTCCTGGCCGGTGCCGAAAACCACGAGGGCGGGGACGCTGCGATTCTTGGGCGGGAGGTGGTTGTTTTTCAGCCATACGCCGGCAATGCAGCGCTCGGGTTTGGTCTCTACGAGGGCGTCTACCATCAGGAGGTGACCGGATTCGCCGATGGGCAGCCACGGCACGGTGGCGACCTCGGCGTAACCGGATTGGGCGGCGAGCGCGTCGATTTGTTGCTGGAGAAAGGCCACGGTGGTAGCAGTCTCGTCCTGCATTTTTTTGCCGTCGTGCGTCTTCCTGAAATTCATAAAACTCGGCGTGCTCCAGACGATGGCGAGGTCGTTGGCGGCGCAGACCGCACGGATGGCGGGATGGCCGACGAGGCGGTGCTCTGGAACGTTGGCGCAGAGGATGAGCAGGCCGCGCACGCGTTGGCAGTTCTCTGGAACCCACAGGTAGGAGGAGGCCTTGGATGGCTGGCCGTCGCTCCAGGCCGTGGATGTTCCGTCAACGGACCACTGGAACACCTGGTTGACGGGCGACGGCCCAGATCCAGCGGGAGCACTTCCGGTTGCCGCGCAAAAAGCGAGAAATGCCATAACGACTAGCGGAGTTTTCATGGCGTAGAAGCAGGCGTGAGCGAAAGGTGGCGGACACTGAGACCCTTCCAACCGGCGGGAGCACCGCGAAGCTCGAAGGAGGCTTCTCCGGCGGGGAGCTCGATCACACCGAGCTTGATGGTGTTCCATGTGAGACCGGGGCCGGTGGGCTCGATGCTGACGGGAATATCTGTTTTCCCAACGCCGAGCACGAGCGAAGTGGCGAAAGGGGTGGCCACCTCGGCGGTGACGGTCCATTCGCCGGCGGCTGGCGTCTTGATCGTGTATTCTAGACGCCATTTGGGGTTTTTCCAATCAGTCAGGTAGGCATCGGGCCCGGAATCACGGAGCTGGATGTTACCGTCCCAGTGGCCGTGGGCGTCGGCGTCGGCCGCGCCAAAGTTCGCGCGACCATCCGGACCTGGCGTGAGAAAGGGCTCCTGCGTTACAGTGACGAAGCCGGGGAAATCGAGACGAACCACGGAAACGTCTGGATCAGGCGCGGAGGCGGGAAGGCGGACGATCAGGCCATCGGGCGTGGTCTCGGTCGTGACGGCGCTGTCGATCGCAAGAAGGCGGGCCGAGCGCGGAGATTGCGCCACGGTGGGCAGAAGTATGCGGCCGTCTGCGGGCCACTCCCAGACGTGCAGATAAAGCGAGGTGGCGCCGGCGGCAGAGGTGCGTTTTTGGGTGACGCGGCCCCAGGGGAGGCGGCGCGGGAAGGGGCCGGCCTCGGTGGCGTAGATGGCCTCGCTGTTGATGTTCATCCAGCGGCCGACGGCCTCGAGGCGTTCGATGCTGGCGGCGGGGATCTCACCGTCGGCGGTGGGACCGACGTTAAGGAGGAAGTTGCCGCCCTTGGAAGAGATGTCGGAGAGGTTGCGCAGGAGCTGGCGGACGCTTTTCCAGTTGGTGTCGTTTTTCTTAAAACCCCAGGTGTCGTTCATGGTCATGCAGACCTCGAAGAGTTCACCGGGGTAACCGCGAGGCGGGATATGTTGCTCGGGAGTTTTGGTATCGCCGGCAAAACCGGTGCCGAGGCGGTTGTTGTTTAGGATCGCGGGGTGCTCGGCCATGAAATCGGCGAAGGGCTTCACGCGTTCGCGAGTCATGTTCGTAGGTGTGTCCCACCAGATGATGGCAGGGTCGAATCGTTCGATGATCTCGCGCACCTGAGGGAGGGCGACCGTTCGGAGGTAGTGGTCGTAGTCGCCGGTCTGGAGGGAATCCCAATCGGGGGTGTTGCCGGCCTTGGCGCCGCCGGGGTTAGTCCAGTCTTGGGCTTGGGAGTAGTAGAGGCCAAATTTGAGACCTTCGGCCCGAACGGCCTGGGCGAGCGGGACGAGTAGGTCGCGGCCGGCACCCGAGGCCTGAACGGCGTTCCAGTCGCTAGCGCCAGTGTCGTATAGGGCGAAGCCGTCATGGTGCTTCGAAGTAATTACGACGTATTTCATGCCCGCGCGCCGGGCCAGGGACGCCCAAGCGGCGGGGTCGTATTTGGAGGCGGTGAAGTCCTTCGCGAAGGCCTTGTAATCGGCGACGGGGATCTTGCCGTTTTTCATGATCCACTCGCCGATGCCGCCGATTTGTTTGCCCTGCCATTCGCCGGCGGGCACGGCGTAAACGCCCCAGTGGATGAACAGGCCGAAGCGGGCTTCGCGGAACCACTGGGTGCGATCGGCGGAAGCGGTCGAAGCGGCGGGTTCGGCGAGGGAGGTGATAGCGTTCGTGGTGAGCAGGGCGAGGGCGGCGAGGAGGTATTTCGGGGTGGTCATAAGGAGGTGGATTTTAAAGGAGCCAAGATTGGTAGGACTTGAGTTCGCCGCCGCGTTTCACGCCGTAGGGGTTGGACGCGGTGGAAGGGAGGGCGCGGACAACGGGGTCGGCGGGGCGGTCGCGTGGGAAGAGGACGACGGATTCGCCGCGACGGAGATCGATGCGGTATTCGCCGGGAGCGAGTTCGGAGACGGCGGGGGCGCGGGCGGCGCGGACGGTGAGCGGGCCGGACCATTCGGGGACTTTGAGGGTGCAAGGTTCGCCCGCCTCGCTGGTGAGGGCGACCCAGGCGGTGGCGCCTTTTTCGCGGGCGGCGCTGACGAGAAAACCGTCGAGGGCGCGCAGGTGATGGAAACTCGCGGCGGGCCAGGCGGCGGGCACGGCGGGGAATACGCGGATCTTTCCGCGCCAGCTTTGCAGGAGCAGATCCATCGTGGCGGAGGCGGCGCTGAGCGGGGTTTCGATGACGGGGTTTCGGCCGCCGCTTTCGACATACATCGTATTGGGTAGGACTTTTCCTAGGCCGCGATGGTTGTTTAAAAACTGGTCGAGGAGGGTGTGCGCCTCGTCGCCCAGGCCGAGGGAGGCGTAAATGGAGGCACCGCCGGTGTAGGAGTAGCCTGCCAGGGCTTTGCCGTCCTGGATGCCGTGCCAGTGGCGGGCGGAGCGAATGAGGAGTTCGCGCTGGGCGGAGTCGTCTGGATCCATCTGATAGAGCGGGTAGAGGGGCAGGAGGTGGGAGAAGTGGCGGTGCGATTCGTCCACGGCCTGGTTGCTGCCGATCATGAAGCCGTTGGCATCGGCGGGGTAGTCCACGAGATCGGCAAGACTGCGTTTCCACTCGCCGGCTTCGGGGGCGGGGGGCTGGCCGGAGCGAGCGTCGGCTTCGAGGAGGGCGTTGAGAAGCCAGCGGAGGAGGCCGAGGTTGTAGTTGGTGTCGTTGAACGGGGTGAAGCCGCGGTATTCGGGGGAGCACATATTGGGCAGACCGAGTTTACCGTCGGAGTTTTTCTCGAGGCGGGCGATGTAGGCGGCGGCGATACGTTTGGCCTTGGGCGTCCAGCGCGATTGCACTCCCGGCCAATCGCCGGCGAAGCGGAGTTGCCACCAGTAGTTGTGCAAGGCCCAGGCAAAGTCACCGAGGGTTTTGCCTTTGAAGGCGGCGGCGAAAGTGGTGTCGAACTGCGCGTCCACGAGGTCAAGGTAGTTGCGTCCGATGGCGAGGCGGTTGCCGGCGTAAACCGGCCAGTAGGTGAGCTGGATGTTGAGATTCCACCAGACGCCGGGCCACTGGCTGGTGCGGAACCAGGGGCCGAAAAGATCAATGGCGGGGGCGTCCTCGCGCCAAGCGGCAGCAAGCTTGTATTGTTGTATCCAATAAAAGGATTCGAGTCGGGCGTCCGGGATGGAGACGAAGGCGGCGGGGTAAAAGGCGTGCCACCAGTCGCGGTGGGGGGTGATTAGGTCGGCGACGGGCGTGGCGGCGGCGGCTCGGATATCGGCCACGGCGATCGGGGCGGAACGGTCGGAAGCGGGCACCTCGTTGGCGGTGCTGAGGTAGAGGCGCGAGGAGCGGGCGTCGGCGGAGGGGACCTCGAGCCAGGCGGTGGCGTAGTCGCCGCCGACGAGCAGGGGTTGGACGCAGGCGGTGATGCCGTCGATTTGGGTGAGCTGAGCCGAGGGATTGGATTGGTAGTTTTGTTTTTTCGCTTGGTCAGGGTGCGTGAAGGCGCGCGGGGAGTCGGCGTTGCCGGGCAGAAACTCCCAACGCCACGGCGCGGGGCAGCCGGAGGAGTCACGTTCGGTCGAGGTGAGCTCGACGAGGTGAACCATGCGGTCGCGGAGAGTGAGGATGCGGAGGCTGAGTTCGCCGAGGTCGGTGGTGATGATGCCGGTGATCTCGGCGTTCCAGAGATGCTGACGCATCGTGCCAGTGAGGATTTTGCCGGCTGGGCGGAGGGCCATGCGGCCGAGATCGAGCCGGGGGAAGTCAAACATCACGGTGGCGCCGGCTACGCCCATGGAGGTTTTGCGATCGGGAGCCTTGCGATGGTCGGTGACGTCGACGCGGCCGAGGTGGAGATCGAAGCGGTTGTCGGAGAGGTTGGCGTAGGCCATGATCCCGAGCTGGCCGTTGCCGACGAAGCCGCCCTCGTTCCATTGACGCGGGAGTTGTTCCCAGACGAGGTCGTGACGGGCAAGAAAGGCGGGCCAGTCTATATCGATGCGCGGTGCGGTGGTTGATGCTTCGGCGGACGCGGCGAGCAAGGCGGAAGAATGGACTGCAAGGAACACAGAGAGCACAAAGAGGAGACGCGAGAAAGTGTAGGATCGGGGCTTCATGGAACCGGGGTGAGGCGGACGGCACGTAGATTCATGACGGCGCCGACGGGGATGGAGACGGGGAGGACACGGACGGGAAATTCATCGTGGGCGGCGATGGTCACGACGCCGACTTCTACGCGGACGTATTCGCCCCAACCGCCGGTGCCGGCGACGACGAGCGGGAGGCGTTGGCCGCCGAGATCGACCTCGGAGAGGGTGCCCTGGCGGTGGGCGGGCACGGCGTAGTCGAGCTCGACGCGGTAGGCTCCGGGCCGGTGCAGGCGCATGCGCCAGAGCGGGTGCGAGTCCAGACTAGTCCAGCAGCCGAGCTGGGGATCGGGTCCAGTGGTCAGCGCGAGGTGTTCGCCGATAATCTCGGCGTCGCCCGCCCGCAGGACGATCAAGCCGTCGGCGGGCTGCGGAACAACGGGTGGACGCGGGCGGGTCGGGACCGCGCCAAGCCGGGGCGGAATAGCGTAGTGGAGAGCCACCACGCTCACCGCCGGATCGGGGGCGGTGGGCGGAAGGTGTAGGAGAAAACCGTCGTTCGCGGGCGAGGAGGCGAGCAGCGTTCCGGGATCGGTCAGCAAACGGGCGGAGACGGGTAGATCGAGCAAAGGAACCAAGAGCAAACCGTCGGCGGGCCAGTTTTCGATCAGGAGGTGGATCGTTTCACAACACGAGGTTGCGAAGCCCCACGGGAGACGATGCGGGAAGGGGCCGGCGGAAGCGCCGCGGATGGCGACGCCATTCACGCGCATCCAAGCCCCGATCTCGGCAAGGGCGGCGAGGGCGGGCCCCGGTATGACGCCGTCGGCGCGGGGCCCGACGTTCAGCAGGTAGTTGCCGCCTTGGGAGACGACTTCGCAGAGCTGGCGAATGAGCGTGGCGGGGGATTTCCACGCCTGGTCGTGGAGGTTAAAGCCCCAGGACTCGTTGGTGGTCATGCACGTTTCCCAGGGCCGGGCGGGGCGTGTGGCGGGGATGCGTTGTTCGGGCGTGTCGAAGTGGCCGCCGCCGGAGGCTAAGCCGAGACGGTCGTTCTGAAAGATGCCGGGGCGAATCATCTGCACGGCGGCGTCCACGCGAGCGGCGCGGGCGGGGTTCATCTCGGCGGGCGTGTCCCACCACAGCACGGCGGGGATCTCCGGGCCGTAGCGGGTGAGCAGCTCGGTGAGCTGGGGAATAACGACACGTTCGAGATAGCCATCGAAGTCACCATCTTGGGCGGGATCCCATTTTTCACCGAAGACCGCGCCTCTGTTTATCCAGTCCTGAGCTTGGGAGTAGTAAAAGCCGAGCGGCAGGTCGTGGCGCCGGCACGCCTCGGCGAGGGGACGAAGTAGGTCGCGCGGGGCGTGCCAGTCGTTGACGGCGGTGTCGAAGAGGGCGAAACCGTCATGGTGTTTGGCGGTGATAACAACGTAGCCCATGCCGGCGTCCTTGGCGGAGGTTATCCAGGCTTCGGCATCGAAGTCTGAGGGGGTGAAGCCGGCGGCGTAGTTCTTGTAGTCCGCGACAGAAATCCGCGCGGAATGCATGAGCCACTCGCTGGCGCCGGCGACGGCTCGTCCACGATAGACCCCGGCGGGGACGGTGTAGACGCCCCAGTGGATAAAAAGACCGAAGCGAGCCTCACGCCACCACGCGGGAGGCGACGCGGACGTATCGGGCAGGGAGACGGACATAGACTTGTATGGACGGGGAAGCGGGCGGGAAACCGTGCTACTTGGAGGCGCGGAAAAGGCGGGCTACGTCGGCGGCGGAAAGCTCGCGATTGTAGATCAGGATCTCGCCGATCGCTCCGGCGTGATCGGGAAGGAAATCCAGGGCGTCGGTGGCCAGGCCGGGTGCGCCCGGGCCCTCGTCTACGAGCTCACCGTCAAGGTAGATGCCTAGTCGCGTGGGCGTCGCGGAGAGCGTGGCGTGATGCCAGCGTCCGGGCTCGACCGCGCCGCCGGAGAGGCCGCCGGGCGTGGCGCGGAGTTTGCCGCCGGAGACGGAGACGGAGACGGTTTTATAGGATTTGCCGAAGGCGGTGAGACCCTGCTTGCCAAAAAGTCGGCCATCTCCGGTGTCGCTCCGGAACCACATCCCGACCGTAAAATCGGGGTCGCGCATCTTGAGGAAGTGGAACTTCAGCGGCACGCGACCGGCGCCTCGGGTCATGTTGATATCCACGCCGCCTGGGCCGCTCGCGACGATGAGCGGCGGAGCGAGCGGGGCCACCACGGCCGGACGGCGGTCGAGGGTGCGGACTGAGGCGAACCCGGCGATCCAGGCGCGGAAGCCGGGGTCGCCGGCAGGAGTGACACCTGGGATAAAACGCGCGATCAGCGCGGCCTCGGGGCCGGGCGAGAACGGAGCGAGATTGGCCGCGCGGCGGAGGCGGGCGGCGGTGAGAGGGACGGTCTGGCCGTCAGGATAGGTGACGGTGAGGTCGGCCGAGCTGGATCCGAGGCGCAGGGAGAAAAGATGCCAGCCGGCCTTGAGCCCGATACGGCCCGGGGCGATGCGGCCAGCGACGCCGCGTTGGAGCACGATTTCATCGGCGACGCGCAGCTGGCTTTGGTAGGCGTGGCGGAAGGAACCGAGGTGGGTGTAACCGGAACGGCGGAACGGCAGATCGAAGACATAGACGCCATCCGTCGGGGCCTCGAACCACCCGTCGTAGACGACTACCTGGGCGGGGTTTTCGTTGGGTTCGATGCGCCCGGAGAGCTCCTGACGGCGCGGCGTGGCGGCGTCGATATCAAGGTATTCGGGATCGTTGGCGCGGCCCTCGCGTTCGTAGGCGGTGCGGATAACACCCGGGACGAGCGGGCACGGAGCGGGCACGGCGCTTTTCCAGATGACGGCGGGCTCGGCGGGCACGGCGTCGGTGGGCATGAGGGCGGCGAGGCGGTCGTCGGGGATGGGCGTGAAGGTGGTCTCGCCGGGGGCGCGAACGGTGACCCGGAAGGGCATGCGGTCCTGGCTGACGAGGTTCCAAAAGAGCGGGTCGGTGACGATCAACTCGAGCGGATGCCAACCGGCGCCGAGCACGACTGCACCTCGGCGTTCAGTCTGTTGCTGATGGAAGACGCCGGTCTCAGCGATGGCGTCCTGGGCAGCGACGGTGAGGAGGACCGGGCCGCAGGAATCAACGGCGAAGGTATGGGTGCCGGGGGCGGCGGCGTGGAACCAACCGGTGAAGCGGTAAAAGCCCTTCGTCTGCTCGGCGACGGGAGCGGCGGGCACGGCGCGGGGCAACGCGAAGCCGGCGGGCACGGCGGCGGTGACGAGCGGGGCGGCGCGGTCGAGGTCGGGGAGCATGACCTTCGAGGCTCGGAAAAAACCGCGGTCGTCCCAGAGCTTGGTGTTGAGTTCGTAAACGCGGGCGAGAAGACCGGGCGTCGCGGCGGCGGGCGGCTTGGCCGCGCCGGGGACGACCGGGCGGGCTTCGAAGCGGGCGGTTAGCTCGGCGCTGGTCTGGTTCTGGCCCGGCCAGGCGGGATCGATCACGCGGGCGCGCAGCGTGGAGGAGGCGACGATTCGGAACGGAGCCTCGAAGCGTGGTGAGCTAACGGTGGGGACGGTGCCATCGAGCGTGTAGTGAATGTCGGCGGGAGCCGCGACGCGTTCAAAGGCGACGGGCTGGCCACCCTCGGGCATCGGGAAGAGCGGAGTCTCGCCCTCGCGGCGGGTGGTGCGGACTTCGTTGGCATCGTAACGGTCGCCGTTCGCGAGGAGGACGGGACGGGCGGGCGCGGCGGGGTTGGCGAGGGCCATTTTGCCGTCACGGGTAAAGTCGAAGACGATACGGCCCGCGTCGGTGCGGGCAAAGCGATATACGTCGCGCTGTTTGCCCAAAGTGACGGTGAGCGAGGTGCGGTCGGTGTTCCAGGCGGTGACCGGCAGCGGATCGCCGGAGCGATGCGGGTAAAAGAGGATACGGAACTCGGGGGACTTGGTGAGAGCGGGGACGACGAGCTGGGTGAATCGATTGAAAGGGCGTTCGGGCCGGGCGGGCAGGACCTGAATTCGCGGCGCCGGGTAACCGTAGTCGCTGTTGCGGTGGAGCACACGAATGAGCAGCAGCGGATCGCCTTTTTTGATCACGGGATTGCCGGTGGCTGGGTCGCGCGATGTGCCGCCAGCGGATAGGAGGAATTCACTTTCGCGAAGCTCGGAAGGCTCTACGTTCTGGAATTGGATCTCGGTGGTCTTGGCGTCCACGACGACGGCGTCGTCGGGGAGGTTAAAGGAGCTTTCGAAGAGGTGTGGCACATCGTCGGCACGGCGGGCATCGTCGAGCACGAGCACGTAGGGTCGGTCCCCACGGGCGAGATGAACGGTGCGCTCGGCCTGGGCGACGGGCTGGTTGTCGCCGTAGAACTCGACTAGCCTGGTCTCGCCGCTCCATGGGCCGTAGTCGGTGTGGGCGTAGCCGTCGTTGAAGGCGACGGTGCCGGGATGGAAGGCGACCTGGAGATCGCGCGTGAGGTCGAAGTTTTTTTCGGTGAAGGGCGCGTAGTAGGGAAGTTTTCCCGAAGCGGAGGCCAACGGATGAACTTGCATGATCTTGTTATGCGCGTAGGCCAGCCTAGCGTCACCGGCAGCGGAGATCCCGTGCGGGCCCTCGTTGACGCCGAGCCACACGCCGGGCACGGGCGGCCAGGAGAGGCCGTGGCCGTCGATGGTGAGCATGTTTTGTAAGCCGGTGGCCTTGACCGCCAACAGGTCCTCGTCGCGCAGCCAGTTGACGCCGTCTTTCCAGAGGGTGAGGCGGTTGGCCTCGGAGCCCTCGTGGCCACCGTAGAAAAAGTCCTGTTTATTGACGAAACCGAGATGGAGGTCGCCGATACGCCAGGAGTTGCGGGCCTCGACGTAGCCGCGGAGATCGTCGTGCCAGGTGACGGGGAGTTTAAGGGAATCAATGGCGGCCTGGGAGGTCCAGTCGGCGAGTTTGCCGGCACGGTCGTCACCGGAGCCGCCGCCGGCAAAGAGGAGGAGTAGTTCCGGGGCGATACCGACGGGATCGGGCCACTTGGCAGCGGCGTCGGTCAGGAAGTCGTGAGACGAGAGCGTGGCGCTGTATAGCAGGTCGTAGGAGCGGTTCTCGGGATAGAGAAATCGCATGAGCCAGATGACATGGAAGGCGGATGCGCGCATCTCATCGCGGATGCGCCAACGACCGTTTTCCCAGCGTAGCGTGGATTGGAAAAAGCGAAGTTTCGCGACGAGGTGGTCATGGCGGAGAAATTGGGGATTACGGCGACCGACGGCGACGAAGGCAGAGGTGTTGAGCCAGCCCTTGATGGACTCGTAGCACATGCCGTCGGGGCTCAGATACCAGTCGAGCATGGCGCGGGCCTTGTCGGCGGAGCGGGCGAAGGTTTTGGCGGGGAAACCGGGCCGACCTTCGACGAGCAGCATGAGGCGGATGAACTCCATGCCGAAGCCCTTGTGGTTGTTAATCAGGAAGTGGTCGGGCTCGCAGAGGTAGTTGGAAAAGCGGTCGGCGACGAGGCGGGTGATGATCCGCTCGGCGAGTTCGCGGTCGGATTCGGATAGCCAGCCGTGAAGGTAATCGTAGTCGATAAGCGTCCAGATTTCGGAGGGCGGTTCAGGGTCTTGACTGGCAATAAGGGAGCGCTCGGCAGACCAGATGTTCTGGCGATCGGGCTGAGCGTCGAGGCGGTCTAGCTTAGGCTCGAGAGCGTGCAGTTTTTCCACAAACTGGGCGGCGAGGGCGCGCCCGAGGGTATCGTCTCGGGCAACGAGGGCGGAAAAGGCGGAGCGCGATTCTCGGACGCGGGTCCAAAGGGTGCGGAATTCGAGGGGGGCGGCATCGCCCTGAGCGACGCGGGCGCGTATGGCGACGACGTCCTCGGGCGTGACGAGCACGCGCGGGTGGACGCCAGTGGCGGGCGCGGGGTGGAGTTTTTCTGCGGCATAGCCGGGCGTGTCGTAGCGGACTGGCGGGACGACGGATGGGGACGGCGGGTGGAAGGTGGTGGAGAGAACGTCGTCGAGCGACGGATGGGCGCGCGGTTGCCAGATGGGCTCTTCATAGAAAGCGCGCGGGGCGGCGTTCGCGATCATTGTGGCTAGTAGGATAACCGCAGGCACAGAAAGGTGCCTGAAAAGTGGGACGGGCATGGGATTCAGGAGTTTGATTTTAGAAGCCAAGGGTAAATCGACGACAGCATTAAACCGTGCGGGGATGGCGAAAGCATCATGACGTTGCAGCGTTCAAAATGATCAAGCGGTGCGGCCGACAGAGACGGGCCAAGACCAGGGACACTTCGCCTTGAGGCTAACTTCATGGCGGATGTCGCCGTAGCGAACGGAAAACTCGCCGTCGTGGTCGGCCACCAGACTGGCCCAGACGAGTGCGTTGGCGCTCCATTTCAGCGAGACGTTTACGCCGCTTCGGGCGCGCAAGCCGGACGCCTTCCCTTCGCTCCAGGCGGCAGGAAGCGCGGGGAGCAGGTGGATTTCGCGTCGACCGGACTGCACGAGCTCCCGGTGGCTCTGAAGCAGCAACTCGGCGACCGCGGCGGTGTAACCGAAGTTGCCGTCGATCTGGAAAGGCGGATGCGCGCAGAGCAGGTTGGGATAAAGTCCGCCGACCGCTCCCACATCGGTGGCGGTCGCGGTCACTGCATGGAAAAAGGTATCTATCAATCGGTGGGCGTGGGCGGCGTCCTGCAGGCGCGCCCAGAAATTAATCTTCCAAGCTAGCGACCAGCCGGTGCCACCATCGGAACGAACTTCGAGAGTGCGGCGAGCGGCCTCGGCGAGCGCGGGCGTTTCCTCAGGATGAATTTCCGCCGCGGGGTGCAACCCGTAAAGGTGGGAAACATGGCGGTGGTGCGGCTCCCATTCTTCGTAGTCTTGATCCCACTCCGCCAGACGGCCGGAAGGCGTGATCACGCGCGGCGGCAGCCGTCTGAGGGCGTCCCGCAGGCGTTGCGCCAGTTCCGGATCGGTGCCGCCCAGCGCGCGATCGGCGTCGAGACAGTTGCTGAAAAGATCGCGTAAAATGGAAAGATCCATGGTGGAGCCTGTCGCGATGCCCGCGCGAAAGCCGTCGGCTAGCCGGAACGAATTCTCCGGCGAGGTCGAAGGCGCGGTCGTGAGGCAGCCGTCGGGACGTTCAACCAGAAATTCGAGCATGAAAACAGCCGCGCCGCGCATCGCCGGCCAAGCGCGCGTGCGCAGAAAGACGGTATCGCGATTGTGCAGATAATGTTCCCACAAGTGGCGCACCAGCCAGGCAGCGCCCATCGGCCAGAGTGCGTAACGGGACGCTCCGTCGTTGGGCTTGCCCGGAGTAAAACCGATCGGAGTTGCGGAGGCCCAGAGGTCGGTCTGGTGATGACACACCCAGCCGTCGCAGCCGTAGAGTTCGCGCGCGGTGATTTCGCCGTGCAGGCAAAGGCGTTCGATAAAGTCGAAGAGCGGAGTATGCAGCTCGGAAAGGTCGCAGACCTCGGCCGGCCAATAGTTCATCTGCGTGTTGATATTGACAGTGAAGTTGGACGACCACGGAGGCTGCATCTCGCGGTTCCAAAGTCCTTGCAGATTGGCCGGCTGGCCGCCGGGACGGCTGCTCGCAATGAGCAGGTAGCGACCGTAGTCGAACACCAGCGCCTCCAAACCAGGATCGGCCGACCCTGCGGAGCGTCGCGCGAGGCGTTGATCGGTGGGCAGTTCCTCCATCTGGGTCGAGGTGCCGGACAGCATGAGCCGGACGCGTCCGAAAAGCCCCTCGTGATCCGAGAGGTGGGCAGAGACGGTTTCAGCCCACGTCTGTCGGCGCGCTTGCGTCAGCGTGGCGGCAGCCTCGGAGTCGGGTGAGTGGCTGGAAAAGGCTGTGCGGACATCCAGCAACACAGTCAATTCCGTCGCATCATCGATCACCAACGTATTGTCCTCGACCCGCACGCGTGCGCCCGGCGCGCTCACCGAGCAGCGTGCGGAAAACTCCATACCGATTCGGCCCCGGAACGGCTCGTAGGTGATACCCTCGCCCGGCTTCACCCCAAACCACTGAACGTGCGATGGCGCGCGCCCCGTGATCGCAAATCCACCTGCATCCGCCGCGATCTCATGTCGCAGCGGCGAGGCAAACCGCAAACTGCAGGAAAGTGCGCCGGGACGGTCCACCCGCCAGCGCAAGGCCACGATCTGGGCTGGGTGCGAAACCAGTAGCTCGCGTTCATGCACGACCCCGCCGGTCGTGAAGCGAGTGCGGCCCATCGCGGCGCCGAGATCGAGTTCGCGGCGATAGTTCGTTACCGAAGCGACGCCGGCCGCATCTGTCAGCTCCAGCAGCAAATCACCAACCGGTTGGTAGGATTCCGTAAACGCGCCGGGCAAGGTGCTGATCGCCAACTCGTGTGCCTCGCGGAGCTGGTTGGAAAAGAGCAGGCGCCGAATCTGGGGCAACGCGGCGCGCCCCTGGGGCGGAATCTCGGCCGGTCCGACGCCCGACCAAAGCGAGCTCTCGTTTAGATGGATGCGCTCACGCTCCACACCGCCGTAAAACATCGCGCCAAGCCGCCCGTTGCCCAGCGGCAAGGCCTCGTTGAAATGCTCGGCGGGCACGGCGTAATGGAGCACGTTTTGCATCGGAACGGGATCGATGTTCGAGGCGGCGGTCTCAAGGGGTAAGCCCGAGGCGCGCGGAGGACAGGATCTCGGTGCCACCGCGCCGGACCGAAACGCTCGTATGGGCGTCGGGGGCGGCTGGGGAAAAAACGAGGGTGTCGTTTTGGTCGGGCCAGACAAGGGTGGCGCTGGTCTGCTCGGCGTCCCAGGTGATCTTCGGAAGGGGTTGCCCGATCTTGAAAGGGATGAGGGCGATGCGAGAGCGGAAGATGGTGTCGCGTCGACTGGCGTAGAGGCGGGTGCGGGTAAGAACTTGGTTGGTTTTGTTTGCGGTGTAGGTCCGCACGTCGAGGCGGAAGGGTTGCTCGGTGGCCTTGTAGAAATTCCACAGCTGCGGGCCGGTGGTAACAGGTAAGTCGAGGGCAACCACGAGGAGCGCGGGTGTGCCGACGGGGGTTTCCTGCACGTCGGTCATACGAAACTGATCACCGCCGATGGTCTTCACCAGCACGGCGGCGGCAGGGTTGCCGGCGGGAAGTTCTATATCGGCGAGGCGGACGCTGTTGGGCACCTGCAAGACCCAGTCGTAGTCGTGCGCGCGGCCGTCGCCCTTGTTTACGTCGTCAAGCACGAGCGCGTAGGGATGAGCGCCACGCACGAGGCCGGCGGTGCGGAAGGCGGATTTGACCGGGTTGGCGGATTCCACGCGCATAGTGGGGCCCCAATTCTGTTTGAAATAATTATCTCCCCAGATGCGCATCTTATAGTGCTGGGTGCCGCGGAAGTAGGCGACGACATCGGGGTCGGTTTCGGGCGATATTTTCCAGGATGCGGCGTCGGGGATCGTCCACTGAAACTGGGTGGGCCCGACCCATCCATGGTTGTAGGCGGCGGAGATATTGGCGGTGGCGAGGGCGCCGACGGGCGTGATCGCGGAGCCGAGAAACTTTACGCGCGGCGGATAGGCGACGTCGGCGAGCCCGAGGCCGTCGATGCGAACGTGGGAATGGTCTTGGGAAAAACCAGACTTTGCCCCGGCCTCGACGCCCCACATCTCACCAAGGGCAGCCAAGTAAAAATGTCCGGCGTCATGTTGCTGATGCCCAATGGTGGAGAGGTTGGCGCGGGCCTCGAACATCAGGAACAGCGCGTCGGAGTCGGGGGCGGAACGGGTGGTCAGAAGTCCGTGAACGGGGTCAGCAAAGTCGAGGGGCAGATTGAGCGAAGCCCGGTCTTTCGCGAAGGTTTCGGCACCGCGCCAATCGGCGCAGTCGTAGGGCGTGGGGCCCATGACATGGGCGGGGGTGAGCGGGGTGAGTTTGCGCCAGTTGATTTTTTCGAGCGCGCGGCCCCCAGGCGGGGTGGCGTTGCTTTGGGTCGAAGCCTCGAGAGATAGTTGATAGTGAACTGGGTCGAAGGCGGCGAGGTCGGGGCGGTCCTGACGCATGAGCAGGTCGGCTGCGGCGGCGACTTTTTCACGGGGGAAAAAGGCGGTGAAGAAGTGGCCGTAGGCGAAGGGGGCGCAGCCCCAGGTGCCGTTGTTCACGTTGTATTCGCCGGATGGGACGACGTGTTGAATCTGGGAGAAAGGAAGCTGGTGCAGGTGCGGGTGGCCGAGCTGGTTTTCGCCGCGCCGTGCGAGGGCGAGGGCGGTGAGCATCGCGTAGTGGAAGCCGGCACCGACCTTACCATTGCTCTCGAAGATCGTGCCTTGGGCGCTGATGCCCCACTGCAAGTAGCCCTTGAGGGTGCGGAGAGCGGCGGGCTGGATGGCCGGGTCGTAGCCCGGTTCGTCCTCGATGGCCAGGGCGGTGAGATAGTGTTCGAGGTCCCAGCCGGACCAGTTCGTCTCCACCCAGCGGGCGGGACCGTTCATGCCATAGGCGAGCCGGCCGGAGGTGGAGGCGGCGATGGCGTGGCGGAGGACGGCGCGCTGCTCCTCGTTCATCCACGGGGCGGCGAGGTCGTAGCAAAAGGCGAGGTTGTTGCCGCCGGCGACGCCGAAGATGGCTCGCCACGTGTCGCGTGGGGCTAGGTGGAGGCGGTGTTGTTCCTCGGCGAAGGCGTCGATGAGGGGATTCCGCAGCCAGTAGTAGTTGGCGATCGCTGCGGCGGTGTCGCGTCCGCGAGGGGTGTCGTTATCGAGCAGGGCCTGGAAAGCGGACGCAGCGAGCAGGTTGGGCAGGTAGGCGGTGTGGACGGTGTCGGGCAGGCTCTGGGTGTAGCCGTTGAACCAGTGGCGGGGCGGAGTAGAGATGAGGATCGAGTCAATCTGCTTGGGCGGCTCGGGGGTCAGAAAGGTGAGATCGGCGGTATCACCGGCGACGAGCTTGGCGTAGATTTTGCCCTCGTCGGAAGCGGGGTTGTAGAGGGTTTGGGCGAGCAGAAAGCGGGTTTCGAGGAGGGCCTTTTGGCCGGCTTTGCTTCCTTCGAGACGGTGTTTAACGAGAGGAATATCGCCGGGGCTGAAAAGGATACGAGGATGCACGCCGGGCGCGGGGACGGGCGAGCCGAGCAGGGCGGGGTCGAAACCGGTGAGATCGTGGGCGGACGCGGGGATCTCCGGGTAAACGGTCTCCGGGCCGTCGTAGAGGGCGATCTGCTCCGGTGAGGCGAACTCGGTCCAGTGGCGCTGCTCACGGAGGGCGGGGATGGCCTGGCGCAGGGCCTCGGGGTCGGCGAGGGTCGAGAGCGTGTCGGCGGCGAACGCGGAACCGGCTAGGAAAAGATAAACGAGGGGGCGGATCATGGCCGGGTCAGGGGATGGTGAGAAACCAAGGGCTCACTGGCAGGCCTTCGTCGGAGAAAAGGGTGAGGGCGCAGAAATTTTGATAGGCGTAAGTGACGGCGGCGGCACGGAAGCCGTCTGGGGCGGTGAGGAGGAGACGCCGACCGTCGGGTGCGAGGTCGACGCGCGCGGGGGCGACGGATGCGCCGGCAGCGTTGCGCAGTAGAAGCGTCGGGACGGCGGGGTCGCGAAGTTCGAGACGGCCAGGGAGGTCATGGAAGGTGATCTCGATTTGGCCGGCGGCGCGACTGGCGGCGGCGGCTGAAGGGCTCTGGGCGGCGAAGCCGGTCTGGCCGTAGACCCGGCCGAGGGCGAGACGAGCAAAACGCTCGCCTATGGGTTGTTTGTTCTTCGGGTGGACGTTGCCGCGTTCGCCATGGTCGAGGGAAACGACGAAACCCGAGTGCGGATCGGAAACGGCTATAGCGCGCTGCACCTCGCGGAGCGGGGCATAGCCTTCCTGCTCATCAGGCCAGTTGGCGGTCGGCGAGGAAAGCTGGCCGATGTAGGCGGGGAGATCGGGACGACTCCAAGACGAGCGGAGTTCGGTGAGAAACAAGGGCAGGAGGCAGGCGTAGTCGGCAGGTTTGCCGGCGTTGTTTTCGCCCTGATACCAGAGCGCACCACGCGCGGTGTAGGGTGTGACGAGGGCGAGCATCGACTCGCGCAGACCCTCGGGACGACCCTTGGTGCGGAAGCCGTAGGGCTCGACGGGCGCGGCGCCGAGCGCCGGGTCGGCAGGATTGGCCTTTTTGCGTTCCTCATAGGCTTTGCGGGCGGCATCGTAAACCCGCCAGGCCGAGTCGTAGGCGGAGAAGTCGGACCAGGCGGCCATCTTTTTGTCGTGCTCGGCGAGCTGGGCGGAAAGGCCAGCGGCGGCGATGGCGTCGCGGCTCATCCAGGCCTCAATGGGCGTGCCGCCGAAGGAGCAGTTCACGATGCCCACGGTAACGCCTAGTTTACGTTGGAGCTCAGTGGCGAAATAGTAAGTGACGGCGGAAAAATACGGGGCGCTCGCGCGGTCGAATTTTTTCCACGCAAAGGTGGCCAGCTGGTCGCCGGCGTAGGGACGTAGCGGAATTTTAAGCTGGCGGATGGCGGGGTTGCCGGCGCTCGCGAGCAAGGCTGCGGTGAAGTCGGCGCACTGGTTGAGGCGCCACTCCATGTTGGACTGGCCGAGGCCGAGCCAAACCTCACCGATAGCGATATCTTCTAGGGTGACAACCTTGTCGCCGCGAAGGCGCAAGCTGGTCGAGGTAGTGGCGGGGAGCGCCGAGAGGGTTACGCGCCAGCGTCCGTCGGCGACGACCGCGGTTGCGGTTTGTTCGAGCAGTTCGACCGTGACCTTTTCTCCCGCGCGGCCGGTGCCCCAGACTGAGATGGGTTGCTCACGCTGGAGGACGGCGCCGGCGGTGAAGACCGGGGCAAACTCGGCGGCAGACAGGTGAACGAGCAACAGGAGATGGGCGATCAGGGTTTTCATCGGGCGGGCGCTGGGACGGACCAAGCGGGGGGCGAGGAGACGGTGAGGGTGGGCTCGCCGGAGAGCCAACCGAGGGAGGCGAGGAAGGCGTCGGCGGCGCGGACGGCCTCGACGACGACGGACTCAGGCCACTTGTAGCCGGGGATGACAAAGGCGTGGCCGACGCCGCCCTCGACCACGGTGAAGTCGATGCGGTTGCCGGCGACGCGGTAGGCGTCGGCGAAGAGCTCGGCCTGGCTGAGCGGCACGATGCGATCGGCGCGGCCGTGCATGAGCAGCGCGGGTGGTTGGCCGGGAGCGACGTGGAAGAGCGGCGAAAGCGAACGAGCTAGCGCTATATCCTCGGGCGCAGCGGGGCGCGGCGTATTCTTTTTATCGGCCAAAGCCGGACCGCCCACGGCGTAGCGAATCCAGTCGGCCTCGGTCATATCCACGATGGGATTGAACAACAGTAGCGCGTCGGCGCGGCCGGAAACGTCGGGGGCGTCGTCGGGATGAGAGGGGCCGGTGTCGGTGCCGAGGGTGGCGGCGAGGTGTCCGCCGGCAGAGTCGCCCGCCACGGCGATGCGGGCGGGATCAAGGCCCAGAGCGGCGGCGTGGGCGCGGACGTAGCGCAAGGCGGAGCGGCAATCGGCCACGCAGTCGGCGACGGTCACAGCGCCGGGCTTGGCGAGACGGTAGGTGATGTTGAACGCGACCAGGCCCCGTGCCGCGAAGTAGCGCGCCAGCGGCATGAATCCATCGGTAGTGCCGCCCACCCAAGCGCCGCCGTGGATCCAGATGACGGCGGGACGAAGCTCGCCGTGCGCGGCGGTGGTCGGGCGAAAGGTGTGCAAAGTGAGACGCTCCCCTGCCCTCTCCGCGTAAACGATGTCTTCGGGGGGGGCGCCACGCATCAATTCAGAGAGGGTGGCAGCAGGCGCAGTTGGGACGATGGCGACGAGCACGGCGCAGAGGACGGTCGAAACGCGGGGGTTCATGGCGAGATGAGCAGGCTGGCACCGGCGCGGGTGACGGCGAAGCGGGTGCGTTCGTCCGTGCCGACGGTGAAGCGAAGTTCATCGCCGTCCACAATGGCGCGATCGGCGGCGGGGTCGTAGGTGATGACCGGGAAGGGTGAACCAACTCGATGGGGCAGGAGCAGCACGCGGTAACGCACCTCGGCGGCGCGAACCGGGATGTCTACACGTTCGTAAGTCTGGGATTTACCCGCGCGATCGGGCGGACCGGCGAGGGTATCGATACGGGCGTTTTGCGGTGAGGCGGGATCAGCGAGCGGCGCGATCAGAAGCAGCGGGCGGCCGGATTGGTCGGCGGCGACTTCTTTCTGCCCGAGGGCGAGCCAACCGGCGGGCAATCCGGGCAACTTGACGGAGACGATGCCCGCGACCGGACAGGCGGTCCACTCGTAGAGGCGGGTGGCGTCGTCCTTTTTCACGTCATCGACCACGACGCCGTAGGGGCGCGGGCCGCGCACGAGGGCGACGGTGCGAAAGACGCGGCGCATGGGATTGAAGGGCGCACGCAGCGTGGGGGTCCAGTTTGACACGGCGTAGGTGCTCCACCACGGCCGCATCTTGTAGCGGGCGGTGCCTTGGTAGAAATGGATAATGTCAGCAGCGGGCTCGACCTCCCACCCGCTAGGCGCTTCGGTGTCGTGTTTTTCCCAAGTGGCATTAGGTTGGGTGAGCCAACGCCAGGAGTAGGCGTAGGTGAGGTCGGCGCTCGCGGCGGAGGCGGCGGTGCCGATCGAAGCGCCAAGCCAAGAGGCGCGGGATGGGAACTGGTCGGACTGGGATTCGCCGTCCACCACCACCTGGTTGTGGTATTTGCCCGGGTAGGACATCGAGAAGGGTGACTCGGCTATCCAATCCACGCCGAGGGAGGAGAAGTGAAACATGCCGGCGTCGGAATGGTGGTGGCCGGCCCCCATGTAGTGGTTGGGCCGGACGATCAGATTGATCCAGGCCGAGGAGGGCTCGCGATCTGAGTAGGCGGAGAACACGCCGTGGACCTCGTTCACGTAATCGAGCGGCAAGCCGACATCGGCGCGGGTGGCGGGAGACCAGTCGGTGTCGTAGAGAAAACTTCGCGTGAACGCCGGATAGGTCGGGCTCGGCAAGCGCAGCTTAGCAAGTCCCTTGGGCGCGCGAAGGGCGGCGCGAGCGACGTCGGCATCGAAGGCGGCGAGGCGCTCGGCTTCGTTCCGCACAGTGGTCGGGGTGTTATTGGCCAGGTTGAGCAAAGGCTGGCTCAGCAGATAATCGAAGGAACGTTCCTCCGGGTAGAATGCCCGAAGCTCGTTCAAAAACTGGAAAGATAGGGCGCTGCCGCTGAAGGTGCCTCCGCTCACCACCACGCGGCCGGTGGGCGAGGTCGTTTGCGTCTGGGCGGCGGGCAAGGCGCGCCAGTGCGGGTGGCCGAAGAGGTTTTCGCCGCGCCGCGCGAGCGCGACCATGGAAAGGAGTTGGAACTGGAGGCCGCCGACGTTCTTGCCGTTGCTCTCGTAGATTTGTCCGTGGCGGTCGATGCCCCAGTCGAGGAAGGCGCGCACGGTCTCGGCGCCAGAGGCATAGCCTTCGGGATCGAAGCCGGGCAGGCCCTCGATGGCGCAGAGGGCAAGGAAATGCGGCAGATCCCACGTGACCCAATTCACGTCCCGAAAACGCGCGGGGCCGTCCTGACCGTAGCTGCGTCGGCCGTAGGTGGCTTTGGCGATTATGCGACGCATCAGATCCTTTTCGGCGGGTGTCATCCACTTGCCGGCGAAGTCGAGGCAGAGCCCGAGGTTCATCTGCGAGACAAGGGCGTGCATGCCACGCCAGTGGGTGGCGGCGCCAGAGCCCTTGAACTCGTCGTTGCCGAAGTCGGCGTCGGACACGGCTAGGTAGGCGTCGACGGCGGGTTCGCGTAGGCGGAAATAGGTCGCGATTGCGGCGGCGGCTTGGCGACCGCGAATCTCGTCGCCGGTGAGCAGACAGTAGAGCGCCATCGTGCCAAGGCACTCGGGAACGTAGGCAACGTGGGTGTTAAAAATACCCGGTTTTTGTCCGTCGAACACGTGCGGCAAAGCGAAACGGTTGGCGGGCGAGAAGTGTTTTGCGGACCAATCGATTTCCCCGAGCTTGAGGTCATTGGTTTCGCCGGCGGCGAGTTTGACGAAGAGCGCGCCGTCGCTGGTGGAGGGGTCCCACCACGAGGCGCGAAACAGTTCCTCAATCTCAATCAGCGAAAGTTGCCCGACACGCTGGTCACGCAGGCGGGCGGCGAGGGCGGGCACGTCGGCAGCGCTGAAGAGGATGCGAGGATACTCGCCGGGAGGCGGCGGGGCGGAGCCGAGCAAGGCGGCGTTGAATCCGGTGAAATCGTAGCTCGCGAAGGGAACCGAGGGCCACTTGAACTCAGGCGCGGCGAGGGCGGTGAGTTGCTCCGGGGTGGCGCGGGCGTGGTCAGTCCAGGGCCCCTGACGACCGAGGGTCGCGAAGGATCGGGTGGCGATGGCGGGATCGGCAAATTTTTCTGGCGTGTCGAACAAAGCGATCAGCGTGTCGAGACGCTCGGCGGGGAGCGCGGCGAGATTGACGGTGGCGGGACCGGCGAGAACTAGGCCGCGCGGGTGGTTGGAGACGGCGAGCCCGGCGGCGCGGGCGGCGGCGGCAAAATCCACAAGGGCGGGCGATGAAGCGGGCGCGGGCGGAAGGCCGAGGGTGTGGACCCAGCGGTTGGCGAGCGGCGCGAGGTCGGCGGGGACGGGGTCGGGTTGCGGGGCGGGCTTGGCGAAGACGCCGAGGAAACGGGCGGGCACGAGCACGGTCGCGTCGCGGAGTTCAGCCTCGCCGCCGCGCAGGTTGCCTTCGTCCAGCCGGACTTTGGCGCCACGAACATAGGCGTAGCGGCTGCCGGCGAACACGGCGACGTGGTCGCGAATCAAGAAAAGCGCGGCTGCGCGAGCCTCGGCGGTGTAGGGGCGGGGCGCCGCCAGCTCGGAAGGCGGAGGGGTTACCGGAGCGGCTGGTGCGCCGCAAGGAGCGGTCAGCCAAGCGAGGATAAAGAGACTGAAGCGGGGCAACTTCATCGGCGGGACGCGTTTCAACGGGGGTAGGCGTTCACGTCCTGTTGGGAGTCGAAAGCTTTTCGTTTGGTGTCGCCGGTTTTCAACAAGGTGACTTCGCGAGGCGCGACGACAGGACGAAACTCGTCTACCTGGAGCCCATAGAGCGAGAGGTCGAACGGCGGCAGGCTAGTCAAGGCAGCCCTGGCGGCGGGGGAACGAGGGGTGAAATCGAGCGCGGCGGGGTCGGCGAGATCGGCGAGGTCAACTAGCTCGCGAATATCGGCGAAAGCGAAGCCGGCGAGGGTTTCGGGCTTGCCGCTCCGCCGGGCGAAGGTGCTGCAGGCGACAGCGACGTTTCCCGTGATCAGGTTTCCGCGCGGCACGGCAGGATCGGTGTCGAGCAACGAGATCAGCGCTGGATAACGTTCTCGCCAATGGGCCTCGCGCCACGGAACGGAATCCAGGTCGCCGCGCAGGCGGGGATCGTCGGCGGTGTATTTGCGGGCGACGCCGCGATCATCGACGTGGAAGGCGCGTGGGCAGGCGACGATGAGGTTGCGACGGACGAGGTGATCGTGGCCGCCGCCGATGAACACGCCGGACTCGGTGCGATAGACGAGGTTGTCCTCCACGATCAGACCGGAGTCGCCGTCGTCCATGTAAACAGCGTTGGCATTTTCGGAGTGGTGGATGAAATTTTGGCGCACCACGTTGCCGCGTGAGGTCCAACCGCCGGTGGTGTAAAGGCCGCCGAGATCCCCGCCGTCGAGGCCGAGGCGGTAGAGTTCGTTGTTCTCGAGGACATTGTCGTTACCCGCGAAGTGAATTCCGGAATAGGAAACATCGTGAATGCGATTACGCGCGATGCGGGCGCCGACGAGCTGCTGGGTCCGGACTTCAAGGCCGGCGATCAACGCGGGCACAGGAGCGGAAAGGGCGGCGCGCCAGATATGGTTATTGACGATCTGGTGGCCGGAGGGCGCGAGGGTCTGGCGGTCGCCACCGAGCAGGTCGATGGCGGCGAGGCCGATCTCGGTTAGGTCGCAGCTTTGCACGACGTGGTTACGTCCACCGCGGATGACGACGCCGCGCCGGACGACGCCATCGACGCGGCAGCCGGCGAGGCGCACTGATTCGCCATCGGTGATCACCACGGCGTCGCCCATCTGGCGGCCGAGGGTGACGTCGCGCAGCGTGACAAATCGGGCAGCGTTGAACGACAGGAGAGGTTGGTCGTTGTCGGCTAGAGCGAGTGAGCCAGCGCCGAGCTGGGCCGGAGGCAGTAGATAGATTTTGCGACGCTTAAAATCGACCGACCACTCGCCGGGCTGGTCGATCTCCTCCAACAGATTAAGCGCGAACCAGTTCTCCTTCCCGTCGCCGACTCGATTGCCGTCCACGAGCTTGGAATACTTGGAGCCAATGCCGTTGGAAGTGGACACAGCGAAGGCGATGGTGCGCGCCTCGGCATCGATGGCGCCGACGCGAAGGGTTTCGGCCACCCACGGCACGCGCCAGAAACCCCGTAGCCAGACGCCGTCCTCGGCCAGGGCAACGCGCCAGCGGGCGGGGCGGTCGCCGGCGTATTCAAACACACCGCCGTCCGGCATCCCTGCCTTGAAATGACCGCTCTTGAGCACTCGCTGCATGGTGGCGTAGCCATAGGGACCGTTGGGCCAGCGGGACAGCGGGAGGCGCGCGCCGTCATGGAAAAGCACGCACAGATCAGCGGTGTCGCGCAGGTAATCGGGAAACCGGGCTGCATGGCGCACGCCTTCGGCGGCGAGATCGATTTCGACGATTTTCTCGCGCGCCTCGGGAGCCATGCGCTTCAATAAAGCGGAATCGGTGACCCGACGGACGCTGGTCTTAGCAACCGGGCGGGCGCCGACAAGGCGGACGCGTTTGCGGTCCACGCCGCGCCAAGTGACGGGCGCGGCGGCGGTGCCAGACTCGCCCTCGCCAAGTATCCAGGTGGACAGCACCGGGTAGTCGCCTGCGCCCAGCCATACGGTGACGGGCTCGGTGGGTCGGGCGGCGCGCACGGCGCGGACCAACTCGGCGGCGCGCGGCAGGCCGGCCACCGGCGCGGCCTCGGTGCCGGGGTTGCGGTCGTCGCCCTGCGGGGATACCCACAGAGTCACCTCGGCGCAAGCGAGGTTCACAACTAGGCCGAGCAGGATGGGGAGACGAAGGGAAAGCATACGGGCGGGGTCGGGGCGGAGGCGGACGGCGCGGGATTAACCGCGTGCGGGCAGGTCGGCGGGGGCGAGGAGTCGGCCCTCGGCGTGAAGTTCATCGATGCGCAGGCCGGCGACGTCGTCGGTGAACACGGGCGGACGCGCGTCGGGGCTTTCGAGGCCAAGGTGGACGTCGCGCAGGGTCAGGCCGCGCACGTGGCGCAGGTAAAGGCCCCAAGCGGGTATGGGATGAAAGGACGGAAACTCGGGATACTCGGTCTCCTGCTCGGGCACATCCACGCGGGCGGCGTCGGCGGGAGTGCCGCCGCCGGGGAAGGTAAAGCGGATGTTTTCGAGCCGCAGATCCTCGATGGGTTGACCAGGTATGCCGGTCACGATGATGCCGGCCTTCCGCTTCAGTTTCCCGTAGAGCAGGTAGCCCTCCTCCCACACCCGGCCGGAGACGTTGCGGATAGAGACATTGCGCAGAATACCGACGGGGCGGTCGGGCTGGTCGGCGTGGTATTTGCGTAGGCGGGCGCCAAGGCGAACGAAGATGGGGCCCGAAACGTTGTCCATGATGATATTGTTCACCTGCACGTTCTCGAGGCGGCAGCCGTCCATGCTGATGATCTTCAGGCCGCCGCCGTGGGTATCGCGGATCACGCAATCGCTGATGATGATATTGCGGAAATCGCCGGCGGACTCGGTCCCGAGTTTCAGCGCGCCCCAGACCGAGCGTATCACACAACCCGTCACGACGATGTTTTCGCAGGGTGTGGCGCGAGTGGCCTTGATGCAGATGGCGTCGTCGCCGCAATCGAGGTCGCAGGCGGAGACGCGGAAGCGGCGGCAGGAATCGATGTCGATGCCGTCGTTGTTGCCGTTGGTGTGGCTGCGGATGGTGACGCCATGGACATGGACGTTTTCGCAACCGAGGTAATGGCTGACCCAGCCGGGGGAATCACGCAGGGTGACACCGTTCATCTGGACGTCGGTGCAATCGACGAAACGCAGAAGAAAGGGTCGGCCATCCTGTTCGTATCCAAAGGCGGAGCCGTTGCCATCACCGGCCAGGGCGTAATCGATGGCAACGGC
>Ga0214921_10002531_pt1 | contig 29550 bp, 29 predicted proteins | sample LL1505_MetaG_FD_177992 | JGI IMG/M metagenome (GOLD analysis project Ga0214921, IMG submission 177992) | Freshwater microbial communities from Lake Lanier, Atlanta, Georgia, United States - LL-1505 | ecosystem: Environmental > Aquatic > Freshwater > Lake | place: USA: Georgia | collected...
TAAGATGCATTATTTTAATTTGCTGTCTGACATGCTAGAAATCAATTCAGATACTCCCTGCATAATTGCTATCGATGGCGTTGCGGGCAGTGGTAAAACTACACTTGCACTTAATCTCTTAAAAGATTTGCCTAGCGTTGAAGTAGTGCATATGGATGATCTCTACGATGGCTGGGAGGACCCACTCTCGCAAAAGTTGAAAGATCGAGTTTTAACTCAAATATTGGAGCCATTTTCAAATAATCTTCCAGTCAAATACCAATGTTTTAATTGGCACTTGAATAGATTCGATAGCCAAAAAATTGTTGATAAATGCGATTTTTTAATACTAGAAGGCGTCGGTGCTGGGCAAAGTAGCTTTAGAAGTTACATGAAGAAAATCATTTGGATGGAAATCGACCCTTCGGTTGGATTAGAACGAGTTGTAACTCGAGATGGTGAACAGGTTCGAGATAAAATGGCGAAATTCTTGATAGATCAAAATACTCATTTTTTAATAGAATCAACTAGAAATAAAGCGGATTACACCCTAACTGGCGCGCCATAAACTCTGATTCTAAGACTCATTCTCTAAACTTTCACCGTGTCTGATCTAACTGGTGAGTTGATAGATAGTCGTTACTTATTACAACGACTAATAGCATCCGGTGGAATGGCAACAATTTATGCAGGTATTGATACAAGATTAGATCGACCAGTTGCTGTAAAGATTATGCATGCACACCTGGCAAGTGATGAAGCATTTGTATCTAGGTTTATTAAGGAAGCAAAAGCAACCGCTGCCCTATCTCATCCTAATATTGTTTCAATTCAAGATCAGGGTTGGAATGAAAACGGTCCACCAGCGGTATTTCTTGTCATGGAGTTAGTAGAGGGCAGCACACTTCGCGATTACCTTAATCAACAAGGGGCACTAACAATTGAGCAAATGTTTCAGTTAATTAATCCGGTTCTAAGTGCTCTATCGGCTGCTCACCGTATTGGAATTATTCACAGAGATATTAAGCCTGAAAATATTTTAATCTCTAAAGATGGTCGGGTAAAAGTTGCTGATTTTGGTTTGGCACGAAATATGGCAATGGGCCAAACATTAACCGTTGAGTCAAGTGTGGTACTTGGAAGTGTTTCATATTTATCTCCAGAACAGGTTCAACGCGGAGTTGCTGACGCAAGAAGTGATATCTATGCAGTTGGTATTGTTTTATATGAAATGCTAATTGGGTCTAAGCCATACGAAGGTGAGACACCTATCCAGATTGCTTACCGACATGTAAATGATCGCATACCAAATATAAAAGGTATCAAAAATGAAATTCCTGTGGCAATTGCCGAACTTATTTATGCCGCAACTGCACCAAACCCAGATCAGCGGCCAAAAAATGCTGAGGAGTTACTCAGTAAACTTCGCGAAATTCAAACTGAAATTGATCCAAAAAAACGCCAAATGAGTTTAGAGCTTGATTTGCCGCCATCTACTGTCAAAAAAATATCTAGGCGGGGTAAAGTTTCAGTTGGCCTAGCGTTTGAAAATATTAAAGAAAAAACCTCACAATTAATTTCCATCAAACCAATTAAAGAAGTAAAAGCTGAAGAATCGCTTGGCACCAGCAAGCGTAAACTCTCTAAAAGAGTAAAACGAAATCGAATAATTGCTGTTTTATTACTCATCTCTTTAATTTTCGGAGGTTATAAATTATCTGGTGTTGGAAAGATTGCAGTTCCATCTATAGTTGGAATGAATCAAAGTGAGGCAAAGAAATCCCTTGGTTTAATAGGGTTAGAAAGTCAATTAATCGAGGAGGTATATAGCGAAAATGTTCCTAAGGGGAAGATTATTCAAACCAAGCCAGGAGGTGGAAGCAAAGTTGCTCCTACTAGTAAAATTGGTCTGATAATTTCTAAAGGGCAGGAGCGAATAATTGTTCCAGTGCTTAAAGGCTTAACACCTGATACTGCATCTGCTCAGCTATCTGATTTAGGATTAACCGTAGGAAGTATAAGTGAGTCATTTGACATGAAAATTTCTGCAGGATATGTAATAGCTTCGGATCCAAAGGATTCTACTGAAGTAAAAAGAAAAACAATTATTAATTTGATTGTTAGTAAAGGAATAGAACAGCTAGTACTAGCATCTTACGTTGGGAAAAGCGGAGAGCAGGCGCTCTCCGAACTAACTGATTTAGGCTTTGATGTTAACGCCTCTTATAAATTTAGTGAGAGTATTTTTAAGGGCCAGGTAATTTCTCAGTTACCAGAAAAATCAGAGAGTTTAAGTAAAGCCAGCAAAGTTGAATTAGTAATATCTAAGGGTCCAGAATTTGTCTTTGTGCCGAATGTATTAGGCAAAAGCAAAAATGATGCACTCTTAGACCTTGAAAACTTGGGGTTACGCGTAGTTGTTAAAGGAATAGGTAAGGTAAATAACATATCGCCATCTATTGGAAGCAAAGTTAAGCAGGGCACGAAAATCACTCTTACTCTTAGATAATGCGGTCGCATCACTCTCAGGTAGGCTCACCAAGTGGCAGTAGAAAAAAGCTCGATTCGAATCGGAGCACATGTACCGACCTCAGGTGGGATGGCGACTCGATCAATTGAATATGCATTAACAATTAAAGCTGAAGCAATACAAGTATTTGCATCCAGTCCTAGAACCTGGGCAACATCAACGCCAAACCCAGCAATGGATGAAGCATTTAAAATTAAGACAGCAGAACATGATATTAAGCCCTACGTCCATGCATCATTTTTGATTAATCTGGGTTCACCAACACAATCTACTTATGAAAACTCACTTGCTGCTACCACCTATTCCCTTAAACGTGGATGTGAAATTGGCGCACATGGTGTTGTTGTTCATACCGGTTCAGCGGTTGATGAGTCTCACGTTCCCCAAGCATGGAAACAGATTCATGAAGGTGTAATGCCAATTCTTAATAATTTAAAGGATGAAGATCCGTGGTTACTACTGGAACCAACGGCTGGACAGGGTCAGTCGCTAGTAAAAAAATTAGATGACCTAATAAAATATTTTGATGCACTTGAATGGCACCCAAAAGTTGGAGTTTGCCTTGATACCTGCCATGTATTTGCGGCGGGTCATGACATCAAAAAGCCCGGTGGTATGACAGAAACAATTGATCTCCTGGTTAAATTAGTTGGAGTAGAACGTATCAAGTTAATACATGTAAACGACTCCATGGATATTTGCGGTAACTTGAAAGATAGACATCAAAATATTGGTAAGGGCGAGATCGGAACTAAGCCATTTAATGAATTGGTATCTCACCCGGCAATTTTAAATGCTCCACTTATTTTGGAAACTCCTGGTGCTGAGCCAGAACATGGAAGTGAAGTAGCTCTTCTTAAGAAAATGCGAAGCAAAAATGAAAAGTAAGCCAATTCTATATATTGCTATGGCTACCGTCGCCGCTATCTGGGGTAGTTCATTTGTGGTTATGAAAGACTCACTAGAGCGTCAAAATGTCTTTTCATTTCTAGCATCAAGGTTTGTACTTGCTTTTTTACTTATGTTTATTTATAGACCTACCGTATTCAAAGGACTTTCTCGAAGGTTTGTCTTGAGGGGAATTGCAGCTGGAGTTTTATTGGGTGCTGGCTATATTTTCCAAACTTATGGATTAACTAAAACAACTGTATCTAATACCGGATTTATTACCGGTTTGTATTTGGTTTTTACACCATTAATTTCACTTATTCTGCTCAAACGTCACGTCCTAGGGATGCAATGGCTTGCAGTGATGATTGCAACAGTTGGTCTTTTCTTGATCTCTTATGATGGTGTAAAAATTGGTTTTGGTGAGTCATTGGTTTTACTCTCAGCATTAATATATGGAGCTCACTTTGTCGCACTTGGTGAGTGGAGTGATGGTGGAAATACCTATGCGTTAACTGCAATTCAAATAGCAACCGTGGCTTTAATTACAACATTATTTGCAGCTAAGGATGGTTTTCAAATGGCTCCAGACCAGACTGTATGGGTAGCAATTTTCTATACCGCTTTCTTTGCAACCTTCCTAGCATTTTTAGTTCAAACTAAAGCACAGTCAGTTATGAGTGCAACGGTTGCTAGTGTGCTACTTGCAACTGAGACACCATTTGCGGTTTTATTTGGTCTCTACTTTCATAGTGACCCAATCACATTAAGAATTATCATAGGTGGAGGCCTCGTAATGGGCGCGATGGCACTAGTTATATGGACCGACGCAAGAAAAGCAAATGTGAGAGCATTCCACCATGACTAATATAGATTTGAGATCGGATACGGTAACAAAGCCATCACCTCAAATGCGTGAGGTAATGGCAAAGGCAGATGTTGGTGATGATGTCTATGGCGAGGACCCAACTATTAACTCTCTTGAGGAGAGAATTTCAGAAATGTTTGGCAAAGAGGCGGCCCTTTTTTGTCCAAGTGGATCATTAGCAAATCAATTAGCGATTCGAATGTTAGTTGCCCCAGGTGAAGAGTTAATCACAGAAACAAACTCACATATCGTTAGAGCAGAGTTAGGAGCGGGAGCAGTCTTTAGCGGTATTACAACTCGAACTTGGTTTGCAGAACGTGGGTCCTTATTGGCAGATGATCCATTGAAAATTGCCAGACCAGACTCTGGTCCCTATTTAGTTTCTACAACAGCAATCGCCGTAGAAAATACTCACAACTTTGGCGGTGGAACTGTTCAGCCAATTAGTGAAATTAAAAAATTAAGAGCTGAAAGTGAAAAACTTGGAATAGCACTTCACCTAGATGGTGCGCGGATATGGAATGCTCATATAGCATCTGGAACAGAATTTAAAGAATATGGAAGATACTTTGACACTATAAGTGTGTGCTTGTCTAAAGGACTTGGCGCACCAGTTGGTTCATTAATGATCTCCACAAAAGAGCGAGTTTTAAAGGCAAGGCAGTGGCGAAAGCGCTATGGCGGCGGAATGAGGCAAGCTGGTATTTTAGCTGCTGCTGGTCATTTCGCTTTAGATAATAATTTAAATTTACTTAAGAATGATCATAAAAAAGCTAAATCTATTGCAGTTGCAGTAGCCTCAATTGCGCCAAAAACTATTAATCCAGAGCATGTCCAAACAAATATTGTTGGTTTAGATCTGGATTCAATAATAATCTCTGCATCTGAGCTATCTGCCCAACTTAAGGAAAAGGGAGTTTTAGCAAGTGCTCTAGGTCCAAAATATTTACGTTTAGTCACCCATCTTGATATTACCGACAGTGATATTGAAAAAGTAAACTCAATTTTGCCGCAGTTATTGCAGCGCTCCCTCGTGTCTTAGTAACCACTCTTTTACTTCAGCTCCATAAGCGTAATTTCCTAATGAGCCACTACTTTTAACAATTCGATGACATGGAATAATCGGTGCAACTAAATTACCAGCACAAGCACTTCCGGTTGCTCTTACCGCGTCCGCTGAGCCAGATCGTTTTGCTAACTCTGCATATGACCAGGTTTTACCAGCCGGAACTTTGCGCATAGCCTTCCATACAGATTGATAAAAAGTCGCTCCCGGCTGACGCACTTGAATCGAGTTAAGCGCTGAGATGTTGCCAATAAAGTAATCCTTAATTAACTCACTAAGTACTGGAATCTCAGGTACTAAACTAAAATCTCGAACAGCATCCTCTGATGAGAGGCGTTTGGTTAAATCCTCAAAACTACTAAACCCAGAGGCTAATAAAATTTGTTGATCTGCAATTAAATAAAGTAGGCCAATCGGAGTTTGTAGAGTAGTTCGAGATAGCACTGTTAGAGGCTAGACCTAAATCAGCAGTAAGGGAATATCTATTTTTTATGATCTCGCAGCATCTCAGCTACCAGGAAGGCTAATTCAAGTGATTGAGTGTGATTTAACCGAGGATCACATGCACTCTCATACCGAGTTGCTAAATCCTCATGACTTATCTGCTCACCTCCACCAACGCACTCAGTAACATCATCGCCAGTCAGCTCAATATGTATGCCACCTGGGTGAGTACCTAGCTTTTTATGAACCTCAAAGAAGCCTCTAACCTCATCTAGAACATCATCAAATTTGCGAGTCTTATAACCACTTGGTGCTTCATAAGTATTTCCATGCATTGGATCGCAGACCCATAGAACTATCGCCCCTGATTTAGTAACCGCTTCCACAAGTGCCGGTAATTTTTCACGAATTACCCCAGCTCCCATTCGAGTAATAAAAGTTAACCGCCCTGGCTCATTACTTGGGTTTAGCTTCTTAATAACCGCAAGAGCATCCTCCGGCGTAGTCTTGGGTCCAAGTTTTACGCCAATTGGATTGTGAATTTTTTCAGCAAAGTCCATATGAGCACCATCTAATTGCCTTGTGCGCTCGCCGATCCAAACAAAGTGGGCCGAAACATCATATGGATTATTAGTTCGAGAATCAATCCGAGTTAAAGCCTTTTCATACTCAAGAATTAAAGCTTCATGACTTGAATAAAAATCTACCGACTTAAAGGACTCTGGATCTACTCCTGCTGATTGCATAAATTGAAGTGCTCGACCAATCTCATTTGCCATCTCCTCATAGCGAGCGCTAAATCTGGCGTCAGCAGCAAATCCTTTATTCCAACTGTGAACCTGTCGTAGGTCGGCAAAGCCACCCTGCGTGAAAGCCCGGACTAAATTTAATGTTGCAGCTGAGGTGTTATAAACCTGAACTAATCTCTTAGGGTTTGGAGTCCTGGCCTGCTGATTAAATTCAATATCATTAACGGCATCTCCTCGATAGGCCAGTAAGGTCACACCATCACGAGTTTCATTATCATTACTGCGTGGCTTGGCAAACTGCCCAGCCATTCTGCCAACTTTAATAACCGGCAATGATGAGAAGTACTGCAGTACTGCTGCCATTTGCAATATTGTTTTTATTCGATTTCTAATTGAATCAGCAGTTGCTGCAGCAAAGGTTTCAGCACAATCGCCACCTTGTAACCAAAAAGCACCACCTGCAGCAGCAAGTGCTATCCGCTTCTTTAAATTATCGCACTCACCGGCAAAGACAAGGGGTGGAAAGGACTCCAACTCAGCTACCGCTGATTTAACGGCCGCCTCATCTGGCCATGCTGGCTGTTGAGCCGCCACTAAGCCAGTTTTAAATATCGAGTTTGTGCTCATGAGGTAATGGTATGCAATCTCTAGGTTTGGATGTGGTTAATTAACCACTTATCACTAACCGAAGAAGATCTCCGCCTCTTTATACAACTCTGGATCTACCGTTTTTAATTTCGAGGTAGCAGATGCCAGGGGTACACGCTCAATTTTTGTGCCATGAAGTGCCACCATCTTGCCCCAATCTCCATCATGAACTGCAGTAATGGCGTGTAAGCCAAATCTAGTAGCTAATACTCGATCAAATGCGGTAGGTGTTCCACCTCGCTGAATATGACCGAGTACAGATGTACGAGCCTCTTTACCAGTTCTAGTTTCAATTTGATTTGCTAACCATTCACCAATTCCAGAAAGCTTCACATGACCAAAGGAATCGAGAGTTTGATCTTTAGTTATCAAATCACCATCTTGTGGAATCGCACCCTCGGCAATAACAATAATTGGTGCATAGCTTTGCTCAAATCTAGATTCTACCCACTTGCATACTTGATCAACTGAGAATTTAACCTCCGGAATTAAAATACAGGAAGCTCCTCCGGCAAGTCCGGAGTGCAGTGCAATCCAACCAGCATGCCTTCCCATTACCTCAACAATTAGAGCTCTGTGATGAGACTCTGCGGTGGTGTGTAGGCGATCAATCGCCTCAACTGCAATATTTACTGAGGTATCAAAACCAAATGTGTAATCGGTATTGTTCAAGTCATTATCAATAGTTTTAGGCACACCAATGACTTTAACTCCAAGTGAATCTAATTTTGTAGCTACACCTAAAGTATCTTCGCCGCCAATAGCAATGAGTGCATCAACGCCCATCTTTGCTAAATTTTCTTTAATTTTTTCAACGCCGCCATCGATCTTAAAGGGGTTAGTTCTAGATGATCCAAGAATTGTTCCGCCCTTAGGCAATATTCCTCTAGTTGCCGGAACATCAAGCTTCATTGTTAAACCCTCAAGTGGTCCACGCCAACCATCACGAAAGCCAATAAACTCATAGCCATACTCTTTAACACCCTTGCGAACAACAGCACGTATCACCGCATTTAAGCCAGGGCAATCTCCGCCTCCGGTTAGTACACCAATGCGCATTTAAAAGGCTCCAAACTGATTAGGACGAGTAAGAATTGGTCAACGTTGACGTCTAAGTCTACTCTGCCGCAATGGGAGTAAAGCCCGAGATTGGCGAGCACCTCGCCCAGCGCGCTGCTGGTGGGATGCCAGAGGTTTGGCAAGCGCCGCTAGCTGATATTCGAAAAAATACCCACTCTCATATTGCCTTAAGGCAACCCCTAATTAATCTCTATGAAATCCAACATAAAACTATTCCTGGACCAACTGCAGATATTCCAATTCGAATATACCGCCCAACTAGTGGAAAGAACTTACCTGCTCTGATCTTCTTCCATGGCGGTGGCTGGGTTTTAAATTTTCTAGATATTTATGAACCATCACTGCGTAAGGTTGCCTTAAATGGCGAATTCATAATCATTGCAGTTCAGTATCAAAAAGCCCCAGAACATCCATATCCGATTCCTTTTCAGGATTGTTACGCCGCACTTGAGTGGACTATGAGTAATGCATCTGCGTTAGGAATAGATCCAGCAGCGATTGGTGTTGGTGGTGATAGCGCTGGAGGTAATCTGGCAGCGGCGGTTGCAATCAAAGCAAGGGATAACAATTTGAATTCGCTTGCTTTTCAACTACTAATCTATCCTTGCAATGATATAAAAATGGAGTACTCCACTGCGACTGAATATAGTGAAGGGTACGGCCTGAGTACAAAAGCAATGAAATGGTTTTGGAATAATTACTTACCAAATAAAAGTGATCATGCTGATCCTTATGCTGTGCCAGCTACAGCAAAAAACTTACGTGGAGTTGCTCCAGCAATCATAATTACCGCGGAGTTTGATCCACTCACAGATGACGGCCGAAACTACTATCAAAAGTTGATTGCAGATTCAGTTCCCTCAGTCTATAAAGAGTATGCCGGGCAGATCCACGGATTTTTCAATCTTGGTGGTGTTACCGCAGATGCTGATCTGCTCTACTCAGATATTGCCAAAGAGATAAATGGAATCATCGGAAGAGGAAATTAATTGACCAAAGTGGGCTGGGGAAGATTTGCCTTAGTTGGATTTCTCTGGGGAACACCATATTTATTTCTTAAAATTGCAGTCGCAGAGATTTCACCAGCAGCAATCGTTTTTCTGAGGGTTTTAATCGGTGCCATCGTATTAATGCCTTTTGCAATACGGCAAAAGACTTTTTTTATTGCTAGAAAATATTGGCCATTTGTTTTGCTGTATACAGTCACCGAATTGATTGGTCCCTGGTACTTGATAACCAATGCCGAACAGAAAATTACTTCTGGCTTAGCTGGACTCCTTGTAGCAACTGTTCCAATTTGGGCAGCAATTCTGGCCTCAATTTTCGGTGACCATACCGTCTGGCATAAATCTCGGCTGTTTGGATTAATTATTGGTTTTATAGGTGTTGTTGCAGTTGTGGGGATTGAATCACTAAGTGGCCGGCAAGACATACTCTCAATTTCGATGGTAATACTTGCGGCTATGGGTTATGCCTATGCAATTAACATGATCAATAGAAGAATTCCGCAGGTTGCAGGTTTGGCACTAAATACCTGGGCAATGATTATTACCTCGGTTGTTTATCTACCATTTGCCTTAGCTAGCTGGCCAAGTGAATCTCCTTCTATTCAGGCAATTGGATCGGTACTTGCACTTGGAGTTTTTTGTACAGCAATCGCCTTCATTTTATTTTTTAAAGTAATGGTTGAAGTTGGTCCACCTAGAGCATCTCTAGTAACTTATTTAAATACTGCTGTCGCGGTGCTGCTTGGTGTTGTTTTACTGGGTGAACCACTTACTCTGGGAATCGCACTTGGTTTACCGCTAGTTTTAATCGGTTCATACTTTGCTAGTCGGAAAGTGAGTCGGTAAAACCTAGCTTTGCTAATAGTTTAGGATCTTTTTGCCACTCTTTAGACACCTTTACGTGAATTTGTAAAAAAACCTGTACTCCCAATATATTTTCAATTGATTTTCGGGCGATAGTGCCAATTGCTTTTAACTTACTTCCCTGCGGTCCAATAATTATCCCTTTTTGACTATCGCGCTCAACATGTAGTGTCGCTGAAATATCAAATATTTTTCCATTCTCACGCTGCCCCATTTCCTCAATCGTGACCATAACTGAGTGCGGCAACTCTTCATATAGCTCCTCAATTGCAGCCTCACGAATTAAATCTGCAAACATTAACTCCTGAGCTTGATCGGTGTTTATATCTGTTGGGTATAGGGCCGGGGATTCCGGTAGTTTCTTAGCTAACAAATCAAGTAAGAGATCGGTCTGATCTAAATTCTTAGCTGAAATTGGAATAATCTCGGCATTCTCTTGAGAAACTCGGCGCGCAAAATCCGTAACCGAGAGTAGCTTGGCTGCTAAATTAGATTTAGAAATAGTATCTACTTTAGTAACTACTAAAAAAACTACTTGACTACTTCTTAATTGCTTAGCAATATATTCATCGCCTGCACCTATTTCTTCATTAGCTGGCAGGCAAAGCACAACCGCATCGGTTGAAACCATATTTTCACTTACCATTGAGTTCAATCTTGTTCCAAGGGCGGTTTTAGGTTTATGCATGCCGGGTGTGTCCACAACTATCATCTGAAAACTATCACGATTAATAATGCCTCTAATTGGATTACGTGTTGTATTTGGATGGTGAGATGTAATTACAATTTTTGTCCCAACAAGTGCATTTACCAAAGTTGACTTGCCGGTATTTGGTCTGCCAACTATTGCTATAAAGCCAGCTCTGAAATCGCTCATTGGTAATATTCTCTCACCCTTTTGGTTATCTCAGTTGCAGAGGAGTAATTACCTCTAGTATCTCCGGCAAAGTAGTTGCGATATCTGCCACTCGTTCGGCAATTAAACGATGACACCCTTCACTAAGTGGTGAATGAACTGGTCCCGGAATTGCAAAAACAGGTCTAAACATCTCAGCGGCATCTCGAGCAGTCCTAATTGAACCACTGACAAACTTTGCTTCAACGACCACAGTTGCTCTCGACAGTGATGCGATCAGCCTGTTTCTAATCAAAAATCTATAGGGTTTTGACGCAACATTTGGCATTACTTCGGAAATTAACAAACCAGATTTAGAAATATTATTAAATAATCTAATGTTTTCGGCCGGATAAAGCTTGTTAATACCGCCGGCCAGAACACAGATGCTTGTGCCCATGTTTGATAATGCCCCTTCATGAGCTGCGGTATCAATTCCATAAGCACCGCCACTAACAACAATTAACCCAGCCTCACTCGATTGTCGAGCGAGCATATAGGAAAGTCGTACTCCATAGTTGGTTGGATTTCGACTACCAACAATTGATATTGAGTTATTAACTCTACCAAGAGCGCTTCTATCACCTTTAACAATTAAACCAATCGGTGGGGTTGATAGATCAAATAAAGATGTTGGCCAATCACTATCTTGTGGGCAAATAAAAACACCACCAGATCTACTTATCTCAAGTCTTAGCGCTGAAACATCTTGTTGCAACAATTGTTCTTGTAAATGAATAATGTTATTTTTTGTTGAATAGTGTTTACCAGATAATAATCGCCGGTACACCGAGATTGCCCCTCGCTGATTTATCTCATAACTCCAAAAGGGATCTGCGGGCTCAATAACTGCAAAAAGTAAAAGCCTAGCTATCGATTCATCTATCATATCGCTAACTTAACTAAAATTTAGAAAGATTCTTAGTTGTATCTACAACCTGTGAATTAATTACTTGCGGCAATTATCTCAGCGATATTTGCAAATGACTTTCTATGTATGGGTAATATCCCATATTGTTTAATCGCAGCGGTGTGTGATGCTGTTATATACCCCTTGTGACTTGCTAATCCATACTGTGGATACTCACTGTCTAACTCAATCATGATTCTATCTCGATAAACTTTTGCCAAGATTGATGCAGCACTTATGGATACTGCAACCTGATCGCCTTTCCACACCGCTAAATTTGGTGTAGTCAGTCCAGGTATTGCATAACCATCAGTTAAGACATACTCGGGAGCAATTTGCAGTGCATTAACTGCACGTCTCATTCCTTCAATATTACATTTGTGCAAACCAAGTAAATCAATCTCATCTACGCCTATTTCAATAATTGCGTATGCCAGTGCATTGCTAATAATTACATCATATAACTTTTCGCGTACCTTGGCGGTTAACTCTTTCGAATCTTTAATATCTGACAAATTACTCGAAAGTGGATCCTTTAATACAACTGAAGCCACAACAAGTGGTCCGGCACATGGTCCACGCCCTGCTTCGTCGACCCCTGCAATCTTTACTACTCCAGATTTAATTAGGGTTTCTTCAATCATTTCTATGGCTTATCTTTAACCGGAACCTTTTTTAAATCTTCACCTTTTGACATAAACCCAAGATCAGAAATTGGCCAAACTATAAATGTGGCACGCCCGACAACTTTGCTTAGTGGCACCATGCCATTATTTGCACTCTCTGGATGAAACCTTGAATCAGCACTTGCTCCTCTATGGTCTCCCATAACCCAGATAAAACCCTTAGGAATATTCACATTAAATTGCATTTCACTTGGTTTATCACCTTTATAAATGTATGGCTCAGTAATTGAAACCCCATTCACCTGCAATTTTCCAGTTGCATCGCAGCAAGTCACATTATCCCCGCCAACTCCGATTACACGTTTAATCAAATACTGTTTAGCCGGATCTGGCAATACTCCAACCGTAATCAAACCATTCTTAATTTTGCTAGAAAAACCTGAGTTACCAGATTCCGGTGAGCTACCTAACCAGTTATCTGGATCAGCAAAAACAACAACTTCACCGCGCTTAATCTCACTAAACAAAGCACCGAATTTGTTTACCGCTATTCGGTCGCCTACTTGCAAGGTATTTTCCATTGATCCGGATGGAATAAAGAAAAAATGCAAAAAGAAAGTTTTAACTACGATCGAAACAATTAGTGCAGAAACTACTATCACAGGTAGTTCGCGAAGGAACGAACCCTTCCTAGGCATAAGTTTTATATTACTTAAGCTTGAGGAGTTTCTTCTGCAGCTACCTCAACTGGTGCTTCGACAGGAGCTGCTTCAGCGACTGGCTCAGCTTGCGCTACAGGTGCTTCGACAGGAGCTGCTTCAGCGACTGGCTCAGCCTGCGATACAGGTGCTTCTTCAACTACCGGCGCACTCTTAGCTGCTAAACGTTCTGCCGCTTTTTTCTTTAAAGTTGTCGCGCCATCTGCTGGCTCATTCATCGCCTCTTTAACAGCGGCTTCATAAGCAACTCGCTTATCGAGTCGTACTGGTTGTGGCTTTAATGTTCCCTCAGTTCCTGGTAGACCATTCGCTTTTTGATAGTCACCAGTAATTTTTAGTAGCGCAGTCACTGCCTCAGTTGGTTGTGCGCCAACTCCAAGCCAGTATTGAACGCGCTCTGAGTTAACCTCAATTAATGATGGCTCAGAAGCTGGTGAGTAGCGACCAATTTCTTCGATTGCTTTTGAATTACGAGCAGATCGAGAATCGGCAATTACGATACGAAAATGAGGTGTGCGAATCTTTCCTAGACGCATTAACTTAATCTTTACTGACACAAAACTCCCTATAGAAAATTATTCGGCTTTATCTTCAGTAAACAGCGGGGGCGTTTACATCCAGAGCTAACCTTGCGGACAAATTTTGCTACGGGTTAGAGGGTCCCACTAGCAGGAGGCTAATCTTGCCAGCAGGTGGCATTAATCCCAAATTGGCCTAAATTCCCTCTTCCAATGCCCGCTTTGCTGGGTTGCCGGAGCGAGATTTTTTCTTAAAACTTTGCTCTTGTTGTTTTGGTTTCACAGGTTGATCCATGCCAGGTAAGGATCCAAGTCCGGCCGGCATATTTCCACCTCTCATTTGCTTCATTACTTTTTGGGCTTGAGCAAAGCGCTCCACCAATGAATTAATTTCAGAAATGGCACGACCACTACCCCGTGAAATTCGAGCACGCCTAGAGCCATTTAATACTTTTGGATTACTCCTTTCCAGTGGTGTCATCGATTCAATAATTGCTCTAGTTCTTACTAACTCAGTGTCATCAAAATTATCAAGTTGCTTCTTTAATCCCGCTGCATTTGGTAATAAACCAAGTAATTTGCTCATGCTTCCCATATTTTTCATTGCCTCAAGTTGGGATAAAAAGTCCTCAAATGTGAACTCCTCTCCTTTATTAAACTTATCTTCAAGTTTCTTCGAAGCTTCCTCTGGCATTGCTCGTTTAGCACTTTCGGCTAAAGAGGCGATATCTCCCATACCAAGAATTCGAGATGCCATCCGATCAGGATAAAATAAATCGAAATCATTAATTTTTTCTCCAGTAGATGCAAAAATAATTGGCTTTTTTGTAACTTCAACTATGGATAGTGCAGCGCCACCTCTGGCATCGCCATCTAATTTTGTGAGTACTACCGCATCAAATCCTACCCCTGCTAAAAATGCTTGGGCTGTAACAACTGCGTTCTGACCAATCATTGAGTCAACAACAAAAAAAGTTTCGTTTGGATTCACCGTAGCTTTTATACTATTTAATTGCTGCATTAGCTCTTCATCAATCCCAGTGCGTCCAGCCGTATCAATGATCACAAAGTTGTGCAATTTATCCTTAGCAAAATTAAGAGATAACTTTGCAACACTTACCGGATCGCCTACTCCATTGCCAGGCTCTGGTGCAAAAACTGGGACTTTCACTGAATTTCCAACAACTTGAAGTTGGGTCACAGCGTTTGGGCGCTGTAGATCAGCGGCAACTAATAGTGGAGTATTTCCATCTGCTTTTAAATAATTAGCTAACTTACCAGCAAGTGAGGTCTTTCCAGCTCCTTGTAAACCAATTAATAAAATTACAGTTGGTGAAGTTTTAGCATAACGAACTCTTCTAGATTCCCCGCCAAGTATTTGAGTTAACTCAAGATTGACTATCTCAAATATTTTCTGAGCTGGGTTAATACTTTTATTTATTTCTTCCGAACGCTCAACGGCTTTCTCGTAAATACGATTTGAAAAAAAGTCTGCGACTGATAAGGCCACATCAGATTCGAGTAATGCATTTTTGATCTGCGAAGTGAAAGTTTTTAGATCTGACTCAGAAACCTTGCCGCGCAGGCCAGAGAAGATGGAGCTAAATCTCTGGCTCAACGCTTCAAACATGGAGGCATCTTACATTTTTATCTAGATAGCTTCTTCACCACTTTCACCAGTTCTCACCCGAGTAACTGAATCAACAGCGGTTGCCCAGACTTTGCCGTCACCAATATTTCCAGTTCTGGCAGCTTCGGTAATAACCTTGATTGCTTTATCTGCAATCTTTGAACTCACTAAAACTTCGAGGCGAATTTTTGGAATTAAATCAACCTTATATTGGGCTCCGCGATAAACCTCGGTTAAGCCCAACTGTCTGCCAAAGCCTTTAGCTTCAGAGACTGTCATGCCAGTTATCCCAGCACCGACTAATGCTTCTTTAACCTCATCAAGTTTCTGCGGCTTTATGATTGCTGTAATTAGTTTCATGAACTAAAACCTCCTCGTGAGCTTGATGTTAACTCATAACCTGTTTCAGCATGTTGATCATAATCAATACCGGATATCTCCGCCTCTGGCTTAACTCGCAGGCCAATAGTCTTATCAATTATGAATCCAATGATTAATGTAGCTATGAATGAATATGTAAGCACGAAGAAGGCACCAAATGCTTGCTTGCCTAACAACGCACTACCACCACCATAGAAGATGCCATCAATGCCTAAGCTATTAATTGCGCTACTTCCGAAGAAGCCTATTGATAAGCAACCCCATAAGCCCCCTATTAAGTGAACGCCAACTACATCTAATGAATCATCAAAATCAAATAGGTATTTAAGCCCAACTGCAAGTGCGCAGAAGACTCCAGCTAATAGTCCTATGACAACTGCTGCCCATGGAGCAACAAATGCACAGGCTGGTGTTATTGCTACCAATCCAGCAACTGCACCTGATGCCACTCCAAGTGAAGTAGGGTGGCCATCTCGAACTTTTTCAACTATTAACCAACCAAGTGCCGCTGCAGCGGTTGCTACCTGCGTATTTAATAGGGCCAGAGCTGCAACGCCATTAGCACCTAGGGCAGATCCGGCGTTGAAACCAAACCAGCCAAACCACAGTAGCCCCGCACCAATTAGTACCAGCGGCATTGAGTGTGGGCGCATTGACTCTTTACGCCAACCGATTCGTTTACCAAGAACCAACGCCATCGCTAATCCTGCTGCGCCAGCATTGATGTGCACGGCAGTACCACCGGCAAAATCTTCAACACCTCTAGCAGCTAGAAATCCGACGCCAGTTACAGTGTCGCCAACCTTGTTTCCAAATGCAAAAACCCAGTGCGCCACAGGGAAATAAACCAAAGTAACCCAGACTGTTACAAAAACAGCCCAAGCAGTGAATTTAGTTCTATCTGCAATTGCTCCAGATATTAGTGCTGGTGTAATAATCGCAAACATTAATTGGAATGCAGCAAAGGCGAGAAGTGGAATTGGATAAACTCCACCATTATTTGTTAGCTCATTAACTGCGCTGCCAAGTCCAGATAACGAAATTGCTCCATACCATTGGGAGTTTGCTTCATATCCAAAAGCTAATTTAAATCCATAAATAACCCACAAGACACTTACTATGCCAATAGTAATCATTGACATGAGCATCATGTTTAGAACACTTTTTGCTCTGACCATTCCGCCATAAAAAAGTGCAAGACCTGGTGTCATTAAAAGAACTAAAGCTGTGCTTGCCAAGACCCAGGCTGTATCACCAGTGTTAAGTATTACATCTGCCATAACAGCTCCAATTTCGCTATTTTTATAGCACTTAGAGAAAAGAGTGGAAACCTCGTCGTTGAGATGGAGTAACTATGCTCAATCTGGGTTAAATCAGGGGGCTACTTAGGTTTCTTTCCTGTGACAGTTTTGGCTTGATTGTTAAAAGTATGTTACTTAATTGAACAAACCTTGGATATAGGCGGTCGAATCAAAGGGTGAAAGGTCTAAGACGCCTTCACCTGTTCCCACAAATTTAATAGGAAGGCCGGTCTGCTTTTCAATTGCAAGAGCTACCCCACCTTTTGCTGACCCATCTAATTTGGTGATTATAAATCCAGTAACACCAACTGCGTCAATAAATACTTTCGCCTGATTAATTCCATTTTGCCCGGTCGTTGCGTCTATAACTAGTAAAACTTCATCGACTTGTGAATGTTTATTTGTTACTCGTACTACTTTTCCAAGCTCATCCATCAAGTCCTGCTTATTATGCAATCTTCCAGCAGTATCAATGATTAAGTATTGGAAATCTTCAGCTTTTGCCTTTGTCACGGCATTAAAGACCACCGATGCTGGGTCACTGTTGGCCTCCCCGGTAACTACTGGAGTCTTAATGCGATCCGCCCAGGTTTGAAGCTGTTCAGTTGCCGCAGCCCTAAATGTATCCGCAGCCGCAAGCAATACTTTATTGCCATCATTGATTAATTTAGTAGCAATTTTTGCAGTTGATGTAGTTTTGCCTGTTCCATTTACTCCAACTATCAAAATAGTTGTTAGGCGATCATGTTCTTTTTTTAGCGCTCTGCTCTTATCACTTAGCCAACTGCTAACTAATTTAGTTATTGAGAGAACTGCATCATCAGCTTTCATCGATTTAGCTTGTTCAATTACTTCATCAACTAGGTTTGCGCCCAGATCGGAAGAAATTAATGTTCCTCTTAATTGCTCCCACTCGTCTGGGGAAACTGAACTAGATCGAATAGCGGTAAAAAGGCGCTTAAATAAACTCATTTACTTTTTAAGATACAGCATCAACTTCGCGAATGCGCTGTGAAATAACTTCGCTGACTCCATCGCCTCGCATAGTCACTCCATATAGTGCATCGGCAATCTCCATCGTACGTTTCTGGTGGGTAATGATAATTAGTTGAGATTTTTCACGAAGTTCTTCAAATACTCCAAGTAGTCTGCCCAAGTTTGTATCATCTAAAGCTGCTTCAACCTCATCCATTACGTAAAATGGTGAAGGTCTGGCTTTAAAAATAGCGATTAGAAGTGCAACTGCAACTAGTGATCGCTCACCACCAGATAGAAGTGAAAGGCGTTTTACCCGTTTTCCAGGTGGGCGAGCTTCAACATCAACGCCAGAAGTTAACATATCGGATGGGTTGGTAAGAATTAACTTTCCATCTCCACCTGGGAATAATCGTGCAAAAACAATTTCGAATTCTCGCGCAGTATCCTCATATGCTTGCGTAAATATTTGCTGCACTCGATCATCTACTTCTTTTATGATGTCTAATAAATCTTTCTTTGTTTTCTTTAAATCCTCTAATTGCTCTGCTAGGTAACGCAATCTCTCCTCAAGAGATGAGTACTCTTCAAGAGCTAATGGATTAATTTTTCCAAGCAAGGTTAAAGATCGCTCTGCTTGGGCAAGACGCTTTTCTTGTTGATCTCTGCGATAAGGGATCAATTCACCTGGAACAAATTCTCCTTGCTCATTCTCGTAGAAAGTTGGAACATCATTAATTGGACCATATTCTGATGCTAATGTTTGAATATCAATTCCAAGCTCTTCAACCGCCTTATTTTCAATCTGTTCAATCCGCATGCGATGTTCAGCTCTTGCAATTTCATCTTTATGCACACTTGAAGTTAAGCGCTCTAGCTCAGTTGCTAACTCTCTGCTTACGGTGCGCAAACTTAATATCTCACCCTCTCGAGCTGATCGAGCGAGTTCTAATCTCTCCCGCTCGGCACCAGCGCGCAAAATAGATGACTCTATTTGAATCAATGTCTCATAAGCTGCATCGGCAATTTGTTGGGCTGTTATAGCTGCTTGTGCTCGATTTTCGCGACGAGATATTGATCTTGAAGCCGCATCACGCTCAGCAATTGCTTGATTCTCTAAGGTTTGTGCTCTTTGCTCAATAGCATCTTTACGCTCTTCGATGGTTCGAAGATTAAGTCTTGCTTCAACCTCTTTGGATCTTGCTGTAGAAACTTGAGAACGCAGATCCTCTAAATGAGTTAGATCAGGCTCCTGCGGTGATTGATGTGATTCAAATTGCGCGATTGCTGCAGCTAAATCTCGTTCATCAGATGTTCTTTGCTCAGTGGCAGCCATTAACGCTGAAGATATTCGATCCAACTCCTCAGCTGAGTTCTTAACATTCTGCCCAGCCACAGCTAACTGCTCAGCAAGCCCAGTCATGGCAGCATCGGACTCATTAAGTTTTGATAGCGCAACTTCAAACTCTTTATTAACTTTATTTAATACCTCTTGAGCGGTACTTAACTCAAACTTGGCTCGATCACAATCTGCTGAAACCTTTACAAGTTCTGACTCGCAGGTTGAAGTTAGTGAGGCAATTTTTTCAATAAGGGTGGTGTTGCCTGGCCCCACAATAATCTCTTGTATCTCTTTAAATGCTGTCAATCTTCCCAATGATCCAGCTCTTAGCTTTTCAGCAGATTGTAATTTCTCAGTATGAATTTTTATATTTTCTTCGGATGCTTTAACCTCTAACTTTAATTTTTCAAATATGGCATCTAACCCAGGCTCAGATGCAGTAAGTGAGGAAATTTGGGTCTCAATTACAGCAAAACTTTCGCGATGATTTTTCAATCTATCTTGAACTAAATCGCGGGCAGTAGTTAAACGATCTATCTCACCAGTAGTTGCATCAATCCTCGATCTCAGGCCATTTATGTGGCCCTCTTGCCTGGCTGTTCCTTCACGCTGATCAGCTATTGCTCTTAGTGAAGCTGAAACTCGATTTTCTTCTAGCGCTAGTTGATCTTCAATTGCTTTTAAAGAGTTAGAGTCAACATTTAACTGTTCTTGAGAAATTTTCATCTGCGCTGCAAGTGTTGCCTCTTCCTTACGTAGTAACTGCGCCTCTTCATCTAACGCTTTTGGATCTCGACCAGTTGCCTTTGCCTCTTCAGCCTCTTCAGCTAAAAATCTAGAACGTTCGGAGGATAAATTTTGTACACCACGAATTTGTTCACGCTGAGCAGTTAGTCGGTAGAAATTTTCTTGAGCAGCGATAAGTTGTGGATTCTCACTTGCTGCTATCGCATCTAATTCAATCTCTCGATCTCTAGCATTTTTTAACTCTCGCTCAACCTGATCTTTGCGATCTCTTAAAACAGTTTCATCAGCAACTTCAACTTCCATCTCCGAACGCATGCGAATTAAATCATCGGCAAGTAAACGCAACTTGGCATCTCTCACATCTGATTGAATTATGGATGCTTTACGGGCCACTTCAGCCTGTTTACCTAATGGCTTTAACTGCCTGCGAAGTTCCACTGTTAAATCCTGAATTCTTGCAAGATTAGTTTGCATTGAATCTAACTTTCTAATTGCTTTTTCTTTGCGCTTACGATGCTTAAGCACGCCAGCAGCCTCTTCAATAAAAGCGCGCCGCTCCTCTGGGTTAGCCAACAAAATCGCATCTAGTTGTCCCTGGCCAACAATTACATGCATCTCGCGGCCAATTCCACTATCACTTAGCAACTCCTGAATATCTAACAATCTTGTGGTCTCGCCATTTAACAAGTATTCAGATGAACCATTTCTAAACAAAACACGAGTAATTGTTACTTCAGAAAAATCAATAGGTAATACACCATCAGCATTATCGATTGTTACCGATACCTCTGCTCGCCCTAATGGCGCCCTACCTGATGTACCGGCAAAAATAACATCTTCCATTTTTCCGCCACGTAAGGATTTGGCGCCCTGCTCACCCATTACCCAAGAGAGAGCATCTACTACATTTGATTTACCTGAACCATTTGGTCCAACAACACAGGTTATGCCTTGCTCAAAATTAAGGGTCGTGGAGGATGCAAAGGATTTAAACCCCTTTAGGTTCATACTCTTTAAATACATAGCTTCGCCCACTCACTCCACATAGGCGCAAACCTATCTAAAAATTGGGCAAAATCGGTGATACCTACCGTTGGCAACGCGGGCAAAAGTGGGAAGAGCGATTGGCGAAGGCTATTCGGCGGACCAAAGTTGCACATCTAGAACATGGCTCCCCTTCCCTGCCATATACACTCAGTGAACGAGAAAAATAGCCACTTTCACCATTCACATTTTTATACTGTTCATCAAAAGATGTTCCGCCAGCTTTAATTGCAGATTTCATTACTGCTTTTGCGCTTAAAACCACCTTTTTAATTTCATCCTCAGTTAGATCCTCGCAAATAATCTCAGGGTGAAGTCTGGCGCGCCATAGTGCTTCGTCAGCATAAATATTTCCAATACCGCTAATTATCCCTTGATTTAATATTGCAGACTTAATTGCAGATTTTCTTTTCTTTAAATCAGAGATAACTGCCTTTAAATCAAACTCTTGTTCAAATGGATCATAGGCAATATGAGCAACCGATGTCGGGATTCCATTGCTTTGCTCCTCAACGGAAAGCCAGCCAAAGGTTCTTTGATCAATAAATCTAATCTCAATCTTTTCTCTACTTTTTTTGGGACTAATTAGGCTATTTCCGAGAACGAGGTTTGCTCGTAAATGAAGATGTTTTGGTGAGGTTATAGGTTGAACAAGTAGTTGCCCACTCATTCCCAAGTGCGCAACTAAAGCAAACTCGCGATCTAGTTCAAACCAAAGAAACTTTCCCCGTCGGTTAACTGCGATAATTTTCGCCCCGATTACTGACTTTAAAGTTGCAATCGAGGTTGTTTTTAAAGCCCTAGGATGGAAAGTTTGAGCTGCAGATATCTTTGCGCCTACTACATATCTTTCAAGGCCGGCTCGAACCGTTTCAACTTCAGGTAGCTCTGGCATTTGGAAAGGGTACTTCTACTTTTTATTGCCTCTACTGCTTATAACTTCATGTGCAATTCTTGCGGCTGCTTGTTCTGCCTCACGCTTACTCTTTCCATTACCTATTGGAAAGCGTTCGTTCTTTACGATTGCTGTTGCTACAAAACTTTTATCATGATCTGGGCCAGATTCTGTAATCTCATACTCTGGAGCTGGCAGGTTAAGTAGTGCAGTTAACTCTTGCAGAGCCGTCTTACCATCAAGTCCTACACCTTGTGAAGTTGCCAATTCAATTGCTGCACCAATCCATTTTAAAACTATTTCTGAACTCTTTTTATAACCATGCTCAAGATAAATAGCCCCCACAAGTGCTTCTAGTGAATCAGCTAATATTGAATTCTTATCCCTACCGTTAGTTGCCTCTTCACCTTTTCCAATTCGAAGATGCTCTCCTAATTTTAGATCTCTGGCAATTTGAGCCAACGCTCTCATATTAACAACGCCTGAACGTAACGGACTTAATCTACTTTCATCTAGATCTGGAAATTTTTTATAAAGCTCATCAGTAACAATTAAACCAAGAACAGAGTCACCTAAAAACTCAAGTCTTTCATTTGTAGGAATTCCACCAGCTTCATAAGAAAATGAACGGTGTGTTAATGCAAGTTCAAGCAACTCATCCTTAACCGATATGCCGAGTTGCTCGGTTAGGCCAGAGTACAGATCAGACCTCTAAAACCTGGCGACGATTATAAGTTCCGCAGGTTGGGCAAGCAGTGTGTTGTAGTTTTGGTTGTTGGCATTGCTCACATGTTGCAAGATGAGCTGGAGTTGTCTTCCACATGCTTCGGCGAGAGCGAGTGCGTGCTCGCGACATTTTTCGCTTTGGTACTGGCATGATCATTACTCCTTTATGAATGCGCTTTGCGCAGGTGAGAATTATCTAGGAAAAGTTCAATCTTGTAAAAACGGCTTAACTTTTAAGCGGAAAATCCTTCAATGCCGACCACCTTGGGTCATCGGGCGTGTGAGTGTGATCGGTAGGAAGATAGCTCCACTTAAGGCCGCACCCTTGGCATAATCCTGGACAATCCTCACTACACAATGGATTAATAGCTAAATTTAAAATTACAGCATCTCTTATTGCAAGCTCCAAATCAATCTCATCGCCGATCATAAAACTTAAATCATCTTCATCTAAATCAATCTCTTGGTCCTTACGAGAATTAGGTTTGTCTCTGCCTGCCTTCTTGCTACCAGACTTACCAGGTGATTTCTCATAGTAATAGAGCTCGGTAAATCTCTCACTAATCGGCCAAATTATTGGCTCAAGGCAACGAGTGCACTCTCCAGTTGCAGTTGCACCGATCTCACCAGTTGCTAGTACTCCTTCATCTACAGATTGAATTCTTAAATCCAGTTCAATAACCTCACCGGGCTTAACTGAAAGCAGGTCAACACCAACTGACTCAGAAAGTTTGAGATCAATTTGATACTCACGCATCTCCCCAGCCCTATGCGGTAGATCATGGGTATTAAAGATATATATAGATCTTGCCATTAAATTACTTTTTTAATTCAGAGAGCGCGTGCTTTGTCTCAAATCCATCAAGCTGATCACGTCCCTTACTTATTACATCTAAAGTTTTATTCAATATAACTTCAATTGTGGCCAGGCGAGAATCAATATAAGCCTCAATTTCTTCTCTACTCTTTTCGCTATCGGCATTAGCTTCGGCAAGAATTCGATTTGCCTCTTTACGAGCATTCGCGACAATGGTGGTCTGTTCGACTAATCGGGAAACTTCTTCTCTTGCTTGTTCAATAATTGCATCAGCTTGTTTATGCGCATCTTCTAAAATATCTTCTTTCTCACGTTGAATCGAAATAGCTTTAGCTAAATCATTTGGGAAAGAAACCTTTATACGATCAAGTAGTTGAAGTAACTCACCTCTATTTAGTACGCAAGATGCTGATAGTGGGACTGAGCGGGCCTCTTCAACCGCTGCAATTGCTGCCTCTAAATTTTCAACTACATCCATGATTAGCCTTTCCGATCAAGTCTAGATTTTAACTTATCAACGATGGCGGCAGGCATATATGCCGATACATCTCCACCATAACTTGCAATTTCCTTGACTAAGGAGGATGAGAGAAATGAATGTGAAGGAGCGGTAGACATGAATAATGTCTCTACCCCTTGTAATTGAAGATTTACCTGACTCATTTGTAATTCATAATCAAAATCACTTACTGCTCGTAAGCCTTTAACAATTGTTGGAATCTTATTCGCTCGACAGTAATCAACTAGCAATCCAGACCAAGAATCCACCGTGACATTCTTATATCGACTAGTTACTTCTTTGATCATCTCAATACGTTCATCAACAGTAAAAAGAGAGCTCTTGGTTTGATTTACCAAGACGGCGATGATTACCTCATCAAACAGAGTACAAGCCCTAGCAATGATATCTAAATGACCATTTGTAATCGGATCAAATGATCCCGGACAAACTACGCGCCTCATGGTTAAAACGCTAGCAAGTAATTGCTAAGTAAGCCATTTTCACTCATACAGTGCGCTCAGTTATCACTCCATAATGAATACTTCCAGCACCGTAGGATCGGACTTTTAGCTCAGTTAATCCATCGGGCCATAGAAATGGTTTGGCTTTTCCATCTCGTTCAATAGCAACAACACCAAACTTGTTTAGCAGATTTAACATGATTATTTTCCTCAGAATTTTCTCTACCTCTGAATTAGAAACCTCATACGGTGGATCTATATAGATAATTTCATATGCATTAGTAGCAGAATGATTTAGGAATTCAAATACAGTTTTATTATATACTTTAAATTTTCCAACACCGTCAACTCCAGTTAATAAGTTAAAATTCTGCTCACAAATATCTGAGCTAGTTGAATTGCTCTCTACCGATTCAACTAAAGCTGCTCCTCTTGATAGCGCCTCAACTCCTACAGCTCCAGATCCAGCAAATAAATCTAGGAAGTGAAGGCCATCTAAAGTACCGAAGGTTGAAACTAAAGATGAAAACAATCCCTCACGTGCACGATCTGATGTTGGCCTGGTAATTGAAGGTGGTGAAACTAATTTTCTTCCCTTTGCAATCCCAGCAATTATCCGCATACTCATGATTTATCCATAAATCTGGCTGCTTCATCGCTTTTCAGTTTAGCAACCTCGCTCTTTAGTTCCGGTAGATGATTTATCTCTGGATCACTCTCTAAAATCTTAAGGGCAACCTGGCGGGCCTGATCAATTAAATCTTCATCCCGCAGCACTCTTAGTAGGCGCAGATGAGATCTACCACCAGATTGCGATCTACCAAGAACATCGCCCTCTTTACGTTGCTCAAGATCTAATCTAGCCAGCTCAAATCCATCTAAGGTGGCAGTAAGTGCGTTAAGTCGCTGCATACTTTGTGAATCCTCTTGCGAATTTGTAACCAGCAAACATAAGCCCGGCACACTACCTCTACCAACTCGTCCACGTAATTGGTGAAGTTGAGATATACCGAATCTGTCAGCATCCATAATGACCATCATTGATGCATTTGGAACATCTACTCCAACTTCAATAACGGTTGTTGCGACTAGGACATCTATTTGGCCACTTGCAAATGCACTCATGGTTTGATCTTTCACCTCACTCGACTGGCGTCCATGTAATGTCGCAATTTTTAATCCAGCTAGGGCGCCTTTGGCTAACTCTGGCGCCAACTCTTCAACAGCACTCATCTGCTCATTATCTAAAAGCTCTTCTCCCAATAATTGAGCAGCAGCAATCTCGCGCTCGGTTAGTTTTTTATTTGGATTTACGATTCGGGGAGCAACTATATAAACCTGATGACCCTTAGCTACCTCCTCCTTGACTCTTTCCCAAGCACGATTTAAGAAATGAGGTTTATTAAGTACTGGAATTATGTGTGTAGTAATTGCAACTCGACCACTAGGTAACTCCCTAAGTGTTGAGATATCTAAATCACCAAAGACTGTCATAGCAACAGTTCTAGGAATTGGTGTTGCCGTCATTACAAGTAGGTGAGGCGGCTCCTTAGCTTTCATGCGAAGTGCATCCCGTTGCTCTACACCAAATCTATGCTGTTCATCAACTACTACAAGCCCAAGATCTGCAAACTCGACGCCATCTGAAATTAGAGCATGAGTACCAATTACTATTCCAGTTTGGCCACTAGCTAACTTTGCGTGGATTTCTTTTTTCTGAGCAGTAGTCAATGAACCAGTTAGCAGCTCAACTTGTGTTCCAATCGAAGTTGCTTGCAAAGTCCCTGCTTGTGCTAAATCGCCAAGTAACTTATTAACAGTACGAAAATGCTGCTGAGCAAGAACTTCAGTCGGCGCAAGTAGTGCTGCCTGGCCAGATGAATCAACTACTGAGAGCATCGCTCTGAGTGCAACTACAGTTTTACCAGATCCAACCTCACCTTGTAGCAACCGGTGCATTGGATACTTATTTGATAAATCTTTTTCAATTTGAGTATTTATCTCTATCTGACCGGCCGTATATTTAAATGGTAAGCGCTGCTCAAAAGCTGCAACCAAAATAGGTGTATTTGGTGTACGAGATTTCGTGCTCAACTTTACTATTTCATTTCGTCGCTGCCCAAGTAAGAGTTGTAATAAAAGTGCCTCATCAAATGTAAGCCTGGCCCTTGCTTTCTCTGCTGACTCTAAATCTGGTGGTAGGTGAATATCTGAAAAGGCTTTTTTTAAATTAGGGAAGTCAAACTCAGTTGCAATATCTGTAGGTAGGTAATCAGGTATTTCATCAAGTGAATCCAGTGCTAGCTTCACACACTGCATAACCTTCCATGAAGGCAACTTTGCTGAAGCCGGATACACAGGCAAGTATTTGCCAGCAAACTCTGCTACAGCGGCATCAACATCATCGCCATCTGGAATCAACTGATAATCTGGGTGAGATAACTGTCGTTTGCCTTTAAATACACCAACCTTTCCAGCAAACATTCCTACTCGCCCAGTCTTAAGCTCTTTCTCACGCCATGCTTGATTAAAAAATGTTAGAGATAAATTCGCACTGCCATCTGTGACAACGACCTCTAATATGCTCTTTCCATTAGCTCGTCGTAATTTAACCGCCTCAATCTCAGCCAAAATTGTCACATCATCATCGGCAATTAATGTTGAAATATCGGTTAATTCACCTCGAACTACATACCTTCTTGGATAGTGGCGTAGTAACTCATTGATTGTGCTCATGCCAAAAGATTTCTCCAAAACAGAAGCGGTGCGATCACCTACTATGTTTTGCAATCTGCTCTCAAGGCTGGCCATAGTGGAAGTATCCAATGCCACCTGCTTTATCTCGCGTAATTACCCACCGGATTAGCCATTTAATGCCCTTGCGAGGTAATCTTTCGCCTCTAATTAGTTCATTCGGCGAAATAAGGGAGCAAATAAAGTGTCATCAGTATGCGATCTATGTGGCAAAGCCCCAAGCTTTGGCAATAATGTCTCCCACTCAAAGCGTGCTACTCGTCGCCGTTGGAACCCAAATATTCAAAAGATTCGTACATTTGTTAATGGACAGAGTAAGCGCAAGAATGTTTGTGCATCATGTCTTAAAGCAGGCAAAGCAGTTCGCTAGTTAAAAGTGTTGGTAGCCTAAGTTTTTAAGCTCTACTCCATCCAGTAGTAATTTCCCATCACCCGACTCAACTCTACCTATCTCTATTCCTAAATCGCTATTAGCGTTTATTTTATTAACTGTTGCAAGAAAGAAATGATCCTCACCACCAGATAAAATCCAATCAAATACATCTACATTTAATTCAGTAGCAAGTTCGGAAAGATCCTTAAAATCAGGCGATTTCGTAATAAGCTCTTTACTCAAATTTAAATTTACCGAAGAAGCACTAGCAATATGAAGTGCATCAGTTGTTAGCCCATCACTAATGTCACACATAGAGGTTGCATATTGAATTAATTTATTAGGTGCTACTAATTTTGGATTTAAGTGAGCATCAACTACATATCTTGGTCGATCTAATCCCCGACTTAATATTGCAAGTCCAGCAGCTGATAAACCGGTAAGTGATGAGAGATAGATGAGATCTCCAACCTTTGCTCCACTTCTAGTAATCGGATTTCCAGAAATATCGCCAAGTGCAGTAATGCTTAGCATCATTTTTTCAGATTTACTTAAGTCCCCACCAATCACGCTGACTTCAAATCTATCTGCAACTGAGCGAATTCCCTTCGCTAGTTCGAGCACAATCTCTGCATTATTTATCTCAGAGATAGCGGCTGCAACTAACAAATATTTAGGCACGGCTCCCATTGCAAAAATATCTGCAAGATTGGCAGTTGTTAGCTTTGCACCAATTTGAAATGGTTGGGACCAGTTACGATTAAAGTGAATATCTTCTACAGCCATATCTACCGCTGCAACTAACTTATTACTTGACGGCTGCACTACCGCCGCATCATCGCCAATTCCTACCTCAACCTGGCTTTGAAATGAGGTGTGAAATAGATCGCGCAGGCGTGCGATGAGCCCTGCCTCAGATTCAATCAATGCCACTCCCCAATTAACTCGGTATAGGCTACCCTTTAATTACGCTTTGGTTCATTGCTGAACCTAAAGCATTAAATTGAAAGGCAAGAAATGTCTGTTCAGGCTTACATTCTTATTCAAACTGAAGTAGGTAAGGCATCTAGCGTAGCAAAAGCTGTCTCTGCTATAGCTGGTGTAACTATCGCTGAAGGTGTTACCGGTCCATATGATGTAATTATGCGCGCAGAATCTGCAAGTATGGAAGATCTAGGTCGCACAGTTTTAGCAAAGGTACAATCTGTATCTGGTATTACTAGAACTCTTACCTGCCCAGTTACCACTTTTTAAGCTTTTAGGAATTGCTCTTTTAAACTAAACAAAATAGTAAATGAAGAGCAATTCCAAAAAATAAATTTTGATAGTGCGAATTTACAAAATTACACTAACAATCAAGTTCTTGATACTATTGGTCGAATTCTAGAAAGTCAGAGCCTTTCATGCTTTGCACTAAAACCAACGGATCATGCCAATAATTCCAGCTGTTGCATAGAAAAATTGTAGGAAAAGAATCCCTTTGTGTTTACCTAAAAAAGCCCAAACTCCTATAAATGCTGACGAAGCAAGCAAAAGAGTAAACCCAATAAATTCAGCTCCAATATTAGCCGCCACCAGTAACGAATAAATTATTGCCGTTACTACCCCTAACCATTCAAAAACCTTCGACTTGTTTAGGCCCATTTACTCTCCTACTTTCATTGATCTAGCACTAGCTGAAGTAAGTAACTCATTATATGTAGTTGGAAATACTGCGTGTGGATGGCCAGCAGCAGCCCACACTACTTCGTAATCATTTAGTGATTCGTCAATCACAGTGATCACTGGCTGGTTTATCCATCCAACAGGAG
>Ga0214921_10002533_pt1 | contig 29543 bp, 33 predicted proteins | sample LL1505_MetaG_FD_177992 | JGI IMG/M metagenome (GOLD analysis project Ga0214921, IMG submission 177992) | Freshwater microbial communities from Lake Lanier, Atlanta, Georgia, United States - LL-1505 | ecosystem: Environmental > Aquatic > Freshwater > Lake | place: USA: Georgia | collected...
ATTCATGCCATAATTTACTTACTGGAAACGTGACCGAGTGGCCGAAGGTGCTCCCCTGCTAAGGGAGTATGGGGTGTAGAGCCTCATCGAGGGTTCGAATCCCTCCGTTTCCGCCAAGTCAATAGGCTTTATGCAGATTTGAGCTGGTTTGATGTGGAATTACCACACCAGTTACCACAGACTTTTTTGTGGGGCTTGTTGCTAAACAAGCTTGTTTGCCCTCACCAGCCCTATGTGACACTTTTTTGGGTAAATTCCGCTCAATTTAAGTGCCCCCCACATCTCGTCCACCACCAAATTTTTTACTGAAATCCCCTAAGATGACATGCCTTGCTTGGGCTTGTTGTCAGAGTTTGACTATTGGAGAAAATTTTGGCTATTGCTTTCTCAATCTTCTTCGTAGGTACTCTTTTCGCCCTAATTTATCTCTATAACGTAACTAAGGATAGATGGGATTGGACAAAGCTTGCCAAGCTAATTTCAAATATAGTCCCGATAACTATTGCTTCACTTTTCTTACTTCTTGTCTTGGGTTGGTTTTCAGAAAGGGAAATTCGCAATCTTGAAGACTATTTGCTCATGATATTTGCGATAAGCATAGAACTCTTTGTGATAAGAAGGCTCACCTATGACAGATGGAATTGGAAAAAAATAACAAAATATATTTTGTATGTAATTACATTCTTGGTTATCCTTTTATTCGGATTCTTCTTGAATGAAAAGCTCACAAATATTTATAATAACCATCAAGCTGATGCGCGCATAAAAAGAGAAGAAGCTGCAAGAGAATGTAATGCAAAGGAAATTTCTAGGATTGAACCTAAATTAAAAGCAGTATTTAGTTTGGTGAGTGCATTTACTTATATTTCTCAAATTAGCGAAATATTTAAACAGCTTGAGCCTAATTCACTTGAAGTAAATTTATCTGAGGAAAATATCAAGTCCAAAATAGCTATTGCAGAAATCAAATCTAAATGCGATTCAGAATTTAAGTACCGAGTTGTAGCCACATTTAATGAAAGTGGATTCTTAGATGACTATAAAACAATAGCGATTAATCCTCCAATTGGATATTTGAGTGGTTTTGTACCATCAAATAAAATGAAGTTGTCTGATGTTTTAGAGCTTGAAAATCAAGAAAGCTCTGAAAGTAAGCAAATTTTCAAACAAGCTAATGATTATTACCACGAAAAGGTAATTAGACAGTTCAGTATTAATTTCGTAAAACTAGAACAAATTAAACAAAATACAGAAGCCGAAAAACAGAAAAAAAAGGTGAACCCATTCGATCAATTTGACGGACAATTACAAGACCCATGCGCACCTAACTTATCAAGGACTGAGCGACTTAAACGATTAGAAAAATTTGGCAAGATTCGTGAATTGGAGGATGGTGAATACCATGCAGGAGGTCATATGGTTAAATATTTTCCCGCTTCAGCGGGTGGTGGCTTTTGGGAATGTAGATAAAGTGATATTTTAAAAATTAAGTTAAATTCAAATTAATATTTATGAAAAAATGAAAATACTTAATAAATTAAATGGATGGCAGAGACTTTTCGTTTTTTTGCGTCATTACATTTGCACTTTCAGTTATAGAAATAGATTTGACTGAAATCAAGGAGTCTGACATTAATATTTATAATTTTCTTCCAGTATTGCCATCTCGTACTTGTGAAACCCCAAATGATTATAAATGTGATCCTGTTATTCAACTGATAAGTTCTGAATTTACAAATTCATTTAAATTGAGTAATGGGATAGTTAAAGATTTGGATAATAGGTATACACAAGAACAAGTTCAAATTGCCTATGAAAACGCAAAACAAGATTTAATAAATAAGAGAAATAAAGCGCTGTCTAATGCAATCAAAATTTCATTCAAATATCTAATTGGAAGCTGGATTACTGTTTATTTTATTGGTTTGATGATTGGATGGATTTGGAGAGGATTCAAACACAATTCTTGAAATATAAAAGATTATTAAATCTATAAAAACTATATTAAATTTTAGAGCTTTTAATCCATTACTTTAAAAGTGAAAAAATGAATCTTTGAAACGTAGGGGCTAATCCTTTTGACGGTTGTTCAAGAGTTACCATGTAAGCTCTGCCCATTGTAAGGTGAAATGATAAGCCAATATCGGAATACTCTATTGTTTTTGTAACACCAGATATTGAAATATTAGTTGGCTCGCCTAATTTTAAAATAGTTAGTTCATCATCATCGAAATTTATTCCAGCAATTGGCCCCCAATGTGAATTATGTTTGGAGTCACCAAATATAATAAGGGAAATTACATTATTTCTTTTGTCAAAAAGTACTTCTAAACGATGATGAGCCAACTCATATACCCAAATGCTGTAGTCATTTATAGTTTTACCAATTGGTAATTCATCAGGGTCAGCAATATATAAAACTCTTTGACCTCCGAATTTATCTACATCTTTATCATCAACTAAATATTTAGGTGTACCTAGTCGGTAGAGTATTTCAGATCTAGGGTATCCTATGAATATATTATCAATAGATGATAAACTTTTGCGAAATTCTTGAAATTTAGCATTGATAATAAAAATAAAAGTAGAGAATGTAAAAAACAGCAAAGCTAATAATACTAGCTTAAGATTTATTTTCTTTTGCATTAATATCCTCATTTGTAACAATAATTATATTAATAATTCATAATTAGCGAGTTTGAAAACCCCGAATTATCCAGTTAATTATAATAACAGTAACTTCAATAATAAACCACAAGGTAAAAGGAATAAATAATCCAGCCAATATAAAACGTTGCCAATTAATATAAGGTTTAGGTGGAGGAGGAAGTTCAATAGGTAAATCATTTTGAGGAACAACTTTATTGATAATTGCAGTATCTTTTGGTGGAGAAGGTAAATCACTGATATTAATATCTGTGTTTGCTATTTTCGGCGAATCTTCCCATTCTCCAGCAAGATAAACAAAGAAGCCTGGTGACATATTGAAGTAATCAATACAAATTTTAGTTACTGAAATAGCAATCCACAAAATTGAAAGAGTTATCGCAATACGCCTCCATCCATTTAGTCGATTTAGCATTTACATTTTCCCTTGTGTTTATAAGTCTGCTCATCGTTACAAATTTAAACCAGCTCTGCAATAACCTTCATAAATTATTTTAGAAGCTTTTCGTGTATCAGGTTTATTTTCTTCACCGTAGTATTTTAATTCTTCATATTTAAATGCACCACTAACTCTATTCAGATTAATTCCTACGAATTCGTCAAAAGGATACTGTTTATCCTTAAGTGCAATTTTTGCTTCTTCACGTGTCTCAGGAGTTGAAATCCAATCCAAGAAAGTATCTAAATCATGAAAGTAATCCCACATCCTAGCGCTGATAAAACCATCAGTTACTTTTACCTGCTCAGTATTTCTTCGAAATGTAACTTCATCTTTAGTTATAAAAGCAGCATAGCCGTCCTCAATTGATTGAATTGATGTAAACCCATCCTTTTTCGCAGGCCAAACATTAATAGTTAGTTTCTGCCGAAATTCATTATTATTAAAACTGCGCAATTCGTAGTAAGTGTGATTTTTTTCTCTGTTTTTTGAAAAATAGGGTGCATAATACTCTGTTAGAGTGAAATTAAATATTAATGGAAGAGAGTTTTCCTTATCTTTATGCTTAATTTCTGATTCTTTGAACTCAGTTTCACCTGATTTTTTTAATAATTTTGATATTGATGATGCTTCACAAATATAACTTTTTACATTTTTTTTAGTGTCATTAAAATATGATGAAATATCGCATCCACTTAAGGCTACTAAGATTGAAGTTACCCACAAGTATTTCATACGACATACCCAGAAAAATAAATCCCGACATTTTTCGACACAGTGTACTCACTAATTCAATTGTATAAATTGCTTAGCCTATACCAAAAAAGAATCAAGGCTGGCGATGCCCTTCCACCTCTTACAGAGCTGGCAAATAGGGCGGGACTGCACAGGGACACAATATACGCTCTTCTGAATGGAGACAGGGTCTGCCTGCGCACTCAATATGCGTTGTCAAGGGTTTTACGTGAAGTAGAGCTAGAGACATCTCTTACCCCAAAAACAAAACTGATGAGCATCTCATTCAATCAAGGTGGTGTTTGCCTTCAAATTGGACTTGGCAATCAACCATTGTTAAGCAAGCGATAAGGTTATAGAGGGTGTCGGAGAGATAAGTAGGGATGCCCACTCACCGTTCTCCGTAAAAAGTACGCTATTGGGAAAAGTCAAAACTGGAAGAACTGGCAAATCCTGAAAAAGTACTTTTGCCAGTTTTTCTGCCTTTGTCGCTTTTTACTTTTTCAGTGTTCCACTTGGAAGATGGATAAAAAGTTTGTTGTTGAGGCTTTCTCTTCGTTCATGCCATAAAGGTTTGTGTGGCCTTAAACCGTTTGGTCCCCAGCGGTTAATGCAAGCCCTGACCTTCTTGTCACCAATCCCCATAACTTGACCAACCCTATTGGCTAGGGTTGTCACTGGTTGTTCTGAGTGCATGATTTCGTTGTGGATGTTTGCAATTATTCCAGCATCTCTTTCATGAAGCTGCTGAATTTTTAGTTCACTCATCAGGTCAACAGCACTATCAAGTGGCTTGACTTCTCTTGTGTCCTTGTCGTAGGTAAAACTGACCTTTTCGACTTTACTTCTAACCTTGTCAGGCGTTATTGTGAAGGTGATGTGGTTTGAACCCTCAGATACTGAAGAGAAGATGTACATCAGCTCATCAACATCGTTTCGGTTATCGCCAACCCCTTCAAAAATCAGCTTTCCATCATTAGTTAGATTTTTGTTGGAGTGACCCAGTAGTAAAACTGTTGCACCTCTTACCGTGAGTGTCCTCATTAGCTTAAAGAACTGCTTAGATTCGGCTTTGTTCATTACCTCGGAAAATTTTTTCAACGTGTCGAAGATAAGTACATACTCGCTCAAATCTATATCGCTGTTTGTCCATTTTCTTAGATCGTCGAGAATTTCATCTGTACTTGTCTCACCAAGAACACTACTCACAAGTCTGTAGTCATGCTCTTCAGCTTGTTGTTGCATCTCTTTAAGGTCACCAACGGCTGCATCCTCTTGCATGTAATACACCTTGTATCCAAAGCCTGAAAGCTCCCGGGCAGCCAAGGAGGCAAGCAGTGTTTTCCCTCCATTTGAAGGAGCCACCCAAAGATTCACATGACCTTTTACAAGCGCTTTGCGCCAAATGATTTCTGTTGATTCCACTTTGTCCACCATTTCCTTTGTAATAACAAGCTTGTCCAATGGGCAGCTCATGTGTCTACCCCCATCTTTCTTAAAAACTCCAACACTTCATCTGAGTCTGAGAAGGCTTTTGTCAGTCCCCATCTAGACACCAGATAACCGTTTGTAGATTTGTGAATTTCTACCCCATACAGCTTTGCCTTTTGCTTGACAAAAACCATAGAGGGTGAAAACATAAAAGCGTTTGGATTTGCGCCCTGTGATGTCAAGTCAAGGGCGTTATTTTTTATGTGCATATCAGACCTCGCTAACTTTGTTGAGCGGTTGTCTGATGCGCTTACTGAAGGCTTGTAGAGTTTTCATCTCAAGACCCTACCTCTAAGGTTTCAGGCTGTAAGTGACTGTCAATCCATTCCTGAACTGTTGACAGTTTCCAAACCTTTATCGTTGGCGACAACATTATTGGTTTGGGGAACTTGCCTTGAGCCACCCAAAGGTTGATAGTCGATTTTGCGACTGAGGTTTGATGACAAACCTCATTAATACGAAGCAATTGATTTGAATTAGCCATGTGTTACCTCCTTTATGTTGAACACAGGCTAATTTTTTGGTTATCTGCACATACTTGCAACGCAATAACTAGTTAATTTTTTTGACTTTGGGTATAGATTTCAGCCAACATGAGTTTCAACTCTTTCATGTAGTTATCTATTGTTTTATCTGAGACAACGTATTGTCCCTCCGCATTTGCACCGCTTGACCCAGTTAAGAGAAGTTGTAATTCTTTTGCAAATTCTTCTTTTTTCGGCATGGACTTATTTCGAAGCCCTACTTTTGTAAATGCACTAGCAGTTGCATCATGTGGTACTGTTCTTTTGCGTCCACCACCGTGCTTTTGATTGACGGCTTCTTTCAGAAGCGATAGCTCTACCAATATTTCTTGAAAAACATGCTTTAAAAATTTCAACCTTTGTTCTGCCTGAACCATTCTTGAAAAAGCAAAAATTTGAATGTTGCTTAACTCCACGCTATCAAGGTTTTGGGTTTGGAAAAACTCCTCAATCTTTTTTGGCTCCAATTCGCTTAAAAGTACGATTTCCATTTTTGTTCCAACTTCTGCTGAAGAATTGAGTTTTTCCTCAATGCTTTTTATCAATCGCCTTTGTCTCTCTTCTTTGGTTTCATCATCTTTGATTTTTTCATTCATGGTAAATCCTCTAAGCTACTTTTAGACTCAATACACTAGAAGGCTGCTCATTCAAGCAATAGCTTTCCCAGTCTTGCATTAGGCGTCTTCTTCTCTCCAGCAGATTGCCCCTTCGGTAAGCCTTCTCCACCTTGTTGGCGATGGCGTGGGCGAGCGCCATTTCAGCAACTTCAGGACTATGGTCTGTTTCCTCGCTCACCCAATCCCTGAAGGTGCTTCTGAAACCATGTACGGTCAAACCAGCTCTAATCCTTTTAACCATCATCAGCATTGACATATTGCTTAAGTGCTTTCCTTTATTGGAGAAGAGATACTCGCTGTCAGGATCTAGGCTCTTGGCTATCAGTAGCAGTTCAAGTGAACGTCTGCAAAGTGGCACTTGATGCTCTTTTTTTGCTTTCATGCGGGTTGGTGGAATCGTCCAAACATCACCTTCAATCTCAGACCTCTTGCCAAGCAAGACCTCTCCAGTTCTAGAAGCATTAAGAATTGTGAACTGCAAGGCAAGGGCAGACATACCTTCTATTTCCTTGAGCGTTTTCATGAAATCTGGCAGTTCATCGTAGGGTAGTGCTTCATGGTGCTTGAAAGACTCCTGATGAGCAGGAAATAGATTTTCTAGGTGACCTTTCCATACAGCTGGATTGGAGGCTTGTCTGTGCTTGTGGGTGATAGCTGCTGAGAGAATCTTTTCTATCCTTCCCCTAAGTCTTGAGGCTGACTCTGGAATCTTCAGCCAAATGGGCATCAGCACTGCTTGGATGTGAGGTGTATCAATCTCATCTAACCGCATCTCACCAAGGACAGGGAAGGCATAGGTCCTAACAGTGCTAACCCATTGGTCAGCGTGTTTTTGATTTCGCCACTTAGGGCGCATAGTCTCTATGTACTCAAGGGCAAAGTCAGAAAACTTGGGTGTTTTAGTCTCTTTAACAGGGGCGAGAGCAGTCTTTTTCGCTTGAGCTGGGCAGATGCCTTGATTGACCTTTAAACGAGCCTCTAGTGCTCTTTGTCTAGCCAGCTTGAGGCCAATTTCTGGATAAGCACCGAGGCTAATGCCCTCACGCTTACCATTGATGGTGTATCTGAATATCCAGTACCGTTGAAGATTCGGTTTGAGCCAAAGGTGTAGCCCCTTTGTCTGGTCATCTGTGTGTCTGCCAACCTTGTTGAGCCTCTTAAGGCTGATGTCCGTCATTTGCATGATTTGCCTTTCGTTACCACAGTTGTTACTCCAACAACCCCTTAGTAGGATTTGAGGGGTCTTGGCTCGCAAGGTACTGTGTTGGCTCGCAAATGACTACGCAATAACTAGTTCTTGCAGGTTTTTTTAGTCATTTACCTCTGGCTGAAGGTTTCAAGGACTACCAATTCGGTCTAAGACTTACCAAGACAGTACAAGGTAAGTTTCCGACTCCGTTTCCGCCAGCTAACTTTTTTGAAATCTTCAATACTTCAAATCGCTTGATTTAACTTGTTGATCTGATTGATTTTTTTATCATCAGACCAACCCAAAGATTTGAAGAAAGCACCCTTTACAAAGGGTCAAACCCAGTTTGAGGCGGCTATTTGCTCAGCAGCTATTGACCTGAGCGAGTTCGAAACTCTATATAAATCAAAGAGTTACGCAACCCTTCACCCAGCCAAAGCCCTGAACCAAGACGCGCAGGTCAGGAGCTTTTGCGGGAACCCAGTATCCATGCGGGGTTTGAGAGTGGGGGATTCGAACTGTGCATTTGAAAAGGCCTGCAACAGTTGCGCTAAGGATTCATCGGTAAGTTAGAGCACATTGACTTTTGTCATAAGGGCTTTCCTAGATTTCTTTTAAACGATTTCATGCCATCGGGAAGAACTTGAAGAAAAATCGAGTTCGCTTTGTAATAAACGTGCAATAACAACGGTTCGTCGCTCCCTGAATCGTATAACGACAGAAAACTGTTCAGAAAAGAAAAGAGCACTTAATAAATCAGTGCTTTTTAGAGTGGCTCCTCAACCTGGGCTCGAACCATGGACCTACGCATTAAATGAAAAAAGTGTTTTAGAGATATCCATGTTTTATGCGCTGTGTAGCGTTAAATATTTTAATGTGCAATAAAGTGTGTCATTGGTGTCTTTGCTTTTTTTGCTGTAGACATCCAGATCTTGACGGTTTGGGGTGTCCAAAGCAAGCTGCTGTTATCAAGCTTTAGATTGGCATAGAACTTAATTTACTTTCATGTGCTTGACTGCCAATCACTTTGGCTGCCTCGCGTAACAAAGGAAGATACTTTTGAACAATGCTGCTTTCTGTCTCAACAGCTGGAAGCCAGGAGCAACTGAGGCAGGCGATGAGTTGATTGCCTGAAAAAACAGGTACGGAAATCGCCCCAAATCGCTCTGGCGTGTCCACGCCGAGCAGGGTGGAGTCTCGCTGACAGTAACCAAGCGCTTTGCTGTTGTTTAGCATTCGCTGAATTTCGTGTGTACGTTTTGCAGCGGTATCTTTTTCGCTGTTAGATCGCGCCAATTCGGCGAGTAAAGCCTGTCGCTCTTCGTTCGAACAAAAGGACAGGTAACAACGCCCCAAGGAAGAGATCAACATGGAGGGGCGAAATCCAAGCACCCGGTAATTTACAGCAAGAGAATTAATCGGTCGTTGCGCGTCCAAAATGAGCATGGTTGTGCGGTCCCTGACAGCAAGGTCAGTTGGCCATGGAATTTTCTTCTGCAGTCCGGCTCTGATAGGGGATGCGAGCAAAGATAGCTTCGAGCGCCACGCGGCTAAATCATCAACCTCACCGGGAACCGTGGCAGGCACATAGCGCTTCTCCAAATCATTGCGAGAAATCCAGCCAGCTTCTTCCAAAGTCTTGAGCACACGAAGCAAAGACGCTTTTGGCATGCCTGTTTGGTGTCTGAGTTCGGTGAATGTGACTGCCGAGGATTGCTGGATGGCATGAAATACCGCTAAGCCACGGCGCAGAGACACGACCGACTTGACGCTGCTAGAGACGGACATACAACGCATTTAAAAAGTTTCACCTGGTGAAACTATATGTTTTTCTAGTCGATTCGTCAATCTAAATTGGGTTTCGTGTTCATTCCAAGTTTTTAGGAGACATTCATGCATTCCAATCGCCGAATTTTTCTTTACGCTACCGTTGCTGCTGCCAGCGCGTTGCTTTGTCAAGCCGGCTTGGCACAGACCTACCCTGAGCGAGCGATCACGCTAATCGTGTCGTATCCCCCTGGAGGCGATACAGATGCCATGGCGCGTCAATACGCTGAAAAATTATCGGCACGACTCAAGCAACCCGTTGTGGTTGACAACAAGCCAGGGGCTGGTGGCACATTGGGCAATACCTTGGCTTTACGAGCTAAACCAGACGGCTACACGCTTCTGTTCACGCCTAATCCGTTCACAACCGCACCTCAATTGTTAAAGCTCAACCCTGCAAATAGCTATGACCCTGTCAACGGTTTTGAGCCTGTGATTCAAACCGGATGGCAGTCGGTGTTGATCGTGGCCAACGCTGAGACAGGCATTCGTTCGGTTAAAGACTTGGTGGATCAGGCCAAGAGCGGTAAGCCTATCAATTACGGCAGCCCAGGGGCTGGTTCGCCCATGCACATTGCAGCTGAGTTGCTGAACCGCGCTGCGGGTATCAGTCAACAACACATTCCATACCGAGGCATCGGTCCCATGATCCCAGAGTTGCTGACGGGTCGCATTCAACTGGGATACACAACTTATGGCCCTGTGGCGCAGCACATAAGTGCCGGTAAGTTGGTTGCAGTAGCACTCACCGATCCTGATCGTTCACCTCTGTTACCTGGCATCGGTACTGTTTCCGATCAAGGTTATTCCAGTGTTAAAGAGGGGGCGTGGCACGGTGTGATGGCACCTAAGGGGACACCTCCGGCCATTATCGCAACGCTTAATGCGCACCTCAACGAAGTCTTGAAAATGCCAGATGTTGTTGAGCGCATGGCTTCTTTTGGCGCGCGCCCTGTGGGTGGCCCATCGCAGCAGCTTTATAAAGTCAATGCAGCTGACTACGAGCGGCTGACCAAAACCATTCAAGACTTGAAAATCACAGCAGAGTGATGGCTTGATGGAATGAGGCCAAGCGATGAGTGAATCCACTTTAGGCAAAGACACGCCGCAAATCAATGCTCGGGCAAAGGTGATGGGGCGTGCCATCTACACCGGTGATATGCAATTACCTGGCATGTTATATGCCAAGGTTCTGCGAAGCCCTTATCCAAGCGCCCGCATTGTGTCAATAGATACCTCTGCAGCGCTCGCGCTGCCTGGTGTCCGTGCTGTGATCACCGGTGCTGATGCCCCTGATCAATGTTGGGGAATCGCACACAAGGATCGCCACATTTTGGCCAAAGATAAAGTGCGGTTTTTCGGTGAAGAAGTGGCTGCTGTCGCCGCGGTCAGCGACAAAATCGCGCGCGATGCATTGGACTTGATTCAAGTTCACTACGAAGAAGATGTGCCTATTTTGAGCACTGACGAAGCCCTCAGACCCAATGCATCGATATTGCATGATGGCAAAGATAATGTTTCGCATCACATTGCTTTCCATCGTGGCGATGTTGACGCTGCCTTTGCCAGCGCACACCTCGTGCATGTAGAAACTTACCTGACGCATGCGCAATACCCGGGTTATCTGGAGCCCATGGGCACTGTGGCTTGGCTCGATGATCAAGATCGTTTGCAAATTTGGACCTCAACGCAATCGGTATTTCTCGCGCGCGCAAGACTCGCGGGCGCGTTGGGCATCCCTGTATCAAAAATACGCGTCACCGCTCCGGCGGTTGGCGGTGGGTTTGGCGGAAAGATTGTGGAAGACGCCAACTCGCTGGTGGCGGCTTTGCTAGCTTTGAAAGCTGGAGGGCCCGTGCGCTTGGTCAATGACCGATTGGAGGACTTCCAGGCGGCGTGCAGCAGCCTGCCTGAAAAGATCACACTTCGTTTGGGCATGGCTGCCGATGGCAGCATAGTGGCCAAAGACGTCAAAATCGTTGCAGATTGCGGCGCTTACAGCGGTCTTTGCGCTGAGATCATGCACGTTTCAGCCATGCGCAGCGACAACATGCATCGACTCAAAAATGTGCGTTCAGAAGCTACTTTGGTGTACACCAACAATCCACCGCATGGAGCGTTTCGTGGCTTTGGAGGCACACAAATGCTTTTTGCCTTGAACAGTCACATCGATACCATGTCCCGCAAACTTGGACTTGATCCGGTTGCAGTGCATCGTCTTAATGCCATCCAGCCAGGCGAGACCTCGGTCCATGGTTGGCATATCGGAAGCACGGGTTTGCAAGAGTGCCTAGACCAATGCACCCAAGCCATTGGGTGGCAAGTCCCCAGCCAATTACCAAGCACTTCTTCAGTCAAGAAGCGGGGTAAAGGCGTCGCAGCCGCTATGCACGTCAGTGGTAACCGAACCATTGGCAATTGGGATGGATCCACAGTGGTCATCAAAATGAATGAGGACGGTCGAGCCGTTGTTCATTTTGCAGAAGGGGATATGGGGCAAGGTGCCATGACCATGGTGGCGCAAATCGTTTCACACGAATTGGACATACCGATCGGGCATGTGCATATAGCACCGCCCGATACCGATGTTTCACCGTTTTGTATTGGATCGCTTGCCTCCCGTGTCACCATTGTTTCAGGCAATGCAGCAATTGTGGCTGCGCGTGCAGCTAAAGAGCGCCTGTTGCAAGCTGCAAGCGCATTACTAACTGTTGCCACTGATGAATTAGAAATTAAGGCAGGGTGTGTGCGTGTTTCAGCCAACCCTAGTTTGCAGCGCAGTTTTGCAGAGGTCGTACGTCAACATATTTGGTCACACGGCGGTAGTGGTTTGCAAGTCAGTGGTACTTGGGACGCGCAAACCGAAATGTTCAATAAAGACGACTTGATGGGTAACATAGCCCCAGCGTATTCGTTCGCCGCGCAAGCTGTAGAGGTAGAGGTAGATACAGAAACGGGGCAGGTAAGCGTTGTCAACAGCTTTGTCTCAGATGACTGCGGTAAAGCGCTTAATCCGATGGCAGTGCATGGTCAAAGCAACGGCGCTGCTGCGCAAGCGATTGGCTGGACCCTTTACGAACAACTCCATCTGGATGGCGGGCGGCTGGCCAATACCGACTTTGCAGATTACACGATGCCGACCATTCATGCGTTGCCCGAGTTACGCAGTGGCATTGTTGAATCCAACGAACCAAATGGGCCTTATGGGGCAAAGGGTGCCAGCGAAACAGCCATCTTGCCGGGGGCCGCAGCGATTGCTAATGCGGTCTATGACGCCATCGGAGTTCGCATTGTCGATTTACCTATTACACCTGAAAAAGTTCTTGCAGGTTTGAGCGCCAAAGCGGCTCAAGGAGGCCACCATGCATGATCTTGACTTCTTGGAGCCCACCAGTGTGTCCGAGGCGAGCCGCATGGCGGTGGATTTGGGGGAAGATGCACGGTTCATTGCAGGCGGCACTGCACTCATGCTCGCCTTACGTCAGCGTTTACTGGGTCGCTGCACGCTGGTCACCCTTGCTCGCTTAGACGCGCTGCATGGCATCAGCGTGGACGCACAGGGTCAATTGCACATTGGTGCCCTGAGTTTGCACGCGCAAGTGGCTCAGAGCGATATCGTACGCAAACACAGCCCAGTGTTGGCCCATATGGCATCTCAGGTGGGTAACCCCCAAGTGCGTAACCAAGGTACTCTTGGTGGCAATCTGTGCTATGCCGACCCCGCTACCGATCCAGCTTGCTGTTTGCTGGCGCTGGACGCTCGTATTGTGTTGGTTAGTTTCCGTGGTAAGCGTGAATTGCCTTTGAACGAATTTTTGGTGGACTACTTCACAACAGCTATTGAGTCCGATGAGTTAGTGCATGAAATCATCGTGCCGCCTTCGCCTGCAAATGTGCGCGCAAGCTACGCACGATTTCTGCGCACGCCTGCAGAGCATCGACCCATGGTGAGCGTAGCTGCAAGGGTGCAAGTCGATCAAGGCGTCTGCACCGCCGCCACACTGGTGATTGGTGCTTCGGTTGCCGTGGCCAGTCGGGTGAAAGCGGCTGAGCTATGTTTGGCAGGTCAAGCTCCCACTTTAGAGCGCATCTACGAAGCCGCTGCCAAGGCCGCAACCTCGATCACACCATTGGATGATTTGCGTGGTAGTGAAGCCTACCGACGTCAAATGGTGCAGGTGCAAGTCAGGCGCACGCTTGCACAGTTATTTGAATTGAACCTGGAGTGATGACATGCGTGAACACGCCATTGAATTAAATGTCAACAACGAAGCAGTTGCTAAAAAGGTTCCCGCAAATCGTCTGTTGGCTGATTTTCTTCGTGAAGACCTTCTCCTAACAGGTACCAAACGCGGTTGCGAAACGGGTATTTGTGGCGCTTGCACCGTGTTGGTGGATGGTAAACCGGTGAAATCGTGTCTCAACCTGGCAGTGATGTGCAAGGGTAAAAATATTCTCACAGTGGAAAGTTTGAGCAAGGATGGCAAACTTCATCCGCTGCAAGAAAGTTTTTTGCGTTGTGCTGGATTGCAATGTGGTTTTTGTACACCCGGTATGTTGATGTCAGCTTGCGCCTTGTTAGAGACCAACCCCAAGCCCGATGCGGAGGCTGTACGCGCAGCTTTGGTGGGCAATCTTTGCCGTTGTACGGGATACACACAAATTATTGAGTCTGTGCTGGATGCTACAGGGGGTGCTGATGGAAATTGATAAATCGCTGCGCATCGCTGCCACGCCAGAGAAAATTTGGCATGTTCTCTTGGATCCCCACGCGATGGCAAAGTGTGTTCCAGGCATGCAATCGATTGAGGTGGTGAGTAAAGATGAATACGCTGCCAGCATGCATGTCAAGATTGCATTTGTCAGCGCGCGCTTCAAGCTGCGCACACGTATTGTCGAATCGCGAGAACCTTTTTTTCTCAGAGCCGAGGGTACGGGTGAAGACTCTTCGGTCGCCAGTTCTTTGAAGCAAACCACAGAGCTGACACTCACGCCACAAGATGACGACATGACAGACCTGCGTATTCAAGTGCAGGTTGATTTGTTGGGTCGAATGGGTAATTTTGGACTTTCAGTGATGAAAACGAAAGCGGATCGTCTTTGGGATGAGTTTGGTGTGAATTTGTCGGCCATGCTCGCTGAGGCAGGGACCCACACTTAGGTTGGCGAAACCGATGCGTTGAAGACCACCTGATCGCGCGTTAAGCCCCAAGGAATATGCAGATGCCTACTCGCCGTGTTGTAGTCGTTGGTGCAGGCGTGATCGGTGTCACCACGGCGCATGCGCTACTGGCGAATGGGTATGAAGTGCACTTACTTGATGCGGCTGCCACTGCGGCCAGTGCGACCAGCCACGCCAATGGTGGCTTTTTGTCCGCAGCCTTTTGTGCGCCTTGGGCCACTCCAAGTTTGCCTAAGCAGGTGGCATCGGCATTATTGGATTTTCAAGCACCTTTTCGATGGCGCCCAGACGGCAGTATTACTCAAATGCGTTGGCTGCTTCAGGTCTTGCGCAATTGCAAGGCCTCAACGTTTGTCGAACACCGTAAACGCATGGTGCAATTGGCGTTGTACAGCCGTAATTGCATGCAAAAGGTGATCTCAAGAACGGGCGTTGCGTTTGATCTGCGGGAAGCAGGCGTGTTGCTGATTTTCCGAAATGCGCTGCAAGGGCAATGGATCACGCAGCGCTTGAATGAATTACAAGGCTTTGGGATTCAGGCCTCATGGTGCGATGCAGAACAATTGCGCATTCTTGAGCCGGACTTGCAACGAACTACACAATTAGGGGGCGCCATTTATGTTCCAGACGATGCGACGGGTGATTGTGAAAGGTTTGTTCAGGGGTTGCTATCTTGGAATGTCGCACGCGGATTGAATTACCAGCCCAACACCAGAGTTGAAGGCTTAGAGCTTGATGCTTCCGGTAAATCATTGCTGGCAGTCCGTTCTGGCGAAAGACATTGGAAGGCTGATGCCTTTGTGTTTGCCACCGGTGTAGAAAGCGCACGCCTACTAAAACCGTACATGTCCATTCCTGTTGCGCCTGTCAAAGGGTACTCTGTGACTGTTCGATCTGACACCCACTATGGTGGCCCCAAGCGCGCCATCATTGATGAATCGAGCAAGCTAGCCGTCACGCGGTTAGGAGATCGCATACGCTTGGCAGGGATGGCAGAAGTGGTGGGTTTTGACACCCAGATTAATCGTGCGCGATGCGCGCAACTCGTTCAACAATACCAAGCCCTTTACGGTGCCTTGCCAAACATCGATCGATCTGATTGGAGTGGTCTTCGCCCTATGACCCCAGATGGAACCCCCATTGTGGGTCCTACGGCCATTGATCGCTTGTATCTAAACACGGGACACGGCACCTTTGGCTGGACTATGGCCTGCGCTAGCGCGCAGTTATTGGCCGATATTGTGGCTAACCGCCCCACCGCGCTAGATGCCGATTCATACGCCCTGAATCCGCTAAAGAGAAACAAAGCGTTGAATTTATCTGTTTGATCTAAGGAGTATCTATGCCTATTGTTCGTATTGAAATGCTGACTGGCCGGAGCGCAGAAAATAAGCAGCTAATTGCGCATGAAATAACAGAGACGATATCGCGACTGTGCAAGGTGGATCCATCTCATATTTATGTGATGTTTGATGATATTCAGCATCACGATTGGGCGGTTGCAGGCAAGGTGTTTTCAGAGCCAAGCGTGAAGGGGGAGTAACCATGAAGCAGCAGAAGCTTCGCGTCTTATTGGTTGGTGCTAAGGGGGTGATCGGAAAGCACGTGTATTCAGCGATAAAGGAAAATCACACTGTGATATGTGCTGGTCTTGAGCCGCCTGCAACGTCAAACGAAGTACAGCTGGATCTTTCTGCCAGCGTGACTTTAGAAAATGAATTGAAAGATTTAGGGCCCCTTGATGCCATCATTTCAACAGCAGGCCGTGCTCGATTTGGTGTTCTAGCTGATGCCAAGGTTGCGAATTTGAAAGATTCAATTTACGGCTTAGGTCTTCAAGACAAGCTGATGGGACAAGTGAATCTTGTTTTAGCGGCGCGATCAGTGCTCAGGCCAAGCGGCTCCATTACTTTAACCTCCGGAACAACCAGCACAGAGCCTGTAATCGGCGGTTCAAGTTTTAGCATGGTCAACGGCGCATTAGAAAGTTGGGCACGAGCAGCTGCGACCGAATTACCCCATGGCTTGCGATTAAACGTTGTTAGCCCTAGCTTGGTTGAAGGTACGCCCGATGCCGCTTGTGCAGCCTTTCCTGGCTTTGAGCTGATCAGTGGTGAAAAGGTGGCGCGAGCATACGTTCGTAGCTTGTGCAGCTGCATTACTGGGCAGGTGATTTCGGTTTAATTTTGATTGCTATAGATTGACGCGTTGAGCGGGTCGAATCCTTGGGCGCGCCTTCGAAAACAAGCAAGGCGCGAATGGTGCTGTCGCCGTAGCCTCTTTCAAGCAAGCCCCTGTTGATGGTGGTCAGCTATTGATTATCAGTTCGGGCCTGATTACCTTTAGCTCCCCACTTGACGCATGCTTACATCGAGTTGTTCAAGGATTCAGCTAAAGTTAATGCGGCCAATCGGGCATTGCAAGATGCTCCTACACTGGTACGACGATGGTCTTCGGGTCAATTGTACGGCCCCCACGCCTTTCTATTTGAGATTCGGAGCGGAGACTTTCACCGGCAAGAAATTGGTGCCGGAGGCGACGCCCGATTCAAGGTCGCGCGTGGCTACGTGTGGACCTGGCTGGGGATCAAGCCCATTGCAGATCTGGAGCCCAGGCCTGGGGTGCCGCCAACAGCTTCACATCTGGAAAAAGTCATTGCCCTGAGCAAAACTCAGCAACCGGTCGGCATTGTCATTGCGCAACACCATGATCCCAAGCCCGGGCGCTGGCTGGCCAACAACATGGGCATGGAGCGAAAGTCGCTCATCCTTCCCGCGACCGTGCTTGACGATCAGCCTGACAGCATCATCCGTTGGCTGGATCAAGTGATTGCGCAACTTAGCGGTTTGGCGAAGTAGAGCATCATGAGTACCTGGCTGCTTTTGCCTGCACTCGCCCTGATAGCAGGCATCGTGGCGCTCACGCTGCTTGGTAGCCAGGTGCTCAGACGCGGATATTTGCCCACAGCACCTTGCACTGCTGCACGCTGGCGTTGTGGGCTTAGAAGTTTCCCCGTGCGACATCCGTGAGCACCGCCTTCTCCAAGTGCAACTCACCCACCAACCGCTTGAGTCGTGCGTTCTCTTGCTCCAATTGCTTCAAGCGCTTGGCCTGATCAACCTTCATGCCTCCATACTCCCGACGCCAGCGGTAGTAGCTCTTGTCTGTGGCCCCGGCCTCGCGGCAAGCCGTGAGCACATCCTTGCCCTGGCCAATCTTGACCTCGATCTCGCGCAACTTGGCCACGATTTGCTCGGGTTTTAATCGAACACCTTTTGGCATAACTTAATCCTTTCGAATGATAAAAACATGCAGTTTCTCTCACTCAAACTGGATCAGCTTTTAAACGCAGGTCAATTTAGTAATCTGTCTCATAGCCGTACTTTCCCAAAAAGTCAGGAGCTTTTGCGGGAAGATTGCAAACGAAATGTTACGGCCGTAGGCGGTCCTTTCCGTTACTTTGGCGAAGGGCCGCTTTTATCTACATCATCACTCGCTCTTGATATTGGCCGTCTTGATGATGAACTTCATGATGGCTACCTCTTCAGGCACTCGAGTCTTCAAACCCTCTGGAGCGGAACCTACAGAGTTCCAACCGCCCTGAATGAAAAGGCGTTGCCGAATGTCCGCGTTGCGCATTAGTTTTGGTACTTCCTGCGCGAGTCGCTGTTGAGCTGCCTTCGACAATTTTGCTGGGCCAATCAAGGCAGTCCAGACTTCCAGATTGAAGTCCTTGATTCCTAATTCGCTAAGCGAGGGTGCTTCAGGCGCAAGTGTGCTGCGTCCTCCAGTCAATCCAACAATATGCAATTTTCCCAATTTCACGTGAGGTATTGCCAGTCCGGGAGGTACAAGAGCCATCTGAATGTGCCCACCCAACAATGCTGTGATCACTGCAGGGTTGCCCTGAAATGGGATGTGTACCGTCTTCAATCCTGGAACTTTGGATTTGAGTAACTCCATCCCGAGGTGAGCCACGGAACCATTGCCAACGGAGCCATAGTTCCACTGGTCTGCCTGCTTGGTCGCCGCAGCAAAGAATGCAGCACCTGTTGGCAAATCGGCCCGCGTCACCAACGCCAACGGTGATGTGGTTAACAAACTCAGGTAGCTGAAGTCCCGAGCGGGGTCATATGGCAGCGCAGGATTGAGGATTTTGGCCGAGGTCAGGTTGCCGTTGATCACAACGCCCAGCGTATGGTCATCGGATGCTTTGGCGACCAAGTCAGCGGCCAGGTTGCCTGATGCACCAGCACGGTTCTCAACAATTACCGGTTGCCCCAATACACCAGCCAACCCATCTGCTAAAGCCCTTGCGGCGCTGTCGGGGGTAGAACCTGCAGGAAAGCCGACAAGGATGCGCACAGCGCGAGTAGGCCAATTGGAAGGCTGCGCACAAGCCATTGCATTGACTCCCAAGAGTGCGGCTGCAACAAAAGCTCGATTGAATTTGCTTCGATTCATATGCGGTACTCCGATTTCTAGGATGGGTTATTTGTCCAAGCCGAGGTAAGCTTCTGCTAAAGTCAGATTGCGTTGTAGATTCTCAGTGTCAACTTCGCGAAGGGAAATGTTTTGTGACACGGCCAATGATGCTGCAGTTCCTGCAGCTTGACCCATCACAAAACAAGCGCCGGAGACACGTGCTGCTGATTGCCCGCCGTGTGTCATGGAAGCGCATCGTCCGGCTACCATCAGGTTATGTTGTCCTTTTGGCAATAGCATCCGGTACGGCAAGTGGTTGAACCCTCGGCAGTTGGGGATGTCCTGCCACTTGAATTTGATATTGCCAGCAACGTGTTCTTCAATCATCCAACTGTTGACTCCAATGCTGTCATCAAAGCTCGCGCAATCGAGCACGTCCTTCTCAATCAGTTGATAGTCGCCAAGCACTCGGCGTGTTTCACGAACACCAACCTGAGGGGCAATCTCCAGAAGGTATGACTTTTCAAACCCAGGTGCATAGGAGCGCAGGAAGCTGAAGAACTCAATGATCTGTTTGCGCCCGAGCACTTCGGCGTCGCTTAACTGCCGTGCATCTGTCCCATCCACAGGACTTCCATCTGCGTTAGACAATTTAGTCACATTGGCTCACCATTCGGCGGGCTTTTTCTGTGGCCTTATGATGGGTGTTTTGCGAGGGAACCGTTTGCCGTCTTTCTCCGCCTTCTCCATCATGGCCTCAAAGTGATTCCACGCATCACCAGCATTGGCTGCGTCTACGCCATGCACCCGAAACATGGTGGATGGATACATCATGACCTTCTTATCTGCCGAATCTCGGCCTTTCTCAAATGGTGCGCCAGCATGCGCAGCGAGATCTCCATCAACTGAGCAATCAATAAAGACCTTTCCTAAAATGGCCAGCCGCCCTGATTTGATTTCCACCAACAAGGCCTTGATGTTGCCTGGTGCATTCATCGATACGCCAACGGCTTGTGAATGAAAAAGGACCTGTGCGCCGCTGGTTAGGATCAATTCATCAGCAGCGACCTTGAAAACAGCTTTATCGTATGCCTGTGCTGCGACCTTATTCCCAAACAAACTATGAGGCTTATTGAGGCCACCGGTATTCCTCCCCTTTTGCCCACAGCCAAAGCCGCTGGAGATCTCATGCTGATCTGCATTTCGCGTGCGTTGAATCCCCGACTGGCCATTGCAATCTAGCTGAGGGGGGCTAAGGGTTTGGTGGCGATCAGTGTGGTTAATGGTGCTACCTGCTGTGATGGACCGCATCAATGGCTTCGCAGCAGCGGAGCAATAGTCGCTCGACAAAGAGCACATCGTTAAAATGAAAAAGGAAACGTATGTTATCAAGGTATCTGTTCAATGGATAAGGTCGTCATGATCTCCGGGGTCACGGGTGGTATCGGCAGCGCGACCGCGCGTGCACTATTGGATACCGGATGGCGGGTCTCAATGGGTAGCCGCAATATCGAAAGTGCCTGTTCTATTCTGCCTTCCGGACCGACTGCCCTGCATGTGTCCTATGAAGCCACGGATAGGTATGCTGCCAAGGCTTGGGTAGCGGCAACAATTGATGCATTTGGACGTGTTGACGCCATCGTCAATTCGGCTGGAATTTTGTTGCCATTCGAACTGGATCATGGTGATAAGGCGGAACAGGAACTCGATCTGATGTGGGAAGTTAACCTCAAGGCGCCGCTAAGGGTAGTGCGCGAGGCTCTACCAAGCTTCAAGAGCAATGGAGGTGGACATGTGGTGAATGTTGCGTCACTGGCCGGTGTTCGTCCGGGAAATACCAGCCTAGGTTACTCGCTTACCAAAGCCGCGTTGGTTTCACTGACACAAATTATCCGCACCAAGTACTGGGATGACAACATCAGAAGCTCGGCCATCTGCCCTGGGGCCGTAGACACGGACATGATTTCCGTAAACAGCGGGACGCTGCGCCACCCACCCAGCAATCCAGCCGACATTGCCGAGGCGATTGTTTTCTTGCTGTCTCTGCGGCCTACATCGTCGGTTGCCATGCTTGCAATCAACAGCCGACCTGATGCGCTTTGGTGAATCAGGTTTTCCGTAAGATCTGAAGCTTCGAACCAGAAATTTTTCATCTGAATCGAGTACATATATCTAGTGGAATTCAAAAGCCTAACATATATGCTCAACTGGGCGCATACTAATTTATCCGCTCCACGCTAGAAGATCATCGTTGGGTCGTATTCCGGGGGCGCCAAGCTAAACCCGACAAAAATACCCTCGGATCTCAATCTAAATCTCAGCCAGTGCGCGAGGCACTTTTACAACTGGATGCAAAAGAGCTGGTGACCATGCAACTCAACCGTTGCACCACCGTGACCCTAGCACCTTAGCAGATAGCCACAGCAGAAAATTAAGGGTAATTACTGTATGCAAATAGGATGGCCGCAAAACACAATGAATGAGATTTGAATGTCATGTCACCCGACAGTAGTCAAAATGAATACTGAAAACATTACTGAACCGAAAAATGATCGACCAGTCAAGATTGGTATTGCTGGTGTAGGGGTTGGCGCTGCTGAGATATTACCCGCGATGCAAGCCTCAAAGCGGGTCAAACTGGTTGCTGCTGCAGATGTTAACCCAAGAATCTTGGAGGTTTTTCGGAAACGCTACAAAGGTAAAACTTATCCTTCGGTATTGGAGTTATGCAAAGATCCAGAAGTAGAGGCAATATGGGTTGCCACACCTAACCGGTTTCATTCAGAGCACGCCATCATGGCTGCCCAGCATGGCAAGCATGTCGTTGTGGAAAAGCCGATGGCCATCACAATGAAAGAAGCAAGCGACATGATTGAGGCTTCTATTCGATATAACGTCAAGATGGTCTGTGGGCATACTCAAAGTTTTATGCCACACATCAGAACAATGCATCAATTGGTTCGTTCGGGTCAAATTGGAAGAGTATGCGCTATGCACGTTTGGGCATACTCAGACTGGATGCTTCGACCACGTTCTCCTGACGAACTTGATTTATTGCAAGGCGGGGGAGTCCCATTTCGACAAGCGCCACACCAAGTAGACACTTTAAGATTGTTGGGAGGCGGGATGGTTCGAAGTGTTCGTGGAACAGTAGGACAATGGTTTCCAGGGCGCTCCATTCCAGGTTATTACTCAGCACATATTGAGTTTGAGGATGGTACTCCAGCCAGTTTAATGCACAACGGATATGGTTATTTTGTCGGCTCAGAATTGGTTCCATGGGGAAATCAAAACCATCATTTCACGGTTGAAGAGCGAATAGCTGTCAGAGAACAATTACTCTTAGGTACCTCTGACCAAAATTCTGCGAAAGACAATTTACGAATAGGTGGCAATGACGAACGAATTCAGGAACAAACAAAAGCTGCTCAAGTTCGCAAGCCCTGGGTACCCAATGATCTAGGCTTACTTATTGTATCTTGTGAGCGAGGAGACATGCGGCAATCTCCATTTGGTATTTTTTTACATAATGATCAAGGGACACAAGATATTCCATTAATTGGTGACTCAAATCCAGTATCAGGAAGAAGTGCTGAGCTTGATGAGCTTTATAACGCTGTTGTTTTTGATCAGCCTATTCGGCATTCTGGGCAATGGGGCATGGCCACACTTGAGGTGTGTCTTGCAATTATGGAGTCATCAAAAACGCGACAAGAGGTTTTAATGTCACATCAAGTACCAACACTAGATGTGTACTAAAGCCAACAAGTGCATTACATAAATATTTAAATCGCCTAAATATTATGGAGTAAACAAATGACATTACTGTTTGTTCGCAATAAATATTACATTTTACCTTATTTGGGTGTAATTTTTTTCTTTTTTATATTCAATTTTATCAAGCAAGTTAATGCACAGGGTGACGTCAATTACCCAAGCAGGCCAGTTAAGCTATTGGTAACTTTCCCACCTGGTGGGGCTGGTGATATGACAGGTCGCGCAGTTGCCCGGGGCCTTCAAGCCATATGGAATCAGCCTGTAATTGTGGAAAATATACCTGGCGGTGCTGGCTCTATTGCAGCTGAGATGGTTGTACGTGCTCCACCAGATGGGAGTGTCCTTTTCCTTAGTTCGGCAGGGCCAACAGCGGTTCTACCCTTTATCCGTGACAAATTAACCTATGACCCACTGGTTGATTTAACGCCAATAGCCATGTCTGTCAGTATTCCAAACATATTGGTCGTGAGCTCTAAATCCAACTTTAAAACTTTTCAAGAATTTATTACAACAGCTAAGTCCACTCCAGGAGGTCTCAATTACGCTTCAAGTGGCAGAGGTGAGTCACATCATATGATGATGGAATATTTGATGAAAGCTACGGGAATAAAGCTAAATGAAATACCTTACAAAGGTGGCGCTCCTGCTGTTTTAGCAGTATCGGCTGGAGAGGTTCATGCGGCATGGCTCGCTGTTTCTACAGCTTTACCTTTGATTCGCTCCGGTCAACTATTAGGCTTGGCAGTAAGTACGCAAGACAGGGTCTCACAGATACCTGAAATACCATCCGTGTCAGAGCAAGGATTTCCCGGTTTCGACTTTTCTTTTTGGATGGGTATTATGGGTCCAGCCAAGATGTCTGCTGCGCTAGTTAAAAAGATTGAAGGTGACTTGCGTACTGTGATTTTGTCTGAGTCATATAGAGATGCTATTGGGAAGATGGGAAGCATTGCGCGTTATGAGGGGCAGGAGCAGTTTTCTAAAACTTTAAAAGATACCTATAACCGTAACAAAGAGGCACTTTTGACTAAATAGCCGTTCTTGAATCTACTTTTCATAAATAGGAAAAAAAGTCATGCTTAGCGTACTAGATAATGAGAATATGTCGAGAGTTAGTGCTGGTACGCCAGCAGGTGAACTATTACGAAGATACTGGCATCCAGTCGCACCTGCGACTGCAGTTAATGATGAAAATCCAATCTTAAAAGTTCGACTTCTCGGTGAGGATTTAGTTCTTTTCCAAATGAAATTGATGGAAGGAGAGACGGATATTCGATATGGACTTGTGGGTGAATCATGCCCCCACCGTTTGGTTTCACTTTCATTTGGACGGGCTGATGCTCACGGCATTCGTTGCCCTTATCATGGCTGGAAATTTGATTCAACTGGACAATGTATAGAACAACCTGCTGAGCCAAAAGAAAGTACTTACAAAAATCGCATCAAACATATTGCATATCCCGTTCAAAAATTAGGAGGATTGCTCTTTGCATATCTGGGACCATTGCCTGCACCACTTTTACCCAATTGGGATGTTTTGGCGCGAGAAGATGGTAAGCGATGGGGCGTGGTTGAGTCTGTCATGAACTGTAACTGGTTGCAGCCAATGGAAAACTCTGTTGATCCCGCGCACCTTTATTGGCTTCATGGGAATATGGGATCTATCAAGTCCGATGCTGAGCAGGCACGATTTGATGCTTTAGGAGTTCAAGCACAGTATAACGAGAAAAATGATTTCGTATTGTTTGATTATGGAATTCAAAAAGTACGGATTACCTACGGAAAGAAACCTGATGATGCACCACTTTCCGAGCAGCATCCATTGGTTTTTCCAACCATGTTGAGATTGGTTCTGGGTTTAGATTTGGTGATCATGCAAGGTTATGACGTAGTCAAAACCTTTGGACCAGATGATTTGAAGCTGAAATATATGCACAATATGCAATTTCGTGTGCCAGTGGATGACACGCATACACAAGTCATCCATGTGAATTTCATGCCGTCAGAAACAGTGCGAACTTCTAAACTTGACGATATACCCTTTGAGAATTGCAATCTTAAAACAAAAGATGGTCAATACAACTTTAGGATCGTCACTGCACAAGATGCAATGGCATGGGAAACCCAAGGTAGTTTGACTGATCGATCTAGAGAACACTTAGGTACTTCAGACAGAGGAATTTTGATACTTAGAAAGCTACTCAAAGAGCAAATCGAAATTGTTGCTAGGGGCGGAGAGCCTATTGGTGTGCTTCGGAATCCTGATAAAAATCGAATAATTGATTTAGATGTCTACCATGAACCTTTTGGTTTGCAAAGAAAAAATTGTATTGATTAACTCCATACACCATATGTGAACGAATGATTGATTATCTAGAATTAAAGCCCCAGCGAGATACCGTTGCGCAGGCTTGTAGAGTTATGGGAAAAATGGGGCTGACTCAAAGCACATTTGGCCATATAAGCCTAAGGTTAGAGGGGCATGATCTCTTATTAATTCGTGCGCGTGGTCCTGGCGAGTCTGGCTTAAGTTATACAACAGCAGATGACATCATTCTTTCGGATTTTGAAGGTAAAAAAATTGCAGGGCGTCCTGATTTAGATGTGCCTAAAGAAATATTTATACACATTTGGGTACTAAAAACGCGTCCGCAAATGCACTCAGTATTGCATGCGCACCCAGCTCAAGTGATGTTGTTCAGTATTTGCAATAAACCATTACTTCCCTTGTTTGGTGCTTACGATCCGACAGCTCTGCGACTTCTAAAAAATGACCTTTGCTCTTATCCGCGCAGTGTTTTGATTAGCAACGAGACCCTTGGTCAAGATTTGGCACAGACTATGATGCACTCTAAAGCATGCATGATGCGTGGCCATGGTATTACAACATGCGGTAAATCTGTTCAAGATGCCACACTAACTGCCATACGGTTACATGAATTAGCTGATATCAACTATCGTGCTCATTTGCTTGGAAATCCTCAATCGATTTCGGAAGAAGATCAGGAGAGTTTTGAGAGGTTACCACCAAGCCCTGATGAGGCCTATTGGCGTTATTACAGCAGAAAAGTCGGAGAGTAAATATTTTTTCCTTGCTTGAAGCATTATCGATCAAGAACTAATATTGCAGCTTAGTTATTGCAAGTTATCGTAAGCAGAAGTGAAAATCAACACCAGACCTAGGGATTTTATATAGATAAATAAATGAATTTGAATCTATAAATGATATGGCGTGTAACTTGGCTTGGCTTTTAAGAAAGATTGTGCAAAATTAGAAAATGATCACATCAATGTCACCGATGTCTTCAAGTTCAGTTATAGTTTTTTTGATAGCTGTTTTTCATTGCAAACTCAATCTTTGTCTTGCCTCCAGCGAGGTTGGGTTTAAGGTGGCTTATCAGAGGCCATAGTGAACTAATTTTTTTGACGTGAGTGAGCAGTGCTGGTGATGAGGGTTTCCTCTCATAGCATGCATAAAATGAATTCAATAGTATGTACTTATATTTGATAAATGCTCCCTATTTCGTAAACCCAAAAGGTCGAAATGGGTTGGTAAGTGGAACCCTAGTCAATGCATTCAAAGGATTTCTCATGAGCTCTTCTGCTCCTAACCGGGGCCGCATGTCGATAGAAATGCCCTGGGTCAGCTACGACAAAACACCCATTCCCATGTTGGAGCGAGACAAGCTCAACGTCTTAGGGTGCAACTGCACCCGTTTGAACAGCCCATTAATATTCTGAGACCCATGGCATCGATTGTCATGGGCATGGGGGTGTCTCACACCCCGCTGTTGGCACTCACGGTTGACCAATGGCAACGCCGCGCTGAAGTGGATTTCGCCAACACTGGCCTGAACCATTCAGACGGACGATTAGTCACTTACGAGCAACTGCTGGCCGAGGTGGGGCCACGCTATGAGCACGAGGTAAACTTTGAGACCTATTCGCAAAGGGCCAAGGCCTGTGATCAGGCTTTGGACCACTTGGGCGATGTGCTGACCGAAGTAGCCCCCGATGTATTGGTGATTGTGGGCGACGACCAACGTGAGTTGTTCACCTCGGCAAATCAACCCGCTATGGCTATCTACCACGGTGAGCGCTTTGTCACCAGCAACAAATACGGCCACCCCGATAGCCCTGATTGGATTCAGCAAATGGGCCGAGGTTATATGATGGACAAATCACACACCGTAACTGCCAGCAGCGAATTGGCTTTGGCCTTGATCAAGCGTTTGATGGATGCCGACTTTGACGTTGGGGCGTGCTCGCATGTAGCTCACCCAGAGGTCGCTGGGTTTGGTCACGCCTATGGCTTCATCATCAAGCGCTTATTCAGGGGCAAGCCCATACCAGTGCTGCCGGTTTTGATCAATACCTACTACGGTCCAAATGTGCCCAGTGCCCGGCGCTGCCACGATTTTGGTCTGGCTTTGGGCCGCGCCTTGCATGACTATCCTCAAGACCTAAGGGTGGGGGTGGTAGCGTCGGGTGGCTTGAGCCACTTCATCGTGGATGAAGTCCTGGACCATACTATTTTGCAAGCGCTTAAAAGCGGCGACCACCAAGCCTTGCGCGAATTACCGCGCGGTGCACTGAACTCGGGCTCATCTGAGATACTCAATTGGGTGGTGACAGCGGGCGCGGTGAAAACCTTGCCCTTGAAGTGGCATAGTTACCAGACCCTTCGGCGCACCCCGGCAGGTACTGGGGTAGGCGCAGCTTTTGCCTTGTGGCAGGCTTGAGTCGCCATCCGGTGAATTGGGAGGTCATATTGAGGACTTGTATGGACCAACAGCCTGCGCCCTTGCATAGGATTGGGGTACTTTTCCTTCGCCTTGGGCGTTTAGGCTAAGGGTATGATGTTATTGTGCTGTCACGCAGCGCAAAATAATCATTTTCTTAAATCGACTTTTTCAATGGCGGAAAGCTTTGGGTCCATCAGTCAGCCCCCCCGATGATGACGCCAGTGCCCAACACCCCCAAGGCGGCTGCCACCAATGCATAACGATTGACAGCCTCGCGCTTTTGAAAGAAAACCAAGGCCACCAAGATGGTCAAGAACACATCCATTGATACAATTAAGGTAGCACGTGACAAAGAGCTCAAGTCAATTGCTACAAAATAAAGCAATTGCCCTGCTGAGGCCAGTAAACCTGCGCTGAGCAGCCATGGATTGGGCTTTTGCAAGGTATTTTTTACCGCCTCACGGTAGCTTTGCAAAAATAGGGCTGAGGTCACAAAAAGAATTGCTCCCACCAAGGCACCCATCATGGCGCCGAAAGCCGGTTCGGGGATGTGTAGCAGGCCAAACTTGCGCGACATATTGCCGGTGGCATAAGCCCCTGCTGATACCACCCCGTAGACCATGCCCAGTCGCATAGTTTTGCGATACGGGCCTTGGTCCGTCGCGAGACTGTCCATTGGGGTCATTTTTTGCTTGGACTCCCACACCAGCACCCCAAATCCTGCAAATATCAAAGCCATGCCCACTAGGGCTGACAAGTTCAGGCTTTCACCCAGGCATAACACGCCCAGTAACACCGAGAACAGCGGTACCAAGCGTTTGACCGACGAACTTCGCACAGCCCCCATGTATTGCACACTTGAGTGGAAGAACACTCGGCCGACAAAAATGGTCAAGGCACCCGCGATCACAAACCAAGCCAGACCCTCCAAGTTTAAAAGCTGTCGATCGGTGCCACCACCGATGAGCCACACAACGCCGGCGATAAGGACGGTCATCAATATGGATAAAAAGGCCCCATTATCTCCACCTTGGTGAGAAGACCCCCGGGCAATGAAGGTATTGGCCCCAGCCCAGCACATGGCCGCTAGTAAGGCAATGATGTCAGCCCAAAAGTTCATGGATCTTAGGTGAGAAGTCCATCAACCAAGGGTTAATAGGTATGGCAAGGAATCAGGAGATAGCTTGGATGTGCTTCCAAACCGCTTGGATGTAGTCGCGCGACACAACCATCAGTCCATTGTGATCTGCGATCAATAAATCATCGCACTCTACCCTAACCCCACCGATGACTACAGCCAAGTTAAAAGCCTCGACCCTAACCCGTTTGGCCCCGTGCCGGGCTTGTCGACCCCGGGCCCAAACGGGCAGTTGCGGTTGGGCACTAGGGTCTTGGCGGCATGCGCCGTCGATAACTACGCCCGTCACGCCGCGCGCGCGTGCGCGCGTGTCAATCTGGCTGTCCCACACACAACAGTCGAGACGCTCGCGGTTGTCAATCGCAATCACATAGCCTTCGGGGACGTCGTCGATGTAGTCCCCTATACCGCCTGAAGGGGTACGTTCGTCTGGGGTGCCGCAAGGCATGAACTGTACGGTGAAAGCGCGACCACAAAAGGGTTTGACCAAACCATCCGTAGTCGGGTTAATGCCGGTGCATTGACCGTGCAAACCCAATGCGTCCAGAGCGTCGCTAATCACGGCGGTGGACAAGGTTGCAAAAGAGTGAACCGGGTGAAATCCGCTGATGGTGGTGTTCAGAGACATGGTGATGTAAGGGTGAAATTTTTAGTTTAGACAGGATCCAAGGCGAACAATTCATGCCATGTGCCCATGATCGATTGCATGTCCTCTGCACTCAAGACGCCTTTGCGTAGGCCAGCAATGGCCCCATGCAAATGCGACAACTCGGAAAAGCCAGCCACC